>Ga0302324_100006295_pt1 | contig 25620 bp, 18 predicted proteins | sample Palsa_T0_1_FD_201949 | JGI IMG/M metagenome (GOLD analysis project Ga0302324, IMG submission 201949) | Peat permafrost microbial communities from Stordalen Mire near Abisko, Sweden - Palsa_T0_1 | ecosystem: Environmental > Terrestrial > Soil > Palsa > Peat permafrost | place: Sweden: Abisko... | reverse complement strand
GCGAATCGAGGAGCGCTGGATGCGGCAGGAGTTTGGCGAGGAATACGCGCGCTACAGTGCGTCCGTTCCGGCGCTCATACCGTTCGCGCCGCGTTAGCCGCAGATGCTGACTCATTCCTTTCAACTCCGATGAGTACTAGAATTCAGCGCATGGCGGGTGTCGTCTAGTGGCAAGACATGAGCCTCCCATGCTCAGAACGAGGGTTCGATTCCCTTCACCCGCTCCAACCTCCTCAGTTTTATCTCTACACGTTGCGGCCATTCAGCCGCTCATAGGCCTACGGCCGCAGGCGCGCCAACAAAGCCTGCCGGCATCCTCCATCCGTACCCGCGGTGACTGAACCGTGGCAAATTTCGAGTGCGGCTGATGCGCGGCCTATCTCGCCGTTGTCGCAGGAGCTGCTGTTGCGCGCGAGCAGCGACAATCAGAAAAAGCCCCCCGCCGTATTTGTTGACGACTGTGAAAGTCGACAGGGTTTCAGGCGCCGGAAAAGTGTCCGGCGTCTCATTTGCCGGAGCGCGCCTTGGTTAAATTAGCGGGCACCCAGTGATCTTCGATCTTTCTGTTCTGGCATAAAAGATGCACACATTCAGCCCTTGCACGGAGCCGCAATGAGGATTTTGTCCGGCAGACACGTCACTACATACCGTTACAAACAGCCAGTGGGCTTCGGCGAGCACAGAATGATGTTGTGCCCGCGCGAGGATCACGATCAGAGGCTGCTCGAGTTGGAGCTTGAAATCACGCCAAAGCCGAGCTTCATTCGGCGCAGCCGCGATGTCTTTGGAAATCAAATAGCCGTTGCACACTTTTCCGGCCGCGCCGAGACGTTGCGCTTCGAAAGCCGCTTTCGTGTGCGACATTCGCCGGCTGAATTTGTCGACGCCGATATTGATGGTGGCGCGCGCGACTGTCCGTTCGTCTACGCCGCAGAGGATTTGCCGCACTTGCTACCGTTCATCGAGCGGCACTCTCCTGACCCCGAACGCAAGGTTGACGATTGGGTGCAGAAGTTCATGCGCGACAGCGCCGTCAGCCATACGCGAGCCGTGCTCGAGGGCTTGAACCGTTGTATTCACCAGAGCTTCGCCTACAAGGCGCGCCATGAAAAAGGCATCCAGGAGCCGCTCGCGACTCTCAAGATCGGCAGCGGCAGTTGCCGAGATCTTGCGATGTTCATGATTGAAGCCGTGCGCTCGCTTGGCATGGCCGCACGCTTTGTGTCGGGCTATCTGCACGTGCGCAGTCACAGCGAAACTGTGCGCGGCGGCAACACTCATGCCTGGGTCCAGGTCTACGTGCCCGGCAGTGGCTGGGTCGACTTTGACCCTTCCCGCGGCGCCACGGGCAATCGCGACCTGGTGCGGGTCGCAGTTGCCCGCGCGCCCTCACAGGCAATACCGCTTTCAGGTGTTTGGATCGGCTCCGCCGCTGATCATTTGGGGATGACCGTGGAGGTGCGCGTCACCACGGCAGACGAGGAGGTCAGCGAGCGCATGTCCGCGCGCGCCTGAGTTTGATAACGGCTCTTGCACCCATGTGGTGCAGATGCCGCCGCAAGCGAGCAATTCTGGCGCATGGTTCGGGCGGCGGAAACGTCGGCGCGGGGAACTTACGGGGATGTGCTACGTTTCAGCATGCCTAGCCACGCGGCCCAATAAAAAGGAGACCCATTGTGAAAATCAAAGTGGGCTACGAGCTGATTTACGAATGTCCGCTGCCGACGCCGATGATGTTGGTGCTGAACGTGCATTACACGCGCACCTCCGATCTTCTTGTCCCTGATCACGTCATGACCGACCCGAGCGTTCCAATAGCCGTCTACCGCGACAGCTTCGGCAACTGGTGCACGCGGCTCGTTGCCCCTGCAGGTCGGATCAAGATTGCGAGCACCGCCATCGTCAACGATACGGGCGAGCCCGACCCCGTCGTGCCATCCGCGCAGCAGTACCCGATAGAGGAATTGCCCGAAGAAGCCCTCGTGTTCCTGCTGGCGAGCCGCTACTGCGATACCGAGAAATTTCTGCAGATAGCCTGGAACATGTTCGGACATATCGAGCCTGGCTGGGCGCGTGTGCAGGCGATCTGCGATTTCGTTCACAACCATGTCTCATTCGGCTACGAGCACGCGAGCTCCATGCGCACAGCCTGGGATACCTATCATGAGCGGCGCGGTGTATGCCGCGATTTCGCACATCTTGCTGTCGCGCTCTGCCGGTGCATGAATATTCCGGCGCGCTATTGCACGGGTTACCTGGGCGACATCGGCATGCCGCCGCCCTATGAAACGATGGATTTCGCCGCCTGGTTCGAGGCGTATCTTGGCGGACGCTGGTACACCTTCGATCCGCGCAATCACATACCGCGGATCGGGCGCGTGCTCATGGCAAGAGGCCGTGATGCGATCGACGTCGCCATAAGCACCACCTTCGGGCCGAATGCGCTCGTCGGCTTCCAGGTGTGGTGCGACGAGATCCAGTGAGCTTATCCCCGCAGCGGATCCTTACGGCGCTCGCGACTGCAGGGCTCTCACGCCGAAGGGGAATCCGAGAACAACGCCATCGTCTGCCGCTCATCGCCTAAAATCTGCGACTGACCTTGCGCGCTCGCCCCGGCGCGCGGCGGAAAATAAGTCTGTGCGACACCCCGGTGAACAGCGTTGATGTGCAGCTGCAATCGGTCGATGAATTCGTGCAACCCGGGCTGATCGAGCCTGGCAAGCTGCGCGTCGGCGAGAAACCCGCAAGCGCCTTCGAGAACACGCAATACCCCGGCGCTGCGCGGCAGCGCCACAAGAGCATGCTCAGCCTCGATCAGGCAGAAGTGGCAGGCACGCGGGAAGTGCCGGTCGCGCAGCACAAACTCGAGAACGGCGGAGCGGCTGACGCGAGTTCGCTCGCTCAAGCGGTACATCTGGTCGCCGGACATCGACTTCAAGAGATTCAGCCACTGGATCGTCTCAAACGGCCCAAAGCCGGGCGCATCTGCGCTCAGGGGCTGCGCCGAGCGCACATCAATAATGCGGCTCGTCATGTCGGCACGTTCCAGATTGCGGCCGAGCGTCATGATCGTGAATGCATCATTGCGGCTCATCGTGCCTTCGAGCTCGCCGGTCAAAGTCTGCATGGCGCGCACGATGCGCTGCAGGAACGGGAAGCGAGTGCGCTTGCCCAACGCTGCCGGCAGCTCCTTTTTGATCTCCATGAAGAGCTCATTCAGATGCTCCCAAACTTCGTTGGGAAGAACGTCGCGCAGCGTGCGGGCGTTTTCGCGCGCGGAACGGACCGATGCAAGGATCGACCCGGGATTATCGAGGTCGGCAATCAGAAAGTTTACGATGTCACGCTCCTCGACGCGCTTCTCGCGCTTATCGAAGAGTTCGCGGCTGCCGGTGATGTCGATGAGCGCCAACCAGCCGGGCCGGTATTCGGGCGGCAGGTCAAGGAGCAGATTCGAATTGACGTTGACGAGGCGCGCGCTGTTCTCCGCGCGCTCCAGATAGCGTGCGAGCCAGTAGACGTTCTCCGCGACGCGCGAGAGCACTGCTAAGCCTCCATGTCGACGATCCAGGTGTCCTTGCTGCCGCCGCCCTGTGAGGAGTTGACTACGAGCGAGCCTTCACGCAGGGCAACGCGGGTGAGTCCTCCGGTGGTGACGTAGGTCTTGGGACCACTCAGGATGAAGGGACGCAGATCCACGTGCCGCGGCGCGATGCGGTCATCGACAAAAGTGGGCACGGTCGACAGAGCGATCACCGGCTGAGCAATGAAATTGCGCGGCGCGGCTTTGAGCTGCGCCGCGAATTGATGTCTTTCGCGCAGGCTCGCCGTCGGCCCCATGAGCATCCCGTAGCCTCCCGAGCCGTCGACGGGTTTGACGACCAAGGAATCCAGGTGCTTAAGAACATGCGCAAGCTGGACAGGGTCGGCGCAGCGGTACGAGGGAACATTGGGCAGAATCGGCTCCTCGTCCAGGTAGTAGCGAATCATGTCGGGGACGTAGGTATAGACGAGCTTGTCGTCCGCCACTCCCGCGCCCGGTGCATTAGCAAGAGCCACGTTGCCTTTCGCCCATGCGCGCATGAGTCCCCTGACGCCAAGCGTCGAGTCGGCGCGGAAAGACTCCGGATCGAGAAAGTCATCGTCGATGCGCCGGTAGATCACATCCACCCGCCGCCAGCCGTGGATGGTTTGCATGTACACGCAGTCATCATCATGTACGGCAAGATCTTTGCCCTCGACGAGTTCGCAGCCCATTTGTCGTGCGAGAAACGAATGCTCGAAGTACGCCGAGTTGTAGACGCCGGGGGTCAGCACCACGACCTCCGGCAGTCGCTCGCGTCGTGGCGATAGCGCAACCAGCATCTCATGCAGCTGCGAGGGGTAATCATCGACAGGAAGGATCGCACTGTCCTCGAACAGCTCCGGCAGCACGCGCTTCACGACCTGCCGGTTCTCGATCATGTACGACACACCGGAAGGAACGCGCAGGTTGTCTTCGAGCACGTAAACGGTGCCATCTTTGTCGCGCACCAGATCAGAGCCGCAGATGTGTGCCCAGCAGCCTTGCGGAGGATCGATACCGACGCAGCTTGCGCGAAAGTTTTTCGAGGTCGCGATGATGTGGAGTGGAAATACGCCGTCCTTGACGATCCTCTGCGCGTGATAAACATCGTCGATGAAGTGATTGAGTGCGGCGACGCGCTGTTTGAGTCCGGTCGCGATCCGGCTCCACTCCTTCGCGGCAATGATCCGCGGGATGATGTCGAGCGGCCAGGCGCGATCGATCGAACCTTCTTCCTGGTGATACACGGTGAAGGTCACGCCCATGACCTTGATGGCAAGCTCCGCAGCCTGCTGGCGCACGCCGATCTCCGCGCTGCCAAGCTCAGAGAGGTGTCGAATGAGCGCACGGCCGGCGACACGCGCGCCGCCACCCGGGCCAATCAGCTCGTCATGCAGGCCGGATGCACAGTAGTTGGTCCAATCGATGCTCATCAACGCTCTTATGCGGCGTGTGCCGGAACATCTGGCACTCCTCTGATACTACCCCCGTTGCGCCCCGAGTCGAGCCTCAAGCGCGCACGATTCGCCGTGGGGCGCGTGGGCTCGGAGGGCTGCACCGAGAAGGTGCGTTCGGGTGCCGTCCCGATCCGCGACGGCATCCGTATAATCGGTCCGTGTCGATCCATGTTGCGCTGAACCACGTTACGCATTACCGGTATGACCGGCGCGTTGCCCTAAGTCCGCACATGGTGCGCCTGCGGCCGGCGCCGCACGCCCGCACACGCATCTTGTCCTATTCGATGCGTATCGAGCCGGCCAAACACTTCATCAACTGGCAGCAGGATCCACAGTCCAATTACCTCGCGCGCGTGGTCTTTCCCGACAAGACCGAGGCGCTGCGCATCGAGGTCGATCTCATCGCCGAGATGGCGGTGCTGAACCCCTTCGACTTCTTTCTCGAGCCGCACGCGGAGCAGTTCCCCTTTTACTACACGGCGGAGGAGCAGAACGAGCTCGCGCCGTATCTCAAAAAGACGCCAGCAAGTGCGCGTTTTGCCGAGTATTTGGCCTCGATCTCCCGTGCGCCCTGCGGTACCGCCAACTTTCTCGTCGACTTGAACGGGCGTTTGGCCCGGGATGTGCGCTATGTGATCCGCCTTGAGCCGGGCGTGCAGACGCCTGAAGAGACGCTCGTAAGTGCATCGGGTTCGTGCCGCGATTCGTCCTGGCTTCTGGTGCAGTTGCTGCGCAATCTCGGGCTTGCCGCCCGGTTCGCCTCGGGCTACCTCATCCAGCTCGCGGCCGATATGAAGTCTCTTGATGGGCCCTCGGGGCCCAGCGCCGACTTTGCGGATCTGCACGCCTGGTGCGAGGTGTATCTGCCCGGCGCTGGGTGGATCGGCCTTGATCCGACGTCGGGACTGCTTGCCGGTGAGGGCCATATTCCACTGGCTTGCACCCCCGAGCCGCAGGCGGCGGCGCCCGTGAGTGGTTTGGTGGAACCCTGCGCGGTCAAGTTCGAGCACTCGCTGCGTGTGGATCGCGTCTGGGAGGCACCGCGCGTCACGAAGCCCTACAGCGAAGCGCAGTGGAAGAAGATAGAGCACCTGGGGCACGCGATCGATGCGGATCTGGGGAGGCTCGACGTGCGGCTCACCATGGGCGGAGAGCCGACATTCGTCTCAGTTGATGATCCGGACGCCGCGGAATGGAACACTGCGGCGCTTGGCGAAAAGAAACGCATTCTCGCCATTGACCTTTACCAGCGCTTGCGCGAGCGCCATGCCCCGTCGGGCCTGCAGCACTTTGGTCAGGGAAAATGGTATCCGGGCGAGCAGCTGCCGCGCTGGTCGCTCAACTGCTTCTGGCGCCGCGATGGCGAGCCCGTGTGGCGCAGCCAAGCATTGATTGCCGATGACAGCGGTAATTATGACTCGACGGCAGAAAGCGCCCGCCGGTTCCTGGCGACTCTCGCTGCCAAACTTGGGGTGTCGCCTGAGTTTGCGACGGCGGCCTATGAGGACCCCTTTTATTACGAGTGGCGCGAGGCTCGCCTGCCCGCCAATGTTGACAGTCAGGATTCGAGGCTTCCTGACGCCGCCGAGGGCGCGCGACTTTCGCGCCTGGCCGACAAGGGACTTGACGCCGTCACCGGCTACGTTCTGCCGCTCGCTCGCGATTCCGCCGGCACGCATTGGCAAAGCGGCGCTTGGTTTCTGCGTCGCAAGCGCTGCTATCTCACGCCGGGCGACTCGCCCATGGGTATGCGGTTGCCGCTTGACTCGCTGCCATGGGCGGCTCCGGAGGATCGCCCGCAGCTGCATGCGCCGGACCCCAATCAGGCGTTCGCGAAGCTTCCGGCGTATGCGCAGCTCCGCGCGCGGCTTGGCGGGTCAAAGCAAAACCTGCAGCCGGCAAAAGCGTCACGCGTCCCCGGCACACACGAGTCGGCCTACTGGATCGCGCGGACCGCGATCTGCGCTGAGCCGCGCCATGGCGTGCTCTATATCTTCATGCCGCCAAGCGGCGGCGTCGAAGAGTATCTCGAGCTCACCGCAGCAGTCGAAGCCACCGCCGAGGAGCTGTCGCAACCCGTCATCCTCGAGGGTTACGAGCCGCCGCGCGATCCACGAGTCAATAACTTCAGAGTGACGCCGGACCCGGGTGTCATCGAGGTCAATATTCATCCGTCGTCCTCCTGGGACGAACTCGTCGATAGAACCACGCATCTGTACGCCGCGGCGCGTGCCTCGCGGCTCACATCCGAGAAATTCATGCTCGACGGGCACCACGCGGGCACGGGCGGCGGCAACCATTTTGTCCTGGGCGGTGCGACCCCTGAGGATTCGCCGTTCCTGCGCCGTCCCGACCTATTGGCAAGCCTCGTTGCGTATTGGCACAATCACCCGTCGCTGTCGTATTTGTTCTCCGGGCTTTTTATTGGTCCGACATCGCAGGCGCCGCGTGTTGATGAAGCTCGCAATGACTCGCTGAATGAGCTTGAGATCGCCTTTCGCCAGTTGCCGCCGCCCGGCGAGAAGTGTCCGCCGTGGCTCGTCGATCGCCTGTTCCGCAATCTCCTGATCGACGTGACCGGCAATACGCATCGTGCGGAGTTCTGCATCGACAAGCTGTACTCGCCCGACGGGCCGACCGGACGACTGGGGCTTCTCGAGCTGCGCGCCTTTGAGATGCCGCCCCATGAGCGGATGAGCTTGACGCAGCAGCTGCTCCTGCGCTCGCTCGTGGCGCGTTTCTGGAAAACGCCCTACGCGCCCGCACGTCTCGCGCGCTGGGGCACTGAATTGCACGATCGCTTTATGCTGCCGCATTTCATCGCCGGGGACTTTGCCGATGTCATAGCGGAGCAGGCGGCCGCGGGCTTCGCGCTCTCGGTCGAGTGGTTCGCGCCGCACTTGGAATTTCGCTTTCCCAAGTACGGGGACTTCGCGGCGCGCGGAGTCGAGGTCGAGCTGCGTCAGGCGCTCGAGCCCTGGCATGTCATGGGTGAGGAGGGCGCAGCCGGCGCAACCACCCGCTATGTCGATTCTTCGCTGGAACGCTTGCAGGTGAAGGCGACGGGTTTTCTTCCGGAGCGCTACGTGTTGGCGTGCAACGGCCGGCGCATTCCGATGCAGCCCACCGGCACGGCGGCCGAGTTCGTCGGCGGCGTGCGCTACCGCGCCTGGCAGCCCTCATCAGCGCTGCATCCGACGATCGGCGTTCACTCGCCTCTGACTATTGATCTCTACGATACTTGGATGGGCCGTGCGCTCGGCGGCTGCCAGTATCACGTCATGCATCCGGGCGGTCGCAACTATACGACGTTTCCCGTGAATGCCTTCGAGTCCGAGAGCAGGCGGCGCGCGCGCTTTTTCCGTATCGGGCACACGCCCGGCCAGGTCCCGCTCGTGCCGACAGAAGTGAGCGTTGACTTCCCATATACGCTCGATCTGCGCCGCACGTGAAGAGCGAAGCGATGAGCGAGCGGCAGGCGCTGAAGCCAGGTTCCGGAACAGAGGCGTGCCTTGCAACCTATGCTCCTGATCCGCGCCGCTACGACGAACTTCTCGATGTCGGCGGCGCGATTCGCCCGCACTGGCGTGCGCTCGTTGAGCGTCTGACGGCCAACAAGGCGCAAGATGCCGCGCGCCGTGCCCTCGAACTCACACGCCGCCTGATTGTCGAGAACGGCGTCGCCTATAACATCTACTCTGATCCGCAAGGCGCCGATCGGCCGTGGGCACTCGATCCATTGCCGCTCGTCATCTCGCAGGACGAGTGGCGCAAGATTGAGAAAGGTGTCGTGCAGCGGGCGCGCGTGCTGGATGCGCTGCTCCGCGACCTCTACGGTCCGCAGCGCCTCCTCGCAGAGGGCCTCGTGGCGCCGGAGCTGCCCTTTGGGCACCCTAATTTTTTGTGGCCCTGCCATGGCCTGGTACCGCGCGGCGCGAGCTGGCTGCATGTCTACGCCGCTGATATTGCGCGCGCACCGGATGGTCGCTGGTGGCTGCTCGCGGACCGCACTCAGTCGCCCTCTGGCGCAGGTTATGCGCTTGAGAATCGCGATATCGTCGAGCAGGTTCTGCCCGAGGCCATCCGCGATCTGGGAGTGCGGCGGGTACGCGCGTTTTTCGGCGAAATGAGCGAACGCCTGCACAGCCTGTACGACGACGGCGACAATGGGCTGGTCGTAATCCTCACGCCGGGTCCTTTTAACGAGACCTACTTCGAGCACGCATACATGGCGCGGCACTTGGGTCTGCCGCTTGTGGAGGGGGTAGACCTTACGGTGCGCAACGAGGTCGTCTATTTGAAGACGCTCGGGGGTTTGAAGCGCGTGCACACGATCCTGCGGCGCCTCGACGATGATTTTTGCGATCCGGTGGAGTTGCGCGGCACTTCTGCCTTGGGCGTGCCCGGCCTCATCAGCGCGATCCGGGCACAGAACGTCGTGATCAGTAATGCACTCGGCAGCGGCGTGCTCGAATCCGCGGCATGGCTTGGATTTGTGCCGGGCATCGCCGAGCGTCTCTTCGGTGAGTCGCTGCTGCTGCCGTCGGTGGCCACCTGGTGGTGCGGTGAGAAGCCGGCGCTCGACTACGTGCTCGGCAATCTCGATCGACTCGTCATAAAGCCCACCTATCCCAATCAGCACTTCGAACCCGTGTTTGGCAGCGACGTCGCAGTTGAGGATCGGCCGGCGCTCATTCGACGGCTGCAGAAGCGGCCGTACGCGTACGTCGCGCAAGAGCACATCCGACTGGCGCAGGCGCCTGTGTGGCGCTCGAACGGCACACCGAATTTCGCGGCGCGGGCATTCAGCATCCGCGTCTATGCGATTGCGACCGAAAGCGGTTTTCGCGTCCTGCCGGGCGGCCTTGCGCGCGTTGCCTCGGAGAGCTCCGTCGATGTGGTATCGACGCAGCGCGGCGGCGGCAGCAAGGACATCTGGGTGCTGTCGGATGGCGAGGATGAGGTTGCCGCAACAGGAACGCACCGTTTGCAGGTAGCCACGCGTCCCGACGATGTGCCGTCGCGGATGGTTGAGAATCTCTACTGGCTCGGGCGCTATACGGTTCGCTGTGCCGATAATGCGCGCCTCTTGCGCAGTACCGTGCGTGTGCGCGTTGAGCGGGGCGTCTGGATTCACGCGGTGCGCATTTGCCGCGCGCTCGGTGTCATCGCGAAGGACTCGCAGCCGGGTGAAGGACTGCGCGACGCTTCCGATCCTTACGGCATAGCTGCGGACGTCAAGCGCATCGCCTGGTGCGCATCCCAGGTGCGCAGCCGTCTCTCACAACGCTACTGGCGTGCGGTTGTCGGCCTGCAGCGTCAGGTTCAGGAGGCGGCGGCCTCGAGCGAACAGCCGCGCGAAGTGCTGGAGCGACTCGCGTTGTCATTGGCCGCCCTCGGCGGATACGCCGCCGAGGATATGACGCACGATGAAGGCTGGCGATTGCTGCGCATCGGGCGGCGTGTTGAGCGCCTGCAGTTCATGGCGAACCTGCTCGCGCACCATCTACAGGCAGCCTCGGCCACTCGCCAGGGTCAGGTCGAATGGCTCCTCGATGTCTGCCACAGCCTGAGCATCTATCGATCACGATATTTCGTGGCGCCGCGCCTGGGCTCAGCGCTCGATCTACTGGTGCGCGATGCGCATCATCCGGTCGCGCTCGCATTTCAGTGCAATTCAATTGCACGCGATCTTGACGAGCTTGCCACTACACTGCAGATCAGTCGCGACCCGGGAATGGAGACGCCCATTCCTGCGTTTACCGACGCGGATCTGTTTACACTTGAGAGTGACGGCGCCGCCTCACGAGCTGCAAGGCAGGCATTGGCAGCCCAACTCTTGGCTCTGCAGAGCGCCGCTGCCGCCCTGTCGGACCGGCTCTCCATGCGTCATTTCTCACACACTGGCAATGCGCAGTCGGTGTGGACGTAAGGCTCCAACATGCGCTATCTCATTCATCACAGAACGGCCTACGAGTACGCAAGCGAAGTCCTGCACGCGCATCACCTGCTGCACCTCGTGCCACGTCCGGCGCCGTTTCAGCAGTGTCTGGAACACACCATCGAAATTGAGCCGGCGACGTTTTGGCGGCGCGACGAGATCGATGCCTTCGGCAATGCATTGACCCGTATCGAGTTTGAGCATCCGCACCGTCGGCTCGAGGTGCTCACGCACATGGAAGTTGATGTGTATCCGCGGCCGAAGCTATTTGCCGACTACAGCATGCCATGGGAGCAGCTCACCGCCGATCTGTCGTATCACGCCGTCTGCCCAACGCGCGAGAATCTCGAGGCGTGCCGGTTTCGTCACGAGTCGCCATATGTGCGCGTGAAGCAGGAATTCACCGACTACTCCGAAGAGTGCTTTACGCCGGGCCGTCCGATCCTGGCGTGCGCGGATGCGCTGATGGTGAAGCTGTACCGGGATCTGAAATACGCGCGCGGCGAAACCACCGTGCGCACGCCTCTGCGGGAGATCCTGAAGAATCGCCGCGGCGTCTGCCAGGACTTCTCTCACCTCATGATTGCCTGCCTGCGATCACGGGGTCTTGCCGCGCGCTACGTCAGCGGTTATCTGCGCGCCGGACCGATGCGCAGCGCCGCTGCCGATTCTTCCGATTCTGCGATCGGAGCCGGCGCCTCGCACGCGTGGGTCGCGGTGTACACGCCGCCTTTCGGCTGGCAGGAGTTTGATCCGACCAATAACGTCCGCGTGGGTACAGGTCATGTCGCGGTTGCCTGGGGCCGAGATTTCGGCGACGTATCCCCGCTGCATGGAGTCATCCTCGGCGGGGCAACGCACGAACTGTCAGTGTCCGTGAGTGTCGAACCGATTACTCAGTAGTGACCGTCACGTCAACGGATAGCGACAGGAAAGATCCCGGCGGCCCGTTGAAACTGCCGACCAACGGCACCGCCTGAGCCGCTTCGCGGGCGACGGCGACCCGAACGAGATTGCGTCCGCCCACCAGAGCATTGGTCGGATCAAACTCGACCCATCCCGCGCCGGGCAGAAATACCTGCAGCCACGCGTGAGTCGCGCCGGTGCCGACCATGCCGCCTGCTGCGCCGACGAGGCGCTCATCGTAGAGATAACCTGACACGAAGCGCGCTCCCAAGCCCAGTGCACGCACCGCTTCCATCATAAAAACCGCAAAATCCCGGCAGCTGCCGCTGCGAAGCTGAAGCGTCTCAAGCGGAGCCTGCACGCCTTCGCGCTCTCGGCCGAGATACTGAAACTGCTCCTTGATCGCGGAGGTCATGGCCACGAGCGTCTCAATTGTTCCACCGCGCGCGCCAGCCACGACGTTCTCGGCCCACTGCTCGATCTCGTGTTCAGGATCGAAATAATGACGCTCCTTCGTCTCTCCCAGATCGAGAGCATCCTCGCCGGAGTAACTGAAAGGAAAGCGCGCCGCGTAGGGTTCGACGACGATTGCCTCCGTAACGGATGGGTAGTGCTTCGCCCGAAACGCGGTTTCGAAGATCAGGGTGTCAGCCGACCGATCGAAAGTCGCGATGGCGATGGAATTGCCGAACACATCGTGAATCCAGCGCAGCCCGCTCGGGGCCGGGTCGATGCGAATAGTCGTGTCGATGAGCCGCAAATCATGGCTGTCGCGCGGCCGAGACATGAGGCGGTGTTCCCCGAACTCGACCGCCTGCGAATATCGGTAGCAGGTGCGGTGATGGACATTGAGGATCGCCATGGATATTCACGCCTTAAGGGCCGGTGTGCTTCGCAGCCTTAAGGGGCGCGATCGCACTGGCGATCAACGGAAATTCAATCGATTACCGGCACTAAGACAATGTTGCGACCTGCCGGCCAATTGCGCAATCCCGTGATGCAAGAGCGCCGGCGGAAGTGAACGTTGCCGCTCGGTCATGCGCATTAAGCGCCGCGATCTCGCGCACCGTGACTGCAGGCGCTTCCGGCCTCCTTGCGGATGCGCAACTCGTGGCCGCCGCGTCGCTTTCAATACCAATTCTCATTGCCGCGGAGCGGGCGAAGCGTCATCTGCGTCGTTGCACTCGCGAAGATGGAAGCGCGCGCCCGGCCCACAGTGCCATCTTGGCAATCGCAACACCCGCACGGGTAATCACACAGGAGAGACTTGACTTGAATTCGCGTGGGCGTAAGTTGCAACCAACAAGAACCAATCGAAGCGTTAGCTTCAAGAACCCCTATTTGATGGACGCCAGGCGCCCACCAACGCTGGAATATGTCAAAAATCAAAAGACTCAACACGATTGCACGAGGTCGAAAAGATTATGAAAATTCTCAACAAATGTTCCTTAGTCGTGATCAGTGCGCTATTTGCCGCAGCAGGGTTGGCCAATGCCACCCAGCCTCCGGACGTCGTCAACAGCGACTCGAGTGACAACACCGCGATGGGGACGAGTGCCCTCCTTGACCTGACTTCCGGGACTGGCAATACCGCATCCGGAGAGTCGGCGCTTGAGTCCAACACGACTGGCAACGACAATACCGCCGTCGGGTATGCGGCCCTCAATGGCAATACGACAGGTGGTGACAACACCGCTGTCGGGGTGAATTCGCTGAGCGCCAACACCAGCGGCGGCACAAATAGCTCCTTCGGGGCAGCCGCGCTTCAGTCCAACACTACCGGCAGCGAAAACACCGCCGCCGGGAGCTTTGCACTCTCATCCAACACGACTGGTAGCTACAACGCAGCTGTGGGATCCAACGCACTCTCGTCCAACACTACCGGCAGCGAAAACACGGCGACAGGTCCTTCGGCGCTCGCTGGCAACACGAGCGGCGGCTACAACACAGCGTCCGGGTACGCCGCTCTTCAGGCCAACACGACCGGCTACGAAAACACCGCCTCCGGGGCCAGCGCACTTGCGCTCAACACAAGCGGCGGCTTCAACACCGCCTCCGGGTACTCGGCGCTCGCCTCAAATACGAATGCCAGCTACAACACAGCTTCGGGGTACAACGCCCTTTTTCACAACACGACCGGCGGCCAGAACACTGCCACGGGGGCAAGCGCGCTTGAGTCCAACACCAGCGGCAATTCCAACACCGCTTCCGGGTTCCAGGCACTCTTTTCCAACACGACCGGCGGCAATAATACTGCCACGGGGGAGGGCGCACTTCAGTTCAACACCACCGGTACTTCCAACACCGCCTCCGGGTACTCGGCGCTCGCCTTAAACACGACCGGCTCGCTGAACACCGCTGAGGGGCAATATGCGCTCTACGGCAACACGAGCGGCGACGACAACACCGCTTTTGGCTACGAAGCGCTGACGTCCAACACGATCGGCAACTATAACCATGCCTCGGGGTACTTCGCGCTGCATAACAATTCAAGCGGTTCCCAGAACAGCGCCTCCGGAGTACAGGCGCTGTATGGCAACAAAACGGGCAACTACAACACCGCCTCCGGCACCGACGCGCTTTTTTCCAACACCACCGGGTCTACCAACATCGCCGCAGGCTACAAGGCGGGCTATAACCTGACGACCGGGAGCAACAACGTCGACATCGGCAATCTCGGAGTGGCGGCGGAGAGCGGCACCATCCGCATCGGCACGACATCGACCCAAACCAAGACCTTCATTGCCGGAATCTACGGGACCTCGGTCACGGGCAGCACGGTCGTCGTCTCCTCCACCGGGCAGCTTGGGGTGACAGTCTCCTCGGAGCGATTCAAGACCGCCATTGCGCCCATGGCATCCACCTCAGAGAAGCTGCAGCAGCTGCGACCCGTAACTTTCAAGTTGAAGAGCGATGCGACGGGTACGCGGCAGTTTGGGCTCATCGCCGAGGAAGTAGCGAAGGTGTATCCGGAGCTCGTGATCCGCAATGAATCCGGGCGGATAGATGGAGTGCGCTATGACGAGCTTGCGCCGATGCTGCTGAACGAAGTGCAGCAGCAGCAGCAGAAGATTGCAGCTCAGGCGGCGGAGATTCGTAGCCTGAAGGCGCGGCAGAAAGAGTTCGCGACTCAAGCGGAGCTGGCGAATCTCAAGCAGGCTCTGCATGCGGCGCTCCTCAAGATGCAAAGCGCAGACGCGCTCGTTGCCAATCGTTGATGCACGGGGGTGGTTCCGGCCGAGCGCCGCAAAGGGCTGAGGCAGGCGAACGCAAGGAATAGCGAGACCCCCGGATGCAGCGCTGTGCTCGCCCTGAGATCGAGCGAGCATCCGCGGCCCGTGCCGCAGCGAGCCTTCGGGCAGGCAAGTTAAGCGGTGACGTTGAGGGTACTGCCCACGGAGCCAATCGCTTGAGTTGCCAGCAATTCGCCTGAATCGGCTGAAGCAGTTGCAGCGCTTGATACGCTTGCGAGCCGCGCGCCGCCGCCGCGGTGATGGCCATGCATGTGCGCGCCCGTGGAATGCTGCTTCAGTGTCGCAAACGCTTTCTGCGCTCCGCCGAGATTGTTGGACGCAAGTGTTGTCGCCAGGGTCTGCGCGTCGTTCTTCACCTGCTGCAGGCTTTGCGTATTCACCTGCGAGCTGCCGTGCGTTGCGGGAATGCTCTGCGCGTCCTTCTGCAAGGCGGCAAACGCGTTCTGCGCGGACGTCAAATTGTTGGAGCCGAGGGCGCTGGCGAGGGTACTGAAGTCTGTGCTGCGCTGCTGCAGATTGCCCTTCTTGTTGAGTGCAGAGGTGCGATGCGCCGTGCTTGCACTAGAGATACTGCTGATTGCCATGCCCAAGCTCCGCCTGTGGGGAATTGTGTTCCGCAAAGCGTGCACGGACCATGCCGCGTGAACGGGAATTGCGGCGCGCTACCAATGTCTGCTGCATAGGCGCGTGATTCTGCGACGCGTGTCCTAATCTGGCGCAAGGAACGCCCTCGCGGCAGCGCCGCTCTAGCGGGTACGGCGGGCAATGCGGCCGCGTTGCGGCACGAATTTTCCGCGCCGGCGGCAAATCCTTGCCGCTCGAGCATGCAATGTCGGCTGCTGTTTGCCGCCCGCGGCGCTGCTCGAATGGCGGCGAGCGATGTCGCAGCGCCCTCTTGGTTGCGAATAAACCGGGGGCTGTGGTAATAGCGAAGCGATTACAGCGTCAGCCACCGGATGAGTGGAGCATGCGCCGGCCGGTTCTCTACGCCATGACATGGATCTGGTTGACGTCCGCAAGCGCGCCCGTCCCGGCCGCTTCCTTGCCACTCGAAGTCTATGGCCGTCTGCCCTCGCTTGAGGATGTGGCGCTCTCACCTGACGGCTCACGCATCGCCTTCGTGCGCACCACGCAGGACACGCGCGTGATCGCGGTTGTGTCGCTTGCGGATAACAAGGTACTGGGGGCGCTACGAGTCCGGGAGCAGAAGCTGCGCAGGGTCGAGTGGGCCGACGGCAACCATCTCATGATAGTGACGTCCGCGACGGCGTTGCCGTGGGGCCTCATGGGAAATGAGAATGAATGGCAGCTACTGCAGGTCTACGATGTTGTCAGCCATAAGATGGTTTCCGTTCCAAACGGGTTGGCGATAACCAATACCAGAATGATGAACGTCGTCGCCGGCCGGATCATGGTCAGAGATCTCGGCGGCCACACCGTGCTATTTGTGCCTGGAATGTATGTAGAGAAGCAAACGCTGCCCGCGTTGATCAGCTTCGATATCGACAGCGGGCGTGAAAAGTTGATCACTAAGGGATCGGAGACGACTCAGAGCTGGCTTGTGGACGCGGCGGGGGAGGTGATCGCGGAGCAGGACTATGACCAACGCAGCCAGGAGTGGAAACTGCGGATCCGTCGCGACGGGCATCTGCATGATGCCATGTCCGGGCGCGACCCGATCGATTCTCCACGCGTACTCGGATTTGGACCCACTGAAGACACTGTGCTGATGCAGGCGGTCGAAAACGAGGAACCGGTCTGGCGGCTGCTGTCACTCAAAGACGGCACGCTCGGTGCGCCGATGGCGGAACGACGCGAGCTCAGCACGCCGATTGCAGATCGCTCAACGCGCCTGATCGGTGGACTGCATATCGTCGATGATTCGCGCTACGTGTTCTTTGACCCTCTGATGCAGGCGCGCTGGGATGCCGTGACTCGCGCTTTCGAAGGAGAGCACGTTCGCCTCGTATCAGCAGCCAACGGCTTCACGAAGTTCGTCGTACGCGTCGATGGCCAAAAGGACGGGTTTGTGTACGAGTTGGTTGATCTCGAGACTCACACGGCGAGTGCCCTGGGGGAGGTCTACAACGGCGGAGCGGCGCCGCTCGAAGTGCGTCGCATCACCTACGCTGCGGCGGATGGGTTGCAGATTCCTGCATACCTCACCTTGCCGCGCACCAGGGCCGCCAAAAATCTTCCGCTCGTTGTGCTGGCACATGGCGGCCCGGCGGTGCGCGCTACCGCCGATTTCGACTGGTGGCCACAGGCTCTGGCGGATCAGAATTATGCAGTTCTGGAGCCGAATTACCGCGGCTCGGATCTTAGCTGGCGCTTTCTTGCCGCAGGCTTCGGCGAGTGGGGGCGCAAGATGCAGACCGATCTCTCCGACGGTGTGCGCTACCTTGTAAAAGAAGGCATCGTGGATCCGGCCCGGGTCTGCATCGTCGGCGCAAGTTATGGCGGTTATGCAGCGCTTGCTGGCGTGACACTGGATCCTGGCGTGTATCGATGCGCCATCGCGTTTGCGGGTATCTCGGACCTGAAGCGCTGGCTCGATTGGGTCAATGACAAGAGTCTTCATACAGAAAACGCGAGTCAGCGCTACTGGGATCGGTTCATGGGCATCAGTGGCCCGAGCGATCCGGTCCTGGACGCCATCTCCCCCATCAAGCATCTTGCTGCCTTGAACGTGCCGGTGCTTCTGATCCACGGGCGCGACGATACGGTGGTGCCCTTCGAGCAGAGTAGAGTCATGTTCGATGCGCTCAAGCACGAGAAGAAGGAAGTCGAGTTCGTAACCCTGCAGCATGAGGATCACTGGCTTTCCAGGAGCGAGACCCGCCTGCAGATGCTTGAGGCCTCCGTCGCCTTCCTGCGTGCGCATAATTCGCCGGATTAGTACTGATACGAGGCGCTTCTCACCCCGCCATGACCGTTCGGTGACACTCCGGCGTCGGCCGAATGGTCTCCTTGGCTTTCATGGACCATATCGGCGTCGTCGGTCTGTCATATCGCCACGCAAGCGTCGAGGACGTCGCGCGCTTTGCCATTCCCAAGGCCGACATCGAAGCGCGCCTGCCTGAGTTGCGCGCCGCGCTCGGCGCAGAGGTCGTGTTCCTCGCAACCTGCAATCGAGTCGAAGTCATCTTTGCCACCGGCGATGCTTCGGCGGCGGCAGATCTGCGCGGCGCGGTCTTTCGCGCGCTGCGCGGCCGCGACCCGGAACTTGGCGAGGCCGCTGAGGCGCTGCGTGCCTGGACCGGCGAGGCGGCGGTCGAACATGTCTTTCTACTGGCTTGCGGCCTTAATTCCGCGCAGGCTGGCGAGCGTGAGATCACTGCCCAGCTGCGTAGCGCATGGGACATGGCGCGCGCAGCCAAGGTATGCGGACCCACTCTCAATCGTCTCATGAATGAAGCTCTGTCCATGGCGAGCCGCGTCCATCGGCTAAGCGCCGGCTCGCGCCCGCCGTCGCTCGCGGATCTGGCTGTGGAGCGCGTACTTGCGCACTGCGGGGAGCGCCGTGTGCCCGTCGCACTCTTGGGCGTGTCGCCGATGACGCGGCGCTGCGGACAATTCCTGCGCAAGGCCGGTCTGCCGCTCGTGATCGTCAATCGCTCAGCCGAGGTGGCCGAGGAGTGGGCGCAGTCGCTGGGCGCACGGTGCGTATCACTACATGAGTTTCGCTCATCCCCGCCCAGCGTCGCGGCCGTCGTCGTCGCGGCCGGTGGCCCCGGGGCAATCCTCGATGAGGCAGCGCTGCGCGCGCTGCAGAAAGCGGCCGCAAGCTCACCCTTGATCATCGATTTTGGCCTGCCCCCCAATATTGAGCCCGCGGCAGCGCAAGCGGCCGGTCTTGCCCGCGTCGGGATGAACGAGCTCATCGAAGCCACGCGCGAGCAGCGTCTGGCGCAGCTCCTGCGTCTGGCACCCGTGCGGGCTGCCATCGATGAGCGGCTGGCGCACCTGCGCAACGAGCTTGCGACGCGTGCCATCGGCCGCAGGCTTGCTGACCTCAGAGACTCCTTTGAAGGCATTGCAGCTAGCCAAATGGATCAACTCCTCGCAGATGATCTGCGCAGCCTGGGCGAAGACGAGCAACAATTGCTGCGGCGCTTCGCGACCACGCTCGCGCGGCGTCTTGCACACCTGCCGCTTGCGGGGATCAGGGCCGCAGCGCCGCACGCAAGCGCAGACACGGTGGATGCCTTCTTTCGTGCGGCGCGCCTGCAGCGCGCGCCACACGCCCACGATGCCGATAGCGGAAAAAGAAACGCATGAATGACGAGAAAGCGCGCCCCGTATTGACGGGAGTGCGGTCGGCGGAACTTTACGAGCGCGCGTGCCGCGTGATTCCCGGCGGCGTCAGTTCGCCGGTGCGGGCGTTTCGGGCGGTAGGCGGCACCCCGCTCTTCATCGAGCGCGGCGCGGGACAGTACCTGTACGACGTCGACGGCCGGCGCTATCTGGATCTCGTGAACTCCTGGGGCGCACTCATCCTCGGCCACGCGCATCCACAGGTGGTCGAGGCGATGACGCAGGCCGTTCGTAACGGCACGACGTTTGGCGCGCCGTGCGCGGGTGAGGTGGAGTTGGCGGAACGAATCGTCGCCTCCTATCCAGGACTTGAGCAGGTGCGCTTCGTCTCCTCCGGCACCGAAGCAGTCATGAGCGCGATTCGCGTGGCGCGCGCGGTGAGTGGTCGCGATCTCATCGTTAAGTTCTCGGGCTGCTATCACGGCCACGCCGATCACTTGCTCGTCGCGGCCGGCTCAGGGCTTGCAACCTTCGGGCGACCATCCTCAGCAGGCGTCCCCGCGGCCTTCGTCGCGGCAACGCGCGTGTTGCCGCTCGATGACGAAGAGGCGCTGCAGACGCTTTTTGCAGCCGACGGAGAGCGTATTGCGGCGGTGATCATTGAACCTACGCCCGCGAACCACGGGTTGCTTCTGCAGCGGCGAGTTTTCCTGCAGACGTTGAAGCAAGTCGCAGCGCGTCACGGCGCGCTCTTGATCTTTGACGAGGTGATTTCCGGATTCCGGCTCGCACGCGGCGGGGTCGCGGAGCTGACGGGCATCACGCCCGATATGGCAACCTTCGGCAAGGTGATTGGCGGCGGAATGCCTGTCGGCGCTTTCGGCGGCTCACGCCGGGTGATGGCGCACCTGGCACCCGATGGCGACGCCTACCAGGCGGGCACTCTGTCGGGTAATCCAGTCGCCATGGCGGCGGGATTGGCGACACTGAATCTCCTCGCGGCAGGCTCGATCTGGCAACGCCTGGAAACCTTGGGCGCGGCATTGGAAGTGGAGCTTGCTCCGATACTGGCGCAGGCGCCGTTCCCGGTGAGGCTCGTGCGTGCCGGGTCCCTCTTCTGGCTGTCCTTGCATGCCGGTGAGGCGCCGCGTTGCGCAGCAACGCTCGATAAAAAATCTCTGCAGCGCTTTGCGGCGCTGTTTCACGCCATGCTGGCGCGCGGAGTCTACCTGCCGCCTTCCGCGTATGAAGTATGTTTCCTGTCGTCAAGTTTCACCGCGGAGGACCTGCGGTACTTCGCCGCTGCGCTCAAGGAGTCGCTCCTCGTCGCAGCAAAAGCACCATGAAGACCACGCGAGTCTTTCAGATCACGGCTCTCTTGCTGGTCATCGTTTCGGTGATCCAGGTCGGATGGTGGGTCTACGACCAGCACGACTACAGCACGCAGAAGCTGCACGATGCGCGCGTCTACTACGCGCGCGAGGTCGCCGCAGCACAGGCGCTCCTCGCAGCAGGAGCGCCCGCCGAGCATGTGCACGAGCTGCTGCCCGATGTGACCATCACGGGCGGCCGTGCCGCGCCGTCCGATGCGATCGACGCGGCCTTCGTAGCCGAGCGCTACCGGCGCATCAACCAGTACGCGTGGGAAAGCGGCTTCTTTCTCCTGGCGCTGGCATTGTGCGTCGGAGTCATCTGGCGCGCATTGCGCGCCGAAACCAAGGTGCTGCAGGAGCAGGACAACTTCCTCGCCTTAGTCTCGCATCAATTCAAGACACCGCTTGCGAGTTTGCAGCTCTCGCTTGAAACCATGGCGAAGCGGCAATTGTCGGCCGAGCAATCGCGCACGCTGATTGAACGCATGCTCGCGGACCTGACGCGCATGGAGTCGATGGTATCGCGCATTCTCGACAGCGTGCGCCTCGAGCGCGGGCGCGTGGACCTCAAAAGCGAGCCTGTGGAGCTTGCCACCGCGGTGGGACGCGTCGTGACCCAGTTCGAGGAGCGCGCGCGCCAGGAGCGCATTGCATTGACGGTGGACGTGCCGCGCGACCTCATCATCCTTGCTGATCCCCTGGCCGTGGATGTCGTGGTGCGCAACCTTCTGGAAAATGCGCTTGCGGCGGTCGCCGCCGTCAGCGGTGGCACAGTGACGTTCGCGGCGCGCGCCGCGAATGGCGAAATTGAGCTCTCAGTGCGCGACAGCGGAGTGGGTTTTCGCGCGAACGACAGCGCACAGCTCTTCAAGAAGTTCTCAAGGCTGCATCCGGGCGGCGGCAGCAGTCACTATGGCACCGGGCTTGGGCTCTTCATCGTACGGCGCCTCATGCAGTTGACGGGCGGGCGCGTAAGCGCCCACAGCATCGGCGTGGGGCAGGGCGCGCTCTTTGTACTGTCGTGGCCGGCGGCGCCGAGGCAGCCGGTGTGAGCACGGCGCAGGCGCCTGCCGCGCGTACCCTCGTCGTGGAAGACGATCCGCATCTGGCCGCGGGCCTCGCCGAGAATCTACGCGCGGAAGGCTATGCCGTTGATACTGCAGCGGACGGCAGACTTGCTCTGTCGTGGCTGCGTGAAAACTCCTGCGAGCTCATCGTGCTCGATGTGATGCTGCCTCACCTGGACGGCTTCACGCTGTGCCGCACGCTGCGCGCAGGGGGCAACAACACGCCGGTGTTGTTTCTCACGGCGCGCGGAGATCCTCAGGATCGCGTGCTCGGCCTCGAAGCGGGCGGCGATGACTATCTTGCCAAGCCCTTTCATCTGGAGGAGTTTCTGCTGCGGGTGCGCGCCATCCTGCGGCGCTGGGAATGGTATCGGAAGGCCTCGGCGACTCCGCAAAGCGCGGTGCTGCGCTTCGGCGGCAATGAAGTCGATTTTCGCGCATTTCGCGCGCGCTCGTGGAACGGCGCGGCTCAGGAACTCACCGAAAAGGAAGCCATGATCCTCAAAGTATTGGCCGAACGGCCCGGAGAGATCGTCTCGCGCGAGGATCTGCTCGAGCGTGTCTGGGGATACGACGTCTTTCCCTCGACGCGCACCGTCGACAATTTCATCCTGCGCCTGCGCAAGCGCTTCGAGCGCGATCCGGCGAATCCACGTCACTTTCTAACCGTGTGGGGCGTGGGATATCGGTTTCTTATCGAGGGCGGAACATGACGCGCGCCGGCGCACTGCGCATCGGCACTCGCGCCTCTGCGCTCGCGCTGTGGCAGGCGCGCCATGTGGCGGCTTTGATTGCTCAACAAAACGGTGCGCCGGCGGTTGAGCTGGTGCACATCAGCACGGAAGGTGACGTGCGCACCGATGTGCCACTTTGGACAGTGGGCGGCAAGGCGTTCTTCACCAAGGAGATTGATCGCGCGCTGCTGGCGCGTGAAATCGATGTCGCCGTGCACAGCCTCAAGGATCTTGCGACATTGCTCGAGCCCGGCACCGCGCTTGCGGCCGTGCTGGCACGCGAGGATCCGCGCGATGCGCTCGTCAGCCGCGGCGGTGAAGAGCTGCATGAATTGCCGCCGGGCGCGCGTGTCGGATCAAGCAGTCTGCGGCGCCGGGCGTTTCTCGCGCACGCGCGCCCGGACCTCACGGTGGCCGAATTGCGCGGCAATGTGCCCACCCGTATCGAGCGGCTGCAAAGCGGCGCCTATGAGGCGATTATCCTGGCAACCGCTGGCCTCAAGCGCTTGGGCCTCGAGGGACACATCACCTGCCAACTTGCCGTGAAGGAGTTTCCGCCGGCAGTCTCGCAGGGTGCCATAGGCGTGTGCGTACGCACGGATGATGAGCACGCGGGGCGCTGGGTGGCTGCGCTGGATGACCACGCCGCACGGCTGACGACCACGGCCGAGCGCGCGCTCCTCGCAAGCGTCGAGGCCGGCTGTCAGGTGCCACTGGGGGCGCTTGCGACGCTCGTCGGCCAGGATTTGCATCTGCACGTGTCTGTCTGCGCGCTCGACGGCTCATCCATGTTGACGGTCGAGGGCGCCGAGCCGGCTCTTCTCACGAATGCTGCACGCTTGGGGCAGCGTCTCGCGCATGAACTCCTGGCGAAGGGCGCGCGGCAGCTCATCGCCGCAGTGCGCGACGTCGACAACGCGGTGGCCGCGCCGTGAGCGCTGCAGATATCACCGCGGCCGTTGTAGTCACGCGCGCGGAGTCGCACGACGGCCCGTTGAGTTCGCAGTTGCGCAGTCTCGGACTCAACGTGCTCTTATGGCCAGCCGTACGCACGGCGCCCCCAGCCGGGAATTCTCTCGAGCAGGCGCTGGCGCGCGTTCAGGATTTCGACTGGATCGTGTTTGCAAGCCGGCAGGCCGTGAGTGCCGTCATCCGCTGGCTGCCGCGCTTACCGCAGGGCGTGCGCGTGGCCGCGATTGGCCGGGCCACCGCGCAGGTGCTGCGCAGCCGCAGCTTTCCCGTGGATCTACTGCCCAATGAAGCCAATGCCGCTTCTCTCGTCAATGCCTTCGCAGCGGTGGGCTGCGCCGGCGCAAAAATCCTCTATCCGGCAAGCTCGCGCGCGCTGCCCACGATCTTGCAGGGTCTGACGCAGCTGGGCGCGCAGGTACGTCAGGTTGAGGCCTATCGCACCGAAGGTTCCCTCCTGGACGCCGATGATTGCCGCGCCTGGATCGACCGCGAGGTGATCGGCGCGGTGACCTTCGCAAGTCCCTCGGCCGTCATTGAACTGGAGCGGGCGCTTGGGCCTCCCCACTTCACGCGACTTCTCGCGCAGGCCGCCGTCGTCGCCATCGGTCCGACGACTGCGCGTGCGCTCGCCGAACGCGGCCGGACCGCCGTGCTCGCCGAGTCGGCCACTCTGTCCGGACTTGCCAATACGACTCACCGTTTGCTGCAGACGAGGCCATAGCGATGGGATACCCCCTGCATAGACCGCGGCGCCTGCGCCAGTCGGAAGTCTGGCGGCGCATGGTGCGCGAGACGCGCCTCACGGGCGATGCGCTCATCTATCCGCTCTTTATCGTGCCCGGGCACGGTGTGCGTCGAGCTGTCGCCAGCATGCCGGGCATCTGCCAGCTCTCGGTCGATGAGGCGGTGAAGGAGGCGCGGATGGCGATGGAGGCGGGTGTGCTCGCGCTCATTCTGTTTGCGGCTCCGACCGAGAAGGATGCCAAGGCGAGTGCGGCACTCGATCCGCAGGGTCTGGTGCCCACTGCAATAACTGCGATCAAGAAAGCTTGTCCCACTCTTCTGGTCTGGACTGATGTGTGCCTGTGCGGCGCGACGGATCATGGACACTGCGGCCATGTGCTGCCCTCAGGCGAGATCGATAACGACTCCTCCGTCGAAACGCTTGCCAAGGTTGCGCTCAACCACGCACGCGCCGGCGCCGATGCCGTTGCGCCCTCCGACATGATGGACGGTCGCGTGCTTGCGATCCGAAAAGCGCTCGATGGCGCAGGTTACGCGAACACGCCCATTGTCTCTTACGCCGCGAAGTACGCGTCGGCCTACTACGGACCCTTCCGCGAAGCCGCGCAGTCAGCGCCGGCATTCGGCGACCGGCGCGCGTATCAGATGGACCCTGCGAATAGCCGCGAAGCGCTGCGCGAAGTACTGCTCGATGTCGAAGAAGGTGCGGACCTCGTCATGGTGAAGCCGGCGGGCCCCTATCTTGATGTAATCGCGCGGGTTCGCGCTGCCGTCAGCGTGCCGGTGGTGGCGTATCACGTGTCAGGGGAGTACAGCCTCATCAAAGCCGCGAGCGAACGCGGCTGGATCGACGAGCGTGCTGCGGTCTTCGAGAGTCTGACCGGCATCCTGCGCGCCGGTGCCGACCTCATCATCACTTACTACGCACCCGATGTGTGCCGCTGGCTCAATCAATGAGCGTCTTTCTGGACGCATGCCGCGTCAAGCCGACGGCTTATACGCCGATCTGGATCATGCGCCAGGCGGGTCGTTACCTTCCCGAATACCGCAAGGTTCGCTCCCAGGTCGATTTCGCGAAGCTGACGCGCACTCCGGAGCTTGCCGCAGAGGTGACGCTGCAACCGCTGCGGCGCTTCGAGCTCGATGCCGGCATTCTTTTCAGCGATATCATGACGCCGCTGCAGGGCATGGGCATCGAGCTCGAGTTTGCGCCCGGACCGATCGTACGCGATCCGATCCGCACCGATGCCCAGATCGATGCGCTGCCGGCGCTGCTGCCGCAGCGCGATGTACCGTTCGTGCTTGATACGATCCGCCTGGTGCGCGCCAATGCGCCGCGTGCTGTTCCGC
>Ga0302324_100006291_pt1 | contig 25631 bp, 19 predicted proteins | sample Palsa_T0_1_FD_201949 | JGI IMG/M metagenome (GOLD analysis project Ga0302324, IMG submission 201949) | Peat permafrost microbial communities from Stordalen Mire near Abisko, Sweden - Palsa_T0_1 | ecosystem: Environmental > Terrestrial > Soil > Palsa > Peat permafrost | place: Sweden: Abisko... | reverse complement strand
TCGCGCCGCGCCAAGTTGCCGGTCAAGCCGGCAACTCCAACCAACGCTATCGAGCTCCTTATTCTCGACGAAAAATACTGGCTTAACCCGGCTTAACCAACCAATTTTGAAAATCAGGATTTAGCAACAGCCTCTAGCTAACCCTCAGACATCCTCACCTCCATGGGCGGCGCGTGGCGAGATCCTCCAGAGGAACGACTTTCTGATCGCCGCCGGTTCGCTCGGCCCCATTCGCTCGGCCCCATTCGCTCTGCCTTCGATGGATCCTGGCGAGCAACACCACCTGCCAATCAGGGCGGGTAATCTGACTGCGATTGGGAAACTGGGCCGACCAATGAAACTGCGTCGGAAAGGGACCGATGCCGGCTCCTGAGCTTAGCCGAGCTTCAACGAAGGGTCGGCATTCAGGGCGGGCGAGGCGAAGTCGCCCGCCAGGAAGCGGGGCCAGGCGGCGGCGGCAATCATCGCGGCATTGTCGGTCGAGAGCGCTCGCGATGGAAAGGCAACCGCCAGGTTCCGGGCATCGGCCTCAGCGGCAAAGCGAGCGCGAAGTTCGCGGTTGGCGGCAACTCCGCCGGTAACCAGAAGACTGCGAACCAGGAGTGCTTCGGCGGCGCGGAAGGTCTTGCGAAGAAGGTCTCCAACCACCGCGTGCTGAAAGCTGGCGATCAAGTCGAGCGTCTGCGAATCGCACCACCCCAGGGCGTCGGCGGCCTGGGGATTGGGCAACCCGGCGAGCGCGTGCTGGCGGGCTTCGATCGACGGCCTCAAGTTATGGGTTTCGACATAGCGGAGCACGGCGGTCTTGATCCCGCTGAAGGAGAACAGCGTCCGCGGCTGAGTTTCCTCCTCCGGTTGTGCCGGGGAGAGCCTGCGCTTGATTTTGGTCTTGACCTGCGCGAACGCGAAAGGTACCGCCTTCGGGTTCCCGTAGGGAGCGAGAGCGTCGATCCACGGACCGCCTGGGTAGGGAAGGCCGAGCAGCTTGGCAACCTTGTCGAAGGCTTCTCCAGCGGCGTCATCGACGGTGCGGCCGACGTTCTGGTAGCGCCATGTCTTGCCGGTCCCGGGTGGATCCGCGGCTGTGCACTCTGCCAGATAGAGGTGGGTGTGTCCGCCCGATACTGCCAGCGCGAGGATCGGCGCCTCCGGCGCCTGCTCTCTTTCTGCGTGTTCCAGAAGAACGGCGTGGATATGCCCCTCTAAATGATTCACCGCGATCAGCGGTTTCCCGAGGGCGTAAGCCAACGACTTGGCATAGGTGACACCCACCAGCAAGGCGCCGGCAAGGCCCGGCCCGTTGGTCACGGCGATGGCGTCGAGCTGCTGAAAGTTGATCCCAGCCTGGGCCAGCGCCGCGCGCACGGCGGGGACGATATTGCGCAGGTGTTCGCGAGAGGCAAGTTCGGGAACGACTCCGCCGAACAGCGCGTGAGTCGCAATCTGCGATGCCACGATATTGGAGAGAGTGGTGCAGCCGCAGCGGACTACCGCAGCGGCGGTCTCGTCGCACGAGCTTTCGATGCCGAGGACGAGGCCGGAGGTTCCGCGGGTTATAGATTCGGGGTTCGAGGCAGGCTCGGAAACGGCGTTCACATCTTTAATATTAAAGCAGCGGATCTTCAAAGCAGCGGATCTTGGCGAGAGACCAGAATGAGTTTGGCCGGACCATCGAAGTCGGCGAAACAGAGCGCGGCGGAAGCCATCGTTGCCCGCCTCGGTGAGCACGGTTACGCGGCATACTTTGCCGGCGGCTGCGTGCGCGATCTACTGCTCGGCCGCGAGCCGCAGGACTTCGATGTGGCGACCAGCGCCCGGCCCGATGTGGTTCTCGAGATGTTTCCGCGCACCTTTGCCGTCGGTGCCCACTTCGGTGTGGTGCTGGTGGCTGACCCCATCGACGGAGAGGAATTGTTGACCGAAGTCGCTACCTTTCGCAACGACGGATGCTACTCGGATGGCCGGCATCCCGATGCGGTACGGTTCTCCGATAGCGCCGAAGAGGACGTGAACCGGCGCGACTTCACCATCAACGGCATGTTGCTCGATCCGCTTATCCTCAGTGAGGGCGGCGATGCGCAGGCAGCGGTGCTCGATTTCGTCTCCGGACGAGCGGACCTCGCCGCCGGATTGGTGCGCGCGATCGGCGAGCCCCGCCAGCGGTTTGAGGAAGACAAGCTGCGCATGCTGCGCGCGGTCCGCTTTGCGGCACGCTTCAGGTTTGCGATCGAAGAGCGCACCGCAGGCGCGATTCGGGCGCTTGCCGGACAAATTCATCAGGTCAGCCGTGAACGGGTTCGCGATGAACTGACCCGCATGCTCACGGAAGGCCATGCCCGGCGGGCCTTCGAGCTGCTGGACGCGACCGGACTGCTCGATCAGGTACTGCCCGAGATTGCCCGGATGCAGGGTGTGGAGCAGCCTCCGCAGTTTCATCCCGAAGGCGACGTATGGGTGCATACGCTGCTGCTCTTGGAGAAGCTGCCGCCGGATGCGTCGCCCGCCTTGGCGTGGGGCGCCCTGCTGCATGATGTGGGCAAGCCCGCTACCTTCCGCCGCGCACCCGACCGGATCCGCTTCGATGGTCATGTCGAGGTCGGAGTCCGCATCGCCGAGGAGATTTGCCGCCGGCTGCGATTTTCCCAAGACGAGACGGCACAGATTCTATCTCTCATCGAGAACCACATGCGCTTCGGCGACGTTCGCCGGATGAAGGAGTCCACGCTCAAACGCTTCTTTCGCCTGCCGAAGTTTCGGGAGCATCTCGCCTTGCATCGAATGGACGCCTTGTCGAGCTTCGGCGATCTGGACAATTATGAGTTCGCAAAGAGACGATATGAGGCGACCCCTGAGGAGCAGGTGCGGCCCCGGTTACTGGTGACCGGGCGGGATTTAATTGCGGCCGGTTATCGGCCGGGGCTCAAATTCAAGCAGATGCTCGCGCTGGCCGAGGACGCACAGTTGGAGGGTCGGATCAGCTCGGCAGAGGAAGGGATAGAGCTGATTCGGGGAGCGTTTGCCGTTGACCCGAGCGAAAACCAGCTGCCAGATCTGCGAAAACCTAGCATCCGGATCTGACCACCCGACTCAGAGCGCGCGTCCGGCCGCGGCTCCGCTTGCCCACCCCCACTGGAAGTTAAATCCTCCCAGATGTCCGGTTACATCGACGACCTCGCCAATGAAATAGAGGCCGGGAACGCGTTGGCTCTCCATGGTTTTCGCAGACAGTTCATGGGTGTCGATCCCGCCGGCGGTAACCTCGGCTTTTTCATAGCCTTCGGTGCCGTCGGGCTCGAAGCGCCAATGATGCAACTGTTCTTCGAACTTCTGAATTGCAGCGTTGGTCCACCGGGGTGGATTCGCCAGATCGACCAGCCGGTCGGCGAGCCTCGCCGAGAAATGATCGCGGAGAGCAGCCTTGGCGCGCGCCGCATCACGCCCGGTGGTGTTCTCAAGCAAGGCTGAAGTCGCCGAGATATCTGGCGCCCAATCCACGGTAATCGCCTCGGGCTCGCGCCAATATGAGGAGATTTGCAGGATGGCCGGGCCGCTCAGGCCGCGATGAGTGATCAGCAGCTTTTCCCGGAACTTGTGCCGCCCGGTGGCGACGATCACCTCGGCAGAGAGTCCGGTTAGATCGCACCAGTCTTGCTGATTCTGCTGATCGAGCACCAGCGGCACCAAGGCCGGCCGGCATTCCTCTATAGCGATTCCGAACTGCTTCGCGATCTCATAGCCGAGTGAAGTTGCTCCCATTTTGGGGATGGATAATCCTCCCGTAGCCACCACCAGGGCGGGCGCATGGAACTGCTCATTCTTGGTCTGCACCGTGAAATCTTCTCTGCGCTCCACGCTTTCCACCTGTTGGTTGAGGAAGATCTCGACCCCGGCTGCGGAGCATTCGGCAAGCAGCATGGCGACGATCTGTTTCGCGGAGCCGTCGCAGAACAGTTGACCGAGGGTCTTCTCGTGATACGGAATCCGATGTTTATCGACCAGCCCGATGAAATCTTGCGGGGTGAAGCGGGCCAGCGCCGAGCGGGCAAAATGAGGATTGGCGGAAAGAAAATTCTCCGGCTGGCAATGGAGATTGGTGAAGTTAGAGCGGCCTCCGCCGGAGATGAGGATCTTCTTCCCGGGGCGCTCGGCGCGTTCCAGAATCGCTACCGTGCGGCCCCGCCTGCCGGCCTCAATGGCACACATCAACCCCGCAGCGCCCGCTCCCAGAATCAAGACATCAAAAGTCTTCTTCACCAATACTGCCATCTTACGTCGTGGCTATCGCCACACCAGCGGCTTCGGCGTGAAGAGAGCGCCGCAAACCGGGGGGATTGGATTCGCATTTGTTTCCCTCCGCGGTTAGAGCCGGAAGTGAATTCGCGATCCTGCCTTCGAGCATCGAAGACCGAAGAGTGAAATCAGCTCAACCGCGTCAGCGCCTACTGGATCTCAATTACCGCCAACCCTTGCGCCGGGACGGTCACGGTCAACCCATCCTGCTCCAGCTTCTCCGTACCCGGTTTCCCCAACTCGGCCACCTGCCGCAACTCCTTCACCTGCGCCGGCGTCGGATAGCGCGGCCGTCCCATCGCGTTATACGCCGCCAGCGTGTCGCCATGCTTGGCGTCCACCCGGCTGATCGTTACCGAGGCCTGGGGCGAAACCCCTCGCAGGTCCAAGTGAAAGCTCTTGTCTGGTCCGGAAGAGGCGGGCTCGATCAGGTTCCACAACGCCACCACCACCGACCCATCTTTCCGCCGCGTCACCAGGGCATTGGTGCTGCTGGTCGCAATCCGTTCCTCTCCGAGTTGGTGCAGTAACTCGAAGGCATCGAACGCCGGTTTGGGAATATCGCCGGCGGCAATCAGGCCGTAGCCTCCATAGAAGGGCTGCTTGACTGGCCCCTGTTCCTCGAAGACATCAGAAAAGGTCCAGTAGGACATGACATTCACCAGCCCATCGCACTGGCGAATGGTATCGGCCAGCCACGGCCCCATGTAGATCGAATCGGTGATCGGCGACTCGTTGGCGTAGGTGGCATTGAACTCGCTCCAGATCAGCGGAATCGTTGGCCTGGCGGAGGCCTGGATCTGGTCATGCACCTTCTTCACCGCGGCGCAAACCATCTGGTGGGGTGGAACGGGACGATTATCGCCAAAGACATCGTGCGAAGAATCGTTGCCATAGACGTGAGTCGAGACAAAGTCGAGCGGCACATTATTCTTTGTGGCGTGGGCGATGGTCGCGTCGACCCAGGCCGCTTGTGCCGTCGCCGGACCGCCGACTCGAATTCGCTGGTTGACCGCTTTCAGCGCGCGGGCGGTGTGGTCGTATAGCTCGAAGTAGGTCTGCTGTGCCGGGCGGCCGCTCCAGAAATCAAGGTTCGGCTCATTCCATACTTCGAAGTACCACGATGCCACTTCGTCGATGCCGTAGCGCTCCACCAGATGCTGGGCAAAGGCGGTCATCAGCGCATCCCATTTGGCGTAGTCCTTGGGTGGAGAAACGACCTGTTTGTACCAGAACGGATGAAGGTCCTGCCGTAACGCGAGCTTCTTCGGCATGAAGCTGATTTCAACGAAGGGTTTGACTCCATTGGCAACCAGGCCGTCATAGATCTGGTCGATATAGGAGAAGTTATAGACCGGATTGCCCTGGGCGTCTTCGTCATACACACCCAGTTCGTCATGCAGGATGGCGTGGAAGCGCACGTACTGGAAGCCGGTAATCTGCTTGACCTCGCGCAGATCGCGGCGATAGCTGTCGCGCATCGCGAGCTCGGCGCGGCCGGAGCCGAACATCTCTTCCCAGAAATGCGGGAAGGGGGTGGCCGGCGCTTTGGCGTCGATCTCGATGGTTTCGCTGGAGGGCTTGGAGGTAGCTGTCTGGGCGCGCAGCAACGGAGGAGCGGCAGCGCACAGGGCGGCGGCAAAAATCAGGGACAGAGCACTTCTACGCATGACGCTCTCTTTTCGAATCTGAAATTTACGGCTCGGCAACTCACGCTTCCTTTCTATCAACTTTCTCCTGACCCTGCTGGCCAACTCTGTTCCTACGGCTCACAGCTGGTGTCCGGGCCCACGCCAAAACGGGAGATGCGGATGTCTGCGATTGGCTCCCCGAGCTGGGGAATAGGATCGCAGGAAACTTCAGGGCGCTGATGCCGCCGGGGACCGGGATCTCGATTCCTTCCGTAGTGCGTGGACGAGACTACATCCTTCAGCTCGGGGGAAGCAAGACCCTCAGCCAGATTGTCTTCAGCACCGGGCCCGGTCGGTTTCGCCTGACCCTGGTGCCTGACCCTGGTGCCTTACCTTGGTAGGGGTGACGCTCCAGGGAGGGCTGTAGCATGATTCATGCCTGCAACCACAGCCAAATCCGTGATCGCCTCTCGGCGGGACTTGTCGCAGGACATTCTGGTTCCGGAGTTCAAGGCGCTTGGCGTTCTGAGACTCCAGGCGAGCCGAAATTGAGCTGCGGGAGGAGAAGACGCAGGCGGAAATTGAGCTGCGGGACGGGAGGGCGCAGGAGCCGATCCGTCATCGGTCGGGAAAGCCGGATTTTGTCATCGATATCCGGGCCCAACTTCTAACCCTTCCCGATGACCCTCGCCAGAGTCTCGCCGATCGCAGCCGGCGACTGCACCACATGAATCCCCGCCTCGGTCAGCGCCTTCATCTTGTCGGCGGCAGTCCCCTGGCCTCCGGAGATGATCGCTCCCGCGTGACCCATGCGGCGGCCGGGAGGCGCGGTCTGTCCGGCAATGAACCCGATGACCGGCTTCTTGACGTGTTCTTTGACGAATGCGGCGGCAGCTTCCTCGGCCGTGCCTCCGATTTCGCCGATGAGAATAATCGACTCGGTGCCGGGATCCTCATGGAGCAGCTTGAGAGCGTCAATGTGATTGGTCCCGATGATCGGATCGCCGCCGATGCCGATCGCCGTCGACTGGCCGATGCCGCGCTGGGTGAGTTGATAGACGGCTTCGTAAGTCAGGGTGCCAGAACGGGAGACGATGCCGACCGAGCCTTCTTTATGAATGCGCCCGGGCATGATCCCGATCTTGGCTTTGCCGGGCGAGATGACGCCGGGACAGTTGGGGCCAATCAGACGCGACTTGGAATCTTTGAGCACGCTCCACACCCGCACCATGTCGAGCGTCGGTATGCCCTCGGTGATGCAGACGATCAAGGGCAGCCCGGCGTCTTCGGCCTCAAGAATCGCATCGGCGGCAAACGGCGGAGGCACAAAAATCACGGTCGCATTGGCGCCCGTTTCCCGCACCGCATCGGCGACGGTGTCGAATACCGGCCAGCCCTCATGAGTGGTGCCACCCTTGCCGGGGGTAACTCCGCCAACCACTTTGGTACCGTATTCCGCGCAGCCCTTAGCGTGGAATGTTCCTTCTTTGCCGGTTATCCCTTGCACGATCAATCGGGTTTCTTCATTCACGAGAACGGACATTCGTCGTAGCTCCTAGCTCTGTTCGCTTCTAGCTTTCACCGTCGAGATGAGCCGCTTAAGCATCTTTCCGAACTTCGACGCTGATCGGTTCGGCTTCGGTCAAGCTCTCTAAATTTCCCATATTCAAACTCTTCGCCACTATGATCTGATTTGGGTCTGCGCCTCCGAGTTCGGACCCTGTGCCATTCCCAAGAACTGGCGAAACTCCCCTTGGCCCCATCTGTCCCTCGGCGATTTGGCTGGCCACCGACAGGGCAGCGCGGCGCAGTTTGGACCACCACCCGAATCATTCCGAAACCGGAAAGGATTGGGTTGCTTGGTACATCACCACAGGTCATCTCCCTTGCCCGCCGCCACACCGTCCCACCACTGCGCCCATCCAAGCCTCCATTCCTGGCTAAAAGCCAGAAATTAAGAGCTGCCCTTCGCCGCTGCAACCACCTTTTCGGCCGCGTCCTGCATCGTCTCCCCGACGATAAAGTTCAAGCCAGAATCCTTCAGGATCTTTCTGCCTTCCTCAACGTTGGTGCCTTCGAGCCGCAAAACAATCGGAACCCTTACGTCCAAATTCCTTGCCGCCTGCACCACACCATTGGCCAGCACATCGACTCTCAGAATTCCGCCAAAGATGTTGATGAAGATCGCCTTCACATTCTGGTCCGACAGCAGGATCGCAAAAGCTTGTTCGATCTGCTGCTGGTTCGCGCCGCCGCCGACGTCGAGGAAATTCGCCGGCGATCCTCCCGCGTACTGGATGATGTCCATGGTCGCCATCGCCAGTCCGGCGCCGTTCACCATGCAGGCGATGTTGCCATCGAGCTTGATGTAGTTCAGCGCGAACTTCGATGCCTCGACCTCGAGCGGATCTTCTTCCGCGATGTCGCGCAGCTCCTTCAGCTCCTTGTGCCGGAAGATGGCGTTGTCGTCGAAATTGATCTTGCAGTCGAGCGCGAAGAGCTTGTCGTCCTTGGTGGTGATGAAGGGGTTGATCTCCAGCAGCGATGAGTCGGTTTCGACGAAAGCCTTGTACAAACCCTGCATGAACTTTACCGCGTCATTGATTTGCGTGGGTTTGAGCCCCAGGGCAAAGGCGAGCTTGCGCGCCTGATAGGCCTGGAATCCGATCGCCGGGTCAATATAGGCCTTCACGATGGCGTCGGGGTCTTTGGCCGCGACCTCTTCAATCTCCATGCCGCCGGCCTTCGACGCCATAAAGACCAGCCTCGCCGCAGCCCGGTCGAGCACGATGCCGAGATAGAGTTCGCGGTCGATGGCCGCCGTCTCCTCGACCAGCAGCCGCTGCACTTTCTGCCCTTGTGGACCAGTCTGGTGGGTGATCAACTGCATGCCCAGTATCTGTTTCGCGTAGTCTTCGGCCTGGTCGATATTTCGGGCAACCTTGACGCCGCCGCCCTTGCCCCGGCCGCCGGCATGGATCTGGGCCTTGACCACGACCCCGGTGGCGCCGCTGGCGAACAGGCGCTTCCCGATTTCAATCGCCTCGTCAAGGGTGTTGGCGACTTCGCCCCGGGGAACGGGCACACCGTACTTCGCGAGAATGTCTTTTGCCTGGTACTCGTGAATTTTCATATCGGTCAACCGCCCAGCCAAACGCTTTTGGGCAGAAAGTCCATAGTAGAGCATTTTCATTTCTATGGCGTAGTGCAGTGGGTGGAATCGCCCCGGCTTTTCCTTGGAAAAACGACTCCTCGTTGCCGTTCGGCAGCCAGTTCGCAGTTACCGCCGAAATGCTCTAGGCTGGTTGCGGAAGCATGGCTGATTTTCGCCAATACGTGCAGCAGGTCCGGACGGGAGACCGTCCGCTCACGCGCAGCGAGGCCAATGCGGCCTTGCGCGAGATGCTGACCGGCAACGCTGCAGACGACGACATAGCCGCATTGCTCACCGCAATGGCCACCCGCGGCGAAACCGTTGCCGAACTGACCGGCTTCGCTGAAGCCATGCGTTCGTTGTCGGTCCCCGTCCCGCTGACCGAAGCCGAGCGCGCCACCCTGGTCGATACCTGCGGTACCGGCGGTGACGGCAAAGGGACATTCAATATCTCGACTGGGGCGGCGCTGGTAGCCGCCGCTGCCGGAGCCAGGATCGCCAAGCACGGCAATCGCGGAGTCACCTCCCGCTGCGGATCTGCCGATGTCCTCGAAGCCCTGGGCGTTGCCATTGCCCTGCCGGTTGAGCAAGCAGCCGAATGCCTGCGCTCGACCGGGTTCACATTCCTTTACGCGCCCCTGCTGCACCCGGCACTGAAGCGAGTACAGGCCGTGCGCAAGGCGCTGGGATTCCGGACCATCTTCAACCTGGCCGGCCCGCTCTCGAATCCCGCCGATGCCTCGGCCCAGGTCATGGGAGTCTTCGCCGCCGAGTGTCTGGGCCTGGTAGGGGAGTCGATGGCCAGCCTGGGGGTTCGCCACGCCTTGGTCGTACACGGCCTCGACGGCCTGGACGAGCTGACCCTGTCGGGCGAAACCCTGGTCGCCGAGGTGCGCAGCAACGACTCCGAACTTGAGCCTACCGACGTTGACGAGCGAGACCGCAGGGTCCCGTCCGACGTGATTCATTTCCGCGTCAGCCCCGCCGATGCTGGCTTGGGAGAGGCCACACTCGGTCAGCTTCAGGGCGGACAGACGGCAGGGGAAAATGCCGCCATCCTGGAGGCGATCCTGCGCGGCGAAAAGGGCCCCAAGCGGGACATCGTGGTGCTGAACGCCGCGGCCGCACTGGTTGTTGCGGGCTTGGCACCGGATTTTCACAGTGGCGCGGAACGCGCGGCAGAGGCGATCGATGGCGGTGCGGCCAGGAAGACGCTCACCGCGCTGCGCGATTTCAGTAAGATGGCAGCGGCAGTCAAGTGAGAAGCGGGTTCGGCGGGGTGAGAATGATGAGCAAGATACTCAGATGGAGTTCAATCGCGGTGCTTGCGACCGCCGCGGTTTCCTTTACACCGGCGCAGCAGATTCAGATTGACAAGAACAACCGCACCATCGCCGTCACCGCCACGGACAAGGCAACCGCCGAGGCGGAAGTTGCGACCGTACACGTCGGGTTCCAGGTTTATGCCTCCGATTCCCAGGCGGCTTATGCTCGGGGCTCGAAGACTTCCAATGCGATTGCGGCGGCGCTGAAAAAGGACGGCGTCGAGGACAGCGGGATCCAGAGCGAAGCGCAGAACATTGCGCCGGTGCAGCCCTACGAAATCCAGAACCTGCCGGAGAGCGAGAAGGCGGAACGGCAGTTTCAGGTTACCCAAAGCTGGTCGGTGAAGACATCTGCGAAGAATGCGGCTTCGGTGCTCGATGCGGCAGTTCAGGCCGGAGCCAACCAGAGCGGTCAGATCGATTGGGACGTCGCCAACCCCGACGGCCTTGAAGCCCAGGCCGCCGAAAGCGCGCTCAAGCGCGCCCACGCCATTGCCGATCAGATGGCAAAAGGTCTCAACGCGTCGCTCGGACCGCTGGTCTACGCCAGCAATCAGGTCCCGGAACGGCCGATGCCTATGGTCATGGCAGCGATGGCAGCTAAGACCATGGGCGGCGGGGGCGGAGGGATCGCGCCGCTCGCCGTGAGTCCCCAAAAGGTGACCCGCTCGGCCACCGTGTATGCCGTCTTTGCCATCGAATGAAACCGCATCGGCGGCGCGGCATCTTAAACCCCGACAGGGTATGCTGGTCTGAACGTCGTACCGCTGATTTCTTCGTTTGTCAGGATATTGAATGCCTGTTTATCCATACCGCGAGTTGCACCCTACCGCCGAAGCCGAGGAACTCTACCGGCGCTGGCTGAGCTATCTCGACGAAGAGTTCACCAAGCACAAGCGGCCGGCTCTGCGCGCCGAGATCGTGCGCGACAACCTGCATCAGCTCTATCTTGGCCGCCCGCACGGCGGCAAGCTGAACTTCACCCTCACCTCCGAGCTGCCTGGGAACGTCTTGCGCCTTTCATTCGACCCCTGCAATGTAACCCTCGAGCCGGAGTATTACGGCGACGTCGACCGAGAAAAATACGCGGAACGCAAGCCGCTGATCTACTTTTGGCAGATGTTCGACCGCTCCCCGGTCGGCCTGAACCATTGGCTCGGCTTCCGCTTGCGCTGCATGCTGGGCCGGCACATATTCAAGAGCATCGGCAAGGGCGTGAAGATCTTTCATGGCGTCGAATTCAGCTATGGCTACAACCTCACCATTGAAGACAACGTCGTGATTCACAAATATGCAATGCTCGACGACCGCGGAGAAATCATCCTCCGCAAAGGCACCTCGCTGTCGGACTATGCAGCGGTCTACTCCCATTCCCACGACCCGATCGACGCCGCGAACGTGACCAACAAAGTCACCGAAATCGGCCCCTCAGCCCGCATCACCTACCACGCCTCCGTCATGGCCGGGCGGAAGGTTGGCGAAGACTCCATCGTTGGAGCACACGGCGTCGTGACTCGGGAGGTCGCCGCCCGCTCGATCGTCGGCGGGGTGCCGGCCAAGCCCATCAAGAGCAAGAACGATATTCAGGGGGCAGAGAACCGGGCCCAGGGCACAATCTCTGGCGAGTAGGACCAAGGCGACGCTTGGAAACCCGGAGTCAGGGTTCGGTTCTAAGTGTCCGATCGCGGCGCCGGCGACTGAAAACCGACAACGGATCGCTAAGAAATGATCCTCCCTTTCCTGCTACCATCGGGTCTAGTGCATCCATGAGTCAGCAAGCCATCGTTCTCAAGCTCTTCGAATTTGTCATTCTGGTCTTTGCGCTTAGCTTTCACGAGGCCTCGCATGCATGGATGGCTTCCCGGCTCGGCGATCCCACGGCGCGGATGCTCGGCCGCGTGACGTTGAACCCGATCAAGCACATCGATCCCCTGGGCACGGTGATTATCCCGCTGGCCATGCTTTTTCTGCCCGGATTCGGCCGCTTTCTCATCGGCTGGGCCAAGCCGACCCCGGTGACCACGCGCAACTTCCAGAACATCAAGCGCGACGACATCCTGACCACCCTCGCCGGACCGGCCAGCAATCTGCTGCTGGCGCTCGCCTGTCTGATCGGGCTGCTGGTGCTGGAGGGTATGGGCGGCCAGGGGAAACTCTCCGTCATCGCCGCCGTCTTCACTGCCAACCATGTGGAGCTGCCGATGGAAACGGCTCTTCCGGCGATGTTTCCGGTTGCGCTGCTCTTCTACATCGGAGTCTGGCTGAATCTGATCCTCGCCGTCTTCAATCTATTGCCGCTCCCGCCGCTCGACGGAAGCCATATTCTGCGCAACATCCTGCCCTACAACTGGGCACAGCAGTATGATCGCCTGGGCATGTTCAGCCTGATCCTGATGGTTCTGGTGGGTGGATGGGTGGTCAACCTCTTCGTCTCCCCGGCGCTCGCCGTGGTCAACCGGATGCTCCTCCCCGCGATGTAACCCCGCTGATTCCGTACAATGGAACGAGTGCCTGATCCCGCCGTTCTTCCGCAGGTCAGCTGACGTTCGTGCTTTTGCAAGGATTTGAGTGACACAATCTTCTGAATTATCCGCAGGCTCAAAGAGTCTGCCCGGCGAGGCTGGCGCAAAAAAGCGTGTGCTGAGCGGCATGCGGCCTACCGGTAAGCTGCACCTCGGCAACTACATGGGCGCGCTCCACAACTGGGTCGGCATGCAGGACCAGTACGAGTGCTACTTCTTCATCGCCGATTATCATGCCCTGACGACCGACTACGCCGACCCTTCCGGCGTCCGCCAGAATACCCTCGAAGTGGGCACCGATTTCCTCGCCGCCGGACTCGATCCGGAAAAGAGCGCGCTGTTCATCCAGAGCCACGTCGTCCAGCATGCCGAATTGCATCTGCTGCTTTCGATGATTACCTCGCTGGGATGGCTGGAGCGGGTGCCGTCGTACAAGGAGCAGCAGGAAAACATTACCGGCAAAGACCTGACGACCTACGGATTCCTCGGTTATCCGCTTTTGCAATCGGCCGACATCCTGGTCTACCAGCCGGAACTGGTCCCCGTCGGCCAGGACCAGGCAGCCCATGTGGAGTTAGCCAGGGAGATCGCTCGACGATTCAACCTCTACTACAGCGAAGGGACTTCCAATCGCGATGTCCTTCCCGAGCCCCAAGCCCTGCTGACCCCATCGCCCAAGCTCCCCGGAACCGATGGACGCAAGATGTCCAAGAGCTATGGCAACACCATCCTGCTCAGCGATCCCGAAGAGCAAATCCGCCGCAAGCTGAAGACCATGGTCACCGACCCGGCGCGCATTCGCCGCAGCGATCCCGGCAATCCCGATGTATGCCCGGTTGGCGACTTGCACAAAGTCTTTTCCAGCGCCGAAACCCTGGCCAAGGTCTACCATGGCTGCACGACCGCCGGCATCGGCTGCATCGAGTGCAAGGGCTGGGCTGCCGACTCGATTGTCCACGCGCTCCAACCGATCCAGGAGCGCCGCAAACCCTACCAGGAGAAGCCTGAGCTGGTCTGGGAGATACTCGAGGACGGCGGCGCGAAAGCCAGAAAACGCGCCGAGCAGACTATGGTCGAGGTGCGGGACGTGATGGGGTTCGCGCCCCGGCGAAGAGGTTCGATCGGTGAATGAAAACAGGACAGCAGGCGAATGACTGACGCCCCCAACCCCTCCAGCGCGGCCCACACCAAGACCGCCTACGAGAAGACCGCCGCCGACCTCAAGAAGGAAGCGGCCAACGTCTCTCCGTTCTCCGTCAGCGTCGGCCAGGTCTATGACGGCCCTCTCGACCTGCTGCTCGACCTCATCCGCAAGCAGGACATCGATATCTACGACATCCCCATCGCCAAGATCACCGCGCAGTTTCTCGCCTACGTCGAGGGGCTGAAGCAGACCGACATCGATGTCGCGGGTGAATTCATCTACACCGCTTCCTTGCTCATCCACATCAAGAGCAAGATGTTGTTGCCGCGCTCTCCGGCTGAGGTCGGCGAGGGCGAAAGCCTCGATCCTCGCCGCGAACTCGTCGAGCGGCTGCTGGAGCACGAGCGCTTCAAAAACGCCGCCCAGATGCTGGCGCAAAAACAGCAAATCGAGAATGCGACCTGGAGCAATCCGCAGATTCGCGAGTTTCGCGATGCTGAGGGCGCCGAGCCTGAGATCGCCGCCGATACCGTCGATCTGGTGCGCGTCTTTCGCGAGGTATTGGAGCGCGCCCGCACTCGGCCGGTGCTCGACGTTGAGGAAGATACCGTCACCGTCAGCCAGATGATCGATTTCGTTCGCCGGCGGCTGATCGTCGAGGACAAGCCGGTCTCGCTGCGCCGGCTGCTGGCCAATACCCGCTCCGAGAAGGCGCTGATCTGCATGTTCCTCGCGTTGCTCGAACTGGTTCGCCTGCAGGCCATACTGCTGCGTCAGGAAACCGCCTTCAGCGATATCCTGATTAAAAAGCACGCCGAATTCGAGAGCGTTCTCAACGCCCGAATGGCCCAGCTCAAAGGCGACTGGGAGTAGCCTTCGCGATCCCTTCGCGCCACCCGGCCCCCTCCCCTGGTTACCCGAGGAAAATCTTCTCCACGTCGCTCCAGCTCTCCACCCGCCGATATCCCCCGACCCCATGATTGTGCGGCGCCGAAAACAGAATGCCTTCGCCCCGGAAACGCCCGAGGTGCGCAACTTGATCGTCGATCAGGTAATCGGCATTCAAGATACTTTTGTCTCCGCAGAAAACAAAATTGCGCGGATGAATGAAAGGAAAATGCTTTTGTAACCACTGATACTTTGCGGTGAACGAAGTTGGAAACTCCATCGCCGCCGATGCGATGAACACCTCATACTTCTCCATCAGCTGAGCGATCACCCGTTGGCTGTCCTCGATCACCGGCAAGTCCGCAAAAAAACCTTCGCTATGCAGGTACGACTGAGCGCGCTCCCGGTGATCGGGATCCACCGCATCGTAGAACCATTTGCCCCTGAGGTCGGCCTTCGAGAGCGTGGTGCCGTGGTCGTGGTTGTAGACCTCAAGATGTTTCGCCGCCATATCGGCGATCGTTTCGTCCATGTCGATCGAGATGCGCTTCATGCGGCCTCGTTCTCTTACGGTTCAGAATCCTGCTGCTCAGAGTCCGGAAGAGTTTCAGAGTTCCAGTCCAAGATAGGTCTTCACATTGCTGAAGGAGATATTCTTCACCATCCCGCCGACTAGTTCGTAATCGGTAGGCAGTTCACCGTTCTCCATGTCCTTGCCCAGCAGATCGCAAAGCACCCGTCGAAAATATTCATGACGCGGATACGACATAAAGGAGCGCGAATCGGTCAGCATGCCCACAAACCGTGACAACAGGCCGATATTCGACAGCGCGTTCAGCTGCCATTCGATCGCCTCTTTCTGGTCGAGATACCACCAGCCGCTTCCGAACTGGATCTTGGCCGCAACCGGCCCGTCCTGAAAATTCCCCGCCATCGCCGCAACCGCATAGTTGTCGGCTGGATTCAGGTTGTAAAGAATCATCTTGGGCAGCGCATTTTCCCGGTCCAGGGTGTCGAGGTAATTGCCCAGGCGCGCGATCTGGTTCCAGTCGCCGATGGAGTCAAAGCCGGTGTCGGGGCCGAGCTCCCGCAGCCGCCTGCTGTTGGCATTTCGCCACGCGCCCAGGTGAAGTTGTTTCGTCCAGCCTTTCTCCGCGTCAAGATGGCCGAAATGAACCGTCACCCTGGATGCGAACTGCTCGTGCTCGGTGGCCGTCGCTGCCCTCCCCCGGCGTGCCTGATCGAAGATCTTGCCCGGCTCGCCGGGCGAAGCATCCGCGAAACAGTGATTCAGTCCATGGTCGGAGAGCCGGCACCCATGCTGATGAAAATAGTCGTGGCGCTTGCCGAGAGCATCAAGAAAGTCCTCGAAGCTGTCGATATTGATTCCGCTCACCGAGGCGAGCTTTTCCACCCACGGATTGAATGCCTGGGGAAGATGCACATTCAGCGCCTTGTCCGGCCGGAAGGTGGGGTAAACCCGGGTCGCGACTCCATTTGCCGCGATCGCCGCGTGGTGACTCAGTTCATCGGTCGGATCGTCGGTGGTGCACAACGCCTTGACCTGAAACTTCTTCAATATCCCCTGAGCGCTAAAGTCCTTGGTCGCCAGCACCTCATTGGCTCGCTCCCAGATCGCCGGAGCCGTCGCTTCATTCAGCAGCATGTCGATGCCGAAGTAGCGTTTCAGTTCTAAATGGGTCCAGTGATAGAGCGGATTTCGCAGCGTATAGGGCACCGTCTTTGCCCAGGCCAGGAACTTTTCCCGTGGAGACGCTTCTCCGGTACAAAAACGCTCATCGATGCCATTGGCCCGCATCGCCCGCCATTTGTAGTGGTCGCCCTCCAGCCAGATTTCAAACAGGTTGTTGAATCGCCGGTCTTCGGCGATATCTCTCGGCGACAGGTGGCAGTGGTAGTCGAGCACCGGCTCATGCTCGGCATACTCGTGGAAAAGCTTCCGCGCCGCTTGGCTTTGCAGCAGGAAATCGGGGTGAATGAAAGTGCTCATCGGAACTCCATCCTTCTCATAATGGGCCAATTCCGGGGCCGCCGTCCATCCACCTCAACAGTTGTCGCAGGCTTGTCTCCGGTTGTGTTGGAATTGAAGGATGGGAGACACCCAACCCGGTTACGCTCACCAGAACATCCTCACCCGAACGCCGTTGATGGCGCTCGCGGTTGCCGCCTTTGGCATTGGCACATCGGAGTTCATCATCATGGGCCTGCTGCCCAACCTGGCGGAAAGCTTCAGCGTGAGCATCCCCAAGGCCGGCGTCCTGGTGACCGCCTACGCCCTGAGTGTGACGGTTGGCTCGCCACTGGTCGCGATGGCGACCTCCCGGCTGGAGCGCAAACAGGCCCTGCTTTTGTTGTTGGGGGTGTTTACAGTTGGAAACCTGGCCTGTGCCCTGGCGCCGACCTATGACCTGCTTTTTGCCGCGCGGGTGCTGACCGCGCTGTGTCACGGGGCGTTTTTCGGAATCGGCAGCGTGGTTGCCGCGAACCTGGTTCCACGCAATCAGCGGGCGCAGGCAATCGCGCTGATGTTCTCGGGATTGACGCTGGCAAATGTTCTTGGAGTTCCGGCCGGCACTGCGCTCGGCCAGGCCTTTGGCTGGCGGGCGTCTTTCTGGGCAATTGTGCCCATCGGATTGATGGCCGCCGCCGCTGTCTTGTGGCTGGTTCCCGCCCAGGCAGCAGTCTCGAGCCAGCTGATCCACGAGTTTCGCGTGCTCGGCAGTCCGAGGGTGTTGCTGGTCCTGGCCATGAGCGTGTTGGGGTCAGCCTCCCTCTTTTGCGTCTTCACCTACATTGCTCCGACGCTCGAAACCGTGACCGGGGTCTCGCCGCATGGAGTGACCATCGTCTTACTCCTTTTTGGTGTCGGGATCACGATCGGCAACCTGCTCGGCGGAGCAATGAGCGACTGGCGTCCAATGCGCTTCCTGGTGATGTCGCTGTTGGTGCTTCTGGTCGCCCTCGCGGCTCTCTATTTTGCCGAACCCTACCCGATTCCCATGGTGGCCACGGTGCTGGTTTGGGGTGCAGTCGTCTTTGCCGCCGGCACTCCACTTCAGGCTCGCATCGTTGAGCAGGCCGCCGCCGCTCCCAACCTCGCCTCGACTTTGAATCAGGGCGCCTTCAACCTGGGCAATGCTTCTGGAGCCTCGCTGGGCGGGATATTGTTGACCGCCGGCGTCGGCTATCGGCAACTCCCGATTGCCAGCGGCCTGGTCACGATCTGCATGCTGGCGCTGGCCCTGGTCTCCGTGCATCTGGACCGCAAGCACCGATTGGTGCTTGAAGCCGGGGAGTTGGCGGCGAGTTGAGCGAACTCAGATTGCGCGATCTCGTATCATGAAGCTTCTTCTTTGCAGAAGCAGGTACCGTGAACACCGACCCGGCGGAGTCCATTCCAGTTAACCCCCGCACGATTTGAGCGTCATCGGCGACTTTTGCGTCGACCTCATTCTCACCGGAGACGTCCCCGCTTCGGCCAGGCCGAAGCAGATCGTCGGCGATGCCAGGCTCGAGCTGAGCTAGGCGGATCGGCGGCGATCTTCGCCAGCCAATCGGCTAAACGCGGTTCCCGCGTCAAAGTTGTAGGCTGGGTCGGCAACGATTCCTTCCGCGATCTCATCTCCACTCAACTCTGTGCCGCGGGAGTCGAAGTCTCAGTGCTGAATCGCCACCAAACCCTCAGGACCAGCATCGGCGTAGCCCTCTCCACTCCCGGCGACCGCGCTATGCTCACCTACATGGGCACAATCGATGGGCTGCGGCCATCCGACATCGACCAGGCGCTGTTCGCATCCTGCTGCCATCTTCACCTGGCCAGCTTATTCCTGTCCGACCCGATGCGACCCGAATGGCCCAGGTGGTTCGCCCTGTGCCGCCAACGCGGAATCACAACTTCCCTGGACACAAACTGGGACCCTCGCAATCGTTGGGAGGGAGCCGAGGAGCTTCTGATCGATGTCGATGTCTTCCTGCCCAACGAGCAGGAGGCGCTTCGAATGTCGCGGGAGGCGGACATCGAAAAAGCAGGAGAGAAGCTGGCTGCTTGCGGGCCGCTCATCCAGCAGCTAGAGCAAAAAACCGAGTATGTGGAATGTCGGATCGGAGGGGGCTCTCGACAGGCTTTCTCATCGCCCAAATCATAATCGAGCAACACCACATCGATGTTTGCCTTACCGAGAATCTCGCGCGCCTGGCGATGCTCGCGCAATGGGGCCGCGATCGTAAGGCCGGCCCGGCCTTGAGCAGCCGAACCAGGCTCTCCCGGAAGAGACGATGATCCTCCACCAACAGCAGAGGAATGGGAGAGCTCATAAATTCCCCTCGAAGGTATCGATTATTGGCAATTCGACGGTGAAGGATGCTCCGCCGGGAACCGCTTGATGCCGCAATTCTCCACCGAAGGAGCGCACCAGGGCGCGAGACAGATAAAGGCCGAGCCCGTTGGCATGAGCGCCATCCTGAAACGGATGAAAGAGCAGCTCCGGATGCTTTACGCCGCCGCCATTGTCAAGAAACTCCACCAGTACGCGGCGATTTTCAAACCGGGCAGCGACAGATAACTTTCTGCCGCCCTTTCTTGACAACGCCCGGCGGCTGTTGGTGGTCAGATTGAGGAAGACCTGCATCAGTGCCGTTCGATCGGCCCAGACGAACGGCAAGTCATCTTCCATTCTCCAGATACCTTCCACATTTTCTTCGTGCAGGGCGGGAGCAATCACAATCCTTAGATCGTCCAAAACGCTGTTCAGATCGACCTCGGTTGCCTGGTCGGCGGTTTGACGGAGGTCCACCGAAGCAATCCGCTCCAACGCCAGCACCAGGCCGCCCAGTGCCTCAAAGTCTTTGCTGTGACCCAGCGCCTCGGTACGCGAGAGGTTTTGATGAACGACAGCGATGGCTCCGCACACATTGCGGATTTCATGAGAGACCGCCCCTACGGCGATGCGCGAAGAGGTCAGCATTTGGTGCAGGCTTGCCTCCTCGCGGGTGCGAAGCTCCTCCGATGCATCCAGGATCATGGCAGCAAGCCGCGACCCCGAGTTGGTCCGATAGGTCGAGAAACAGATTTCCGCCAGAAAGACCTCGCCATCTTCCCGTTGCCCTCGAGACTGCATCACCGCGCGGAAGAGATGATGGTCTGGATCGCGCCGCAACAAATTGGATAGAGAGGGAAAATAGGGATCGATCGAGCGCCCGGCGAGGGTCTCCGGTTCGAGGGCCAACATGCGATGCGCGGCCTCATTTGCATGGAGAACGCATCCGTCTGAGTTGGTCGTGATGATCGCCGCGGGACTACTCTCGATGAGGACTTTCAATTGCCCCTCAGCCTCGCGGCGTGCATCGCTCTGCCTCTCGATCTCCTCAAGGTGCTGGAGCACAACCTGGCGGTTCTTGTTGACCTCGAAGACAAACAGCCCCACACAGAAAAAAGACGAAAAATAGAGAATATCGCGGGGGATGCCTCCGGTGAGATTCCAGGCGAACGAGTCGAACAGCTCCGCCAGCACCGTACAGACCAATGCAACCCCGGCGATTTGCCCGGTACGCAGGACCCTGCCCACCATGAGCATCGGCAGCAGATAGAGAAAGCCGAGAGGAACCTCATTCTGCACCCTCCAATCGAGCAGCGCTACGGCCACTACCAGCAGGCCTGCTCGTAACAGGACAGATTTCTTACGGCCGCCAAGCAATGACGAGAACATGATTCCTCATCCTGGTAGAAGTCACAGAGATCACAATCGCGGTCAAGGCGGCCATCGCAAAGTTCACGCCAGGTGAGACCCGTGATCCTAATGCGGGTTCAGTGGCGTACATCGCTCCATCCAGCCCGGCCTATAACCCGATGATCATAAGCATAGTCTCCAGCGCTCAAGACGCTTCGCTGCTGGACTTGCTCAACCCGCAGAGCGACGATCGCGTCGTGCAACTGGCTTATCGGCAATGGATCGGTTCTTATTTGACGGCCGCGGGCCAATTGAATCCTGCTGTCGGACGCGAGCGGATCCCGGATCCAATGACGAGCAACCACACACTGAAGACCGCCGCTGGTCTGGCCGCATGCCTTGCCTTTGCCCGGGTGTGCAAAGAAATTTGACTCAGGTCGTCGATAGAACCGTTACCCGTGCTTATCCAGATGCTGCGAAGGAAAGTGGAGACCAGTGTGGTTCCTCGATACATCGTCACCCAACATGGGGTTGGCTCTCGATTCAATCCATCGTGGTATCCAATTTCCTAAGACTGGTTCCGATCTTGTGACTCGGGGAAATGCATTACCTGCGCGGAGCCGCGGATAGAGGGTTTGGTTCTGAGCGGAATATCCGAAAAGCCCGTTGGTCGGACCCAACCGTTCGGCGCTGGAGTTTTGCTCTCCTTGAGAGTAGAGTCCTTTGCATAGGACAACCAAAAACTCCGTCACTTGGCAGAGCAACCCACATGCAATCCGTAGGCAAGCTAATGGACGCGGATTTGAGCGACGTGCGGCCGAGCACGCGCTCCAAGACGCATGGGCAGGCGATCCGCTTTGGAGCCAACCTCTGGATCGTATTTCGCTGGTGGGCAGTACTCATGGCTGTGGCAAGCACGGCTGCAGCACTGTTGGTGGCCGTGATTTCCGTCGGAGGCTACGGCGTGGCCTCGCTTCTCGGGAAGCTTCGCCCGCTGCGCAGCGCCTACCAGTTTCTCTCCCGGACTTACGACCGGTGCCTCGATCGGCTCGGCAAAGAGGTTCTACGGGACCCGCGAGACCTTCCCGCGTTGCGGCTCATGGTCTCCATCAGCCTCACCGCCCTGCCAGTTTTCCTCCTCCAGCTGGCTTTAGGAAAACCCCGCCTCCTGCTCGTGATCGCGTTTTATCTTTCGCTGTACGGTCTCAAGTTTCAGCGGTTTGTGAGAATGTTCAGCGCCAAACACCTGGAGGCTCACCGGCGTCAGGGCTACTTTTCAGACAGATACGATAAGGTCTTCGGCCGCTACCTGGAATTCTTTCTCGGATATTTGTACGGAAACGTTCCCGAGCTTGATCGGACGGTGCATGTCCGTCTCCACCATAGAGAGCAAGGCGGGCCCGGTGACATCGCCTCGTCCACTGGCTATGATCGAACCAGTCGACTGGATTTCCTTCGCTATCTTTCGGACAACATTTGGACGGTCCTGGGGCTTGCCCCTTTCGCTTACTTCAAAGCCAGAGGCGATGAAAAGAACCGAGGCCGAATGTTATGGGGAATGACGCGCTACTACCTCTACTTCGCATGTATCTTTCTTTACGATTGGCAGATTGGGATCGTGTTCGTGCTGGTTCCTCTTCTCTGCATCAACTTCATCACCGCAATCACCGCATGGGTCCAGCACGCATTCTGCGACCCCGAACATCCTGAGGACTATTTTGCAAACACCGTGACCCTGTTTGAGCAACCGGGCTTCATGAATGAGGGATACCACCTCTGCCATCACCACCGTGCCGGCCTCCATTGGACCGAGATGCCGGACTATCTGGAGCGGATTCGCGACAAGATGAGAGATTCCGGCTCCCTGGTCTTTCGGGACCTGGATTTTATGGAGCTCTTCCTCGAGTTGACCCTTCTTCAAAGAATGGATGTGCTCGCCGAGAAACTGGTTCCCTGGGAGCCCATGAATCATGAACAGAGGTTGGCTTTGCTGGTGAAGAGAACTAAGCCGGCAAGCAGACTCCCGGCTTGAGCCCGTCACCAGAAGCAGCCCAAGAGCCGGAACTGGTGGCCGGCCCTGCCGATCGACGCCGGGTCATCCCAAAGCGCAGGGCTCATCGGCCAGGTTTCTCGATGAGAAAAGCGCGTAGCAGTGCGGCCCTTCCATTTCTCGCATCTCATCTATTTCTCGCATCTCATCTATCGTTCACGAAGCTCAAGGCCAAACCACGATGAATCCAGGTTGACCATTTATCATGAAGGGGCCCTTTAACCGAAGTTGCTTCATTGCTCTCAGACGAGCCAGGAAACGACGTGGATCTTAAATCAATGGCAATGCCGAGCGTAAAGACTGGCCATGGTGCCGCTCGCCGCCGATTCTGGCTGGCGATGTCGGGGTTCGTCATGGCGCTCGCACTGCTGCCCTTTTCCTACAAGGTCGAACGCCGCCTGGAGACAGCGGTGCACATCAAGGGCGCAGACTCGGAAAAAGTCGACCGGGAACTGGCGCAGCGCTTCCAGTCTCCCTACGCCGACCGCCTGATTCTGGTGATCAGCGGGATTCCTGACGCGGATTCAGCCAAAGGCGCCGATGCCTTGGGATTCTTAACCAGTTCCTTACGCAGTGTGCCTGGAGTGGCGGGCGCCATATCGAGTGTGGATTGGCCAGATCCTCTGTTCACCGGGAACAATGGCGGCGCCCTGATCATCGTCGGGCTGGACGCGAGCGATCAAGCCGTCGAGGCCCTGGTCCCTAAGCTGAGAGCCAAAGCCGGCTGGATGGAGGGTCAGCTTCGCTCGCAGTACCCCGATATCAAACTACAAATTACCGGGGAGACGCCGCTGAACTTCGATCTTCGCAAGGTCAGCGCAGATGACGTGCGGCATGCCGAGGAACGAGCCATGCCGGTCACTCTCTTTCTGCTGATCCTGGCTTTTGGCAGTCTGGTGGCAGCCGTATTGCCGCTCGGAGTTGGGGTGCTCTCGATCTCCATGGCGCTGGGCGCGGCGGCTCTCCTCGCCCATTATCTGCATTTGTCGATTCTGGTGCAGAACCTGGCCACGATGCTCGGCCTTGGCCTGGGCATCGACTATGCACTGCTGATGGTCAGCCGCTTCCGCGAAGCATTGCTCGAAGGGTATGATCCCGGCCCGGCTGCCGACCTGGCCGCCGGGCAGGCCGGGCACACGCTGATTATTTCTGCCACCACCGTCGCCATCGGGTTTTCAGCCCTACTGACGGTGCCCATCAGCGAACTGCGCTCGATCGGGATCGCTGGCCTGTTCGTAACCGTTTTGAGTGTCATGCTGTGTACCTTCATTCTGCCTTGGGTGCTTGGCTTGGTGGGCCAGCGTATCAACTCCGCCAGAGTGCCTCTGCCCGTGAAACGATTCAGAACGCGGGAAAGCCTGTGCGCGCCCAGTGAGCGGTGGGAGCGGTGGGGCGGCATCGTAACCCGCCGCCCGTGGACAACTCTGCTGATTGCCGGAATTCCGCTGCTGATGCTTGCCTGGCAGGCGCAGAGAATCGCTCCCGGACTTCCGGATCATGACTCGCTTCCCGCCGGGGTGGAGTCGGTGCAGGCGCTGCACACCCTTCAAGGCATGGGGCGGTCCGGTGTGGTGCAGTCCCTCCGAGTGATCCTGGAGCTGCCTCAGCAGTCTCCGCCACTCTCGCCGGTGGGGTGGCTTGCCGTCAGTCGCCTGACGAAGAGCTTCCAGAGCGATGCCAGAGCGCAAGAGGTTCTGTCTCTTCCGACCCTCACCGGGATGTCCGACACTGCGGATGCCGTGGACCAGGTGCCGGAGGCTATCCGCAAGAGTTTTCTAAGTAGCGATGGCCAGGCTACCTTGATTGAGTTGCTGCCCATCGCCGCTCTCTCGCCCAACGAACAGATACGGTGGGTGCGAGAGGTGCGTTCCTCCGATGTCGCGGCGATAACCGGTGTCTCGGGCGCTGTTCTGCGCGTCGGTGGCGTCCCCGCACGCGACGCAGATTATGACTCAGTGGTCAAAGAGCGGCTGCCGAAGGTGATCCTTGGCGTCATATTGGGCAGCTTGCTTGCGCTGCTGATCGGATTACGCTCTCTATTTGCGGCGGTCAAAGCCATTCTGCTCAATCTGCTCTCGGTTGGCGCGTCATTTGGCGCGCTGGTTATCGTTTTTCAGGAAGGCCACGGGAGCAGGATCTTTGGACTTCACGGACCGACCGGTAATGTGTTCCCGATCGTGCCCATTCTCGCGTTTGCCATCGTCTTCGGATTGAGCATGGACTATGAGGTCTTCCTCGTCGCCCGAGTCCTCGAAGAACGGCGGCGCGGACTATCGGAGAGATCGGCGGTGATCGAGGGCCTGGCGCGGACGGCCGGACTCATCACCAGCGCCGCGGCAATCATGATTGCCGTCTTCATCGCCTTCACCCTGGGCAGCATCCTGGTCGTCCAAATGCTGGGCTTTACCCTCGCCGTGGCGGTATTCATCGATGCTACGGTGGTGCGGATGATTGTCGGGCCGGCGTTGCTGCAACTTGCCGGCGATTGGAACTGGTGGCCGCTTGGCTTATATGTGGCCCCGGCTATAGTGTCTGAAAAGCAGCCCGCACCATGACCGAGAACAACCTGCAGGTTCGAGTGAGAACCCAGAGCCTCCTAACCGCCTAATCACGCCGTTCGCTTCATTTCGCCGGCACTCCCTGAGCGCTGGACGGGCTGAGATCAAAGTCCTTGAGTCCAAGATTTGCCTTGGGCGTGCCCGCTTCGATGACCAGCATCGAGGAGCCGGGCTTTCCTGGCTGCTTTGCCTCCACTTGCCCGGCCGACCAAACGCCGCCGTTCTGCCGCAGCCCATAGGAAAGGAATTCCTTCTGCTGCCCAGTCGCGCGAAGCGTCTTCACGACTTGCATGGGGAGCAAAATGCCCTGGTCAATCCACGAGGTCACCGAACTATAGGAGCTCCGCTCCTGAGCGCCGGAGGTGCTCTTCAGCACAAAGCA
>Ga0302324_100006290_pt1 | contig 25635 bp, 19 predicted proteins | sample Palsa_T0_1_FD_201949 | JGI IMG/M metagenome (GOLD analysis project Ga0302324, IMG submission 201949) | Peat permafrost microbial communities from Stordalen Mire near Abisko, Sweden - Palsa_T0_1 | ecosystem: Environmental > Terrestrial > Soil > Palsa > Peat permafrost | place: Sweden: Abisko... | reverse complement strand
GTTAGCGCCCATAACGCGGACTCCGCGCAACTCCTCGATGCCGCTCAGATCGACAACAGCTTTGGGCTTTCTGATGCGATCCTTGAGCCAGTCGAAGCTGTCGAGCCCTCCTGCCAGCACCCACGCGTCGCTGCCGTGCTGTTCGAGAAGCTTCTGCGCATCGGCTACGGAACTCGGCTGATAGAGCTCGAAGGCCGGCATTACGTCTCGGATGACTGCCATAACTCTCCTTCAAATATGGGCCATTAGCGGATGTTGCATTGGCCGTCCGGCTTCGAGCGACGTCAGAATCGTGTCGGCATTCACCGGTGCGCGTTGAAACACTTCGTCTCCTAGAGCATCCGAGAGCGCGTTCAAGATCGATGCGCACCCACCTGCGACGGGAGGCTCGCCGACGCCGCGAGCGCCTACGGGCGTCTCCGGGTCGGGAATATCGAGCGCCATCCATTGCATGTCGACCGGCACATCCAGAATTGTAGGCGGCTTGTTGTGGTGGAATCGCTTCGAAACCATCTGCCCATAGTGGGGATCGAAGACCCATTTCTGCCCCAGGGCGTGGCCGATGCCGAGCGTCGATCGGCCGAGCATCTGGCCGCCGAGCGCGCGAGGATGAATGACGGTCCCCACATCGCCGGAGGCCAGGAAATCCACGATATAGTACTTGCCGGTCTCGACATCGACTTCAACTTCGGCGAAGCTGGCAACGTAGGAGAAAGTCGAGCCATCGCGGGGGTAATTGTCTTTTGCCGATGCGACCAAGCCCTGGCCCGCAAACGCCGCAACCGACTCCTTCGTCAACTTGTGGACATCGGCTGGGGCTTCGTGACCATCATAGACGCCGCCTAATTCGATCGCGTGTCTTGCAGCTTGCGCCAAACTCATTCCTGCGCCACCGCCCTTGCGGAAGACACGTTCGTTCGCTACTTCGTATTGCTCTGGCTTGCCACCAAGCTTCCTGGCTGCGATTTCCTGTAGTTTCGTCTTGGCGTCCATCGCGGTCGCGTAAGCGGCTCGGGTCATCGCGTGAGTGGTCTGGCTTCCGCCGGAGACGCAGGTGAAGGGCAGATTTCTTGCCGTGTTGCCCCACACCACTTCACACTTTTCCCACGGGACGCCAAGAACCTCAGCCCCTGCCCGATGAACGTCGCTCACCGACTCGGTTCCCAGGTTGCCGATGCCGGACTGAAAAGTGATCCGGCCATCGGGCTTGATGATGAGCAGGCCGTCAAATCCGATGGTCCCTCCTACATAACAGCTCAGCGACACTCCTACACCGCGAACTTTCGTCCCCATCCTCTTCGGAGTGCGTGCTACCCGCTCGCTCCATTTGAATTGCTCTGCGCCTTGGTCGAGCGCTTCTTTGAGGAATGCGCTGGTAGCGTACTGCATCTTTCCCTGCTGAAGCGGTCCGAACTGCGCCTTGCCTTCCGGGCAGTTGATGCGGCGGATCGCTACCTGGTCGACGCCAAGCTTGCGCGCAGCTTTCGCGATGATCGGCTCTATGATTACAATCCCCTGCAGACCGCCCGGAGAACTCTGCGCGCTGCGAGGAGGGGTATTGGTCAACACGGTTACACCGCGCCAGCGCATGGCTTGAGGCTGATACAACAGAGACACGATGCGGCCTGACGACGGAGCATCACCGACTGCGTCATAGGGTCCGTTGTCGCAAATAACAAACATGTCGAGAGCGGTAATGCGGCCTTCTTTTGAGAAGCCTACTTTCATTCGTCCCTGAAAACCGGGCCGCGCCCGCCCGATGAAGGTTTCTTCCTCGCGGCTAATGCGCATCATCACCGGAGCATTCGTCTTCTTGGCCAGCAGCGCGGGAATGATCATCGACACGCCGCCGGTAATCTTGCTGCCAAAACCGCCTCCGGTGTATTCGCTGATGAAAACAACCTTGCTGGCGTCGATGTTCAACCAGCGCGCGATCGCGGGCAGCGTTTGCGCGGTGCTTTGTGTACCCGTGTGGATGTAGACCTTGCCGTTCTGCCAATAAGCCAGCGCGCTGCGGGTCTCAAGCGTCTGATGGCTGGTGTCAGGCGTAACGAACGTTTCGTCAAGAACGAGCGCTGCATTCTTGAAGCCAGAATCCAGATCGCCGAACGACCACTCGTCCGGCACCTTGCCCATCGGAAGGCGGCCATGCTTTTCCTCGGCGAAGTCGGCGCTGGTCCATTTGAGTTCCTTGACTTCGGGCGTGCCCGGACCTTGCGGAGTTGCCGGCCGAATCCACACATTGCCGTCCGTTCGCGGATTGGGACTCGCCGGCCGAAGCGTGTCGAGCGGATCGACCACAAAGGGAAGCGGTTCAAAATCAATGTTAATTTTTTCGATCGCTTCCGCGGCACTGAGTTCATCGACCGCGGCCACGGCAAGAATGGGCTCGCCCTGATAAACCGGCTCCATGGTGAGACCACGTTCACCCCACTTGCTGGCCTTGATTACAGTGCCATTGTCCGTAAGCGTATCGGCCGGGGCGGGAAGATCGTCGGCGGTGAGAATGGCTTTGACGCCAGGCATCCGGAGCGCAGCCTCTGCATCAATGCGTTTTACGCGCGCATGCGGCAAGGGGCTGAGCAGCAGCTTGCAGAACAGCATGCCATCGGCGCGAAAATCTTCGGCATACTTCGCCTGGCCGGTTACCTTGGCATACAGGTCGGGCGTCGTATAGTTTTTGCCGATAAGCTTGTGTCCGACGCCATACTGGCGCTCATGAGTAGTATTCGGTTTAGAGCCCGAGCTGGGGTTGGCGCCGGCGCTCGCGACAGTTTTATTGTTATCCAAGCTTGGACCCCCGCAGATTCTCGGCGCCGCGCATCATCGCCGTCAGAATTTTGTCATAGTCCTGGCAGCGGCACAGGCATCCCGAAACACCCTGAGCCAACTGCTGACGAGTGGGATTGGGATTCGTCTTCAGATATCCGACCGCCGTCATAATGAAGCCGGACATGCAGAACGCGCACTGAAAGCCCTGTTCGTCGATCACTCCCTGCTGCACGGGATGCAACGTTCCGTCGGAGCCGGCCAAACCTTCGATGGTTAGAACTTTCCGGCCGCGCACGGTGTGCGTCAGGACCGAACACGAGTAGTGCGGTATGTCGTCGAGGAGGACGGTACAAGATCCGCATTCAGCGCGATCGCAACCGAGCTTGGTGCCAGTGAGGCCCAGTTTGTAGCGCAGCGTCGAAGCCAGAGTCTCTTGCTTCATCACATCGACGCGCCTCTGCTGACCGTTGACGGTGAGAGTAATCAGTCGCTCGCCCACGCCCGCCGTCGGCTGTTGGTCGGGCAACTGTTGGCCTTGAAGCAAAGAGGAAGAGCGAAACAGATATCCCGCCGATGAGGCAGCCACGCCGCTAGTGATGACGCCTTTTATAAAGTTGCGCCTGGATAAAGCTTTCGAGGCAAGCTCGCTGGTCTTTGGATCTGCCTTCTCCGTCATACCCCGTACCCCTCATCTTCCACCCGCATGCGGCCGCCGCTCTCGTGTGGGATCGAAATGCAGCGCTTGAGAGAAGTTTGACAAATTGGATTATAAAAAATGGTTCGAGGATTCGTAAATCTCAGGTGCGGATGTGAAGAATTTCCGCACCAACCAGAGTCTCAGCAGCTCGTCTCCGCGCTCAAAAGTCCGCTTACAAGAGTTGACACGGACTAGGAGAGTCTTGACTTGTTCCGTTCGGTGCTGTCGACCGGGCCAATCGCCAACCGGAATGACGGCGTGAACTAACAAAACTCTACAGTTCGGCGGGGCTCGCGGCGGTATGATTCGAGAAAGATAGTACTGCAATGTGCGCGACGCTATGACGGGCTCCGGTCTTCGTTTTCTGGTGGTCAAAGGCAGCCTGCGCCCGGACTTCATCTTTCAATTCATCTTTCTGTTGCATGTCATTGCGTTTCATCCGCATTGGTTGCAAGGGCAAGCGGTTGCGCTCGCGGTGGGAGGGCGAACCATTCACGGCGTCGTGAAATCGGGGAGTATGCCGATTCCGGGAGCTGGAGTTACTGCGGCAAATACGGCCACCAAGGAGCAAGTCAACACTTCCACGGATGTGGACGGCAGTTACACGGTGCGAGTTCCGGACGATGGGCACTACACGGTGCGGGTGCAAATGACGGCGTTTGCCGCGGGCACGCACGAGGCAGTGTTGGACGCGGCTCATCAGGATGTGCAAGCAAATTTTGAACTCGTGCTGCTGTCGCGAGCGGGCGAGACAGGCACGAAGAGTGACAGGGAGCAGCGGCGGGCCAATGCGGGCGGACGCGGATTTCAGAGTCTGTCGGTGTTTCAGAGTGAAGCGGCGCAGGATTCGGCCAGCGGTGCGGGAGGCAGTGCAATGGCTGACGTCGCGCCCGCGGGCATGCCGGTGCCTGGGATTGCGCCGGGAACCGCGACGGAATCGGTGGCGGTTTCTGGCAACACTTCGAATCCGTTTAACGCCATGAGCGCGGACCAGTTGCAGCAGCGCTTTGACGATGCTCGCCAGCAGGGAGGAGGATTCGGCGGTGGGGGCGGATTTGGCGGCCCTGGGGGAGGTCCCGGAGGAGGAGGAGGAGGAGGAGGAGGAGGAGGAGGATTCGGCGGTGCAGGCGGTTTCGGGCGGCGGGGCTTTAATATCAATCGCCCGCACGGGTCGATCTACTACGGCGTCGGCGATGCGGCGCTGAATGCGTCACCTTTTGAACTCACCGGAGCGCCAACGGAGAAACCCGCGTATTTGCAGAATAGTTTTGGAGGTTCCGTCGGCGGCCCGCTGAATATTCCTCATATCTATCACGGCGGGAGCAAGACTTTTTATTTTGTCAATTTCAACGGGAAACATGGGGAGAATCCTTTCGACCAGTTTTCGACAGTGCCTACGCTGCTCGAGCGGCAAGGAAATTTCTCCCAGACCATTGACCCTCTGACAGGGGCCCCGATACAGATTTTCAATACTGCAACCAATACTGCCTATCCGAACGCGACGCTTCCGCAAATCAGTCCAGTGGCGCTCGGATTGCTAAACTTCATTCCGCTGCCGAATTTGCCCGGCGACTATCAAAACTTCCACTATGTCACTGCCGCAACGAGCGACAGCGACGATCTGAACATACGCGTGAATCACAGCTTTGGCGCTGCGCCGGCGGGCGGACGCCGCGGCGGAGGCCGCAACGCTCCGCGTAACAGTTTGCAGATTGGGTTCCACTTCCATCAATCAAAGGCCACGCTGACCAATCCGTTCCCGAGCGTTGGCGGCAGCACCACCGTGCGCAGCTTCGATATTCCCGTTTCCTACACCCGCAGCATTGGAAAGCTGACTAATATCGTGCGCGCCGACTTCAATCGCAACCGGACGCGCACGCAGAATCTCTACGCCTTTAGCAACGACATCACCGGTGCGCTCGGAATCACCGGGGTTTCAACAAATCCGTTCGACTGGGGACTGCCGAATCTCTCCTTTACAAACTTTGCCAGTCTCTCGGACACGAGTGCGTCGCTCAACCGAAGCCAGACTTATACGTTCTCTGACAATGTGATCTGGAATCACGGCAAACACACCTGGCGGTGGGGCGGGGATTTCCGCCGCGTGCAAGTGAACGTATACACGGACAGCAATCCGCGCGGCTCCTTCGTCTTCACGGGCGAAAACACCTCCGAGATTAGCGGCGGCCAGCCTGTGCCTGGCACGGGATACGACTTTGCCGACTTTTTGCTCGGATTGCCGCAGCAAACTTCGGAGCAGTTTGGAGGAAGTAACTACTTTCACGGCAATTACTGGGATTTGTATGCGCAAGATGAGTGGAAGATGCGGGCCAATCTGACGCTCAATCTCGGGGTGCGCTACGAATACGTCTCACCGCTGACGGAGTTGAACAATCACCTGGTGAACCTTGACCTGTCTCCCGGGGTTCTGAATCCTACGCTACCGCTCGGCACGACGCCGGTATCGCCAATTCAGCCGGGGCAAGCGGGACCCTATAGCGGCAGCCTGCCGGGCAGCCTGGTGCGGCCGGACCGCGACGACTTTGCCCCCCGGATCGGCTTTGCATGGAAGCCACTACCGAATACGGTGGTGCGCGGCGGATATGGCATTAACTACAATACCGGTGCATATCAAGGGATCGCGCAGCAACTTGCGTTGCAGCCACCGTTTGCTACGGCGACGACGAATGTTCAGACGGCTCCCGGGGAGCTCACGTTGCAAAGCGGATTTCCGCAGCCTGCTCCCGGAACGATTACCAACAATTACGCCGTGAATCCCAATTACCGGCTGGGCTATGTGCAGATCCGCAACCTCGACGTTCAACAACAAATTCGTCCTACACTGCTGCTCAACCTCGATTACACCGGAACCAAGGGAACCAATCTCGACATTCTTGAAGCGCCGAATCGAACCCCGGCTGGGCTTCGCATTCCGACGGTTGATGCCTTCACCTACGAGAACTCGGTTGCGGACTCGGAGGCTAACGCGCTCTCGGTTCGGTTGCGCAAGCGCCTGGCGGCAGGATTCGCGATCGGTGGCATTTATACCTTTTCCAAGTCGCTCGATGACGCGTCTTCGATCGGCGCCGGGGCGACCTCGGTGGCGAGTACTCCTGGATTAGGCGCAGGCGGTACTGGCGCCTCGGGCGGCGGCGTTTCGACCAGAGGAGGCGCGACCAGCGTTGCGCAGAATCCTTTTGATCTGTCTGCGGAACGGGGGCTTTCCAGCTTCAATCAGACGCACAAGTTCACTGCGGATTATTTATATGAGCTGCCCTTTGGCCATGACAGGCGCTGGCTCACGGGAAATAATCCGTGGCGAGCCGTTGCTGGCGACTGGCAATGGAGTGGCGACTGGACGATTGCATCGGGCCTGCCCTTCACACCGGAACTGCTCAATAACACTTGCGACGTGAATGGGGGAACGAATGGCTCGCGGCGGCCGAATCTGGTTCCGGGGCAGTCGGCGAGCCTGGGGCATCCCACAATTCAGGAGTGGTTCAACACCGCCGCTTTCGCCGCGCCCTCCGGATGCACCTACGGCGATGCGCGGCGCAACAGCATCATAGGGCCGGGCAGCAAAGTGTTTGACATGGCATTCACAAAAATCTTCCCGCTGAAAGAGGCGCGAACGCTGGAGTTCCGGGCGCAGGCCACCAACATCTTCAACCTGGTGAACTATTCCTCGATCGATACGAATTTCAATTCGCCCACGTTTGGACGGGTTACAGCGGCCGGGGCCATGCGGCAGTTCACGATGACGGCACGTCTTCGTTTCTGAGCGTACAGAAATATTGCCATGACCTTCACTCGAACCCGATTCACCGAACAGGCTGCAGCGGCGCTCCTGGCCGTTGTGTTCTTATGTGCTCCCTTGCCATCGCAACCATCGGACTACACATTTCGCTCGGAGTCGGATCTCGTGCTGGTGAATGTGACAGTGAGAGACAGGGAGGGAAAGTTCGTGCCGGGGTTGAAACCGGAGAATTTCACGATTCTCGAGGATAACAAGCCGCAGAAGATCGTTTCCTTTGACGTGGAGAACGTCGATAAATTGCCAGCGCTGGATGTCGCCCAGGCGAAGCCCTTGCCCGACGCGGCAACTGGAGAATCGAAGCCGGCGCTCTCCGCGACGGACGCCGCGGCTCAATTTAAAGATCGACGCCTGATTATCCTGTTTTTTGACCTTTCTGCCATGGAGCCGGATGAAATCGACCATGCAGTTACTTCAGCCGAACACTACCTCGACGCTCAAATGGCGCCCGCAGACCTGGTGTCGATTGTTTCGCTGGGAAGTTCGCTGCTCGTGAACCAGGACTTTACTACGGATCGCACCCTGCTGAAGAAACAGCTGGATGAATTCAGCTCGGGCAGCGGCCAGGGTTTCGAAGAAGGCACCACGGGCACAACTGAGGGGACGCCGGACACGGGTCAGCCATTCACCGCCGACGATACCGAGTACAACATTTTCAATACCGACCGGAGGCTGGAGGCTCTGCGCTCGGTGGCGGAAAAGCTGGCCTACGTTCAGCAGAAGAAGTCGCTCATTTATTTTTCCAGCGGAATGGACCGCACAGGTATCGAGAACCAGTCGGAACTGCGCGCGGCGGTGAACGCGGCGGTGCGCTCTAATCTCGCGATTTACACCATGGATATGCGCGGCCTGCAGGCCCTGGTCGCCGGCGGAGAGGCGCAGAACGCCAGCCTGCGCGGCGTCTCTGCCTATTCCGGACAGTCGACGCTCAACGCGTTGAATTCCAACTTCACGACGCAGGAAACGCTGGTGACGCTCGCGAGCGATACGGGCGGGCGTGCCTTTCTTGACTCCAACGACTTCAGCAAGATCTTCACGGGAGTGCAGCAGGACACTTCAACCTACTATCTCATCGGCTACCACAGCACCAACCTGGCGCGCGACGGGCGTTACCGGCGCATCGTCGTGAAGAGCAGTGTCCCAGGTGTGAAGATCGACTACCGCCGCGGCTATTACGCGCCCGCGGATTATCAGCACGCCACGAAAGACGACAGGGAGCGGCAGTTGGAAGAAGAACTTGCATCGGAGTTGCCGGCCACGGATTTGCCGCTTTATCTGGGTGTTTCCTACTTTCGGCTGGAGGGCAACAAGTTTTTCGTTCCCATTTCGCTCGTGGTGCCCGGCTCGCAGATTCCTTTTGTCCGCAGCAGCGACCACGACAAAGCGACGCTCGATGTGATCGGGATGGTGCTCGATAACCAACACCACCCCTTAAACCGTATCCGCGATACCGTGAAACTCGCAGTGAGCACATCAACCGAAGTGCAAACGAAGAACGTGCAATATGACACCGGCATGAGCTTGCTCAGCGGCAAATATCACCTGAAATTTGTGGTGCGTGAGAATCAAACCGGCCGCATGGGATCCTTCGAGACCGACATCGAGGTGCCGGAGTTGAAAGCGCAGCCGCTGAAGATGAGCTCGGTGGTGCTCGCAAGCCAGATTCAAGGAGCAAAAGTAAAAAAGAGCCAGGATCTGAACCCGCTCGTCCACGGCGGTTCGGAGATTATCCCGAACATCACGCATGTTTTTTCGGCGACCCAGCACCTGCTTCTTTACTATGAAGTGTACGATCCGGCGCGGCCAGCGGTGGCGGATTCGGCAAGAGGCACAGATTCGGGCAGAAATAAAGACGACAAGACAGGCATCCGCCTCTTGTCGAACGTCGCATTTTTCCAGGGTAAAGTCAAAGCCTACGAAAGTTCGCTGATGGAACTCACGGAGTTGAATGCACGAGAGCGAAAGGCCGCGGTCTTCCAGCTCGATGTGCCGCTCACGTCTCTCAGACCCGGTTTCTACACCTGCCAGGTCAATGTGATTGACGACGCCGGCGGCCATTTCCTGTTTCCGCGGCTTGCCTTGTTGATCCGGCAAGAGGCTCCGACTGGGGCAGTGAAAGCAACTCAGTGATGCAGATCTCGGGAAGAACGCCTCGCGGTTCCACAGTTCGTCGCGTGCCGCGGATTGCCAAGAATGATGGCAGATCGGACAGATGGCGACGCTAAGCGGGACAGCCAGCGTCATTTGCAGCATTGGACGCCGCTGCCGGAACCCTAAAGAAATCGTGCGCCCATCCCGCCACGTAGCCGGGGGCGAACAGGAATGGAACGAGAGCGAGGCCTTGATGGTCCCCAGCGTGTCCGCGACCGTAAAACTTTTGCGTGCAGTTCGGAGCCGTTCTGTTCGTCTTCTCTTGCTGGCGCTAACGATCTCCCATTACGGTGTGGACTTGCCGGTCTCGACACCGCGAGCGGCGTTTAAGCGTGACAATGCCGCCGCCGCATCCGTTTTAGCCGGAACTGCAACCGGAACCCAGGGCTCGACTGCCGCTGTTTGTTCACCAACTGCGCCCGCCTCGAGATACTCTGCGTCCTGATTCACCGCCCAGACGTCGTACTTGCGCTCGCCCGCCAGAATGTTCTCGGCCGTCAACATGGCCGTCATCATGGCATGGTCCTGATTGTTGTACTTGTGCATGCCATTGCGGCCCACCAGGTGAGCGGTGGGATATTTTTCGTTCAGGGCCGTTCGAATCGTGCTCACGTGCTGTTGGTAAGCGTCGTCATAAACCGGGTAGGCCTTGGGTTGGCGGATGACGCAGCCATCGACTACATCCTCGCTGGCGGCGAGACTTACTTTTTGAATTTCGCTTTTCGCCAATTCGATCAGCTGGCTGTCCATCGTTGTCCACAGGCCATCGCCCTCGAAACAGAAATATTCGAGACCATAGGAACAATAGTTGGCGTCGGGAACCATTTCGGGCGACCACGATTTGTAATTTTGCACGCGGCCCACCCGCACGCTGGGGTCGTGTATGTAAATCCAGTTGTCGGTGAAACGGCCGCGGTCACGCACGATGAGTCCAACGGTCAGAAAGTCGCGATACCGCAAAGCGCGCGCAGCCTGGAGCGCAGCTTCGGGTAGCTTCGGTTCGATTTGTGCCACCAATTCACGGATCGGCATCGACGAGACCAAGTGCTCCCCGCGATATTCCTCCACGTTGCCGTCGGCAGTCCGCGTGGTTACGACCCACAGATTGGTGGCCGCGTCAAAAAGGCAGCCTGTTACTTTGCGGCCTAGCATCACCGTTCCGCCCAATTTGCGGATTTTCTCGGTGCACGCTTCCCACATCATTCCCGGCCCCAGGCGCGGATAGCGGAAGGTGTCGATCAGCGTCTTGACCACGTGCTTGCGGTCGTTGTTCTTATCTTTGTGCTTGGGCTTCTTGCTGAAAAGCGCATGCTTGAGAGCGGATCCTAAGGACAGCCCCTGGATACGCTGCGCCGCCCAATCGGCGGAGATTTCGCTGCAGCTCATCCCCCAGACTCTCTCGGTGTAGGTTTTGAAGAAGATGCGAAACAGGCGCTTGCCAAACTGGTTGGACACCCACTCCTCGAAAGTCTTGGGATTAGGCGTGGGTCTGAGGCGCGCTGCCCCGAAGGAGAGCATGCAGAGAAGGGATTCGATCAATCCGAGTTTCGACAGCGCCTCGAATGGCTTCAAGGGATAGGTGTAGAACTGGCCGTTGTAGTAAATGCGCGACGATCGGGGACGATCGAGCATGTTTTCGCCATCGATCTCGGTCCAAAAATCTTCAACTTTACGCGATTTGGAAAAGAAACGGTGCCCGCCGATATCAAATCTGAAACCCTTATAGTTGACGGTGCGAGAGATTCCGCCCACATAATCGGAATCGCTTTCGAGAACAACAACAGGGGCTCGCTGCTTCGATAATTCGTAGGCGGCCGTGAGACCAGCGGGTCCGGCGCCCACAATTACCGCTTTGAAAATCGGGCGTTCCATTTTTTTAATCAGGGTTGTCAGTTAGAGTCTATCAATTCGACGGTCCCTCCGAGGGGATCGGTTACTTCCGTACCCTGCACTGCCTTTCCATACGCTAGGGTCTTGCAGTTATAGTCAGAACTGATTGAATTAGCGGAGCCTAAGCAGAGCCGATGCGGGTTGCGGGTTTGGCGATTCTGATGCAGTCTGGTTACATGAAACTTTGTGCTTTCTGTCCGGGCCGTCACCTCGGACGGCGAGCACTGGCGCCGGCCAGGAGAATCTCGTGAAAGTCGTGATGTTGTGCGGAGGGCTTGGTACCCGCTTGCGCGAGGAAACTGAGTATCGGCCCAAACCCATGGTCGAGATCGGTGGCCGACCGATCCTCTGGCACATCATGAAGCTGTATGCGCACAATGGCTTCAACGATTTCGTCTTCTGCCTCGGATACCGCGGCAACATGATCAAGGAATACTTCCTGAACTACGAGGCTATGAACAACGATTTTTCACTCTGCCTCGGCCGCAACTCCAAAATTGAATACAAGAACGTTCATCGCGAACAGGACTTTCAGGTCACGCTTGTCGATACTGGACAGACCACTATGACGGGCGGACGGGTAAAGAAGATTGAGAAGTATATGGCTCAGGACGAAGCCCTTTTCATGCTGACCTATGGTGATGGCGTGAGCGATGTGAATATCCGACAGCTGGTGGAGTTCCACAAGAGCCATGGCAAGCTGGCTACGGTCACGACCATCACGCCGAGTTCCCGCTTCGGAGTTATCGATGCAGACTCAGGCGGCCGTGTAACGCAGTTTAAGGAAAAGGCGAAAATTGCCGGCCGTGCCAGCGCCGGTTTCTTCGTGCTTGATCGCCGCGTGTTCGATTATCTCGGCGGTGACGATTGCATCTTCGAAAAGGAACCGCTGGAGCGGCTCGCGGGCGAAGGGCAGTTGATGGCCTATCAGCACGACGGCTTTTTTTACGCCATGGATACCTATCGCGAATACGAATACTTAAATCAGTTATGGAGCGCGAACCAGGCGCCGTGGAAGGTGTGGCAGTAACGGTGGGAAGCTTGGCGAAAACGAAGAACGGCTTTTGGCGCGATCGTGCAGTCTTGATCACCGGCGCGACCGGACTCGTGGGCGGATGGATGACGAAACACCTGCTGGAGCAGGGCGCGGCCGTGACGGCGCTGGTCCGCGACTGGGTTCCGGCGAGCGAGTTTGTTCACGAGGGCCTGGCAGAGCGCGTTAACGTGGTGCGCGGCGGGCTGAGCAGTCCATCTCTGTTGGAACGGGTGCTCGGCGAGTACGAGATCGAGGTTGTCTTTCATCTCGCCGCACAGACGATTGTTGGAATCGCCAATCGCAATCCGCTCTCAACGTTCGAGAGCAATGTACGCGGAACCTGGAATCTACTCGAAGCCTGCCGGAGAGCGCCGCTGGTAAAGTCGGTCATTCTCGCGTCTTCGGATAAGGCTTACGGCGATCAGAAGGTGCTTCCGTATAAAGAAGATATGCCGCTGCAGGGAAAACATCCTTACGACGTGAGCAAGTCCTGCGCAGATTTGGTTGCACAATCCTACGCGCACACTTTTGGCGTGCCCTTGGCGATCACGCGCTGCGGCAACTTTTACGGCGGCGGAGACTTGAACTGGAACCGTGTCGTGCCGGGCACGATCCGGTCTGTGATTCGCGGCGAGCGGCCGATTATTCGCTCCGACGGCAAATTTGTGCGTGATTACTTCTATGTGGAAGATGGTGCCGCGGCCTACATGCTGCTGGCAGAAAGATTGATGCAGGATTCAACGCTGCGTGGCGCAGCCTATAACTTCTCGAACGAAGCTCAGCTCAGCGTGCTTGAACTGGTGAATGCGATCCTTGGGAAGATGGGATCGAAGTTGAAGCCCGAGATTCAGAACCAGGCTTCGAATGAAATTCGGCATCAGTTCCTCAGCGCCGAGCGGGCGCGCACAGAATTGAATTGGAAGCCAATGTTTACACTCGATGCAGGATTGGAAAAGACCATCGCATGGTACCGGGAGGCGCTGAAGTAGTGTCGCGAGCAGACGAGTTGCGCGATCGCATACGCGGCTTGGTGGGCGAATACTACTCTGCAGCCTTCCCTGCTCCGGCCTTCGTGCCGGGATCGTCGCCTGTGCCTATCTCCGGCCGCGTTTTCGACGAACAGGAACTTGAACTGTTGGTCGATTCCTCGCTTGATTTCTGGCTGACCACGGGGCGCTTCGCGGAGCAGTTTGAAAGCGAGTTCGCGAAGTTTGTAGGGGTGCGCGAGGCGGTGCTGGTGAACTCGGGTTCGTCGGCCAACCTGCTGGCCGTCACGGCCCTGACTTCTCATAAATTGGGCAGCCGTCGACTGCGTCCTGGAGACGAGGTCCTCACCCTCGCGGCCGGATTCCCCACCACCGTCAATCCCATCCTGCAAAACGGACTTGTTCCCGTCTTCGTCGACGTGCACATTCCTACGTTCAACGTCGATGTCAGTTCTCTGGAAGCGGCATTATCAAGCCGCACCCGTGCCGTCATCTTTGCGCATACGTTGGGGAATCCTTTCGATCTTGATGCCGTGACTGCGTTTGCCAACAAGCACGGCTTGTGGCTGATCGAAGACTGCTGCGACGCGCTCGGGTCGACCTATCGCGGGAAGAAAGTCGGCACTTTCGGCGATTTTGCGACTGTCAGCTTTTATCCGGCACACCATATCACCATGGGCGAGGGCGGGTGCGTTCTAACCGACAAGCCGCTGCTGCGAACGCTGGTCGAATCCTTTCGCGACTGGGGCCGGGATTGCTGGTGCGCGCCGGGTAATGAGAACACCTGCGGCAAGCGTTTCGACTGGCAATTAGGTGAATTGCCGCACGGTTACGACCACAAATATATCTATTCGCACGTGGGCTATAATCTCAAAGCCACCGACATGCAAGCTGCCGTCGGAGTCGCGCAGTTGAAGAAACTGCCGGCATTCATCGAGGCACGAAAAAGGAATTTTGCGCGTTTGAAGGCGGGACTTAAAGAGGTGGAGGAGCATTTTATCCTGCCCGAAGCGACTCCGAATTCCGATCCCAGCTGGTTTGGATTTCCGCTTCTTCTGCGAGAAACGGCTCCCTCGTCGCGGAATGCGCTCATCGAGTTTCTGAATGCCAGAAAAATTGGCACGCGCCAGCTATTTGGCGGCAACCTGGTCCGTCAGCCAGCATACGCGGGCCTGAACTATCGTGTTGTAGGCAATCTGGGAAACAGTGACCGGGTGATGAATCAGGCCTTCTGGATTGGCGTATATCCCGGACTCACGCCGGCAATGCTGGATTATGTTCTCGAATCGATCAACGAAATCGCATTCAAGGGGGTACTTTCCGATGCCGCACGCAAATAATAACCATTCCTCTTCGTCAAGCCAGCTTCCCGAGGTTCGACTGGGGTCCAAGCTCGTCGGACCTGGAAAGCCTTGCTACGTTATTGCGGAGATTGGAATCAACCACAACGGCGATATCGATATCGCGAAGAAACTTATCAACGTGGCCTCAGGCGCGGGTTGCGACGCAGTCAAGTTTCAGAAGCGAACCATCGCAGTCGTCTACTCGCCCGAAGAACTGGCGAAGCCTCGCGAGAGCCCTTTTGGAGAAACCAACGGCGACTTGAAGTACGGGCTCGAATTTGAGCTCGAGGAGTACAAGGAAATTGACCGTTATTGCCGCGAGGTCAAGATTGATTGGTTCGCGTCTTGCTGGGACGAGGCCTCCGTCGATTTCATCGCCCAATTCAAAGTGCCCTGCTTCAAGATCGCATCCGCATCTCTCACCGATGACAACCTCCTGCGCCACACGCGCAAGGCTGGCAAGCCGATTCTGCTATCGACAGGGATGAGTACGCTCAACGAGGTCGATCACGCAGTGCAAATTCTGGGCAAGGAGGGGCTTATCCTCCTGCATGCCTGCAGCACATATCCCGCCTATTACGAAGAGCTGAACTTGCACGTTATCGAGGTGTTGAGAGATCGGTATGGCGTCCCGGTCGGCTACTCTGGCCACGAAACCGGTTTGGCGTCGAGCGTCGCAGCGTCCGTGCTGGGCTCCTGCGTGATAGAGCGACACATTACGCTTGATCGCTCCATGTGGGGCTCAGACCACGCGGCATCTCTCGAACCGAATGGGATCACACGATTGATTCGCGACATCCGACTGATCGAAAAATCGATGGGCGACGGCGTCAAACGAGTGCTGGAACGCGAGCAACCGATCATCAAGAAGCTGCGGCGGGTGGGAGCGTCATAGTGCGGGAGAAAGCGCCGGAAATCGTGCCGGAGAAAGCGTCCGACGGCCGGGCGCCAGAAGTTTCAAGAAGGATCAAGGCCATCGCCATGGATGTCGATGGCGTTCTCACCGACGGCGGAGTCTGGTGGGGACCAAACGGTGAAGAATGGAAACGCTTTCATTTTGCTGACATCATGGGCCTGTCGCTGGCGCGAAAATCTGGCCTGGTGATTGCTCTGATCTCGGGCGAGAACAGCCCTCTTGTCGACCGGCTCGCCAGTAAGCTGGGCATCGCGGACGTTCACAAGGACTGCAAAGACAAGGCAGGCGCGCTGCGCAAGTTCTCGGAACGGCACGGATTGCATCTGCAAGAAATCTGCTTCATTGGAGACGATGTAAACGACCTGGGCGCGCTCGGCATCGTTGGCCTCAGCGCTTGTCCCGCGGATGCGCGTCCTTCGATTCGAGAGCACTGCCAGGTGGTAGCCAAGCTCGGCGGCGGCAACGGAGCCGTGCGCGAGGTGGTGGACATGTTGCTGGCATCCGGCAAAATGGCGGGTGTCGTTCCGTTAGGAGAGCATGAGACTCGCTGACTATGTGATGCGCTTCGTCACCGGGCAGGGGGTGAAGCACGTTTTCCTCCTCACCGGCGGCGGAGCCATGCACTTGAACGATGCTCTCGCCCGCTGCAGCGATTTGACCTACATCTGCAATCATCACGAACAAGCAAGCGCAATTGCGGCGGAAAGCTATTCGAAGGCCACCAACAATTTGGGCGTCGCCCTGGTTACGACCGGCCCCGGCGGCACCAATGCAATCACAGGCGTGGTCGGCGCGTGGCTGGATTCAACTCCCATGCTGGTCATCTCGGGGCAGGTGAAACGCTCCGATCGGATGTACCGTCCCGATGGCACGCCTCTCGGAGTGCGCCAGCGCGGCAGTCAAGAAGTCGATATTGTCTCGATCGTCAAGCCGATCACGAAGTACGCAGTCACCATCGACGATCCGCAAAGCATTCGCTACCATCTGGAAAAAGCGGCGCACCTGGCTCGCACGGGAAGACCCGGCCCGGTTTGGATCGATATTCCGATTGACGTGCAGGCTGCGCCGATCGAGCCGGAGTCCGCCTCCATGCGCCGCTTTGATCCTGCCGAGACTTCCGCGCGTTCCGCAGACGATGCAGCGGCTCCGGCACTCGATGGCCAGGTTCGCGATGTGATCGATCGCTTGAACCGGGCTGAACGGCCGTTTATTTTCGCGGGAAACGGAGTTCGAGTTTCCGGCGCAGCGGCGGCGTTTGAAAAACTTGTGCGGTGCTTGAATGTCCCGGTCGGCCTTAGTTGGTTGGCCATGGATTTGTTGGACGACGACGATCCGCTGCTCGTTGGCCGTCCGGGCACGGTTGCATCTCGTGCCGCCAACTTCGCCCTGCAGAATTCCGATTTCGTCCTAGTGATCGGAACTCGTCTCGACCCGCCGCTAATGGGTTGGGATCCGCATCAGTTTGCGCGCGGAGCCTACAAAACTGTGGTCGATATCGATCCGGCTGAGTTGCGCAAACTGGAAGGCGCGATTGACAATCCGGTCTGCGCCGATGCTCGCGCCTTTATTGAACAAATGTTGCAGCAAGCCGGCTCTGCGCTGGACAAGGATAAGAATCGCAGCCCATGGATCGAGCGCTGCCAGGACTGGAAGGCGCGTTATCCCATCGTTTCGCCCGAGCATCGTGCTCCGGGACTCGTGAGCGTATACCATCTGGCCGAAGTGATCGGACAAGAGGTCGGACCAGATGACCGGGTAGTCTCCGGAAACTCAGGAAGTGCCATAGAGGTGTTTCTGCTCGCCTACCGAGCTCGAAAAGGGCGTCGCGTGTTTCACACGGCAGGGCTGGGGGCGATGGGATACGGCCTTCCCGCAAGCATCGGCGTCTGTCTGGGAAGCGGTGGCAGGAAGACGATCTGCGTTGACGGAGACGGCGGGCTTCAGCTCAACATTCAGGAGTTCGCTACCATCGCGCATCTCAAATTGCCCATAAAGCTTTTCGTTCTCAACAACCAGGGGTACGCTTCGATTCGGGCCAGTCAGACCAACTACTTCGGCGGACCCAACATCGGATGCAGTCCCGAAACAGGCGTGGCGATTCCCGATTATCGTAAGCTTGCTCGCGCTTACGGCCTGAAGACAGCGTTGATCGAAGGCCAAGGCAGCGATCAGGCGGATTTGCGGGCTGCGGTTCGTAAAGTTTTACGCAGCCGTGGTCCGGTGGTCTGCGACGTGCACGTTATTCCCGACGAGATCCGGGCGCCGCGGGTAACCTCGATTCAGAGGCCCGACGGATCTTTTGTTTCGAAGCCGCTGGAGGATCTGTGGCCCTTCCTGGATCGTGACGAGTTCGTCCGTAACATGATCGTCGCGCCGGTGAGCGAATAGCCAAGGGACTCAAGGACGGATATGACAAAGTTCGGAATTATGGAAGGCCGACTGGTGCCACCGGAAGACGGCCGGTTTCAGTGCTTCCCGCGTAAGCAATGGGAGAGCGAGTTTGCGCATGCGGCGAAGGTTCCTTTCGATTACATCGAGTGGGTTTACGACCTTTACGGCCACGATGTGAACCCACTGGGCAATCCGGCTGGCATTGAACGGTTAAAAAGCCTTACAGAGTCTACCCGAGTTCGCATTCGTTCCGTGTGTGCCGACTATTTCATGGATCAACCGCTCTTACGCTGCGGAGAACCAGAACTTGACGAACGCCTCGAAGAACTGGCTCGCGTGCTACGCAACAGTCGCGCGGTTGGCGTGGATCGTGTCGTGATTCCCTTCGTGGATGCCTCGGCCATTCGTTCCAAAGAGGACGTCGCTGCACTGCAAGACGTGCTCAAGGCTGCCCTGCCGTTTGCCGAAGAAACCGGAATCGAAATTCATTTGGAGACTTCCCTGGGGCCGGCGGAATTCGCAAAGCTGCTGGACTCCATACCGCATCCAAAACTAAAAGTAAATTATGATTCGGGGAACAGCTCTTCCCTGGGCTATTCTGCGGCGAGCGAGTTTGCTGCCTACGGCGATCGAATTGGCAGCGTACACATAAAAGACCGCGTATTAAATGGTGGGACTGTTCCGCTGGGAACTGGCAACGCGAACTTCCCATTGCTGTTCTCCTGCCTGGAAAAGATCGACTACCGAGGAGATTTCACCTTGCAGGTGGCGCGCGGAACTGCTGGCGATGAAGTTGCGTGGGCAAAACAAAACCTCGCATTTATCCGCGGCTATTGGCACAATTAGCCGTGAATCTCTCCCTTCCCAATCGGGTCGCGCTGGTAGCCGGTTCCTCCCGTGGAATTGGCAAAGCCATTGCCGCGGCATTTCTGCGGGAAGGCTGCCGCGTGTGTATCACCGGCCAAAGTGAGGCGCCGTTGTCCGAAACTCTGGCAGAATTCAAAGCCGAGTTTGGAGAGGAATGCGTCATCTCCTTCTGTGGCGATCTCACCGACTGCGATATGATCGAGCAGTCCCTGCGCAGAACCCACGGCCAGTGGCAACGCCTCGATCTCGTCGTAGCCAATGTGGGCTCGGGAAGCGGCAAACTTGGCTGGCAGCTCGAGAGTGAAGAGTGGGAGCGGCTTTTCCGATTAAATTTCTGGGGAAGCGTAACCCTGGCCGAAGCCGCGATCCCGCTGCTGGCGGAAAATCAGCACGGGGCGCTGTTGTTCATCGCGTCCATCACAGGAGTGGAAGCAACTCCCGCGCCTCTTCCCTACAGTGCAGCCAAAGCAGCGCTCATCAATTACTCCAAGAATCTCGCAAGCCAGGTGGCCAAATTAGGCATTCGTGTGAACTCCATAGCGCCCGGTAATATCTTCTTCCCAGGGGGAACCTGGGAGCGTCACCTGGAGCGGGACAAAGAGAAAGTCATGCAATTCGTTCACTCCAGCGTGCCGCTGAAACGTTTTGGCACGCCCGAAGAAATCGCCCATATGGCGGTGTTCCTTTGTTCGGATGCCGCCCAATTTATAACGGGAGCATGTTTCAAAGTCGATGGCGGACAAACCAAAAGTTACTGATCAAAGCAATCGGGCGCAAACGCTGTTTGATCTCACCGGTCGCGTGACCGTCATCACCGGAGGCGCGGGACTGCTCGGCACCAAGCACGCCGAGATCATCGCCGCGGCCGGCGGTTCTCCCGTGCTGCTCGATCTTCCCCAAGCGAAGCCAGAAGTGTCTGCTGCCGTGATCGCCAAGAATTATGCCGTCGATGCTATCGGACTTGCCGCGGACATTACCCAGCTCGCGGAGGTCGAGCGGGTCCGCGATGGACTACTGGCGCGTTTCGGACACATCGACATTCTTATTAACAACGCGGCCAATAATCCCAAGGTTGAAGCCGGCGGTTCAAGTCCCCAAGCGTGGTCCCGTCTGGAGAACTTTCCGCTTGAGATCTGGAATGATGATCTCCGCGTGGGACTCACCGGATCTTTCCTGTGCAGCCGCGTATTTGGCTCGGAGATGGCGAAGCAAGGCAAAGGGGTCATTCTCAACATTGCTTCCGACCTCGCCGTGATCGCTCCCGATCAGCGGTTGTATCGTCAGGAGGGCCTTCCCGAAGACCAGCAACCCGTCAAGCCCATTACGTACTCTGTGGTGAAGACGGGACTCATCGGCCTCACACGCTATCTGGCGACTTACTGGGCTACGTCGGGCGTCCGTGTGAATGCTATTTCGCCGGGCGGTGTTTTCAATAACCAGCCCAAGGCGTTTCTGGCGGAACTTGAGCAGCGGATTCCAATGGCTCGTATGGCGCAGGCTGATGAATATCAGGGGGCAATATTGTTTCTTTGCTCGGATGCGTCTTCCTACATGACTGGCGCAAATCTGGTTGTCGATGGAGGCAGAACGTGCTGGTAGCTTCGGATCGCCCATCCCTGGATCGTTCGTCGCTGGATCGGCCGTCGTTAGACAGATCGTCCCTGTTCTCACTCGAGGGCAAAGTTGCATTGCTGACCGGCGCTTCCGGATTTCTGGGCCGGACGTTTGCCGAAACTCTGCTCGCGAACGGTGCTGATTTGATAGCCGTCGGTCGCCCAGCAAAGCTCGGCAAACAAGAAAAACTGTGGAATGAAAAATATGGCGCCGGCCGAGTCCATGGCTACTACGTTGACCTGTACGACATGGACGCATTGACAAAAACCCTGGACCAGATTGCGCAGCGCCATGCCGTCGATGTACTGATCAACAATGCTCACGAGCTGACGCCTGCTTCAGGATTCAATACACCGACCGGGTCCTTGGAACAAGGAACCATGGACGTGTGGATGCGAAATCTGACTGCGGGTTTCTGCTGGCCATCTCTGACCGTGCAAAAAATTGGCGCGGGTATGAAAGAGCGTGGACGTGGGAGCATTGTTAACATTTCAACCATGTACGCGGTAGTGGCCCCTCGTCCTGCGCTCTACGAAGGAACGACGTTCCTGAATCCGCCCGCGTATTCCGCCTCCAAGGCCGCCATGATCGCCTTCACTCGCTACGTAGCGTCCTTCTGGGGACGTTATGGAATACGCGCGAACGCAATTCTTCCCGGACCGTTCTCCAATACCGAGGACGCCGGTCCGAACTCCGTGCAAGCCGGAGATCCGTTCATCGAGAAACTGAAGGCGAATACTTGCCTGGGACGAATCGGCCGTGCCGCAGAGCTTGCGGGTGCTCTGTTATTTCTCGCTTCCGATGCATCTTCTTACGTGACAGGACAGAACATTGTGGTGGACGGCGGATGGACCGCTGTCTAGGCCGAATCATTATTGGTTTTGTTGGACCGTTGGACCGAAGGAAAAACAATGCAGCATGCCACTTCTGACATCATTGTCCCGGACTCCGTCCGAGCCATGACTGAGAAATCTATGGGGGAGTTTTTTGAGAGTATCTCAAAGACGCCCCCCAAGGCAGCTGCAGAGGATCACCTGAATGTCGAGAAGTCACTGAAGCGTGCTCAACTGCTTGAGCGCTACACTCCCCTAAGAAACAAGAAGGTTTTAGAAATCGGCTCCGGATTCGGAACCAATTTGGCCACGTGGATCAAGTCTTACCAGGTCGACGGATACGGCACCGAACCGGATGGCGTTGGCTTCGGGGCTTCATTCGCCGCATCGCGCGAGATCTTCGTTGCGAACGGAATCGATCCTGAGCGCATCGTTCCCGCGAGGGGCGAAACTTTACCTTTCGATGATGCTTCTTTTGACATCGTGTACTCCGCCAACGTGCTGGAGCACACCGAGAATCCCCTCCTGGTACTGGAAGAAGCCGTGCGAGTGCTGCGTCCCGGGGGTATTCTTCATTTCGAAATGCCGAATTTTCTCTCCTACTTCGAGGGACATTACATGATTCCGCAACCACCGATCTTGTGGCGCTCGCTCCTGCCGCACTGGGTGCGTCTTCTTGGGCGCGATCCCGCTTTTGCACGCACGCTGCGAACCGAAATTAATCCGGTGTGGTGTCGGCATGCCGTAAGGAAGGTCAGCCAGAAACATCCGGTGAAACTGCTTTCTCTTGGCGAAGATGTCTTTCTCGCTCGTCTCGCGAAGCCTTTCCAGTTTGAGGCGCAGGCCACAGCCAGCAGACTGCATATGATCATTGCCTTGATGCAACGCCTAAATATTGCCAATTGGATTGGACACACGATCGTCGCTGTACAAGGATATTACCCCATCTATCTCACGGTTCGTCGGGGGCCCGCGAATGCGGATTTCAGTTCCTCGACGCTGGTGACCTAGGCGGGGAGACTACCGTCGTTTGTTCTAGCGCTCGCGTGATGTCGATGGGGAAGTGAGTATGCTATGCCGTCCTGGCGAATCGGCTGCGGTCGACCCTGGGCATTGCCGGTGTCAAGATTGTAATGAGATGAGCCTCTCAGGTTCTGCCAAAAACTGGAGCACGAAACTCACCCGGAACATCCCGCCCGGACAGTTCGGACGATACCTGCTGGTGGGTGCCTGGAATACGTTATTCGGTTACGGCTCGTTCGCGTTTTTCACAGCTATTCTCAGCCCGATGATTCCGTACAGCTATATTGTCGCCTCGGTGATTTCGAGCCTTCTGAACATCTCGGTCTCCTACCTCGGCTACAAATGGTTCGTGTTCAAAACCAGGGGCAACTATCTTCGTGAATGGCTCCGTTGCGTCGCGGTGTACAGCGGCGGCATTGTCTTCGGAGTAGTCACCTTACCCGTACTGGTCACGGTCATTCGGCGGAGTACGCGGTACGTCACCCAGGCGCCCTACATCGCCGGTGCTATCCTCACTGCATTCATGGTTGTGTACAGCTTCGTGGGACACAAGAAATTTTCCTTCCGGACGCCGGTATAATGCGCGTACTCATCACCGGCGGGTCGGGATTCATCGGACGGAATCTGGCGGAACAACTTGCCTCCACGTATAAGGTGTCAGCGCCCTCTTCGGCCGAACTGGATCTGCTGAATGAGCGGACGCTGCGGGAGTATCTCGACGCTCATCGTTTTGACGTCGTGGTTCATGCTGCCACTACGCGGTCGAATCGCCGGGTGGCTGCTCCTCCGGACATGCTCGACCGCAATTGCCGCATGTTTTTCAATCTCGTGCGCAATCAGGGATTGTTCGGAAAAATGATTCACTTCGGGTCGGGTGCGGAGTACGACCGCGCTCAGTTGCCAGCCCGAGTCAAGGAAGACTATTTCGATACCCGCGTGCCCCGCGACGCCTACGGATTTTCCAAGTACATTTGCGCCAAATATATCGAGCGCTCCGACCGAATCGTTGATTTGCGCTTGTTCGGAGTTTTTGGCGCCTATGAAGACTACACTGTGCGATTCATTTCCAACGCCTGTTGCCGGGCGCTGAAAGGATTGCCGATTGTGCTGCGACAGGATGTTGTGTTTGATTATCTGTATATCAAAGACCTGGTCAAGATCACGCGCTGGTTCATCGAGAACACTGGCCGTCACAAGGCGTACAACGTCTGCACCGGACAACCGGTGGCGCTCACCGAAATAGCTCGAATGATTGCTCGGGTCTCGGCCCAGCTCTCGGGCCGCCAGCCCGATGTATCGGTCATCACCGAAGGGCGGGGTCCTGAGTATTCAGCAGACAACTCGCGCATGCTGATCGAAACTAGCGAGTATCGGTTTTGGGACTTACAGGATTCGATGAGTGACCTCTATACTTGGTACCAACAGCACGACGGAATCGACATCGACGCGCTGAGGTTTGACGAGAGAGACAAAATTGGAGCGAACCAGTGACCCGAACCCAGGCGGCCGCGAGCAACGATCTGGAACAACTTGAAGATATCTTGCGGCGAATCGAGTCCGAACCGGCGGAAGCAGTGCGAGCACGTGAGCGCACTGCATTCGATGAACTGGCGGGCCCATTTGGCGAAAGGTTGGTGTTATTTGGAGCCGGTCCGCTCGGCAAGAGCGTGCTTGCGGGATTGCGTAAAGCCGGAGTCGAGCCGCTGGCATTCGCTGACAACCGGCTGGGAGGAGAACGACGCAAAGAGGAGGAGAGAAGACGGGCAGCGCAAAGACGCGAAGAAGAACGAAGACGAACAGAGACAAGGAGAACAGGAGATCGACGAAGAAAAGAGGAAGGCTGCCTGGGAGCAGGTGAGGCGGGAGATTTCATGCCCATGCCTAGCGAGCCCGATGCTTGGCCGCCGCGGGTGATGGGTCTTCCCGTACTCTCTGCGGCAGAAGCAGTGGAGCGATATGGTAAGACCTCAACCTTCGTGGTCACGATCTATCAAGGCGCCCGAGTTCGTCGGCAGTTGGCGGAACTCGGCTGTCAGTGGGTGGTGGCGTGTGCTCCATTGCTCTGGAAGTACGCCGATATCTTCATCCCGCAATGCTGCCTCGAACTCCCTCACCGGCTTGTAGAACAGTGCGACAGCATACGGCAGTGTTACGCCATATTGGGAGACGAACCGTCGAAGCGTGAACTGTGCGAACAGCTACGGTGGCGATACTGGCTGGATTTTTCAGCGCTGTCACCACCGCTCGATGCAAGTTACACGTACTTCCCCATGGACTTACTGTCGCCAGTTGCCCGCGAAGTGTACGTCGATTGTGGCAGCTTTGACGGCGAAAACACTCGGAGCTTCAATCGTCACTGGAGGGGCGAGTTCCGTCATGTTTTCGCTCTTGAGCCCGATCCACTAAACCGGGTGACGCTGGCCGCCAACCTGGGGGCAATGGGAATCGGCGATCGCTTTACGGTAATGCCCTACGCCATCGCGAACACGAATGGCCCAGTCTCGTTTGCCTGCAGCGGTTCTGTTACCTCGCACCTGACGAACGGAACTGCGGGAAACGATGCGGGACTCACGATCGAATGCCGCCGCATGGATGATATCGAGTGGCCTCTGATACCAACCTATATCAAAATGGACATCGAGGGCGCTGAACCAGAAGCACTGATGGGCGGAGGTGAATTGTTACGACGCCATCAACCTGCGCTTGCGGTTTGCACCTATCACCGAAGTGAGCACCTTTGGCAAATACCGAATCTCATCCACTCCATTGCACCCGAGTACCACATATTCTTACGGCGCTACGCCGAAGAGTGTTGGGAAGGCGTTTGTTATGCGATTCCTAAACACAGACTGCGAAGTTCGTAGCTACATCGATGTCTGAAACCATGTCGGAGACGATGCCTAAGACCCTGACCGTACTCACGCCCTGTTATAACGAACAGGGCAACGTGCGCGACGTGTACCTCCAGGTGCGTGCCGCTGTCGCCGCGGCCGGCAAATACAAGTATGAACACCTTTTTATCGACAACGCGTCCACCGACAACACCCTCAACGAACTCAAGGAGCTGGCTGCACAGGACAAGAACGTCAAGGTCATCCGCAATACGCGCAACTTCGGACACATACGGTCACCTCACCACGCATTGTTTCAGGCCCGCGGGGACGCGGTGATCGGCATTGTGGCCGACTTGCAGGATCCTCCCGAGATGATTGTTGACATGATCCGTAAGTGGGAGGAGGGTTACCCGGTGGTGATCTGCGTCAAGAAGGCAAGCGATGAAAGCGGTCTGATGTTCTGGATCC
>Ga0302324_100006289_pt1 | contig 25635 bp, 22 predicted proteins | sample Palsa_T0_1_FD_201949 | JGI IMG/M metagenome (GOLD analysis project Ga0302324, IMG submission 201949) | Peat permafrost microbial communities from Stordalen Mire near Abisko, Sweden - Palsa_T0_1 | ecosystem: Environmental > Terrestrial > Soil > Palsa > Peat permafrost | place: Sweden: Abisko... | reverse complement strand
CTCCATCCCGGTTCGGAGAGTTCAACATGGCGTGGTACGCGTACTGTCTTACCGAGCATCAAACCCTCCCAAATGGAACCCGCACTCGCCGCCCTTTCCTGTTAGAGGGCGTTCAAGGAGTGAACGGCGCTGCGGTTCTGAGCTATCCCAGTGGTGAATTCGCGGTGATCGTGAGCGAATATGACCACGCAGCCGGTGAACTGGACCACAAATCCGCGATCGACCACGCCCGCGTGGTCAGCAACTGCTTCCGCAACTCCACCGTTTTGCCTTTCAAATTCGGCACCATCTTCGAGAGCGACGACGCACTTCGCCAAGCCGTCCGGGTCAACCGGCGCGCTTTTGGCCTGAGCGTTGCCAAGCTGCGGGGAAAGTCCGAAATGCACATCAAACTGATCGTGCGGGATGGTTCCCTGCGCGAGGCCATGATCGACGTTGTTCTGCCCGATACCGTCGGCGGCGACTACCTGTCGAAGCTGAAGGTGAAGGCGTCCCGCGAACGCGAGCGCCAGACCAAGGCGCGCGCCCTGTCGGTCCAGGTACACAAGCTGTTCAGCCCGCTTGAGGAAGAAGTCAGCTGCAAGAAGGTTGCTCCCGAGGGCATGTTGATTGACATCGCCCACCTGATCGATTCCAAGAGCGTGGAAAAGTACCAGAACCGCTACTCGACCGCCGCCAAGCAGTTGAAAAACTGTGAAGTCGCGATCAGCGGTCCGTGGCCGCCCTACCACTTTCTACCCGGGAAGCTGCGCACCGTCGCCGGCAACAGTTAGGCCCTAACAACTTCCATTCACCCGCGCCCATGGCTGGCCAGAACCCGCCATGGGCTTGGTGTTTGCGGGATTTTCGAGGGGCGTCGGTAGCCCGGTGCACCCAATATGCATTGTTCTGCACTTCCGATTTTTCCTTGATTTCTGCGGCTGCGTTCTCCGCAGCCTTCGCCCCGCCGCTAAGTCCTTACTCGTCTTCTGTTTATGTCCTGCGGTCACTGGCGTAACCAGCGCTTCGAGTTTTGGCGCGGCAAGTGCTTAAGTCAAAGGCAATAAAGAGGCCGCAAACTCCAGCAACATGACCTACACCTTCGACTCTCCGCGTCACCACCCGAACCGTTCCGGCCGCCCGGACGGACAATTGCATCGCCTTTCCTGACATCCTTCCAAATCGCCTCTTTGAAACTTGGCCCCAGCAATGGGGCCATTTTTTTGGCCGGGGCAAGAGGACTTACATCGGTGGATCGATCTTGATCTCGACTCCATAGCTGCAGGTGACCGATTCCCGTCCAGACGATCGGCGCCGTCCCCCACGATCTGGACTCGGTCCGCATTTCGATCCTGCGGGGCAGACTGTCCTGCTTGCCGATCCAGTAATCCACGATGCGATCAAAATCGCTGAGGTGCGAGGTGAAGCGGTAAAGCACGGCCTTGGTTCCCCCGAAAATCTGTTCGCCCAGAGATTTCAAGTCGCCCGGCTGAGAGCCGAAGCGCAGTTCCTGGGGTATCAGGGCGCCGGGAAATATCATCTGCCCGAGCGCAATTTCGCCTGCCTCGGTCAGCTTGCGCCACGAGGCTCCATTCCGCCTTGAATAGTAAGCGTCGCCCACCAGCAGCCATTCGATTCGCGATGATCCTTCCAGCCCCACCAGCCGCATCCGGTCGGCGGCCGCGACCTCGTATGTGGCGGACTTCCTCCAGCCTGGACCGCTGTTCCCAGCGTTCTTTTCCTGGCCGCGGTGCGCCGTGTCATGCAGGAAGCCGAGACTGGCACGCTGGAACACCGCCAGCGGATCCTCCCCGTCTTTGATGGCCTGCGGATTACTGTCCTCATTGCTGAAGACCCTGGCCGGTTTCGGCGCTTGCGCCTGCTGCGCGCGAGAAGCTCGCGCAACGTCGCCCAGCGACCGCTCCTGGGCCAGCGCCGGAGAAATCAGGGCAAGCATCAGACACACCGAGAGTCGTATTCTCATTGGTTTTGACCCCACAGATCGCTGTCAGATATTTGGCAATTTACTCTAGCCCGATCTCGAAGGCCCGTGTAGTTACCGAGGTTTTGCAGCGGATATGTTCGTCCCCCTTTTGATTGCTCACCCCGCGAATGTTATGGTGGGTGACTCGATTTTCCGGCAAGAGCCAGTCTCCCCATGAACATACTTGACCTCGTTGTCGGCAAGCCGATCAAGACTACTGACGAACGGGCCGAGCAGATCGGTCCCGCGCAGGGCATTCCGATCTTCGGTCTCGACGGCCTCAGTTCTGCCGCGTACGGCCCGGAGGCCGCTCTCAGCCTGCTGATCCCGCTGGGGCTGCTGGGCGTGCGCTACATCGTTCCCGTCAGCGCGGCCATCATCACACTGCTCATCATCGTTTACTTTTCGTATCGGCAGACCATCGCCGCATATCCCTCGGGCGGCGGATCCTATACCGTGGCGCGTTTCAATCTGGGCGCGTCCGCCGGATTGCTGGCCGCGGCTGCGCTCCTCGCCGACTACATCCTTACGGCTGCCGTAGGGATTTCTGCGGGCGTGGGCGCGCTGATCTCAGCCGTTCCATCGTTGCTGCCTCACACTGTCGCGCTCTGCGTGGGAATTCTCATCGTCATCACCATTCTGAATCTGCGGGGCGTGCGCGAAGCGGGGTCGGTTTTCGCGGTTCCTACTTATCTGTTCGTCGGCACTCTTCTCGTCACCATCATCGCGGGCGTGGTCCGCGTTCTGCTCAGCGGAGGACATCCCACGCCGGCCGTTCCGCTTCCCCTTCCGCCGCCCATGACCGAATCCGTCACTTACTGGCTGCTGCTGAAGGTGTTCGCCAGCGGATGCACCGCCCTGACCGGCGTGGAAGCGGTGAGCAACGGGGTGAAGGCTTTTCGCGAGCCCGCCGTCAAGAACGCGCAGCGCAGCCTGACCGCAATTATTTTTCTGCTGGCTGTATTGCTGGCCGGAATTTCTTATCTGGTCAAGGTGTATGGAATCGCCGCCACCGATCCTGGCGCGCCCGGCTACCAAAGCGTGCTCTCCATGCTCACGGCCTCGGTCTTTGGCAAGGGAATGTTTTACTACCTGACGATTGGTTCGATTCTGGTGGTGCTGTCTTTATCGGCGAACACCGCCTTTGCCGATTTTCCGCGTCTCTGCCGCGCCATCGCCCAGAACAATTACCTGCCTCACGTCTTCGGCTACCGCGGACGCCGGCTGGTCTACACCTACGGTATTGTCGTGCTGGCCGTGCTGTGCGGCGGCGTGCTCATTCTTTTCGGCGGCGTCACCGACCGGCTGATTCCGCTCTACGCCGTTGGAGCCTTCATGGCCTTCACGCTCTCGCAGGCCGGTATGGTCATGCACTGGAGGAAAAAACGCGGTCCCGGTTGGGTGAAGAGCACGCTGGTAAACGGACTCGGCGCATTCGTCACCGGCCTCACCACCGTCGTGGTGCTGGTGGCAAAATTTGTGGAAGGCGCGTGGATTACTCTGCTGTTTATTCCGCTGACCATTCTTTTGTTCTCGATGGTCCGCCGCCACTACCACCGCGTGAAGGTGCTGACCACCTGTAAGATTCCGGTGGACGCGGCTGGTCTCAGCCAGCATCCCATAGCGGTGATTGCCATCGACCGCTGGAGCAACATCAGCCGCCAGGGAATTGAATTTGCCGCGCGGCTCTCGCCGGAAGTGATCGCCTTGCACGTGGAGCCCAACGAACATTCCGAATTGCTGCAGGACGATTGGGAACAATACGTGGTGGGGCCGTTTCAGGCCGCAGGCAAGCAAGCGCCCGAGCTCCACATCCTGCCGTCGCCCTACCGCTTCGTCGTCATTCCCGTGGTGCAGTTCGTGCTCGATCTCTCGAAGAAGAATCCCGGCCGCAGCATCGTGCTCGTCATTCCGGAGCTGGTGGAGGACCGGTGGTTCGAATACTTCCTGCACAACCAGCGCGGCCGCCTGATGGAATGGGCGCTGATGGCCCGCGGCAACGAAAAAATCTTCACCGTCAGCGCGCCCTGGTACATCCGGAAAGAATGCTGATTGGTCCAGCGACCCACAGGCGAAACGAAAAACGGGGGAGGGGTGGTGCAATTTAAGTTGAGCAACTGCGGATTCGCCGACCGGGTGTCATCCCGCAGGAGCGCGCGCAGCGCTCCGGAGGGACCTTACGAAACCCAGACATCGGTTGCACTGATGCGAGGAGAGCCTGCATTGCACGAAGCGCTGGCACTCCTATCCGCGGCATCAACAACGTCGGAGGAGTAGGGTTCCTCGCCCGGCTGTCGCCGCGCTCAGAATGACATCGGACGGAATAATTTTGAAATTGAGCCACTGCCGACCCGGGTCCCCAGTTTCGTTCCCAGGCCGCGGTCAGCTACACTGACCAACGACCATGAATCAATCTAAACTCTGCGGCAAACTACTTCCGGCGATTTCATGCCTCGTCGTTCTACCGGTTGCCCTTTTCCCGGTTCGCGCCAGCGCCCAGGACCCACAGTCGAAGAATATGCCCAGGCATGTCCCGTTCATGACGCCCGCATCAGAGTCGCAGGCGCAGCAGGATAACTTTCCTCCCGCGCTGCTCGAACAACTGGCCGCAATCAAGACTGCCGCGCTCACCGACGCTTACGCCTACCACCAACTCGCGCACTTGACCGAGAACATCGGCCCGCGCATCAGCGGATCGCCGCAGGCCCAGGCCGCGGTGGACTACGTTGCCGGCGAGTTGCGCCAGCTCGGTCTGGAGGTTCACCTCGAAGAAACCAAAGTGCCGCACTGGGTGCGCGGCGCGGAGACTGCCGAACTGGTCGAATACTCCGGCCAGGTCTCCGGAACGCGGCAGAAAATTGTTCTTACCGCGTTAGGGGGAAGCCCATCCACTCCCGCCGAAGGCCTCACCGCCGACGTGGTGGTGGTCGACAATTTTGACGAACTGAAGGCGCTGGGCCGCGACAAAGTCGCGGGCAAGATTGTCCTGTTCAACGAACTCTTTGACAAGCAGAAAGCTGCGGGCGGAATGTCATTCGTGGCTTACGGGGAGTCCGTGCGCTATCGCGCCGCTGGTCCGAAAGCCGCGGTCGACCTGGGCGCAGTCGCGGCACTCGTGCGTTCCGTCGGCAACGCCGATTTCCGCCTGCCTCACACCGGATACAGTTTTCCCGCCGGCATTCCCGCTGGCGCAGTCACCGCCGAAGATGCTGAGCTGATCGCTCATCTTTTCGCGCAGGGCAAAGTCCGCATGCGGCTTACGTTAACGCCCCAAAAACTTCCTGACGTAACCTGCTACAACGTGATCGCCGATCTGAAGGGCAGCGAACATCCCGAGCAGATCGTCGTGGTCTCAGGACATCTCGATTCCTGGGACCTGGGCACCGGAGCCATCGACGACGGCGCCGGAGTGGTGGTCGCCATGGAAGCCGCCGAGATTTTGCAGAAACTGCATCTCCGCCCCAAACGCACGCTGCGCGTGATTGCCTGGATGGACGAAGAAAGCGGTTCCTCCGGCAGCCAGACCTACACCAAGGATTATTCGGCTGAATTCATTCACACCGCGGCCGCCATCGAAAGCGATTCCGGCGCAGCCCACCCGCTCGGCTTCGAGATCAAAATGACTCCGCAGGCGGAAGAACTTCTGCGCCCCGTGCTGGACGTGCTGCAAAGTTTTGGAGCCAATGCGGTGCAGCCCAGCAGTTATCCGCCGGGCGCCGATATTTCGGCCATGTCGGAAGCGGGCGTGCCCGCGCTCGGCCTGATGCAGGACGGCCGGACCTACTTTAATTATCACCACACCGCGGCTGATACCCTGGACAAAGTCGTCCCCGCCGAGTTGCGCGAGAACGCCGCCGCCATGGCCGTGATGGGCTATGCGCTGGCCAGCATGAGGGATCCGCTGCCGAGGTAGAGAAACAATGGCCGGTGATCAGTGATCAGTGGCCAGTGATCAGTGGCCAGCAAACCGTGCAACCGTTCTTAACTGGCCACTGAACACTGCCACTGAACGCTGGCCACTGGCGGTTGACGGGTCTCAATTCCCGCGCTTATTATTTTTGTTTGGCCTTTTCACCACGGACGCCTCTGGGATGGGGCGTCCGAGGAGTTTTCTGTTACGACTTATTGCGTGTAACCGGGTTGAAGTGAATTATGGACAAGAAGAAGTTGGAAGCGTTCCGAAAACGTTTAGAAACGCGGCAGCAGGAATTGCGCCGCACCGTGAAGCGCACTCAGGCCGACGGCCGCTCCGCCGACGAAGATACCGCGCAGGACATTGCCGACCGTGCCGCCAGTTCCTACACCAAGGAATTCCTGTTCAGCCAGAGCAACAACGACCGCAACACGCTGCAGATGGTGGACAAGGCACTCGTCCGCATCCGCGAAGGCAGTTTCGGCGAATGCATTCACTGCGGCAAAGAGATCAACGCCAAGCGCCTCGAAGCCGTCCCCTGGACGCGCCACTGCATCGAATGCCAGGAAAAGCTGGAGCAGGGATTGCTGGAAGAAGCACAGCACTAAGATTGAGTCGTGGCGAACGCGCCGCCGGGAAATCGGCGGCGTTCTGTTTTTGTGGGAACAGCCGCCCTCGGCTGTTCGCCGGGCGCAGCCCGGCTGATCTCCTCGCGATCGAGTTCGCCGCCTACTTCGCGCCTTCCGCCTCGGCTCCCGGCATCAAGTTTTTCAGCGGAGCCTTCCTCTGCTCGTCCAGTTCCGGATGCGGCAGAGGCTTGCGCGGCAGCATCTGATCGCGCATGGCCGTGTTGTAAACAAAGATCGCTTCCACCACCGCGGCCTGCGCCAGATCGTTTCCCTGCAACCGCTCATAGGTATCCATGTTCGAGTGATGGGTGCGCGCGCCGTAGTCGAGCTGATCCTGAATGAACTGGAAGCCCGGCACGCCGACCGCGTCGAATGATTCATGATCGGTCCCGCCGGTATTGCGCAGGGTTATCGTGCTCACACCCAGATCGCTGAGCGGTGCAATCCACTGCTGGAAGATGGGGCCAACCCCGGCGTTCTCCTGCAGGTAAATGCCGCGAATTTTTCCCGTGCCGTTGTCCACGTTGAAATATCCGGAGATTTTCTCCTGCTCCGGTTTCAGCTGCAGCGCGCCGGCGGGCTTGCGCAGAAAATCGGGCAGCTTCAGCTGATCAGGCGCAGTCGAGAGCGGCGCGTAGCCGAAGTGCTGCTTGACATATCCGGACGACCCAAATAATCCCTGTTCTTCGCCCGTCCACAAACCCACGCGGATGGTGCGCCGCGGCTGCACCTGCAGCGCCGTCAGGATGCGCATCACTTCCATTGCGACAATCGTGCCCGCGCCGTTGTCGGTCGCGCCCGTCGCCGACGCCCATGAATCCAGATGCCCGCCGACCATTACGACTTCGTCTTTCAGTTTCGCATCAGTGCCGGGAATTTCCGCGATGGTGTCGAAGCCATGCTCGTGATCGCCGGTAAATTCTGCTTCCACATCCATCTCGACGCTCACCGGAACGTTGGCCTTGAGCAGCCGGTAGACGCGGCCGTAATTCTCAATCGCCATCACCACAATCGGAAGCGGCTCGGCATGTTCGCGCTGATAGGTGAACCATCCGAGCCCAGAGCCGCCGTCGTCAAAGATTGTTCCGCCGGAACCGCCGTTGTTGCGCCCATCGCGGCTGGGAGTCACGACTCCCGCGGCATGCTCGGCGGCAAAAAACTGTCCGGCCTTCTCGCGGAATTCCAGGCTTTTAATGAAGGTCGCGAAGAAATCCCCGCTCGCGCTGATGTCCACCGGATATTCGCCGAGCGTCTTCAAGTTGGCGTCGTCGCGGCGCTCGAATAGCGGCTTGTCGACCGGCTTCACCTCGCGCATTTCGCCGAAGAAAACAATCTTGCCCGCCAGCTTGCCCTTGTATTTCTCCAGATCTTTCTCATCTTTCGCATCCACCCAAATCGCGCGCCCGTTGACTGGACCATGGCTCGAAGCCGACCAGGGCAGCGCCTGCGCAATGAATACCGCCGTGTCGGGCGCCGACATGCGCACCCAGGTGTTCAGCTGCCGCCAGCCCATACCGAACTCGCCCCAGTCTTCGAGATGAGCGTTGCTGCATCCCATGGCGGCGAACTGATCGCGCGTCCACGCATTGGCGCGCTGCAGGTTGGGTGACCCAGTCAGCCGCGGCCCAATGCCATCGGCCAGCGCCGAGCCAAACTCCATCACATGCGAGTGCGAAAGCCCCTCGTCGCGGATGCGCTGATACATGGTGAGATCGAGCGTCTCAGTCGCAGGCTGCGGTAGTTCGTACGAAGGCTTGGCGGCTTCGTCGGCCTTCGCGTCTTTCGATTTCTTGTCGGCCGCGGATGCAGAAACGCTGAGGCACAAGCCGCCGGCAACAGTTGCGAACAGAGTTAAGAAGAGAGTTGAGAATAATGACCTGCGGGATGACATTTCCAGATTTCCTCCTTCAGAGCGGAATGCGCAGAGTAGCAGAATCGCGAGACTTTGTTCAAAGCTGAAATCTCCACGGGGAAGTCGAGACGGACAAGCGACTCCCAAGCGAGGGCGACTGCCTCGCGCGAACCTGGGGGTTGCCACAGCCTCCGCACAAAAATAATCAACCCAAAACCTGCGCAAAACGAAATCAGGCCCAGCCTGAGAAAGTCCGGGCCTGATGGTGGATGGTGGTGAAGTGCAGCGGGGCTATTTCTCGCCGACCAGGGCGTTGAGCAGGCCGGTGCCGTTGGGACTGCCCCACCCGGTCACCAGATCGTAGCCAGTCACGGCCGAGTAGCTGCCGGACTTGCCGCTGGTGATGTCGTGGAAGTCCGTATCGTAGCTCGAGCTGGTGCCGAACGCATAAAGATACGGGTTGATGAAACCGATGGTCGAGTATCCGTCGGCCTTCAGTTGCTGGTTGACCAGGGCAACGTACCCGGCCCACATGGGAGCGGCGAAGCTGGTTCCACCGTAATCGTTGGCCGTGCAGGTGGTCTGATCAGCGCAAACGTAGAAGGTGAAGTTGGCGTTGGCGGAAACATCCGGGCCATTGCGATAGGTGGTGGAGCCCTTGTTGCTGGAGTTGATCACGCCCGAGAGCTTCTGCCACGCGGGAATCGCGATCTTATCCGGTGAGATGCCGCCGCCACTGTCGGACCATGCCGTTTCCGACTTCCAGGGCCCGGCGGCGCTGGAGGTGGTGAGGTCGGTGCCGCCGACGGAAACGATGTTGGCATCGTCCGCCGGCCAGGCCGCGGCGTCGCCCGACTTCTTCCAGGTGGAATCGTCGCCCGAAGCCACGAAGAAATTCTGGCCCTGCGAGGCCATCTTTTCAAAGTAGGGGTCGAGCGTGGTGGCATCGGCCGGGGTCCAGCCCCAGGAGCAGCCGATGGTGGTGGGCAGCGGGCTATGAGTGGTCATGGCGCTGATGATGGCCGTATCGGTCGAGCCGATGTACATCACCAGGCTGGCCAGGCCGGGAGCCATGCCGATGGCCTGGGTCATGTCCAGCGTCTGTTCGGTGTCGTCGCAGTCGCCTCCGGCGCGCGAATACACGCAGCTGGTGCTGGTGCCGTCGGTGGAGAGCAGCGTGATGGGCACACTGTTGGTCTGCCCGACGTTCTTGTAATAGGTGGTCAGGTCGGCAAGATCCGTGCCCAGATACTCGAGCAATCCGAGGTTCTCACCCGCGCCGGTCAGGGCCGTGCCGCCGTAATAGGCCGCGCGCATGTCGCTGCCCAGAAAGGAAGCCGAGGGGCCGGATCCGGTCGTAGCGTGGGTAACGACTTTATCAGGGCTGATGCCATGCGCCCTGGCGTAGTCGCTCTTCCTGACGAACTTGGGATGGGGGATGGAGTAGTTGTCCAGCCCCGAAATGTGCCAGAGCTGGAAGGGCAGGTCAACCGTGGGTTCGCGATCGGGCCCGTAGAACACGCGATTCTCCCAGGGATGCTGGTAGGTGAGCAGATTGACGTGGAAGGCGAGTTCGACGGCCGAGACCGGCCCTTTCACCTGGACTTCCATGCCGTCACGCGATCCGCCAACCACGGCGAGTCCGCGCTCCTGCACGTAGCGTATAACCGCGTCATAGTTTTCCCGCGTGGGGCCGAACTTCTCGGTGAACTCGGCGGGGGTGAGGAAGTGACGGTAGTTGGGGCTGTAGGTGTTGTACAGTTCGGCCAGGAATGAATCTAGGCCGGCCTGGTCCCGCAACGGCAGCACGACATCCAACTGCATGACTTGCGTGGCGGGAAGGTGACCGAGCAGCCGGGCTTGCCCGTTGAGTGTGGCTTCGCGTACATGGCGGGTCATCAGCGTTTCAGCGCGGGCCGAGATGGCTCCGGCTGAGACCAACGCTGCGATGGAAAGAAGCGATACACACAGTTTTCGATTCACTATGTTCTTCCTCCTTAGTTTTTTGGATCGTCAATCACTTTGGATCGTCGGTCGCGAGACTCCCGCCGCCGTCCCGGTGAAAATCTCTTTCGTACGAAAACCACGCCAGTATTTAGGGAAGCAGCGCGCAGAGTCAAGCGCAAAGGCCGAATCGGAGGGTCCTGCTTAAGTTCTGTTACGAAAGCCGGAAAAATGTCGAGGGTTTCCAAAAAACGGAATTCTCACGGCGCCCCATCCTTTCGAATTCAAAAGAAAGAAAGAAAGAAAGAAAGAAATGGGGCGCCGTGATCGTCCTGGTTCACGGGTGGGGCGAGTTTGCAACTTCAGCGTTTCGGTTCGAACGGAACGCTGATTTCCATGGTGGTCTTCGAACTGGCTGTAGCGTACTTCCACTTCTGCACGGCGGCCGCGGCTGACTCTCCCAGGATGGGATTGCCTCCGAGGACTTCGACGTGGTCGACCGCGCCGTTGGCCGCGATGACTACTTTCAGACGCACGGTTCCCCCGATCGAACGCTTTTGCAGATCCTCTGGATACGTCGGCTCGACGCGCGCCACCAGTTGCCTTCCTCCGCCACTGCCTGAGCCACTGGCAGCACCGCTTGAGTCTTCGATGGCCAAGGTTCTTACGCCTTCCACATTGGCACTGCTGCCGACATACCCGATCGCGCCTTTGGTCCTGGCCACGTAGGCCACGACTTCGGCATCGGAGGTGACGGTTTTCGGCATCATGCCTCTGCCGGTAAAAATCAGGGCCTGATAGTACTTCTGCAATTCGTCGTCCGTCTGACCAAGATAGTCGCGCAGGAAGGCTTCGTGGGCCGGCCCGTGCTTCTCAATCACTGGTTCGACGTGCGCGCCGTTCAGTGAGCTTTTTTCTTCCAGATAGAGGCTCTTGAGCTCGCGCGCAGAAATCGATTCTGCTTTCACGCTGGGGTTGGCAATGACCTTTACATCGCCTGCCATTGCACTCGCCCCGAGAAGAGTCGTCCACCCGGCGGCAACTAGAAATGCTTTTAGGTATTTCATCGAGTTCTCCTTTCCACCGTGGGTGGGCTTAGAAATGAAAGCTGGTCTTTATGACCAGCGCATCGGTAGTGTTTTGGAATCCTTGCGGGTTCAGTTGCGGATAGAAGCCGTCGGGGTAGGTGCTCACTCCGTATCCGTTCATGAAGTGGCCCTCCACTTTTACGTTCCAGAACCGGTTGATATTCAAGCGAGCGGTGATCACTTTGTCGTAGATATGGTTCTGCGGCAGGCTGGTGTCGGTCTGGCTGGGCACCTCGAGCGCGATGGGACCGTAGTAAACGGATTCGATGGTGTAGTGAGAATAGTAGGAACCGACCTCAAGCTTCTTGATGATCCGGTAAGCGCCGCTGACATACCAGCCGCGCACATCGTTGGTGTTCCCGGAACCGCTGCCAAAGTTGGTGAAAAAGCGGCGGTATTCTGAATCGAGCCGCAATTTTCCCTTCACGTATTGACCGTAAAACTGGTTGGTCCATACGGCGTTGGAGTTCGATGTAAAGGGCACCAGCGGTCCCGTCGGGTCAACGGGATTGGTCGACGACCCGGTGGCGGTGATGTCCTGATTGATGCGCGAGACTCCGACCAAGAGACCTTTCAGCGGCGTTTTCCAGCGCAGGTCGACGCCATACTGCAATCCGCCCTGGCTTTTGAGATCGACACCCTGCGACTGCTCCAGCAACGTATATCCATCGTAGATGCTGTCGCTGCGGTGCCCGGCATAGGCGGTATAGGAAAGAGTGCCCAGGTTGTTCTTCAGCAGGATATCGCCGTAGATGTCCGCACCGAGGTGCGCGATCGTAACGTCGCGAATATCGGTGGGATAGATGCTTTGCGGCAGCAGCGCGAAGGTGTGGAGAAAGTCGAGATCCTGAGTGTCGTTGTAGAGGCCGAGCACCGTCTTGACCTTGCCTCCGCGAACTCCGAACCAGCTGGTGAAGCGATAGTCGGCAAAGGCCCAGTCCAGTTGCGGATGGTACTGGCCGAGCTGACCCAAATTGCGGTCATAGACTTGCGCGCCCACGTGGAGCTTGTCAGTGATTGGGCTGGACATGTTCAAACCCATGTCGGTATAGGCGGCACTGCCGCTGTTGGTGTCCATGGTCAGCCAGTTGTTCCCGCCGGTGTAGATGTAGCCTTGCGACACAAATCCGTGGACCTGAATGTCGCGGTCAAACAGCTTAAAGTCTTGCGCGTGCAACAGAATCGCGCCCGCACCCAGCCAAAACAGCAGCAGCATACCTGCTCGTCGAAACATGAATCTCCCTCGATGGATTAAGTTGGGACTACTACAGGTAGGAACTGATGACCTTCGACTGATTGTGCTGAGTATTCTCTAATCTAGGTGATACCGCTAGATGACGAACGTAGCGGCGAGCAGTTTGACCTTCCGTGTTTTTCTTCCGTTGCCCTGTACAGGTCGCGCGCGTCAGCGCAAAGTCAAGTCCACTTTCGTAGTCATGCAACGTCCACGAAAGTAGGGGGTTTTTGCACAGCGTAAGTCGTTGCAAAGGCGTGGCCGAAAAAATCGGCCTCGTGGATTCAGCAACTTGAGCGCGGCGATTCCGTACATTTCCACAGTGTTCCTGCAGGAACATTGCGGGGGCGAAGGCTACAGATTGATTTCCATGCCTTCGGCGGCGGCGCGAACCTGGGGGTAGTAGTTGCGGGCGTCGGCGACCAGTTTGTCGACGATGGCGTCGGTGTGGTCGGGATCGTGATGGTAGAGGATTAATTCTTTGGCGCCGCTTTCCATGACCACGTTGACGGCTTCGCGCCAGTGGCTGTGTCCCCAGCCGTGGCGGCGGGCGGCATATTCTTCGGGAAGATATTGCGCGTCATAGATGAGGATGTCGGCGCCTTCGGCCAGCTTGCGCACGGCTTTGTCGAAGCCGGGGTCGCCGGGTTCGTTGTCGGTGGCGTAGACCAGCACGCCTTCCTTGGTCTCCAGACGAAATCCCATGCAACCCTGAGGATGGTTCAGCCACGCGGTCTTGATCTGGATGCCGTTCTCCATGGGCAGGCATCCGTTCTCGATGTTGTAGAAGCCGAGTTGCGCCCGCATCTGGGCGAGATTCACGGGAAAATACGGGGCCGCCATCTGCTCGGCCATGACCTGTTGCAGGCCGCGAGTGCGGTTGGAGGAGTGAAAATGAAACTTGCTCTTGGGGTTGTCGTAGAGCGGGCGGAAAAACGGCATGCCCTGAATGTGATCCCAATGGAAGTGCGAAACAAAAACGTGAGCCGCGAACTCGCGCTCGCCGAACTCGCGCTTCAGTTCGCTGCCCAGCACGCGGAAGCCGGTGCCGCAGTCGAAGATGAAGATCTGATCTCCCAGACGCACCTCGACGCAGGAGGTGTTGCCCCCGTAGCGCAGGTTGGCGGCCTGTGGAGTGGGCGTGGAACCGCGCACGCCCCAAAACTTAACTCGCATAAGTTTCAGTGCTTATTCCGCAATCTTCGACCGCAACCGTCTTCCCGTCAATTCGATTGCTGGTTCGTTTTGTAGGCGGGCTGCCTCCGAGGGCGCAGTAACGCTCCCGTGGCGAAGCCCAAAACATTCATAATACGCGGGATATTAGCGATTCTAGCTGTTGCTGAGGGGCCAACAAGTGACCAAAGTTTCTCAGCTGATAGCGAACGGGCATAGATTGCCGGCGGCGCGCGGGATCGGACGATGACGGAAGCCGTGGTCAGGCGGGTTCGAACGTGATCAGGGCTGCGGAGGCCGGAGGAAGATCGAGGGCAGCAACTCCATTCTCAACGATGAGCGAGTCTTCTTTCACGGCTGACCATGCGCCGCCCGCGCCTACGGGAGATCCTCCGAAGGTTGTGTCCCTGGTGTCGTCCACGCCGGGAGCGTGCAGACGGAGGGCAGTTACGTGCTGCGCGTGCTGTCCTGCGTCGATGGTGAGGTGAACGCCACGATCCAGGTGCTTGTTGATCGCCGCGACCTTGAGGGCTCCGGTATTGCTGCGAAGGCCGTAGGCGGTGAGCAGGGGCGCGGTTTGCGAATCGAGTTTGGCTTCCACCAACTGGCCTGCGCCGGCCTGCGCCAACAGCAACATGCCGTAATAAATCGGCCGGGCCTGAAAGCCTTTTTCGGGCGTACCGGCAATCGGGGTGTACCAGCCGTAACCTCCGCCGTGAAAATTGATGCCTTCTCCACCTGCGGCCGCGAGCTGGTACATGAGGTCGGCGGCCCAGAGCGCGGAGGCGAAGGTGTCGCTGACGCCCTGTTTGCCGCCCTGATAGCAGGAGTTGGTTTCGGCCAGACGGAAGGGCAGGCCGGATTCTTGCATGGTGGTCTTCATGCCGATGAATTGGTCCTGCAGCTTGGGATTGGGGCGCAGCAGGCGTTCGATCGTCATGGAGGGGTCAGTGGGTGGACCCTCGGCGTAATAGTGCTGCGAAAGGAACACGGCCTCATGCTTGAATTGTTTGGCGAAGGGGACGAGCCATTGATTGTTGTACGCCGTGTCGGGCCCGGCGAAAGGTGCGTTGGGAAGACGCGCGCGGATGGTCTCGAAAAAGTGCTGCCATTCGACGGCGAATTTCTTGAAATCGTAATCGGCTTTACGAATTCCGTTGCGGAAGAAAAGATCGGGCTCGTTGCACAGCTGGAACGCAATCAGCTTCGATCCGGCGGCGTCCATGACACGGGCGGCTTCATCGGCAGCGTCTTCGGCTGTGCCGGTACCCATGTTCAGGCCGTAGATCAGCTTCCAGCCGCAGGCGTCGAGGAAGCCGCGCAGATTGCGAATGGCCAGCGGCGTGATGTTCACGGGCGCAGGAGCTTTGTGCCCGGTGTCAGGACCGACGGCCATGCCGAAGGCGGCGGGATTCGCCTTGTCGGCGGTGCGGATGTTGTCTGGGCTTTGTGGGTGGTTGGGCAAATTGTTCTGCAGGTTCGCGGGCTTGGTGGGATCGGGAGTCCAGTAACAATATTCGCTGGTGTTGCCGCCGATGCGCAAGACGCCAGACGCGCCCAGGCGGCGGATGAAGCCGGCCAGTTCCGTGTTCGCGCTGGAAAAGAAGGTTGGATTCCCGAGCTGCGCCGATTCGTAGCTCAAACCGGTGAAGTCGTCGCCGATTTTGTTGCCGAGCCGGTCGGCGCGCAGAGTCAGCCGGGCGGAAGTGCTTGGGCTGGCGTCGGCAAAGCTTAGGGGAGGGTACAAAACAGCGGCGGACGCTGCGGCTGAGAGGCGAAGGAAATTCCGGCGATTCATCAAGAAGATTCCATCACAGGTTGCGCTTGGAGCAAAGGGAATTCGGGGCGGCCCCATTTGGCCCTCATCGAAAAATCATCAACCACAAGCACACGAAGTCGCACGAAGGATTTCATCGGAATGTGTTCCCTTCGTGATCCTTCGTGTCCTTTGTGGTTGATGTTTTGGCCGGCGCGTCTGCGGCGATATCCAACCCGTGTCCGTCGCCTATAATAAAAAACCGTCGTTCGGGCGCGTGGTGCGCTCCGAGGGTGAGCGCCGCAGCGGCGGTTCGGAATTCAAACAAAATGGTGCAACCGGACTTCAAACAATTTTCCCGGCTGGCGCGAGAGGCCACGCTGGTGCCGGTGGTGAAATCGGTGAGCGCCGATCTGCTCACGCCGGTCTCGGCGTTTCTCGCGATCGCCGACAAAGAACCGCACGCCTTTCTGCTGGAGTCGGTGGAGCGGGGCGAACAGATCGGACGATTTACGTTTCTCGGGGCGCGGCCTTACATGCGGGTCACAGCGCGTGAGGGCGGGGTCGAGATTGAGCGGGGCCGGAAGACACCCACTTCTCGCGCAAAGGGCGCGCGAGAAATGGGGCACCCGCGCAAGGGTACCGAGAGCGTCTTCCAGGTGGTGAAGCGCTTGCTGCGCGAGCACCGGCCGGCCACCGTTCCGGGGCTGCCTCCGTTCACGGCGGGAGCGGTTGGATATTTCGCTTACGACGTGGTGCGCCAGCTGGAAAAAATTGGCGATCGGGCGAAGGATGACCTGGCGCTGCCCGACGCCGAACTGATGTTTTTCGACCGGCTACTGGCGTTCGATCACCTGCGGCACCAGATTCATATTGTGGCGGCCGCCGACGTGAAGCGTGAGAGTCCACGGCGCGCTTATGACCGGGCGCTGCGCGACATTGCCGCGCTGGAGCGCAAATTGGCGGCGGGGCTGAGTCCGGCGTTGTGGCGCAAGCCGGCGAAGGCCAAGGCTGGGAAACTCAAGATGCATGCCGGCACTCCGCGGGACACCTTCCTGAAAAATGTGAAGCGCTGCAAGGAATATATTGCGGCGGGCGACATTTTTCAGGTCGTACTCTCGCAGCGGCTGGACTTCACTCCCGAGGTTGCGCCGTTCGATTTGTACCGCTCGCTGCGGCAGGTGAATCCGTCGCCGTACCTTTATTTCTTGCGGTCGGGAGACACGCACATTCTGGGGTCGTCTCCGGAAATGCTAGTGCGGGTCACTGGGCGCAAGCTGGAATATCGTCCGATCGCGGGCACACATCCGCGGGGACGCGATGAAGCCGAAGACCTGAGGCTCGAACAAAAGATGCGTACCGACGAAAAGGAACGCGCCGAGCATGTGATGCTGGTCGACCTCGGCCGCAACGACCTGGGGCGGGTGAGCGAGTACGGCTCGGTCAAAGTGAAAGACCTGATGTATGTGGAGCGGTATTCGCACGTGATGCATCTGGTGTCGGCGCTGGAAGGCACGCTGCGCAAGGATCTGGATGCGATTGACGCCTTCGCTGCGTGTTTCCCGGCGGGAACGCTCAGCGGCGCGCCCAAGGTGCGCGCCATGCAGATCATCGAAGAACTGGAGCCGACGCGTCGCGGAATCTACGGTGGATCGGTGCTGTATGCCGACTTCGCGGGGAATCTGGATTCGTGCATCGGGATTCGGACGCTGCTGATGCAGGGTAAGAAGGCGTATCTGCAGGCGGGGGCGGGGATTGTTGCGGATTCGGATCCGGCTTCGGAGTTTCAGGAGAGTCTGAACAAGGCGCAGGCGGTGGTGAGGGCGGTGGAGAAGGCTAGGAATAGTGATCAGTGATCAGTGGCCAGATTCTCGTTGTCCGATTTTGGGAAATCCACGTAGCGTCGTGGCGGATTTCACATACGAGTCGCGTGCTTGCGGGCGCATCATAAGCAGATGCAATGCACCGCGACACCCATTGTCCAGTCTTGTCGTAACCTAGTTGTCTGGAAGAAGTCGATGGCGTTCGTTCTGGATATCTATCGGAGCACGCACACGTTTCCGAAAGCTGAGACATACGGCCTGGTTTCGCAACTGCGCCGGGCTGCAGTTTCCGTGCCCAGCAATATTGCGGAAGGTCAAGCCAGACTTTCTCCGGGGGAGTTCAGGCAATCCCTGGGAAATGCGCGAGGGTCATTGATGGAAAGCGAGACCCAGATTCTTATCTCGCAAGATCTGGGTTATCCGGAAGTCATTCAAGGTGAGAGTTTGCTGGCTAGCGCAGCCGAGGTTGGCCGCATTCTCAACGGTCTTCTAAACTCGCTGCCAAATAAGAAGTAGCCCTTTCTGGCCACTGCTCGCACTTCACTGCTTCAAAAAATTCTCCACCAGCTTCTTTCCTGCGTCGGTCAGCACGCTTTCGGGATGGAATTGCACGCCCTCGACCGCGTACTGGCGGTGGCGCAGGCCCATGATGGTGCGGGTGCCGTCTTTTTCGGTGGTCCAGGCGCTGACTTCGAGGTCGGCGGGGAGATCTTTTTCCTCGACAATGAGGGAGTGGTAGCGCGTGGCCGTCATGGGCATGGGCAGGCCTTGAAAGACGGTCCGGTTGTCGTGCATGACGGGGCTGGTTTTGCCGTGCATGAGATGAGCGGCGCGAACCACGCGGCCGCCGAAGGCTTCGCCGATGGCCTGGTGCCCCAGGCAGACTCCGAGTAAGGGAATTTTCCCGGCGAAGTGGCGGATGAGAGCGATGCTGATGCCGGCCTCCTGCGGCGTGCAGGGGCCGGGAGAGATGACGATTTTTTCCGGATGCATGCTCTCGACTTCGCCGACCGTGACCTGATCGTTGCGCCGAACCTCGACCTGAAACTCGACATCGACCTCCGCGCCCAGTTCGCCGATATACTGCACCAGGTTGTAGGTGAAGGAATCGTAGTTGTCGAGGACGAAGATCACGCGCCAGCGCTCCTGAGAATAGCTTACACCGGAGAAACAATTTCAGATCGTAGATTTCAGATTGCAGATTTCGGCACCAGGCTTAAATCTGCAATCTGAAATCTGACTTCTGCAATTTGTTCTTCCCCGCCTGAACGGGCCACTCAGTGACCCAAGGGTGGTATTGACCGTGGGGCGTATGAGGGGCATCCTTTGTGCATAAGTTTAAAAAAGCTTTAAACGCTACTTTGCAAGACTTGGAGGGTGTATGGCCGAGCCCCAGGAGGAAAAAAGGGGAGCGCGGCGCTTCCCGCTGCGCGTACCGGTTACTGTCGATCACGAAAATGCGGCTCAATCAGCCCAGCTGCGCGATGTGAGCGCACGCGGCATCTGTTTTTATCTGGAATCCGCTGTCGCTCAGGGATCGGCTATTGGTTTTACATTGACTCTGCCGCCTGAGATCACGCTGACCGAGAGCATCCGCGTGCAATGCAAAGGCCGCGTGGTGCGAGTGGAAGATGGACGCGCTGACGGCAAGCTGGCCGTCGCCGCTGTGATCGAAGAGTACGAGTTCCTGCCGGAAGTTTAGATCAGGGGGCAGTGATCAGTGGCCAGAAAGACGCCGCTGAGACGGAATTCTGATCACTGATCACTGATCGCTGGCACCCAGCCCCCAGCTCCTAGTCACTAACCTCTCGCCTTGGCCCTGATCACTTTTCTTCTGCTCTTCTCTCTGCTCTCTGCAAGTGATATGTTTCCTGCAAGCTTCCAACGAGGATCCTCTTGCGGCGTGCGCTCAAACTCACGCGTGTGGCGTTATCGGTGATGGCGGCGGTGCTGCTGCTGCTGGCTGCGGGAGCGGCCGCGCAGACGTTTGGTCCGCCGCCGCTGGTGACGAGTGTTCGCGTCGTTCATGAGAATAGCGGGCATGAGAACGGTGGGCATGAGAACGGTGGCCACGGGCGCGGCGGGCTGGCGATTGAGATTCTCTCCAGCGGTGGTCCGGTGATTCCGGAAATTCAGGCGCTCGATTCGCCGCCGCGCCTGGTGATTGACTTGCCCAACTCGCGGATGGGAGTCACGCCACGGCGGATCGCGGTGCGAAGGGAAAATATTCTCTCGATTCGCGTGGATCAATTTCAGCAGAAACCGCCGGTGACGCGAATTGTTCTCGACCTGGCGGCGCCGTATGCGTACTCGTGGGAAGGCGCGGGGCATCGCCTGATGGTGCGTCTGAAGCCAGTTGCTATGGATACGGCCGGCAAGAAGTCGCCGCCGCTGGAGCCGCCGACCGCGCCCGGGTTGTCGCTGGGCGGCGCGCCGACCGTGGTGCCGGTAACCGGCGGATCGGGAGCGATGGTGGTGGCCGGAAGCCGCATTGGATCGGGAGGGTCGGTTACCGCCGGTTCGGACACGGCTGTGCTGCGATTGTCGAACGGGGGAGAAATTCGCGTGTGCCCCGGAACCACGGTTTCGGTGGCCGTATCGCAGACCAAGCGCGACCTGATGGTTGGGCTGAGCACAGGCGCGATGGAGGCGCACTATACGTTGCGGGCATCGGCCGACACGGTGCTGACTCCGGACTTCCGCATCCTGTTTGCGGGGCCGGGAGAATTCCACTACGCCATCAGCGCCGACGCCCACGGCGACACCTGCGTGCGAGCGCTGAAGGGCAACACCTCCTCGGCGATCGTGTCGGAACTGATGGGGGACCGGATCTATCAGGTTAAGCCGGCCGAACAGGCGGTGTTTCACTCGGGACAGATCGACAAGGTGGACAGCGAGGTGCCGCTGGAATGCGGATGTCCTCCGCCGTCGCCGGTGATGCGGGCCGAGGCTCCGTATGCGCCGAACGTGCCCGAGTCCGAGTTGCCGGAGCGAGCACGCATCGGCGGGAGCGCAACGCCGGTAGTTGCCGCGAACGGGGCTTTGGGCGCGGCGAACCAGGCTGCGGCGAATGCGGGCGCGTCCGCGCCGGGCACCGCACTGACCAACGGGCCGGAGACGGCGCCTCTGCCGCCAGCGCAGGCGAACCAGGTTCACGTGCAGGTGGATGCGCCTCTGGTATTTACCCCTGCGAGAAAACGTGCGGCCAGCGCGCCACCGGCACCGGTGCAGGCTGTGAAGGATCTTCCTATGGGGCAGTCGCCGGCGCGGCAGATTCATCTCGATGCCATGATCCAGGCGCCGTTGACTCAGGCGCCATTGACCCAGGCGCCCCTGATGGAGAAGGCGAAGCCCGAGCACCGCGGTTTCTTCCGGCGGGTGGGCGGATTCTTTGCGGCTATCTTTAAATAGCTCGAAAAATAGCGGGAAATCACATACTGGAAATCGAGCAGCGGGAAATCCTTTCCGCGCGGTTGTGCGTCTTACGGCAAGCTGGGTTGGGATTGCGGGCGATAACTTGCCGGCAGGAGCGCGCCATGACCGCTGCCAGCCCCGGACCGGGGCCCGATATATTTTCGATTCTCTCCGGAGAAAATAACCGCTTATACCGCACCCGGCGCGAGACCTTCGCGTTCTCGCTGCTGGGACAAGCCGCGATTTTGGGGCTGATCGTTTACTTCACCAGTTGCGTCATCCGAGGCACGCCAGAGATCGGCAGGGAACTTCCCCGGCTCGGCGACCTTCCGGTGGTATTCTCGGGACATTACGGCGGCGGGGGCGGCGGTCATGATCCGGTCCCGGCCTCACATGGCAATCTCCCAAGGGCTTCACTCGACCAACAACTGGCTCCCCCGATGGTGACCCTGCAGAAGGAAATGCCGAAGCTGCCTGCGGAGGAGACGGTGAATGTGGCTCCGGACATCAGGCTGCTGACGGGCGGGCAGATCGGCGACCCCGCCTCGAAGTTTTCCGTGCTGTCGAATGGTCTGGGCGGTCCGGGCGGGATTGGGCTGGGATGTTGCGATGGAGTCGGCCCTTCAAGCGGACCGGGTGCTGGCGATGGACCCCCAGGAATCTTTCCGGCGGGGAAAATGGGTGTAACCGTGCCGGAGGTGATCTTCAACCCGGAGCCGAGCTTTTCCGAGGAGGCCCGCAAGGCGAAGGCGCAGGGCATCGTGCTGCTGTTGCTGGTGGTGGGGAAAGACGGACACACCTATGACATTCGCGTGGGGCAGAGCCTGGGGATGGGTTTAGACGAGAAGGCGATCGCGGCCGTGAAGAGCTGGCGCTTCCGGCCGGCCACTCTGAATGGCCAGCCGGTGGCGACGCGGATCGCGGTGCAGGTTGACTTTCATTTGTACTGAAAGACTGGCGTCGGACCTCGGACCTCGGACCCCGGACCCCGGACCTCAGACCTCAGACCTCAGACTCTTACCCTCCCAAGGTCGGTGGGTCTAAGGTCCGAGGTCTGACGCCGCTTTTCCTAGCTGCGGTTGATGGCGCGGCGCAGGGGCTCGACTTTTTCGCGCAGGTCGTTGTTCAGGTCGGCGGCCAGGTCCACGCCGCGGCTGGCGACGTCGCGGACGCGCTCTCCGGCTTCGCGCACGTGCTCCTTCGCGCTATCGGCCCAATCGCCCAGCGTGTCCTTGGCATCGTCGAAGCCGCGCTGCAGATCGCGGCGCATCTGCTTGCCGGACTTAGGAGCAAGCAGCAGGCCGGCGAGGGCTCCGGCGCCCAGTCCGATCAGCAGAAAAGTAATTGCCGTGCCCAGGTTACCGCCTTCTGAAGATTCATAACGTCCGATGCGCATGATGAAGACCTCAATTTTTCCGCCTGGAGACTGCCCAGGCATATTCGCAAGTGCTGCGCCGGCATTCCGGCCTACTCAATTCTAGTCCTATCTTTACAGACGTGGCGCAGCCAATTGGATAGGGATGATGCTGTAGTGGTTGGGTGAGTTCGGCTTGGGGAAGGTTTCTTTTCCGGTGCACCTCAGTGTAAAATAACGCCTTAGCCGTCGCCGCATTGTGCATTGCAGGCTGGCGGCGGAACTTGTGGCCTGCCCGTCTTCCGCCGGCTCCGCAAACCGCAATCGTATTCCGCATTCGTATAAGGAGAGTTTTTCAAGCGATGTCGATCCCTGCCACTCAGCTTCGTCCCGGCATGATCATTAAGCACAACAATGATCTGCACTCCGTTTTCAGCGTGGAACACCGCACGCCCGGCAACCTGCGCGCGTTCATTCAGGCCAAGCTGCGCAACCTGCGTACCGGCGCCATGTTCGAGCACCGCTTCCGCTCGCCCGACCCGATCGAGAAGGTCAATGTGGACGAAGTGGAGATGCAATTCCTCTACGCCGACGGCGACAGCTACTACTTCATGGACACCGCGAACTATGAGCAGACCCACCTGAGCAAAGAAATTCTGGGCGACGCCGTGGATTACCTGATCGCCAACCTCGAGATTAAAGTGGAATTTTTCGACGGCAAGGCGGTCGGCATTGAGCTGCCGCAGACCGTGGTTCTGACCGTGGTTGAGACCGAGCCGGGACTGAAGAGCGCCACCGCTTCCAGCGTGACCAAGGCCGCGAAGACCGAGACGGGACTGGTGGTGCAGGTGCCGCCGTTCATCAACGAAGGCGAGAAGATTAAAGTGGATACTTCGGAAGGCGCATATCTGTCGCGGGCGTAATCAGGATCGGATTTTAGATTGCAGAGGTCAGATTGCACCCCGGAGTGACTTTCAAATCTGCAATCTGAACTCTGCAATCTGAAATCCCTCTGTCTAACGTGGCTGCTCCCGAAAATACGATCCAAGCCCGGCGCTTCTTCGTGCGCGGACGCGTGCAGGGGGTTGGTTTCCGCTGGTTCGTCGAGCGCGAGGCGCACATTCTCGAAATCGCCGGATGGGTGCGCAACAATCACGATGGCAGCGTGGAAGTTCATGCCCAGGGAACGCGCGACCAGCTCTCTGGACTGCATGGGCGTCTGCGCGAAGGGCCGCGGGCGGCGCGTGTGGATGCGGTGGATGTAGCCGAGGCAAGTATCGTCGCCGAACTCAATACGTTTCGCATTGAAGGAGCGTGGTAAATGCCGACTGTTGCGGGCATGAATTCCGATCAGCTGAAGCGCCTGATTCGCGAGGTTCCGGACTTTCCCAAGAAGGGGATTCTTTTCTATGACATCACCACGCTGTTGAAGGACAAGACCGGCTTCGCCACGCTCATCGACAAATTTGCGGAACATTATATTGCGCACGACGTTGATCTGGTGCTGGGCATGGAAGCGCGCGGATTTATTTTTGCGCCGGCGCTGGCTTACCGGCTGAGCGCAGGATTCGTCCCCGTGCGCAAGCCGGGCAAGCTTCCGGCGGAAACAGTGAAGTACGATTACGCGCTGGAGTACGGCACAAATTCGCTGGAGATTCACAAGGATGCCATCCAGAAGGGCCAGCGCGTTCTCATCGTGGACGACCTGCTGGCCACCGGCGGCACCGCCGAGGCAACCGCGAAACTGGCGTCCACGCTGGGCGCGAAGATCGTTGGCCTGGGATTTGTGGTGGAACTGGAATTCCTGAAGGGCCGCGACAAGCTCAAGGATTATGAAGTGATGTCGCTGCTGCAGTACGACAAGTAGAAGAACAGCAGGTGCCTCCACTTCGCTTCCCATTCTCTGCGGAATGAGAAGCTCCGGTCGGGATGACAGTGCCTGTAGAGCGCGGGAGTCTGGGTTGTGCGGCTTCTTCTATCGCCAGACTTCTATCGCCAGACCTGGGCGACGGCCCAGGCGACACCCGCCCAGCAACTCGCGCTGATTGCAATCGAGAGAGCCAGACCCGAGATCGCGCCCCAGTTAATGCCCGTGCTGCCGGCGTCGAGGTCAGGGTCGTAGGCAAACCAAGACTCCAGGAACCCGGTCTCCAGAGAAATGTCGAGTGCATTGGCCGACCGGGAGTGCCGGGGATACAGCACTGAGATTCTGTTGCGGGCCCCGCGAGTGCTTGTTCGGGGGGACAGCTGCAATGCTTTGCGGCTCATGAAAGCACCTCCTGGCCTGCGCATGCAACTGGCTCGCCAATTCGTGCGCTGGTCCAAATCGCTGAAAGTTAGGATGCTCGTGGCAGCCCGGCCTGTTGTCGAGTTTTTCTAACTCGTGAGAAATCCGACCGGTCCTGGCCGGTTTCGCCGGATTTCTTGCCACCTGCTAGAACCCACGCTGGAGCCAAGAGTTTCGCGCCTGCGCCATAAAATCTGCCGCTGGAAGAAAGTCGAGCCCTTCGAGGGTAGTGTGAGCCGGTCTTCAGCGCTCCGCCAGTGACAACTGCGACTCCCTGGCAAGGTAGCCCTTGCGCCGGAACCAGTCCTCCATGGCGGCCTTGAGTTGGTCGAGGGGGACTTTGGAGCCGATTTCCATCTTACCATCGGCGAGCGGAAGGGTGTCGTCGAAAACACTGGCATTGGTGAAGTTGCGCATGGAGAAGCTGTCGAGCCACTTCAAGGGGCAGGGAAGCCTGCCGCCGTCGGCTTCATACTCCACGCGAATCTTGCGGGCAAACATGGGTTGGGGAAATTGTTGATTGCTGATTGTTGATGGCTGATTGAAAATCCCCGTAGCGCCGAGGGGGCTGGGCTTTCAATCAACAATCAAAAATCAACAATTGGTTTACCGTTGCGCCTTGGGTCCGGCCGCTTTGACCTCCGGCGGGGCATCGAAGTTTTCGAAGTTTTTGACGAAACGGTTGCGCAGATCGTCGGCGGCTTGATCGTAGCCGGCTTTGTTGGGCCAGGCATGGCGCGGGTTCAGCACCTGCGGAGGCACACCCTGGCAGCGCTTTGGAATTGCAAAACCAAATGCCGGCTCAACCTCGAATTCTTCTTTGATCAATTCACCTTCCACCGCGGCGTCCACCATGGCGCGGGTGTAGGGAATATCCATGCGCTTGCCCACGCCGTAGGGCCCGCCCTGCCAGCCGGTGTTCACGAGCCAGCATTGCGCGTGGTGTTCGCGCAGGCGGCGGCCCAGCATTTCGGCATAGGTTTTCGGAGGCAGAGGCATGAACGGCGATCCGAAACAGGTCGAGAAGGTGGCTGAAGGTTCTTTCACTCCCGCTTCGGTGCCCGCGACTTTCGCGGTGTAGCCCGACAGGAAGTGATACATGGCCTGCTCGGGGGTGAGCCGCGAGATCGGGGGGAGAACGCCAAAGGCATCGGCGGTGAGGAACACAACGTTCCTGGGATGACCGCCGATTCCGGGGATCAAGG
>Ga0302324_100006286_pt1 | contig 25642 bp, 20 predicted proteins | sample Palsa_T0_1_FD_201949 | JGI IMG/M metagenome (GOLD analysis project Ga0302324, IMG submission 201949) | Peat permafrost microbial communities from Stordalen Mire near Abisko, Sweden - Palsa_T0_1 | ecosystem: Environmental > Terrestrial > Soil > Palsa > Peat permafrost | place: Sweden: Abisko... | reverse complement strand
TATCCGCAATAGAAACCGGCCTGCAAAGCAGGTGGGTGGTCAATGCTGGATGAACCAACATTCATGAACAGGGGCTCGACTCGACAATCGGTTCTGTGTGCCGTGTCCGCCAGTCCGGAATGCCTAATGAACCGCGGAGAGCTCCACCGTCTTTGGACGGGTTCACCAGCACATCATTCACGGCCCAGTGGGCCGGCTTCTACCTTTCACTTCGCCTGAGGCGCTATTCTTGCTCAGGTGCATCCGGTTCTCTTCCATCTCGGCTCGATCCTCATTCCATCGTATGGAGCCATCGCTGCGCTGGGCGTGCTGATGGCGCTGCTCCTGGCGCAGCGCACCGCGCGCATCGCCGGCCTGAACGCCGCGCAGGTGTGGAACCTCTGCGTGGTGGCGCTGTTTGCGGCGCTTATCGGCGCGCGGCTGCTGCTGATCGCGGCCAACTGGACCACGCTGCGCGTGCATCCCGCGTGGGTGCTGGGCCTGGCCATGGTGCATCATCCGCTGGTGGCCGCGGCAGCCGCCGTGGCCGGTGCGGCAGCGGCGTGGGTATATGCGCGCCGTCATCGCATGCCGCTGTGGACCACGGCCGATGCGCTGGCTGCTCCGCTGGCCCTCGGTCTCGCGTTTGAGCAGGCGGGCGCGCTGCTGGCGGGCGCGGATTACGGCACCGACACCGGCGTGCGCTGGGCTGTGACATACACGAGCGTGCTAGCCGCGCGCTGGAGCGGCACGCCGCTCGGCGTTCCGCTGCACCCGGTGCAGGTTTACGCGGCGCTGGCTTATCTCACCATTGCGATTGCGCTGCTGGTGGGTCTGCCGCTGCGGCGCCAGCCGGGCGATGTGGCCGGGCTCTGGCTGATGGCCACGGCGGTTGTGTTGTTCATGACCGAGATGTTTCGCGACCCCGAAGGGCGCGGTACGGTGCTGGGTGGTGCTGTCGATGGGCCGCAGATGGCGGCTGTGGGGATAGTGCTGCTTGGCGCGCTGGTGCTGCGCGAACGAAAGGCGCCAAGCGAAGATCGTGGTATCCCACCTTCTCCGCAAGAAGCCGCGGAAAGGATGGGGCACCCAGATTTGCGGGAGAGCGATGAGGTTCCGCATGAGTGAGTTGAAAACCATCGCGGTGCCTTCCGAAGCAGCCGGGCAGCGGCTTGACCAGTTTCTCGCTGCGCAGATGGAAGGCGTGAGCCGGTCGCGCGTGCAACTGCTTCTAGACCAGGGCGACGTGTTGGTCAATGGGGAGCGCGAGAAAGCGTCGCTGCGTCTACGCGGCGGCGAGACGATCTCCGTAACCGGCGAGCCGCATCCCGAACCGCTCAAGGCAACCGCCGAAGACATTCCTCTCGATGTGATCTTCGAGGACGACGACCTTGCCGTGGTCAACAAGCCGGCCGGCATGATGGTGCACGCGGGCTCGGGGCAGAGCGAAGACGCGCGCAGCCGCGGAACGCTGGTGAATGCGCTGCTCTACCGCTTTCGAAAGCTTTCGGCCACAGGCGGTGAGCTGCGCCCTGGCATCGTGCATCGGCTGGACAAGGACACCAGCGGCCTGATCGTAGTCGCCAAGAACGACCGCACGCACGCCGCGCTGGCCGAGATGTTCTCCGGCCGGCAGATGAAGAAGACGTACGTGGCGCTGGTGCATGGCGCGGTCGAAAGGGCTCGCGGCACCATCAACGCCGCGGTGGGCCGCGACCCGCTGCACCGCACGCGGATGACAGCGCGGCCGCAGGACAACGCCCGCTCCGCCGTCTCCCACTACGAAGTGGTGCGTCGGCTGGCCACGCGCTTTGGCAAGTTCACGCAGGTGCGGGTGCGCATCGAGACGGGCCGCACGCATCAGATCCGGGTGCATATGGCGTCGATCGGGCACCCGGTGGTGGGTGACGTGCTTTATGGCGCGTCGGGGCATCTCACCGACCAGGTGGCCTCGAACGCCGCGACCTCCAGAGCCGCGCGGCGCAACGCGGAGCCGGAAAAGCTCAAGCTGGGGCGCAATTTTCTTCACGCCGCGGAGCTTGAGTTCACGCATCCCGCCACGGGCAAGCTGCTGGAACTGAAGGCGCCGCTGCCCGCGGAGCTGGAGGCGTTTCTGGCGCTTCTGGAAGAGGGAGCCGCGCCAGCAGAACCGGAGGGCAAGACCGCATCGCCGCACTCCAAATTGCCGCATTCGAAATTACCGCACTCCAGGGGCGCGATTGCTAGAATGAGGAAGTCATGATCAAGCAGCATCTCATTCCCCCGGCGCAGTCTTGTCGCCGCGCCGCCCGGTTGTCACGCCTCCTCCTTGCGGCCGTTTGCGCCGCTGCCCCGCTCGCCGCTCAGCAGCCTGCCGCGCCGCCGGCGGCTCCTCCGGCAGCCCCATCGGCAAACCAGGCTCAGTCCGCGCAGCAGCCCCCGTTGCCTCCTGGCGCGGAGAAGACCGACGTGGGCGCGCCCACCATCGTCATTAACGCAAACGAGGTTAACCTCATCTTCACGGTGACCGACAAGCACGGCCACTATGTGCCGAACCTCAAGCAGAGCGACTTCGCGCTGCTCGACGACCAGAAGGCGCCGGCCAGGGTCAACTCGTTTCACCAGCAGATCAACCTGCCGCTGCGCGTAGGCATTGTCATTGACGCGAGCTCGTCGATCCGTTCGCGATTTCAGTTTGAGCAGCAGTCTGCCACCGAGTTTCTGATCCAGGTGCTCAAGCCGCACAGTGACCGCGCGTTCGTGATGGGCTTTGACGTGACGCCCTCGGTGACGCAAGATTGGACCGACAATGCCGACGCCCTGGAGACCGGCATCAACCGCCTCCATCCCGGCGGCGGCACGGCGCTCTACGACGCTGTTTACACAGCCTGCCGCGACAAGCTGCTGGACGTTTCGCGCGGGCAGGAACCGGTGCGCAAGGCCATCGTGCTGCTCTCGGACGGCGACGACAACCAGAGCCGCGCCTATCTCGACGATGCGGTGAAAATGTGCCAGCGGGCCGAGACCATCATCTACGCCATCAGCACCAACTGGTCCCCAAGCCGTGGCAAGGGCGATACGACGCTGACCAAGATGGCCGAGGCCACCGGCGGCCAGGTATTCTTTCCGCCGACAGTGGAGGAAATGTCAAACAGCTTCCACGACATCGAAGAGGAACTGCGCAGCCAGTATGCGCTGACTTATACGCCGGCCGACTTCAAAGACGACGGCTCGTTTCGAACGATTTATCTTTATTGCACCGACCGCCGCTACCAGGTGCGCGCCAAGAAGGGCTATTTCGCGCCCAAGCCGTAATGGCAAATGGGCCGGGAAATCCGGGCTGCGGGAAACATGCCCGCTGTGCGGCGGATAGAAGCACCCCGCACCGACTCACGTCACTTTAAATTGCAAATTACCGCTGTCCGTTCCGATTCAGGACGCATTCATGAGAACTGTGTCCGAATCTGCACCAGTTCCGGATTGTGAAGATGGTTGGCTCTCGCTTTGGCTGGAATGCGCGATGAAATAGAAGAACGCGATTCCAAGAATTCATGAAGGCCGAAGGTAACATTACGGCCGGCGAGGCACGCGGGGATCGGCAAGCAGCGGGAAGGCTGTGCGGGCAGGGGGATGCGGTGATCCGGCAAGCGATTTCATGCGACATCTGCGGAACGGAAAAGAAGCAGACCAACCACTGGTTTGTGGCGTATGACCAGGGCGGCGAGCTTCGCGTGAGCGGGTGGAACTCGCGCAACCGGCTGCGCGCCGGGTCAAAGCACCTGTGCGGGCAAACCTGCCTGCACAAGCTGGTGGATGAGTTCATGGCGCGGTCGCTCTCGGTGCGGTCGCAGTCGGCGGTGGCGGACGAAGTGGAGGCGGAAAAACAGGCCGCTCCAATGGACGCCAGCCTTACGTCGGACGCGCCTTACGAAGATGTCGAGTCGACTGCGCGGCTGATCACGCCGCCGGTGGTCCCTGTAATCGCGCCCCTAGCCGCCGCATCGATCAAGCGGCCTCCTGTGCCGGTGATTTCGGCCCAGGCAGGCCCGGTGGCCGTGCCTGCGCGCCTATGCCCTGAGGCGCCACCCAAGCCTGCGGCCGAAGAGGCGCCCGGCTATGCCTCGCGCAACTGGCGTGCCGAGGCGTGGGAGCGGGAGCGGGAACGCGAGATGCGCTCGGCGGACGGCCATCCCGGAGTCGCGATTCGCCGCCGGTCAAACTCGTAACCGGATTACATCGAAAGCGACGTGCGGCAATGCAATCGGATGCGTATCCCAGGTCTCAAAATCGAGACCTGGGGCACCCAGTTTTGTGGGATGGCCGCACTCACAGTACGTCCGGTCCGCCCGCAAGCAGCCTCAGCAACGCGGTCTCGTCGATGACCGGAATCTTAAGCTGGTGCGCCTTGTCCAGCTTGCTGCCCGCGTCTTCGCCCGCCACCACGTAGTTGGTCTTCTTGCTCACCGATCCGGCCGTCTTGCCGCCGGCGTCTTCAATGCGCTTCTTTGCCTCGTCGCGATTGAGCGTGGGCAGCGCGCCGGTGAGCACAAAGGTCAGGCCCGAAAGCTGCGTGGAGCGCTGCTTCTTTTCGGCCGTCATTTCGACGCCCGCTTCCTTTAGCCTCGCCACCAGCTCAAGGTTCGCAGGGCGCGAAAAGAACTCGATAATTGCCGCGGAGATGCGCGGACCCACCTCTTCCACGCGTTCCAGCTCTTCAGCGCTCGCCTGCATCAGCGCGTCGATGGAGCCGAACTCCTCGGCCAGCAGCTCCGCCGTGCGTTCGCCCACAAATCGGATGCCCAGACCCATAATGACGCGCGCCAGGCCGGCTTTCTTTGAGCGTTCGATCTCATCGAGCAGCGCCCGCGCCGATTTCTCGGCGAAGCGGTCCAGCTCCGCAAGCTGCTCCAGGGTGAGCGTGTAGAGGTCGGCCACACTGCGCACCAGGCCGCGTTCCATGAGCTGCGCAACAGCTGCCTCGCCCAGGCCCTCGATGTTCATCACGCCGCGGCTGCCAAAGTGGAGCAGCGTCTCGCGCAGCTTGGCGGGGCAGTCAGCGTTCACGCAGCGGTAGTCCACTTCGCCTTCCTGGCGCACCACGGCATTGCCGCACTCCGGGCAATGCGTCGGATAGACGAAGCGAATCGCCCCGCGCGGGTGCTCGGCGTCTTCCACCACTCCAGCCACCTTGGGAATCACGTCTCCGCCGCGTTCCACGTTGACCCAGTCGCCGATGAGCAGGCCCATGCGCTCGATGAAGTCGGCATTGTGCAGCGTGGCGCGGCTTACCGTGACGCCGCCGATGAAGACCGGCTCAAGCTCAGCAGTGGGCGTGAGCTTGCCGGAGCGGCCCACCGTGATCATGATGCCGTTGAGGCGCGTCACGGCGCCCTTGGCGGTGAACTTGTAGGCAATGGCCCAGCGCGGCGCGCGGCCCGTGTAGCCGAGACGCAGCTGCGTGGCGTGCGCGTCCACCTTCAGCACCACGCCGTCGATCTCGTAGCCGAGCGTGGCGCGCCGCGCCTCGGCCGCGTCGATGAACCGCATCATGTCCGGTACCGCATCCACGCGCTCGCGATGCGGATTGACGCGGAAGCCGAGCGCCGTGAGCGCATCGAGCGTGCCGCCCTGCCCGGCGGCGAGATATTCGCCATCGACGAGCAGGAAGTACGCATAAAACGCCAGCCGCCGCCGCGCCACAATGCTGGGCTCGAGCGTGCGCAGCGTTCCTGCGGCGGCGTTGCGCGGATTCACCGCCGGCGGCAGCCCTTCGCGCTCGCGCTCCTCGTTGAGCAGGTGAAACGCCGCCTCCGGCATCACACACTCGCCGCGGACTTCAAAGGCCTGCGGAAGGCCAGCCTTCTTCAGCCGTTCGGTGGAGATCGACAGCGGCACGCTGCGAATGGTGCGAATGTTGGATGTGACGTCTTCGCCGACCTGTCCGTCGCCGCGCGTGATGCCGTGCACCAGACGCGCGCCTCCGCCGGCCGCTTCATAGTGCAGGGCCACGCTGAGGCCGTCGAGCTTGAGCTCGGCCGTGTAGTCGACGGGCAGGCTGCCGGCCAGCTCGCGCACGCGCCGGTCCCAGTCGGCCAGCTCTTCCACCGTGTAGGCGTTGTCCAGGCTCAGCATGGGCCGCGAATGGCGCACCTTCTGGAAGCCCTCGGCCGGCTTGCCGCCCACGCGCTGGCTGGGCGAGTCGGCGGTGAGCAGCTCGGGGTGCGCGGTCTCCAGGCGCTTGAGCTCGTTCATCAGCGCGTCGTACTGGGCGTCGCCGATCTCGGGCGCGTCCAGGACGTAATAGAGGTGCTCGTGATGACGCAATTGCGCGCGCAACTCTTCGACGCGCGTATGTTCTGCGCGCCGTGTCTCGGGAGATTTCGAATGATTCGGCTCGTCCACAACAGGATTATAGGGGCAGGATTCTCTGGAAGCGGACGGGGAAGATAGTATGGATGCCAGCACATGGAACCCATTACTCACTTTCTGACCGGAGCCTGCATTGGACGCGCGGGGCTCAATCGCACCACGGCATACGCCACGCTGGCGGCAGTGCTGGCCGCCGAGGCCGCCGATCTCGACGTGCTGTGGGGCTTTGCCGGGCCCGTCGAAGAGCTGAAGCATCACCGCGGCATTACGCATACGTTCATCGGCGCGCCCGTGGTGGCGGCCGTGGTGGTGGGTGCGGTGGCTCTGCTGCATCTGGGGCTGGAGGCGTGGCATCGCCGTAAAGCCGCAAATCTCCTCCAAAAGGGAAACGCGCCCCCGGCGCCGGCGCTGCCGGGTGCGCCGGAGCTGCATCCGCGGCAGCCCGTGCGCTGGGGCTGGCTCTATCTCACCGCGCTGATTGCGGCGCTCTGCCACCTTCTGCTCGACTGGACCAACAACTACGGCCTGCGCCCGTTTTTTCCGTTCAACCCGCGCTGGTATGCCGGCAGCTTTGTTTTCATCGCGGAGCCGGTGATGTGGGCGCTGCTCTTGGCCGCGCTGGTGATTCCCGGCCTCCTGGGCTTGACTGACCGCGAGATCGGCGCGCGGCGCGTCAGGTTTCGCGGCCGCGGCTGGGCCATCTTCGCGCTGGCAGGCATTGTGGTGCTGTGGTGCTGGCGCTGGACCGAGCACGCGCGCGGCGTGGCGCTGATTGAGAACACGCAGGTCGCCTCGGCCCCGGTGAAGCGCATCGCGCTTGAGCCTTACCCGGTCAATCCCTTTCGCTGGCACGCGATTCTCGAGACAGACACGTATTTCCAGACCGCCGAGATCGACACACGCACTGGCCTGATTGACAGCGATGCGGGCACGGACGTGATCTACAAGCCGCCCGTCACGCCCGCTGTTGAAGCCGCCAAAGCCACGACGCTCGGCCAGGTTTATCTCGACTGGGGCTCGTGGGCGGTGGTGACCGATGCCGGCAGGCAGCGTGTGCCGGGCCTCGACCCGCCGCAACTGCCGCCCGGCCGGGAGTGGACCACCGTCGATTTCAGCGATCTGCGGTTTGCGTATTCGTTTCGCGGGCCGGGCCAGGCCACGGGCCGCTCGGCGCTGGGAGCTTCGGTCTACATCGTGGACAACCGCGATGATGCGGGCGAGGTGATGAATGGGCGGGAGCAGAAGTGATGCGTCCTGCGGCGAATCGATCCGCGATCGCAATCTAACTGAAGCGACGGAATAATTGGTCTATATCAATCTTGTCCGCGAGGCAGATCTGGCAGATGAAAATCCCGGATCGAAACCTCCGCCTGCGCGCGCCGGATCAGGTCGTACCGCGTAAACGTTATCGGAGTGCCTGGGCATAAATAGCGAGGTTCCTGTCCGCGCTGATCTTTCAGGCCGTTCGAAAGTAGAAAGCTGACGGTCTTCACCGGGGAAATGCCGAAGTCCGCGGTTTCGCGGTCCAGGCCCCCGGCCCAGCCTGAGCCTTGCACGCCGGAGCCAGCCTCGGCTGGCTTCCCATTGCACGGCGCATCCGACCAGACCAGGCTGATATACGTAATCGTCGGCTGGCGCAAGGCGGACCTGCACGCAATCCCAGTCGCCTCATTGAAGGGAATCATCCAGTTGGTGAGCGGCGTGCAGACGCCGAAATCCGGCACCGCAAAGTCGCTCATTGGCATCGCGACACGAGTCGCCGGTGCAGCCTTGGCCAGGGAAAGCTCGTATGTGACATGCACGCTGAGCGGCATCCCCTTCCACCTGTTGTAGAGCGCACGCGGCATGGTGAAGAGCGTGAGGTAGTCGTGGTTCTCTCCGGGAACCTGGTAAGGAACGTCCAGCCTCTGCCAGGGCGAGGTCCAATGGGCGCCATCGGGCGCCTCGATGTCGGCCTTGGCGCCCTCGAAGACGACGATGGTTCCCTCTGTCGCCGTGTTGGCCTCAAGCGGAATGGGAATGCCGATGATGCTGGCGGGCGTTCCGACTGAGGCCGAGAACCCCGTGCGCGGGTCCAGGTGATAGGACAACTGCACCGGCGCGCCGGCCTGGCCGGCCACCAGCGGGTGCGTCCGATTTATCAGCAGCACGTCGGGAGCAATGAGTCCGCTGGCGACAAACAGAACCGGAATTGCGACCAAGAGCAGCCTCGAGAGTCTTGCGTCGCGCCGAGCGTACTGCTTAGCGATGGCTGCGACGCAAACGCAAAAGAGACATACGAAGGAAATCCGGCTATCAATGGGCGTGGCGATGCTGGAGCCGCGCATGGCCGCCAATGCCGAAATAGCTGCAAGAATCAGCAAACCCGGAGCGACGCCCAGAAGAGTGAGTGTCAAACGGGCGAAATTGGAAGTTACCGTGGCCAGCGCGACGATGGGAAGAACGAGGATTCCGGTCAGGAGCAGCAGATTGCAAAACAGCCCAGGAATATAGGAGACAGGGTTGAAGCCGCCGAGCAGCATCAGGAGGCATTGTGCGATGAAAATGGGCAGGTAGATGAAAGCCACGACGAAAAGCACCTTGGCGGCAAGCAGCTTCTTCCATTCGTAGGGGCGCGTCAGCCAGAACTGACGGTCGCCGACCAGGCTTTCAGCCTGAATGACGCGGGCGATCAGCAGCCACCAGGTTACGGGAACCAGGACTTCCAGCGCGCTTGACATGGCCATCAGGCTGCCGCCATCCAGCGAATAGCTGTCTGCGCCGTAGATCCCCGCTCTCTGCCACTCTCCGGGGCAGAGCCAGATGAAGCCAGCCGTAATTGCCAGCGAAACCAGGATCTCCGGCCAGAAGCGGCGCGTGTCTTTGAGGAAGATGTGCAGGATCTGCTTCATGCGGCGGTCCCCTTTGCGGCGGCATGTGGGTCGGCCTGGGCTTCAGACCGGGCGCGGCCGGATTTGGAAATGGCAAGAAAAATCTGCCGCAGGGGCAGCGGATCAAACGCGATGTTGCGCGCTGCGGGAAAGAATTCCGCGAGCTCGCGTGCGGCAGCCGGCTCGCTGTAATTGCTGTGCACAAAGCGCACCACGCAATCGGCCGTCTGCGGCTGCAGCCAGGCCGTGGGCAGGTTCGCGGGCAGTGGCGCTGGCGCGTCGAGCGTGACAGTCACGTCGCGGAAGCGGTCCATCAGCACCGGCATCTCTTCAGAGAAGAGCAGCCGGCCCTGCTCCAGAAACCCAACGTGGCTGGAGAAGCTCTCGATCTCGGCCAGGTCGTGCGACGAAAGAAAGATTGTGGTCTCGGGCGCGCGCTCAAGCAGGCCCTCAATCAGCTCGTCGCGCACCAGCGGATCGAGCCCCGAGAACGGCTCATCGAGCACAATCAGTGTCGGCCGGTAGGCGAGTGAGCTTGCGAAGGCGGCCTTCATCTTCATTCCACGTGACAGGTGCTTGAGCTTGCGGCCGAGCGGCAGATCGAACTGGCGGACCAGTTGAGCCTCGAGCGATCGATCCCACTCCGGATAGAAGCCGCGGCAGTAATCGAGGAAGGCGGCCACGGTCATGGTTTCCGGCAGCTCCTGATTTTCGCTGACGTAGCCGATGCGCGTGAAGCACTGGCCGGCCAGACTGCGCGAGTCGATGCCGAGCACCTGCGCGCTGCCTGCGGTGGGGCGGAAAATATTCATGAGCAGCTTGATCAGCGTGGTTTTGCCTGCGCCGTTGGCGCCCACCAGCGCATAGATCGCGCCCTCGGGCACGGTGAGGCTGACCTGGGCGAGCGCAGCGGTGCGGCCAAAGCTGCGCGAGAGATTTTCGGTGCGGATGGTCGGATTCGTGGTCGGGTTCATGGCTCCGTGCGGCCTCCATCGCCAGTCGCGGATTCTGGTTGGGTTGCGGGGTGCTCCTGATCGACGCGGGTCGGTTCCTCGCCGGAGAGCCGTTGCCAGTGGGCTGCGATCGAGGCCAGCATCTCGTCCTGGCCGATTCCCAGGCGCTTGGCCTCGACCACCAGCTCCTCGATCTCGTGGCCCAGCAGGTCGGTACGCTCTTTGCGTGTGGAATCGGGCAGTACAGCCACCACGGTGCCGATGCCGGGCCGCGTCTCCAACAGTCCCTCGCTGACCAGATGGGCCACGATCTTGTGCGCAGTGTTGGGATTGATCTTGAGTTCCTTGCTGAGCGCGCGCACCGAAGGGAAAGCGTCGCCGGGCCGGAGCTGGCCGCTGACCATCGCCTTTTTGGCGGCGTAGACGATCTGCTCGAAGAGCGAAACGCCGGCGCGGTATGGGACGCGGAAGGGAACCACACGTGTACTATAACAGATAGTACAGTAAATGCAAGAAGAAGTCCCATCTGAGATTCAGCAGTGAAGTTCCATTCACCTGCCGCCGGGGGCTTCGTCGGTTTACCACCCTTCCGCGATGAGTCTGCGGGAGGAATGGCCGGCGCGGCTTTTCCGGAGATAAGCGGCGCGGGCCCTTCCGTGGCCTTGCGCTTCGCGCTACTCCGCGGCCTGTTTCGCCGCCTTGCGCGCTTCAACCGCCCGGTCGAGGCGTGGGTCGCGGCGCATCTCCCGGGTTTCGTCGGCCATGCGCTCGGTTTCGTGGCCGGCGCGGCGGGCGGTGATGCGGTAGTCGAAGTCGAGCGTGGAATGGCCACCCTGGAGCTCGTGGACCTCGAAGCTCGTGGGGGTCAGCCGCGTTACATAGAGACCCCGGCAGTCGCCGCGCGGCGTCAGAAAGACGTGGTAGTCGGCCTGCCCGTCGATGGTCTCGGCAAAGACGGGATCGATCTTCACCACCGCCGCTCCGTCGACTAACTGCACGGTGCCAAAGTCCTCAAACCAGTTCTCAGCGGCGTGCACGGCGTACATGGCCACCTGGCGCGCGCCGCCATCCACCGGGACCGCCGTTTTGTGAGCGCCGGTGCAGATTGAGTCTCCTGCGCCGTTGAGCAGGCAGTCGCCGGTGAGGCCGGACGCGCGGAGCACCGGCGCGGGCTTCCCGTCATCGTTCACTGTCCCTCCGCCGGCATCGTTCACTAGTTCTGCTGTGCTCCAACTCTTGCTGTTGTTGAAGGCCCAGATCGCGGCATTATCGTCGGCCGAGGCCAGAAGGCCCGCATTGATGACATCCTGATTGTTGCCCGCCGGCATATCGGTGTCGGCCCACACGCCATACGAACCAAGGTGCCAGCCCCCCGCCACGGTGGCGCTGGGGAGGTGACCGATACCGCGAACCCCCACCCCGGCATCGGCCGTTGAAATTCCGGAAACGCCGACGCCGTAGGGCGAACTGGCAGCCCCGTAGACACCCGTCCCGGTCCCCTGGGCGAAGACTCCTGTCGCCCCGTTTGCCTGAAGGCCGACACCAGTGCTGCCAGTGCCGGTTGCGTAAACACCGTAGGCCGCTCCCTGGGCCTGCACACCGATACCGGATGAGCTGGTGGCCAGGGCCTTGACGCCGAGCGAGGTTGCGGTGGCCTGCACACCGGTTACGCCGATGGCCGCCACGCCTGTCCCTTTCGGCGCGTAGCCGTAAACGCCAGCGCCCTCCGATCCTTGTGCGGCCCCGGTCACGCCGTCGCCGTTGGCGCCGGATGCATTTCCGAAGACGCCCGTTCCCGTGCCGTTCGCGGTGATCGCCGTAGAGCCGTTGACAACCAGCGCGGTGCCCACACCCTCGTTGTTGGTCACCGTAAGGGCAGTTCCTGCAGCGTTGGTGAAGGTCGAGCTTCCGCCGGCGGAGAGTCCAGCGGCAAAGTTCTGCGACGCCGTGAAGCTGTTCGCGGCCCCGACGGTGGCTACCGCGGTTTTGTCCACACTGAGGGTGGCCACGCCGTTGGTGACGCTGGCCCCGGTCAAGCCGAAGCCGGGTTGGATGGAGGTGACGGTCCCTGGGAAGCTCTGGCTGGGCGCGAAGTTGACCAGTCCGTTCGGCTGGATCGACAGGCTCCCGGCGGAGATGCCCCCGGTAAAGCTCTGCAACGCAGTGAACGTGTTGGCGGCGCCGGGGGTAACGACGCCTGGAAAGGTTTGACCGGTGGCGAAGTTGATCTGGCCGGTCGACCCGATGGACAATCCGGTGGGAGTTGCCGTCTGGGCCGAGGAGCCGTAAAGCAGGCTCAGGTTGGACGAGGGAATGATGGTGTCGTTATTGGCCGCGACGAGCTGCCAGGCAAAGGCCTGGGGAACCGATTGATGTATCAATCCGAATCTCTTTAGGGTAGCGCCTTCCAACGTGAGCAGTGGCGAGTTCACTCCGGCCGAGACCGTGGCCGCCGCACCGGTTGACAGGCTCAGGTTCGACCGGAAATTCCCCGTTCCCGCCACATCGAGCATGGCTCCGGGGCTCGAGGTGTCGATGCCGACCTTGGTGCTGCTGCCGGTGCCCAGTTGCGTGAGCGCCGAGTTGCCCAGCGCGCTGGAACTGGTCCAGAGGGGCAGCACGTTTGCGGTGCCCGTCCCGGTTGGCGACACCTGGGGGCTGGGCAGGGCAAGCGCCGTGGCCTGTGCCGCAAGTTCTCGCGCCGTGGCCGCCAATTGTGCCTGCGTGACCAGATCGGCCGCTGCCACACCGCCAACTGTCTCCGCATCGCCGGCCTTCATGGAATACGCCACGCTCACCAGCGGCGTGCGGCTGGATTCCGCGGCGCGCTCGATGCTGACCCCCAGCCAGCGGCCCAGGCCGCCCTGAAAGAGCGAGGCTGGCACGCCGCCGTCGGTGGCGAGACCGAGAAGGACCGAGTAGCTGCCGTCTTTGCCGACTGCAACTTGCTGTGTCTCAGACCAGAGCGCCTCACCGCCCTCGGCTTCGGCGTAGATGCGAAACGTCGCCTCGACCGTGTCCCCGGCGCGGGTTTCGGTCACCCCGGTGGTCCGCAGATAGGGCGGCACGACCGGCGCGGAGACTCGACCGGGTTGGTTCACGGATTGTTGCGCGGGGGCGTTGGATGGGCTAAGCGCGGCGCTGAAGCACAGCACAAGCGCCAGGGAAGGAACTGTCAGCTTCATGGTGTCGACTCCATAGACGGGGAGCTATGGCAAAGGGGCCGGAGGCAGGTCAGTTTCACCTGCCAGCGCCGAGCCAGGGCCGCCTGAATTTCTCTTCTGCATTCAAAGGCGGGAAATCGGCCTCAAAAACGACATCTGTCCGCAAAAAAGTTCGACATTGTCAGAAATAGGGAATTTAGGGGGGATATGCTACCTGTTTCCTCGCATTGTTCAGGGTCCAGCAGAAGAGTTCTAGAATCGTCCTCCAGGGGGCGGGGGCCTCGACGGTATCCCGCCCTTCCGCGATAAGACTGGGGAAGGATGGGGCACGCGCTTCTTTGGTTGATCGGACCGTGAAGGGCGGGCCGGGGCGCAATTTGTGCTTGGATGAAAACAATTATTTGTGACGTCAAACGATTTGGGTTGACCCCGCTGGCTGCGCACCGGAGAATGAGGGAAGCGCTATCGCCCTGCCGTTTTGCAATCCAACCCGAACACACGGGAAATCCTGAGAACGAGGTCGTCAATGCCTGCATATCTTTTGCTTCTGGTTGCCATTTTGAGCCGTCTGCTGCCCCACGGGGGCTGGATGAATTTCACCGCGGTGGGCGGCGCGCTGCTTTACTTTGGCGCGCGGCGCAGCTGGCGGGAGATGCTGGCGCCGTTGGCCGCGCTCATGGCAGCGGATTATCTGCTGACCGTATTTGCCTATCACTATTCCTTCGACTGGCTTGCCTACCTGCCAACCTGGGCCTGGTACGTGGCGGCTATGGCGCTGGGTCACATCCTGCTCCGGGCGCGGACATCCATAGTGCGCGTGGCGGCCGGCGCGCTGCTGGGGCCAACGTCGTTCTGGATCATCTCCGATTACGCTGTTTGGGCCAGGGGAACCATGTATCCGCATACCTGGGCTGGCCTGCAAGCCTGTTTTGTGGCGGCTATCCCGTTCTATCGCAACGACCTGGCATCGACGGCCATCGTGGCGGGGCTGGCCTTTGGGCTGCCCGTGCTGGTGCGGCGGATGAGAGCCAGCCGCGAAGGCCAGCCTGCGATGGCGGAAAAGTAGACTGGCGGTAGTTCCCGAGTCGCCAAAGGAGGACCCATGGCAGCGACAGCACAAGTGACCCACGTGCCGGTCGAGGTCTACCTGCGCAGCTCCTTTGAGCCGGATGCCGAGTATGTCAATGGCGTCATCGAGGAGCGCCCTATGGGCGAAAATGACCATTCCGCCTGGCAAAATGCCATTCAACTTTGGTTTGCGCGTTTTGCGACGGAATGGGAAATTCGAATCCGTCCCGAGTTCCGAGTGCAGGTGACTCCCGAAAACTTCCGCGTTCCTGACGTGAGTATCCTCGACCGCAACCTACCGGTCGAGCGCTTTGCCACTCATCCGCCTATCGCTGTCTTTGAGGTTCTCTCTCCTGAAGACACCTTAATCCGGATGATGACCAAACTCGGGGACTATGAGCGCATGGGCATTCAGAACATTCTGATTCTCGATCCGAACGGCAAGCATTTCCGCTTCATCAAAGGCGCGTTGGAGCCGCTGCCCGCCGAGCCTTTCGATCTTCCCGGCAGCCGCTGCCGATTTGACCTGGCGGAGATTGAAAAGCTGCTCGATTAGTCTTTTGGTCTAGTCCTGGAGTGCGCCCGCTTGCCGCTTCCTGAACCACCAGACCGCAAATCCCAGCACAACCAGGCCGCCGACTATCGCGAGCGCGGCGAGTGCGTGGTGCGCCACCATGCCCACCGCGCCGGGTCCCAGCTTGAGCACCAGCAGCGAAAGCACCAGCCAGCGCACCAGCCGTCCGCAGAAGACGGCCAGCATGAAGGGCAGGATGCGCATCTCAAAGACGCCGGCGGCGAAGACAAACGCCTTCCAGGGCGTGGGCGGGGGCAGCATGGAGGGAATCATCATGGCCAGGAACTCCTGGCGCTCAAAGCGTGCGCGCATGCGCTCGTAGCGCTCGCGGTTGACGCGCTTGAGCAGGAAGAGCTCGCCGCCGGCGCGGCCCAGGCCGTAGGGCAAGAGCCCGCCGATGGCCGAGCCCACCGCGCCCATCAGCGCATAGACCCAGAAATGGCTCTTGTCGGCCCAAACATAGCCGGCCAGGATGAGGTCCATGGGCACGGGGATGGAGGAGGAATCGAGCAGCGCCACCAGGCCAACGCCCCAGAAGCCGAGCTTGAGCAGCGCGGGCAGCAGCACCAGGTTCCACCTGGCCAGCAAGTGCGTAATAAACTGCTTCAAACAGGGTCCCCTTCCGCCTGTTCATCCGTCCCATAATCAAGCACATGATCGGACACTCGATGCAGCACCTGATCAAGCCTGTTTGCCATGAACCATTGTACGGTCCGCGATCTGGGCGGCGTGAGTTGCTGAATTTCGCGGGAATGAGAGAATAGAACGAGAGGAACAGAAGCGGAGCCGGCGGGGAACGTGTGCGCCCGTCAAGCTTCCCCAAGGCCGATGCCCACCAGCGTAGTGCCAACCAGTGCGAAGGAGCCCGCGTCCGACGCGGCGGCGACCGATCCCCGTCCGGGCGCGCCCGCCGTGGAGCCGGGCAGGCCAGCGCCGGTGCGCGAGCCTTCCGAGCCGCAGGAGCTGGCGTCCGGGCTCGTTTCGCAGTCGCGCTGGGTAGACTACGACACCCACGAACTGCTGCAGATGATCGGCGAGCTCGAGGACGAGCGCCGCTGGGCACGGCTGCGCGAGGGCATCTGGCTGGCGATTCTGTTTCACGTGGCGCTGCTCTCGGCCATCACCTGGATTCCAAAGTATGTGTTCAATGTGCCGGCGGTGATCGACCCCATCGACGCCATCCGGCAGCGCAAGGACCTGACCTATCTCGACACGCCCGACGCCCTGCGCCAGCTGCAGCAGGAGGAACAAAAGGCGGTCGTGAAGCCGCCATTGGCCAAGCCGCCGGTGATTGACAGGAAGACGCTGGAGGCGATGAACCGGGCCGCTCCGCCGGCTCCGCCGCCACCCACTCCCACGCCTGAGCCGAAGCTGGCCTCTCCGGCGCCCGCGCAGCCGCAGCCGCAGCCGGCCGCTCCAGAAGTGGAGACGCCCCGGCCCGCCGCGGTGCCGGCACGTCCTAACTTCAATCTTGGATCGCAGAATCCCGCCGACCAGCTTAACCGGGCCATGCGCGGCGCATCGCACGGCCCCGGCAACGGCTCCGTCGGCAACATACAATCGGGCGAACTGGCGCGGCATCCCGGTGCGGGCGGCGGCGTGCAGATCCTGTCGGACCAGCAGGGCGTGGATTTCAGCAACTGGCTGCTGCGCTGGCACCGCGAGACTGAGAACACCTGGGACCCGCTGATTCCCGACGAGGTGAACCCGCCCATCCTGAAGTCGGGCATGGTGGTGATCCGGTTCAAGGTGCTGCCCAACGGGCGGCTGATGGAGCCGGACGGCGTGGTGCTGGTGGGCCGCTCCGGCGACACGGCGCTGGACCGCGCGGCATGGGGCGCGCTGACCGGGTCAAATTACCCGCCGCTGCCAAGGGATTTCCACGGGCCGTATTTGGAGCTGCAAGCCACGTTCCTGTATAACATGGAGCCGAAGTAGGCGCTCACCTGAAGCGGGCAGGCTCAAGCCGCGCCCCCTTCAAAGTAACGATCGCCCGCATCAAAACTCGTAATCCAGCGGCCTGATCGGCCGGAAGCCAGGATCCAACTTTGAGCACGCTTACCACGCCTCTGTCTGAAGCCGACTATGCTCGGCTCGAACTGCTGCTGACGCGGGCCAGTGCGGACTCCATGTCCCTGGAGCAGATGGACGGGTTCTTCTGCGCGCTTGTCTGCGGCCCCAGCGAGGAGCCGATGAGCGATTACTTCGCGGACGTTGTTGGTGAGGAGCTGGACGAGGAAAGCCTTCGCTTCACGCTGGTCGATCCGGATGAACTGAGCGCCCTGCTCATCCGCCATTGGAATCGGATTGCGTCGGCCATGCTGGAGGGGAGGCCATATTTGCCCGTTCTGCTCGAGGACGACGATGGCGAAATGCACGGCCACGACTGGGCCCGTGGTTTTTTTGAGGGCATGGAGTTCGATCGCGAGGAGTGGGACGAGTTGGTCACACACAAGGAGCATTGGCAGGTGATGGCGCCAATCACGGTGTTGCTGGCCGATTCCGGGCATGAAGCAGTGCCGGCGCTCAAGAAACGGATTGAATTGCAAGAGGAACTGATTAAGGTGGTAGTCCTGATACCGCTCTGTCTCGCGGGCATCTTCGATTTTTTCCATGGAAATGATGCGTAGGGCATTTCGAAGCGGCGTCGCTGCCATCGAACCGGTTTGCAGTGGGCGATATTCAATCAACCCGCTCTACGCGGTCGCATCGTCCGTGGGCATATTCGGCGCGGGCAGCTCAGTGGCGCTGGGCGGGTCAAGCGGGCGCGTTTCGGGCAGGTAGATGCCATCCTGCGCCAGCAGCGCCTCATAGATGGGGACGTGGCGCCAGTGGCGCGCCAGCGCGAAGGCACTTATATTGGCAATCATGAGCGGCAGAATCAGCCCATAGCCGCCGGTCATTTCAAAAATGATGAGCACCGATGTCATGGGCGCGCGCACGATGCCTGCAAACACTGCGCCCATGCCGACCACGGCAAATGCGCCGATCGAGTCCATGGAGTGGTGGAAGACGATCACGTCGAGGTAGCCGACCGCGCCACCCAGCATGGCGCCCATGAAGAGCGCCGGCGCAAAGATGCCTCCCGAGCCGCCGCTGGCATAGGAGCACACCGTGGACGCGAGCTTGAGCACACAGAACGCACACATGCAAACCAGCGGCAGCGTGCCGGTAAGCGCCAATGTGAGCGTCTTGTAGGGGTCGCCGGCGATGCCGTTCAGATGGAAAAATTGCAATGCGATGACGGCCAGGCCGCCAGTGGCAGCTCCGCCGATGGCGGGATGGATCCACCTGGGGACGCCGGTCAGGCGCTTGAAACGGGCACGCAGGGCGAGCAGCGAGTCGGTAAACGTGACCGAAACAAGGGCCGCCAGCAGGCCGAGCAGTGCATACCATACGAGCGACGACGAATTGGTGAGCGTGTACTGGCGCTGCACGTGAAAGATTGGATTGGAGCCGAGGGCACGATTCTCTACCACAGCGGCCAGCGCAGCGGCCACAATCACGCCGGCCAGCATGCTCTGATCCAGGTCGCCGATCAGCTCCTCCAGCGTGAACGTCACGGCGGCGATGGGTGCGTTAAAAGCAGCGGCGATGCCGGCGGCCATGCCCACAGACGCCATGCGCCGGCAGTTCTTTGGGCTAAGCCGCGCAGCGCGCGCCAGCAGACTGCTGACGCCGGCGCAGATCTGCACCGTGGGCCCCTCAAGGCCGAGCGATGCTCCGGAGCCAATCTGCAGTGCGCACAGAATGAATTTGCCGATGGTCTCTTTGAAAGGCGCGAGGCCGGAGTGCAGCGCGAATGCGACTTTGACCTGGGGAATGCCGCTGCCTGCGGCCCCCGGCACCCAGTAGGTGAGGCCGAGCCCGCATACCAGCCCGCCCAGCGCGGGTGTGAGAATGGTCCACCAGATCCAGGCGTGGCCGGGCGCGGCGTTGGCGCGGTCGATCATGAGCCGCTCAAGTAACCCGATGGTGAGGTGAAATGCCACCGCCGCCAGGCCGCAAAAACCACCGGCAAGAATGGTGACCGCCAGCAGGCGCTGCCGCTCCGTAGGAATGAGCCGCATCAGCCAATCATGCAGGCGCGAGTAAAGCCCTCCGAGACCTGCGAGATTGCTCAATGCCGGAGGAACCTCCCTGGGGCCGCGCCTACTGACGGCCATGTGCCGTCTCTGTCGATCGCCCATCCCATGTAAGTATAGATGCGTGCTGGTCGCCCCGTTTCACTGAAGAGACCTGAGCCATGAGTAACCACGGTCCTGGCCAACGACCGCGGCGAGGCCTCCCGCGCTCCAAGCTTGAATCTATGTAACTTGCGAGTTACAATCTGAGAGGAAAAGCAATGGGACCGAAGCTTGTCCGCCGCACGAGAGAATTCACACAGTGGTTGCAAGACCTGACTGACCGTCGGGGCCGGGCGAAGATCCTTCATCGAATTGACCGGCTTGAACAATGAAATCCCGGAAAGACACGAAACGTCGGCGCAGGAGTGGTTGAACTCAAGATCGACTTCGGCCCGGGATATCGAGTCTATTTCGTCGTCCGCGGCGAACTTCTCGTTGTTCTGCTTTGCGGCGGCGATAAGAGCACTCAAAGCAGTGACATCAAACGGGCTAAGGCCCTGCCCGCTCAACTGCCCCCTTTGGAGTGAAGACATGACCATCGAAACAATGCCCTACGATGCCGCGGATTTTCTTACGGACGAAGAGACCATCTCCTCTTACTTGACCGAGGCTCTCGAAAGCGATGATCCGCGCTATATTGCCAAGGCTCTCGGAGCTGTGGCTCGGGCGCGCGGTGGGATGCAACAGCTCTCGCGCGAAACAGGCATCGCGCGCGAAGCCCTCTATCGAGCCTTGAGCGATGCTGGCAATCCTGAGCTGGGCACCGCATTGAGAGTGATGCATGCGCTGGGCGTGCGGCTGACAGCCTCTCTGAACCCCTGACCGCGATCAATTCTCCGGCTGACAATCCGATTCACTGCGTCGGCTCCGATTTCTTGAGCAGCTCGATCAAGTAGTCCTTCCAAACCGAGGCGACCGTGTGGGTGCCATGCCCGCGCGTAGCGTCCGAAATCGGGAGCAGGATGAAACGCGCGTTGGGCATCTTCTTCACCATCTTTTCTGCGATGCCCAGCTCCGGCGGGTTGATGTAGTCGTCGGCGGAGTTGATCCAGAGCACCGGCACGGTGATCCGATCGAGATGTGGGCTGGGATCGTAATTGCGGCTGGCGTTGACGTAGAAGATCATGTCGTTGGCGTCGGTCGAGGCCATGGTGCGCGCCAGATAACGGTCCACATACTGCTCGGCGGCCTCGCGCGTGGGCGCCTGCTTTTGCATCTGCAGCGGGCTCGATCCCATCACCAGCAGCAATTCGTTGGCCGTGCGCAGGCCCTGCTCGGGCTCGGCCTTGTACTCGCCGCCCATCCACGCCGGGTCCTGCTTGACCGCCTGAATGGCCATGTAGCGCATCATGCGGTTGCGCCCGGCAAGCTGAATGGGCAGGCACGCAAACGGCGCCAGCGCATCGGCGAATCCGGGATACGTCTCGCCCCATATGAAGCTCTCCATGCAGCCCATCGACGTGCCCAGAATGAGGCGCAGGTGGTCGATCTTCATCTCGTCCAGCATCAAGCGCTGGCTGCGCACCATGTCGTCGTAATCGTATTGCGGGAAATGCGCGTGCAGCCCGTCGGAGGGCTTGGAGCTCTCGCCGTGGCCAATGTCGTCGGGCAGGATGATGAAATATTTGGCGATGTCGAGCGGCTGTCCCGGCCCGAACAGGACGTCGGAGAAAACCGGATTGAGCAGCGAGTGCGCATTGCCGCCGGTGCCATGCAGCAGCAGCACGGCATTGTCCACCTGGCCGGCCGCGTTGCGGTGCGGCATGCCCAGCGTGAGGTAATGCAGCTTGAGCTGGGGTAGGGTCTCGCCGGTGCCAAAGTGGAAATCGGGCAGCGCAACCGTGCCATCCACGGTGGGCCATTTGCCTGCGGCCGGAGCAGGAGCCGTGGCCTGCCCTGTCGCCGTCAGGCCCGAAAGGAACAGGAACGCAGTAAGAAAACGGGAAGAACGCCGACGCATGAAGAGGCTCCTTTCAGACCCGCTCCGAGCCTAAACGCTGTGCCGCGCGCGCGCAAGGTGTATCGGGCAGAAGGATCGAGGGGCGATATCAGCCCGGTGATCGGAAAAATGTCCGTTCGTGAGAAAGCACCGTCCGCATACGAACACCGCCCCGCCTGCGAACGGTTAGCGGGGCAAGTTCAGCGCGCGCTCCCGGACAAGTGCGGTGCCGCTAAGTCTCGTCGTTACCGCGTTTCGACGACTGTCCGTCTTGATTCTTGTTTCGCACAACTCCATCGGAAAATGGACCTCGGCTTGCTTCGTGAACAGGCAGCTACTGGCACCGGGGAGGACCTCATGTTGAAGCGCGGCATTCAGTTGTTGCTCATTGCATGTCTGGCTACGGTTACCTTGTGGGCGGCGGGCGATCCCCTCGTCGGCAAATGGAAGCTCGATCCGTCCAGAAGCAAGATTACCGACCTGATGAGGGTGGCCGCAGCCGGCCCCAACAAATACACTCTCATCTTCAACAGCGGCGGTATCGAGACTGTAATCGCAGACGGGACTGACCAGCCCGCTCTTTACGGCACTACCGTGTCCGTCGCGATCGCAGCGCCCGACAACTGGAAAGTTGTCCGCAAACAGGACGGCCACACGCTGCTCACTGGCGATTGGCATCTTTCACAAGACGGCAAAACGCTTACCGACCACTTTACCTCGTACCAAGCCAATGGCAAGACGTCCACCATCAACTACATCTACCTGCGCAGCGCGGGCGATTCGGGCTTCGCCGGCTCCTGGGAGAGCGATACCGATACGGTGCACGACAGCTTCGAGCTCGAGATCAAGCCCTGGGAAGGCGACGGCCTCTCGATCAACGATCCCAGTCAAGGGTCGACGAAAAACATGAAGTTCGACGGTAAAGAATATCCGCCGCAGGGCAAATACGCGGCGCCGGGGTCAATGTCATCCGGAAAGCGAGCGAATGAGCGCACGCTTGAACTGACTGATAAAATCGAAGGCCGGGTGGCCGACACCGAGCATATTGAAGTCTCTCCCGATCTCAAGACTTTGACCGTAACCATGCATCCCGCGGGTCAAAGCAAGCCAAATGTTCTTGTGTTTGACCGGGAATAAAAGCGCCGAATGGCGGGCCGGATTTGCGGGTGAGAAAGTCACCGCCGATTGTAGTTCCCAGATAGGCGCGATCCGCGCTAAAATTCCAGTGTCCGCCATGTTTTGCCGCTCCGCAGCTCGAATCTCCTCGACGCCTGTTCTCAAGCGCTATCGCCGTGGCCGCCCCGACCGTGGACGGCGTCCCTCCCGCTGAGTAATCTGTTCCCGACGGTTCCCGCTTCCGGCACGCATTCAGCCGGGTGCCCCAGGTCTCGCCTTTGAGACCTGCGTTAGCGCGGTTTCGACCGGCCGGATTTAGTTTCCAGCATCCATCCGCCCATGCGCGGATAGAAAGGCTCATCCCAATGAATAGCTTTAACAGCCGTGCCGTGCTCAACTCCGGCAACAGGAATTACGCCATCTACCGCCTGCCCGCCCTCACCGCGCGCGGATTTGATCTGAGCCGCCTGCCGTTCAGCCTCAAGATCCTGCTTGAAAACCTGCTCCGGCGGGAAGACGGCGTCAACGTCACGGCCGCCGACATCGAGTTCCTGGCCAACTGGGACGCCAAGGCCGAGCCCAGCCGCGAGATCGCTTACATGCCGGCGCGCGTGCTCATGCAGGACTTCACCGGCGTGCCGGCGATCGTGGATCTGGCCGCCATGCGCGACGCCATCAAGACGCTGGGCGGCGACCCGGAGCGCGTCAATCCGCTGGTGCCGGCCGAACTTGTGATCGATCACTCGGTGCAGGTGGACGAGTTCGGCACCGCCGGCGCTTATGAGGCCAACTCGCTGCTTGAGTTCCAGCGCAACCGCGAGCGCTATGCGTTTTTGAAGTGGGGCCAGACGGCGTTTCGCAACTTCAGCGCCGTGCCGCCGGGCATGGGGATCTGCCACCAGGTCAACCTTGAATACCTGGCGCGCGTGGTGTTTACGACGGAAGTGGATGGCGAGATGCAGGCGTATCCCGACACCCTGGTTGGCACCGACTCGCACACCACCATGATCAACGGGCTGGGCGTGCTGGGCTGGGGCGTGGGCGGCATTGAGGCGGAGGCAGCCATGCTGGGGCAGGCTGTGTCCATGCTGGTGCCGCAGGTGGTGGGATACAAGCTCACCGGCAAGCTGCGCGAGGGCGCCACGGCCACCGACCTCGTGCTGACTGTGACCCAGGCGCTGCGCAAGCTCGGCGTCGTCGGCAAGTTCGTCGAGTTTTATGGCCCCGGCATTGCCGCGCTGCCCCTGGCCGACCGCGCCACCATCAGCAACATGGCGCCCGAGTACGGCGCTACGTGCGGCATCTTCCCGGTGGACGCGGAGACGCTGCGCTATCTCAAGCTCACCGGCCGCAGCGAGGAACAGATCGCGCTTGTTGAGGCTTATTACAAGGAGCAGGGGCTGTTTCATGGGGCAGGTGTGCCGGAGGCTGAGTACACCCAGACGCTGGAGTTGGACCTGGCCACGGTCGAGCCCAGCGTGGCCGGACCCAAGCGCCCGCAGGATCGCGTGCTGCTCAAGGACGCGGCGGCCAGCTTTGCGCAGCAGTTGCCGTCGCTGCTTGCGCCCACGGCCAAGCCGCTTGGGACGCGGACCGCATCGGAGTGGCAGCGTGGCGGAGTGACCGACACGGCCGTCGCAGAGCACGCACCGCTGCACGTGACCACCACGGTGAAGGAGCGATTTGGCGTCGATCCGGACACCTATCTCGATCACGGGTCGGTGGTGATCGCGGCCATTACCAGCTGCACCAACACGTCGAATCCGTCGGTGATGGTGGCCGCGGGAATTCTTGCCAAGAAGGCCGTTGAAAAGGGGCTGACCGTGCCGCCGTGGGTGAAGACTTCGCTTGCGCCGGGCTCGCGCGTGGTCACCGATTACTACCAGAAATCCGGCCTGCTGCCGTACCTCGAAAAGCTGCGCTTCAATGTGGTGGGCTACGGTTGCACCACGTGCATCGGCAACTCCGGCCCGCTGCCCAGCGACGTTTCAAAGAGCATCGACGAGCATGGGCTGGTTGCGGTCAGCGTGCTGAGCGGCAATCGCAACTTCGAGGGTCGCGTGAACGTTGACGTGCGCGCAAATTACTTGATGAGTCCGCCGCTGGTGGTCGCGTATGCGCTGGCCGGCCGCATCGGCCACAACTTCGATACTGACCCGCTTGGCACTGATCAGGCAGGCGAGCCGGTTTACCTCAAGGACATCTGGCCGACGCAGAAGGAAGTGGCCGACGCCATTGAAAAAGGCTTGTCCAGCGAGAGCTTCCGCAGAGAATACGCCACCGTGAGCGACGGCGACGCTAATTGGCAGGGCCTCAAGTTCCCCCTCGGCGATGTTTACGAGTGGGAGCCGGACTCGACTTACATCCGCCAGGCGCCGTATTTCGACGGGATCACGAAGACGCCCGCGGCGGTGACCGACATTCTGGGCGCGCGCGTGCTGGCGGTGCTGGGCGACTCGGTGACAACCGACCACATTTCGCCGGCGGGCAACATCAAAGCTAACGGGCCGGCGGGCAAATATCTCGCCGAGCATGGCGTGAGGCCGGCCGACTTCAACAGCTACGGCTCGCGGCGCGGCAACCACGAGGTCATGGTGCGCGGCACCTTTGCCAACGTGCGCCTGCGCAACAAGCTGGCGCCCGGCACCGAGGGCGGCGTCACTCGTTTGTTACCCGAAGGGGAACAGATGTCGATCTTCGACGCCAGCGCGAAGTACGCCGAACGCGGCGTGCCTCTCGTGATTCTCGCGGGCAAGGAATACGGCTCCGGCTCCTCGCGCGACTGGGCGGCGAAGGGCCCCAATCTGCTTGGCGTGCGCGCGGTGATCGCGGAGAGCTTCGAGCGCATTCATCGCAGCAATCTGGTGGGCATGGGCATCCTGTCGTTGCAGTTTGAAGACGGCCAGAATGCCGAGTCGCTCGGGCTCACCGGCGAAGAGGTCTACGATTTCGCTGGGCTGACTACGTTGCTCGGCAGCAAGTTCGCCAACGGCCGCGCGCTGACTGTGAAAGCCACCGCGCCTGACGGAACTGCAAAGCAATTCACCGCCAAAGTCCGCATCGACACGCCGCAGGAGATCGAGTACTACGAGCACGGCGGCATTCTGCAATACGTGCTGCGGCAGTTGGCGGCGAAGTAACGCTGACCTGACTGAGAATTGGGTCCCCAGGTCCGGATTCTCGGACCTGGGGCACCCAAGTGCGAATCATTGTTTTGGCAAGGACCCGGGCCGCCCACCCAAATTCTCGTTAGTTTACTGCGGAAACCGGCGTAACAACTAACGTTGAGTCTGACATTATCCACATATCGGTCACGGGGCCATAGGTTGAACATTGAGCTGCCACCGCAGTCGATTTCCCAGTGGCAGTGATCGCAGTCAAATTGGTAATATTGGCTCGCCAATACAAGTTGTCAACTGGGCTTGGAACGTTGGTGTCCGAACGATCGACATCGACGCCATTCACGTTCACCCAGCAAGCAACAATTCCCGAGCTGCTCCATGG
>Ga0302324_100006285_pt1 | contig 25644 bp, 24 predicted proteins | sample Palsa_T0_1_FD_201949 | JGI IMG/M metagenome (GOLD analysis project Ga0302324, IMG submission 201949) | Peat permafrost microbial communities from Stordalen Mire near Abisko, Sweden - Palsa_T0_1 | ecosystem: Environmental > Terrestrial > Soil > Palsa > Peat permafrost | place: Sweden: Abisko... | reverse complement strand
TGGCAGCGCGTCGGACGCGGCCAGGCTCGCGACGACCCGGGTGGTGAGAAGACGTGCATCGCGATCGACCGCGAGGCGTCCCCGCGCTTCGTCGAGCCAATCGCCCGCTGCAGCGCGCGCGGAACCTTTGAGCGCATTCATTTCGGCGACGGCGCGGGCGAGATCGCCCGCGTGCAGATCGGCTTCGGCGCGAGCGACCCGCGCTTCGACGTCGCGACCCTGAATTTCGCCAATACGGCGGATGGAAACGAGATTCGCGAGATTGGCCCACAGCCGTTCGGACCAGCCCTGCGCCTGATCGGTGCGTTGCGCGGCCACGATCGCGGCGGCATTTTGCGAAAATCTGTCGGTCAGCATGGTACGGGTCGGCACGCCTGTGTTGGCGTAGCGCGAGAGGTCCGCGACTTCGGGCGAGGCCGGCACAAGCGCCCTGAGCGCATCGAGCTCCGGCCCGAAGGAATCCGCGCTGCCGCTCGCGCGCACAAGATCGGCGAGCGCGAGCACCGCCGCCGCGCGCCGCATCACGCCGGCCGTATCCTGGTCTTCGAGTTTGCCGATACGCGATTCGAGGGCCGTTTCACCGCTTTTGAGCGCAAACGCATCCAGCCGCTCCGCGAGATCGGCCGGTGGCGCATTCTTTTCCAGCGCCGTCGTGCGCGCGGCCAGTTTCCCAAGCGCATCGTTCAACTGCTGCGTGCGTAAGTTCAGGTCATTGCGAAGCTGTGCCAACGATTGATCGGCCGGGCGAGGGGGTTGTACGAGACCAGGCCGCGATCCGGCCGGCGTCTGCTCCAGCCTTCCGATGCGATCGGACAGCACGGCAACATCAGCTGTCGCTTTGTCGAGACTGTTCTTGAGCGCGAGAAGATCGATATCGTCGGCTTGTCCTGTCGCCTTCTCAATGGCACCAAGGCGAGCCTCGTCTGCATCGAGCCTGTTTCGGAGCGATCCCAGATCGCGGCGCTCGTCCTGAAATACCGCGGCAGCGGCCTTCGGCGCATGACCGGTCGCGATCTGATCGACGCGCGTTTCGAGCGCCGCGAGCCGGTCGCTAGTTACGGATGTCTCGTTTGTGCTCTGCCACGGCCAGTAGACCGCGATCAATCCGCCAGAGGCCGCCGCGATTATCAACAGAAAGAAAATTCCCAGTGCGCCATCCGGCAAGTCGATAAGACCGCGGCGTGCAGGTGCAGGATTGGCATCCGCGGCCAAGTCGGTTTCCGGCTGCGGCACGGCACTGAAAGGACGGTCGCGTGATGTGGAGTCGGGATCGGTCATGGAATTCTCTCCCGGTGCCGCCGTCCCAGGGCGGGCAGATTCAGGCGCGGCAAAGCTATAAGCGCGGACGCCCGCGCCAACAAGACGTGACCTATTCGAGGAGGGCGAGAACGGCCTCTTCATTGGGCCCCGACGCCACATGAACAACTCGTAAGCCGAGAGGTGCGAGATCGTCGGACGCAGCCTGACTGATGCAAACGGCCATGAGGGCGGCACATCGATCGGCAACACCCGCCTTGATCGCACAATCGCAAAAAATCCTGGCGCTCCGCGGCGAAAACAACAGCACGACATCGAGTTCTCCCGACTTCAGGGCCGTCAGAGCCTCTGTCGGGAAGCCGCTCACGGCGATGGCGTCATATACCACGCTGGTGCGAACCTCGAATCCGTGCGCGCGAAGCGTCCCCGCAAGCTGGCCTCTCGTCTCTGCGCCTGCTGCGTGCAGCAGCGCGCCAGCATCCGGCTTGGCCCAATCGACGGCCGCGGCGACGAGCGCACGCGCATCGCCGTTTGCGCTTTTTACGGCAGCGAATCCTGTATCGCGCGCAGCGCGCGCCGTCTGCGCGCCAACCGCAAACAGCGGAACATCCCGCCTGCGCGTGCGCCGCGCCAGTGCTTGCACGCCATTCGAACTCGTTGCGAGAATAGCCTGGACGCCATCGAGGGAGATTTCCGGTCCATCGGCAAATCGAATTTCGATCAGCGGCGCGACCAGCACTGTGTGCCCGCGCGCGCGCAGCTTCACAGCCGTCCGGTCGGCATCCTCTTTCGGCCGCGTAACGAGAATGCGCATGGTCTATTGCACGAGCCAGCGGGCAGCATGCGGCTTGAGCTCGAATCCCGATTCGCGTCCCGCGTTTTCCGCGTCGCCTACCGCATTCGAACTCAACGCTTTATCGAGTTTGGTCGCGACAAAGTCGCTGCCATCGGGCGCAAGCACTTCGCCGCGAAATACAAGCCGACCATTCGTGAAAGTCGCGAGCCCGGCGATCGGCGTACGGCAGGAGCCGTCGAGCGCCGACTGAAAGGCGCGTTCGCATGCGAGCGCGACGCCCGTGGTGCGGTCATCCAGCGGCGTGACCAACGATGCCGTTCGCACGTCGTCGTTGCGAATTTCGATTCCCACCGCACCTTGCCCCAATGCAGGCAGCCAATCTTCGGGCGAGAGCAGCGATGTTGCACGCGCCTCAAGTCCCAATCGTTTCAACCCCGCATGGGCAAGCAAAATGGCATCGAGCGTACCGGCATCGAGTTTTGCAATTCTTGTGTCGACATTGCCGCGCAGGAGGACGACTTCCAGATCCGGCCGCGTGCGCATCACCTGGGCTCGACGGCGTACCGAACTGGTCCCGATTCGCGCGCCTTTCGGCAATTCCGCCAAAGACGCCGCTTTGTGCGAGAGAAAGGCGTCGCGCGGATCTTCGCGCGGCAACAGCGCCGCGATGCCGAGTCCGTCGGGAAAAGTTGTGGGCACGTCTTTCATCGAATGGACCGCCAGATCGATTCGACCGTCGACCAGCGCGTCCTCCAGCTCCTTGGTGAAAAGACCCTTTCCGCCGGCATCGGCCAGCGGGCGATCCAGGATGCGGTCGCCCGAGGTCCTGATTGGGACCACTTCGCAGTCCGCTCCGCCGCCTAGCAAAAGCCCTTGGACCATATCCGTCTGGGCGCGGGCAAGTTTCGAGCTGCGCGTGCCGATGCGGAACTTCAGGGAAGATTGACTTTGCGGCATGAGGCGGTTCGGTTTAGACGCAGTGCCAAACTAGCATGATGGATCGATTGCGCGCATTCACCGTCCTGGGCATCGAGACAAGTTGCGACGAAACGGCGGCTGCCGTCGTGCGCGGCTGCGCACCCGGTCCTGGCGAGATTCTCTCCAATGTCGTACTGAGCCAGATCGACGCGCATCGGCCCTATGGCGGCGTGGTGCCCGAAATCGCGGCGCGGGCACACGTCGAGGCTTTGGACGCGATCGTCGAACAGGCGCTGGCCGAAGCGGGCATCGGCCTTTTCGACCTCGATGCCGTAGCCGCAACGGCAGGTCCCGGTCTTATCGGCGGCGTGATGGTGGGTTTGACGACAGCGAAGGCGCTTGCGCTCGCGACTGCCAAGCCGCTGGTCGCGGTCAATCATCTCGAAGCCCACGCGCTGACGGTGCGTCTCACCGATGGTGCGGTCTTTCCCTTCCTGCTGCTTCTGATTTCCGGCGGCCATTGCCAGCTTCTGGCTGTAGAGGGCATCGGCCGATTCCATCTCTATGGCACGACAATTGACGATGCCGTCGGTGAGGCGTTCGACAAGACCGCCAAGCTGCTCGGCCTTCCCTATCCCGGCGGCCCCAGTGTCGAAGCTTGGGCACGGGCGGGCAATTCGCGCCGCTTTTCCCTGCCCCGCCCGTTGCTGGGTCGCGAAGGTGCCGATTTCTCTTTGTCGGGCCTAAAGACCGCCGTGCGCCAGATCGTACGCGGTGAGACTTGGAGCGACGCCGCGACTGCCGATCTGGCCGCCTCGTTTCAAGCGGCGGTGCTCGATGTGTTGATTGATAGAAGCGCTGCGGCGCTCGCACGGTTCCGCTCCGAATTTCCCGGTATATCTACATTTGTCGTGGCGGGCGGTGTTGCGGCCAACACGGCGATTCGAAATGCGCTGTCTGATCTCTGCGCGCGCGAAGGCTTCGAGATTAAAATACCCCCGCCGAGGCTTTGCACCGACAACGCGGCGATGGTGGCCTGGGCGGGGGTTGAACATGGCCAGCTGGGTCTGTTCGACGCGCTTACGGTCGCGCCGAGGGCCCGCTGGCCGCTTCAGGACGCGCCGGCTGGGGGGAGCCAAATGCCGGGCGCGTCCGAAAAGCGGGCCGTTAGTTCGTCGCGAACAGCGTGAAGGGCAGAAACCCCGCTAAAATGATCGTGACGGCTGTGAACGCGCCGATGACGACGCTGTTGAAACGAGACTCACGGCGCACCGTGGGGATAGAAAACTGGGTCATGACTGCCTCTCCTTGCGTTGGCCGGGGTTTGGGGGAAACCCTTGGCCGTTCCGAATTTCCCGCCGGCAATTCCGGCTTCGATAGAGACGTTATAAGGATGTCCAAATTCAAATTCAATGAATGAAATAATTATTATTCAGAATTTTGTATTCCATATGCACGCTGTGGTCATGGGTAACATTCTGTTATTACACATTTTTTTCAATTCGGACACAGTGATGTGCGTCACACGCATGGGAGGAATTCGAAAACGTGAAGCTTGCGACCTGGAATATCAACTCGGTGAGACTGCGTATCGGCCTTGTGGCCAAGTTCCTCAAATCCGAGAGCCCGGACGTCCTTTGCCTGCAGGAAACCAAGGTCATCAACGACCTGTTTCCGGCCGAAGCATTCAAGAAACTCGGCTATGTCCATCAGGCGATTAACGGCCAGAAGGGCTATCACGGGGTGGCCATCGTATCCCGCCTGCCCTTTGCCAAGTCGGGAGCCCAAAGCTTCTGCGGCAAGGACGATTCTCGACACATGGGGGTGATCTTCGAAAACGGGATTGAGTTGCACAATTTCTATGTGCCGGCGGGGGGCGACATCCCCGACCCGAAGCTCAACGAGAAATTCGCGCACAAGCTCGGCTTTCTGGGCGAGATGGCGACCATGTTCGGCAAGCGCCGCGACAAGAAGACTTCGCGCACAATTCTGGTCGGCGATCTGAACGTGGCGCCGTTCGAACACGACGTGTGGAGCCACAGGCAGCTTCTCGACGTGGTAAGTCACACGCCGGTCGAAACAAATCTCTTGGGTGAAGTGAAAGCTGCGTTCGACTGGACGGACGTCACGCGCGAATTCGTGTCACACGATAAGAAAATCTATTCCTGGTGGAGTTATCGCGCACAGGATTGGGAAGAATCGGATCGCGGCCGCAGGCTCGATCATATCTGGGTCGGCCAGGGCCTCAAGGGCGCCGTCACGTCGCAGGAAATCCATCGCAAGATTCGCGGTTGGCAGCAGCCCTCCGATCATGTGCCGGTGGTGGCGGCGATCGAGGCGTGAGCGATCACTTGCCTGGTTCGATATGCCAGAACGGATCCGTCTTCGCGAATTTCTTCCAGCGCTTGACTGCATTGCCCCAACTTCGCGCGGCGCGGTCAAGATGCCAGCCATAAACGATGCCGGCCGCAAAGGAGAGATCTGCCTGCGTTGCGAGAAGCCCCGCGTCGCCTTTATCGACCAGGCTTTCAAGCGTGTTGCGCGCGACCGCCACGTCGTTCAGTCCGCCGAGAATATCCTGCATACGGCTCAATCGAACGAGAAACGGCTCGACATCTTTCCTATTGTAGAGCGGTGCGAAAAACTCGGCCGTGTATCGGAGCTTCTTGAGCTTGATGCGCAGTCGATGTCGCGCAGCATCGGACAACCCTTCGAGATGGCGTGCACGCTTTCTCGCCTGGCGCAGCCGCAACGCGAGCATGCGATCGGCGAGCGTTGTGGCGGGCGTGGCGAACGCGACGATCAGGCTTGATGCGTGGGAGCCTCCTGGTGTCGCCTCGTACCAGGAGCGCCGATCGAGCGCTTCGCCGAGATCGGCCATGAAATCCGCGAAAGCCGGTCCGGTGATTTGCGACACAGCCTCGTCCCAGGCGCGCCGCCGGGCGCCTTGCGCGCGCGAACGCAAGACAGAAAACGCTTCGAGCGCGCCGTTGGCCGTCGCCGCGGGTTCGAACAGCTGATCGACAAACACATCCAGATCGCGCGCCGGCGCGAGACGGTTGGCGATGGCCTTCGCGCGCAATCTCAAAGTTTCGAAAGTGGGCGTACGAAACTCGCTACCGAAGGACGAAAACGCGACGCGCATGCGCCGAAATCCCACGCGCATCTGATGCATGCCTTCGACGTCACGTGCTTCCACGACCGCTGGCACGTTCGCCGAGATATGCCACTTGCATTGCAGGAGCGTGAGCCGGAACGCGTCTTCCGCGACGCAGCCCTTCGGCAGGAACGCGGGCTGCGCCTTCGAGGGGCGAATTCTTTTGCCCGGTGCAGCAGTCGCCTCGACGTCGATGACCGCGGGCATCCCACCGCGACGGCGGAATGCAGCCCTGTGTCCACGATGGAGCGCCTCCTCGGCGTCATCGAGCAGCTCCAGTTCGTATTGCTGAGTCATGGCGTACGCCCGGGTAATATTCGGGCGGTGTTCCTTGGTTAAGGCACCCCTTGAACCGCATCATCCATGAATCCGCAGGGGCCGCAATCGGGGCTAACCCAGACGCACTGGCAGACCAGAATCTCTAAGCTTTTCCTTGGCTTGCGCGATGGTCGCTTCTCCGTAGTGAAAGATCGAAGCAGCCAAAACGGCGCTGGCATGGCCTTCCCTGACGCCTGCCACGAGATCATCCAGCGCCCCCACCCCGCCGCTTGCGATGACAGGCACGGTTACGGCGTCGGCGATCGCGCGGGTCAGCGGAAGGTCGTAGCCCACTCGCGTGCCGTCGCGGTCCATCGACGTCAGCAGAATTTCGCCCGCACCGAATTCCACGAGCTTCTGCGCATGCGCGATGGCATCGAGGCCGGTCGCGTTGCGCCCGCCATGGGTGAAGACCTCGAACTTGCCCCGCGATATCTGCTTCGCATCGATCGCAGCGACGATGCATTGGCTACCGAATTTCTCGGCCGCCTCGTGCACGAATTCCGGCCGGCGCACCGCTTCGGTATTGACCGAAACCTTGTCGGCGCCGGCCAACAGGAGCGCGCGGATGTCCTCGAGGGTCCGCACGCCGCCGCCGACCGTCAGCGGCATGAAACAGACCGACGCCGTGCGGCGCACGACGTCGAGCAGGATGCCGCGATTTTCGTGGCTTGCTGCGATGTCGAGGAAACATAGCTCATCGGCCCCGGCCTTGTCGTAAAGCATCGCCTGCTCGACAGGATCTCCCGCGTCTTTCAGATCAACGAAATTGACGCCTTTGACCACGCGGCCGCCCTTCACGTCGAGACACGGAATGATGCGGATCTTCAACATGGCCGCATCCTATTTCGGCCCACCCAGATGCGCCGCGAAGAAATCCATCTGTCTCTCGGTTTCTTTCGCTCGTAGAAGATCGTCAGCCAGCATGTGCGTTCCCGGTAGCAGGAGCAGATCGTAAGGCTTGCCAGCCTTCAGCAGCGCCAAGGTCAGCTTCATCGAGTGCTCGAAGTGGACATTGTCGTCCGTCACGCCCTGCACGATCAGCAGCGGCCGGCTCAGCAAATCCGCATAGGTCAGCACATTGCTCTGGCGGTACCCTTCCGCATTCGCGTCCGGCAGGCCCATATAGCGCTCGGTGTAATAGGTATCGTAGTCCTGCCAGTCGACAACGGGCGCGCCCGCGATGCCCGCCGCAAACACATCGGGCCTGCGCAGCGTGGCCATCGCCGAAAAATAGCCGCCAAATGACCAGCCGAACACGCCCACCCTCGACATATCCATTTGCGGCACGCGCGCGCCTAACGCCTGCAGCGCATCCACCTGATCCTGCAGTGGAATGTCGATGGCGTTGCCCTTTATGGCGCGAAACCACGCGCTGTCGCGGCCTGGCGTGCCGCGATTATCAGAGGTCGCAACGATATAGCCGCGGTCCGCCATACATTGATTGGCGAAATAATTTCGAGGCGCAGCCCACACCAGCTTCGCGGCAGGGCCGCCATAGACCGACAGAATCACGGGATATTTGTGCTTCGGGTCGAAATCGCGCGAGCGCAACACCATCGCGTCGAAACCGAGTTTGCCGACCGTGAAATATTCAGGCGTGGGCATAAAGGGCGGCTTCTCCGCCAACGAAGGCAAATCGGCGATCCTTTTGCCGTTGCGCGACAGAACATCGACGCCATGCGATCCGTCCGCCAGGCTGTAGCTATGCGCAAGGATTGCATGTTGCTCGCCAAATTGCCCAATGTTCGATCCGCGCGCGACCGCGACGGGCACAACGGCTCCGCCATTCAAACTCACGCGATAGATCTGCGTGGAGAGCCGGTCCACGCCACCCTGCACGACTGCGGTGCCGTCCTGAACGTCGACATCGAGCAGCGCCTCAAAACGAAAGCCGGGTGGCGTCACCGCATTCGACAATTTTCCATCCGCAGCGTGACGCTCGAGTTGCGTCTGGCCGCCACGCTCCGTCATCCAGAGAAAACCACTCCCATCGGGCAGCCAGTAAGGTACCTCCTTGGGCAGCGACGCCGGAAGGTCGAGCCACGCCGGATCGCGCTCGTTCCACAAAAAATGCGCGGTGCCTGTTTTCGGATCGGCAGCGAAATATTTCTCATCGGTCTGCTCGCGATTCTGCACCAGAAGCGAGAGCGGGCCGCCTTTCATCCATTCGACACGGGCGAGATAGGGATAGGCCTTGTTGTCCCATGGCACCCAGACGGTCGATCCGCCGTCTGCGGAGATCACGCCGAGCCGGACGTTCGCATTCGCCGTGCCGGCACGTGGATAGCGGAATTCCACCGGCTTTTGCTGCGGCACCAACGGATCGGCGATGTAATCGGTCTCGACTGGCGAGAGATCGGCTTCTTCATAGGCGATGAATTGCGAGTCCGGCGACCACCAGAAGCCGTCCCGGCGGTCCATCTCTTCCTGCGCCACAAACTCTGCTTCGCCATGCTGAAGCGCTTCGCCCGCGCCATGGGTGAGTTGCAGGTCGGTGCCGTGGGCGATGTCGATGACGTGCAGATCGTCGTCGCTGAGCGCGCCGACCTTGCTCCCGTCGGGCGACACTTGGGGAGCGATCCAGCCCTCGCCCGGCAACGGAGTTACCTTGCCATCCGCTCGCGCGAGCACAAAAAGCCGTCCCCCAAGCGACAGCAGAACATAATTGCCGTCACGCGAGAGCGAGAACGCGGTGAAACCCCGCACGCTGACGCGCGCCCGCTCGCGCCGCGCCTTTTCCTCCGCACTCAGATGTTCCTGTTGACCGCCAAGCAATGCTTCGGGGGTCGTGAGTTCGCGCTCTTTGCCCGTCGCGACGTCAAATTCGAACAGGCGCTGGATCGTGTCGCGCGCACCACTACGCAGATAGAGAACCGACTTGCCGTCGGGCGTCGGTACGGCCCCAACAGGCGTGCCCAGACTGTAGCCGCGCGTCGCCGCAACCTCGTCGAAACAATGCGTGTCGGCAGCGCGCGAAGACGGGATCGCGGCTGCCGTGACCAGAGCAGCTAACAAAATACTGCGTTGCAACGACATGAGATTGCCCCCTTAGTGCGATTTGGCGCAGATGTCCACCGACTCTTCAACGGGAGGTTCAGATCTTCCACTCCGTGCCTTTAATAAGAGCCTGATAGAAATCGGAGCCATAAGCACCTTCCGGATTCGCCCGAACCTGTGCATCGAGGAATTCTGCATCCTTGCCGACAAGTATGCGCCATTTCTCCGCGCGCACGCCGTCGAGAATAATCGTCGCGGCTTCGACGGCCGTGGTAGGGGCATTGTCCCGGAACGCATTGGCCTGCGCTTCCACCATCCCGCGCACCTGATCGTCCGTCATCGCGGACAGATCGACGCCCTGCGCCGCCAGTGCGCGACGAACCGCGGGCACGTCGATCATGGTTTCGCTGCCGCTCAAGATCTTGCGAGAATTCGTGACGATGTCCGTACCGATATGACCAGGCATGACCACTGAGCATTTGATGTGCGGGGCGTTGAGGGCAAGGTCCGTCATGAGCGCTTCGGTAAAGCCCTTCACTGCAAACTTCGCGGCACAATAGGCCGTGTGCGGGCGGCCCGGACCGATGGAGGCCCAGAAGCCGTTGACGCTGCTTGTGTTGACGATGTGCCCTTCGCTCGCCTTTATCAGAAGCGGCAGAAAGGCGCGCACGCAGTAATAGACGCCGCCCCAACAGACATCGAACGTCTTGTCCCATTGTGCGCGATCGCCATTGACCACGCTGCCGCCGCCGCCGATGCCGGCATTGTTGATCAGCAAATGGATATGATCCGTGTCGAAATCGCGTTTGACCACTTCCACCCAGGCAAGAATTTGATCTTCCAACGATACGTCGGCGACATGGGTCGATACGCGGGTTCCCTGCGGCGCACCCGCCATGCAACGCCGCTTCGTCTCCGCCATGTTCTCCGCGATGACATCGCACATGGCGACGTTACATCCCTCGGCTACAAGTTGAATCGCGAGTTCGCGGCCCATGCCCGTGCCGCCGCCCGTGATGACTGCGGTCTTGCCTGCAAAATCCTTCATAGCACCTCCCTGTTCCGCCGCACTCCGTGCAGGCATTTTCGTCGATATTGTTTTCTAAGACCTCGCCCTGACGCGCGCGGCAACGTTCAGCAGTGCGCGACCGCATACCGCTTCGGCCGGAACACCTGTCGTCTTGCACAATGCTTCCGTATCGAGCAACAAATCGAGCGCGTCATCGAGCGCGGTCTCGTTCCAACGCTGGACCTGCACCCGAAATGACGACATGCGCTGGAAATGAACGGGAGGTCGCATCCGCTTGATTGCCGTGTCAATGCTTTCTCCGCGCGCGACTTGCGCCTTTGCGAGAGCGATGCGTTGAAAATGCGTCATCGTGATGCGCAGAATCGCAATCGGCGAAAAATCCTTTACCCATAGCCGTTCGAGCGCGCGGTCGAGTTTAAGCATGTCGCCTTCGCCGGCCGCATCGCAGAGTTCATCAACGCGCGCTTCCGCTTCATCGCCTATCACGGCACGAACGTCTTCAATCGTCACCCGGTCCTTGCCGTGCGCATAAAGCGCGAGCTTCTCGATCTCGCACCGCGAAACGCCGCGATCCTCGCCCATGGAGGCGACTGCCAAATCGAGTGCGTCCGACGCGATCGCGAGGCCTTCGACCTTCAACGCGCTGCGGAGAATCTCGCTCAATCCCGCGTCGCTGTCCGCATAGCAGGGAATGGCGGCGCCATTTTCCGCGTCTTCGAACGCTTCGCGCAGCGCGGAGCCTTTGGCCAGATCTCCGCCCTCGACGACCACGAGCGCGTCGCCGGGCGGCGGCACGGCAAGAAAGGATTCGAACAATTTTGCGAGCCCGTTGTTGGCGCCGCGCACGCGCACGACGCGCCGGCCGCCCATCATCGAAAGCGCGGAGGCTTCATCGGAAAGGCGCGCGGGATCGCCGCTCAGCACCGCTTCGTCCAGTTCCGAGACTCGAAATGGATCCTTGAGATCGGGAACGACCGTTCTTGCCAGCCGTTCCGCGCGCTCGCGCACGAGACCCTGATCGGGACCGTAGACGAGCGCCGCCACGAGCCCGGCCGGTGGCCGCGCGACATAGCGATCCGCATCGGCCGACTTGACGTTCATTGCCGAGTCGCGTCGTGCGAAAAATACACGGCCAGCTCGACCTGGATGCGCGAGGCAAGGTCGTGCGCGCCGCTTTTCTGCGCGTTGTGCTCGGCAACCTCGGTGGCATAGGGCGAGGCAACAACGTCATAGGGCGCGATGGTGCTTTCGCTGCCCGTTTTGATTGTTTTCCCGGTCTTTCGGTCGGTCAGATCGTAGTCGGCCTCAAGGCTGTAATTGTAGCGCGTGATCGAGGCATCGTTCTGGATTGCAATGCCTTGAATGATCTGCCTGATCGTGATGGACAGTCGGTATTCGGCCTCTTCCGGCCTGCTCGTACCGTGAAGCAAATCTATCAGCGAATTGCGTACTTCATAGCCGGCCACCTCTCCGTCGATTGGCTCGACATAGATCGAGTGGAATACCCGCTGGCCGCCGGCCTCGGGACCTCGATCCGCATAAAGTGGATGAAAGCCGCAGCCGGCAAGCGCGACCCACAGCATGGCCGAGCACACCAATTCGAGGAAACGCGCACTCATGCGACGACGTTCACGATGCGCTCGGGCACGACGATCACCCGGCGCGGCGGCTTTCCGTCCAGCGCGCGGACGACACCGTCAAGCGCCAGCGCAGCCGCTTCGACCGATTTCTGCTCTGCATTACGAGCAATCGTGATTTCGCCGCGGCGCTTGCCGTTCACCTGCACCGCAATCGTCACAGTGTCCGAATGCACCAGCGCAGGGTCCGCCTTCGGCCAACGCGTATCGACCACCAGATCGCCATGGCCCAGCGCGTTCCAGCAGGTCTCGGCCAGATGCGGCATCATCGGTCCCGTCAGTAACACCAATGTCTCCAACGCCTCGCGCCTGACGGCGCCGGGCGCGCCAGCGTCCGACGCCGTGATGGCGTTTGCAAGCTCGTAGATGCGCGCGACGGCGCGATTGAAGCGCAGAGCCTCCAGATCATCGGTGACAGCCGCAATCGCGCGATGGGTCGCGCGGCGAAGCTCCAGGCTCGGGCCCGAAATCTCGCCCATTGCGGTGCCCGACGGAGGAAGCTCTCCGGCTTCGGTGACGAGGCGGTACACGCGCTGGGCAAAACGCCAGCAGCCTTCTGCTCCAGCCTCGGTCCAGTCGATATCGCGTTCAGGTGGCGAGTCGGACAACATGAACCAGCGGATGGTGTCGGCGCCATAGGCGTCGATGATCGGCTCCGGCGCGATCACGTTCTTCTTAGATTTCGACATCTTTTCTGACGGACCGATCTCGACCGGCACATCGGTGCCTTTGAGAAACGCCTTGCCGTCGCGCTTTTCCACTTCGTCAGGCGTGTACCATGTCCCGCCATTGTGACCGCGATAGGTTTCGAGACAGACCATGCCTTGCGTGAACAGACCGGCGAATGGTTCGTCTACGCTGGTATATCCGAACTTTTTCAATCCGCGCGTGAAGAACCGCGCGTAGAGCAGATGCAGAATCGCGTGTTCGATGCCGCCGATATATTGATCGACCGGCAACCAGTAATCCGCCGCCTCGCGATCGACCGGCACATCGGCCGTGGTGTCGCAGAAGCGTGCGAAGTACCACGATGAATCGACAAACGTGTCGAGCGTGTCGGTATCGCGGCGCGCAGGCCTGCCGCAGGACGGGCAGGGCACGTTCTTCCAGGCCGCGTTCTGATCGAGCGGATTGCCGGACGTGTTGAAGATGAGATCGTCCGGAAGTTTGACCGGCAGATCGCTGTCCTTGACCGGGACGACGCCGCAATCGCCGCAATGCACCATCGGAATCGGGCAACCCCAGGGGCGTTGGCGCGAAACCAGCCAGTCGCGCAAGCGATAATTCACCGTGCGCTCGCCGCGGCCGGCCGCTTCCAGACGTTTCGCCACTTCCGCTTTCGCCGCTGCTACGTCGAGCCCGTCCAGAAACCGTGAATTGGCGAGCACTCCCGGCCCCACATAGGCCTCGTTGCCGATGTCGAAACTCTTGGCATCCGTGCCTTGCGGCACGACCACCGGCACCACCGACAAATGATATTTGCGCGCGAAATCGAGGTCGCGCTGATCGTGCGCGGGACAACCAAAGATGGCGCCGGTGCCGTAGCCCATCAGAACGAAATTCGCGACATAGACGGGCAGCTTCCACGACGCATCGAACGGATGCGAGGCGGTGAGGCCCGTGTCATAGCCCATCTTCTCGGCGGTCTCGATGGCGGCTTCGGCTGTGCCGACGCGCCGGCATTCGGCCACGAAAGCCTCCAGCTTCGAATCGCGCTTCGCCAGCTCGTCCGTGAGGGGATGATCGGGCGATAATGCAACGAAACTCGCACCGAACAACGTGTCGGGACGCGTGGAAAATACTTCGACGGTCGCACCGTTCGACAGGTCGAACGCAAAGCGCGTGCCTTCGGAACGGCCGATCCAGTTCTTCTGCATCAGCCGCACTTTTTCGGGCCACCGGTCCAGGCGGTCAAGCGCTTCGAGCAAATCGTCACTGTAAGCAGTGATCTTGAAAAACCATTGCGCGAGCTTGCGCCGTTCGACGGGCGCACCCGAGCGCCAACCGAGACCGTCGACTACCTGCTCATTGGCCAACACCGTCTGGTCGACGGGGTCCCAATTCACGTCGGCTTCCGAGCGATAGACGAGCCCCCCATTGTAGAACTCGATGAACAGCTTCTGCTGGTGCTTGTAATAGTCGGGATCGCAGGTCGCGAATTCGCGACTCCAATCGATGGCCAGGCCCATGGCCTTGAGCTGCTCGCGCATCGTGGCGATGTTGGTGTAAGTCCATTCCAGCGGATTGACGCCCTTGTCGCGGGCGGCGTTTTCGGCGGGCAGACCGAACGCGTCCCACCCCATCGGATGCAACACATTGAAGCCCTGAGCACGACGGAACCGCGCAATCACGTCGCCCATCGTGTAGTTGCGCACATGCCCTATGTGAATGCGCCCCGAAGGATAGGGGAACATCTCGAGCACATAGCATTTGGGGCGCCCGGGATCGGTGTGCGCGACAAAGCTTTGACGGGCGGTCCAGATCGCCTGCCAGTGAATTTCCGATTCTTTGGCGTTGTAGCGCGCCATCCCTGTCTCCATCCGCATCGCCCGCCGGGTGCTGCAGGCGGCGGTTGCGGATCACAAGGCCTTACAGCGCGTCGAGATTAACTTCCAGCACCTTCGCTCGCGAGCCGAAGCTCCCGAGCGCGGGTAAGGATCGCGTCCTCGAGCTTGGTCGACGTGTCCGGATTGACCTGCGCGTCGGCCCAGCCCTCCGGCGAGTGGGTCTGACGAAATACGGCAATCTTGATGCCGTCCGCGCGCAGACGGCGGTCCAGAATGTAGATCGTCACCTTCATACGCTCATTGGGGTCTTCCGGCGCCGAGTACCAATCGGTGATGATGACACCGCCGAACGGATCGGCCGAAGCCAGCGGCATGAAAGCCAGCGTGTCGAGCGACGCATGCCAGAGATAGGAATTGACGCCCAGCGTCACATGGCCGGCCTCGCTGGAAATGGCGGTCGCGCCGGTATCGACGTCCGCGGAATCGCCGGACGACCCGCAGGCGGCGAGAAACATGCTGGACAAGACGACGGTCAGAACCCGCATCGGACTTTTCATCCTTCTTCGACGCCCCCGCCGATGTGAAACCCTGCGCGGGCTTATACTTGTCCCAAACTGGCGGCGCAACGGCAGCGCCCGCAAACTCGCAACCGGCCATTTTGCTGATGGCGGAACAGGTTAACGGGCGAGGTCTTGCGATAGCCCCCCGATGGCCGCAAGGCCAACGAAGCCTCCATTGGCAAGCCGCGCGGCATTTTGGCCGTCGATCCCGCCCAGCGCGTAAACAGGCAGTGGCGACACGCGCGCGATCGCTCGAGCCCGGAATATCCCGAGGAACAATCCCCCGGGATGGCTATCTGTTTCAAACACTGGGGCGAGAAATGCGGCATCGGCGAGAACGGCGCCGGCCCGGGCGCAGGCGCTGAGCGAATGTGCCGCACACGTGATCAGCCAATGGGGGTGACAGGCACGCCAATGTGCCGCCTCTCCGATGCGTGCCTCCGGAAAATGAACGCCATCCGCGCCGCAACGTGCGGCCAGCTCGGGATCGCCCGCAACCGACACACGAAGTTCGCGCGCGCGCGCAATAGTTATAAGCGCCTGAGCCAAAGCCGCCCGCCGCACAGCATTGCGCGCGCGCAGCACGATGAGGCCGCCTCGCGGCAAGGCGCGCGCTGCCGCCAGAGGATCGGCGAGCCTGTCGTCGTCCGTCATCAACACAAGCGACGGCAAAGCACGCAGAGACCGCGCATGCGCATTGAGACGCGCCGCTTCCCTTGCTAGCTTGCTCGTCACCGGATCATGTCCTCATCCCACTCACCGCACGCTCCCGCAGACGCGCTTGCAGCCATTCTCGCGCGCATCGACGCTGCAAGGAAGGCCGCGCTTGCCCCGGCGGCCGAGACGCGATTGATCGCAGTCTCCAAGATGCATCTTGCGGAGCGCATCCGCCCCGTGCTCGAGGCGGGTCACCGCATCTATGGCGAAAATCGCGTCCAGGAGGCCAAGATGAAATGGCCGCCTCTTAGAGCCCAATTCCCGGGCGTTGAACTTCATCTGATCGGTCCGTTGCAGAGCAACAAAGCGCGCGAGGCGATCGAGCTCTTCGATGTCATCCACTCGCTCGACCGGCCGAAGCTCGCGGAAGCCTTGCGCGCGGAAATCGATCGTGCAGGGCGCACACCTGCCATGTTCATTCAGGTCAATACCGGCGAAGAGCCGCAGAAGGCCGGCGTGGCGCCGCATGAGGCACCAGCATTTATTGCGCTGTGCCGCGAGAAACTAAAGTTGCCGGTTGAGGGACTTATGTGCATTCCGCCTGCGCAAGAAGCGCCGGCGCCGTATTTTGCGCTGCTGGCCAAACTCGCGCGCGCGCAGGGGCTGCCTTATCTCAGCATGGGCATGAGTGCGGATTTTGAGATCGGGATTCGCTTCGGTGCAACCCATGTGCGTGTGGGAACGGCAATATTTGGCGAGCGAGAATAGCGGCTTCGTTCAGTGCAGCGTCGCGTCGGCGTTTGTCCCCTCTGCTGGAGGCGCGAGCGACTTGCGATAGGCATACATCGCACGCAAACCCAAATCGGTCCCGATGCCGTCGCGATTGAGCGAAGTCATCAGGGCGCTGGCATTTGCGTCATTGAGGGCACCGGATTTTGTCGCAATGGGCACCAGCGGCGTGACCGATGCGACGGTCGAAGCAGGAGAGTTCAGATCGGAGCTGATATCGTCGCGATTGAGCGACGCCAACAAAGCGTTGGCCTGCGTTCTGACGGGAGTATTCGTGGTGACGGGAGGCGCTGCGGGCGATCCCAGATTGAGACCGGTGCCATTGCGATTGAGGGAATCCATCAGTGTGCCGTTCTCGATAATGCCCGGCGCTGATGCTTGAACGGGCGAAGACGAAGACATCCTGGCAGAGATCGGTATCAATTGCGCGGGCGCGGCATCGGCCACGCGCGACAGTGCGGGTTGCGCCGGCATTGTGTTGGCTACCACCTCGGTGAGCTTGTCCTGGCCGACGCCCAGCATGGCGAGCGCGGTGTCACCGAAATCCTTGCCGGTCACCTGTTCGAACGCGACATTGGCAACTGAGGACGCAAGGCCGATCACGCCGCCATAAAGCGTGTCACCCGCAATGCGTTCCATCGGGCCGATCTTATCGCCTGTCATCCGGCGATAGATGATTGAGACGATGGGGATGTGCTGAAGCGGATTGAGGATCTCCATCACGTCGTGAGCGAAACTGTCACCTGAAGGCGCAGCCCCCGACGATCCGGAGGGTTCGTAGGCAGGCGGCGGCGGATAGGCCGGTTTGACCGTCCGGAGTGACGGGAAAATGGCTTCGTAGGGGGCGCTCATGGTGTTTTCAGAAGCAAGTGCCCTGCCAACCGGAAAGCCGCAGAATTGCGGGTTTCTTGACGAATGCCCTGGCGCACGAGGCAGATTCTGCCGGTCACCGGACGCAAGACTACAGCAGGTGGCCCGCCTTCTCGGCCTTCGTCCTCAGATAGGCGCGGTTATGCTCATTGTCCGGGAAGGCATGGGGCACGCGTTTCGCGACTTTGACGCCTGCCGCCTCAAGTGCCGAGACCTTGTCGGGATTGTTCGTCAGCAACCGGACGGACTTGTAACCGAGCAGGCCAAGCATGCGCGCCGCTACGCCATATAGCCGCTCGTCGGCTTCGAAACCCAGCCTTTCATTGGCCTCCATGGTGTCGAAACCCTGATCCTGAAGCCTGTAAGCCCGCAGCTTGTTGATCAATCCAATGCCGCGACCCTCCTGCGCGAGGTAGAGAAGCACGCCGCCGCCCGCTTTGGAGATCGTTTCGATCGCACCCCGGAGCTGTGCGCCGCAATCGCATTTGAGCGAGGCAAGCAGGTCGCCCGTGAAACATTCCGAGTGGAGCCGGGTCAGAACCGGGCCTGCAGTCGGCGGCGCGCCAATCACAATCGCGTAATGTTCAGGACCGCCATCGCCTGCCCGGAACGACACGAGCTCGGTGCGCTCGGCCCCTTCAAGCGGTACCCGCGCGCGGGTGACGACGCGCAATGTGCGAAGAACATTCTCCTCATAGCCCAGTATTTCCGAAGCCGCGATCGCCACATTCGTCTTGGCGCCGTGCGCAGCGCGCCTGACGATCGTCGCCGGCAGGAGCCCCGCAAGCTTGGCAAGCTTGATAGACGCCCCGAAACTCTCCGGCAATTTTTCGCGCAGCGTGTCGAACGGTCCTTTGAGCGGCGCCGCCATATCCGCGGTGGGATCGGCAATTGCACGCAGATCGTCGGCACGGAGAGGCAAGTCGGGGAGCACTGCAACCACATCTGGCGTATAGAGTCTGATCTTGAGTGTGCGCGCGCGGGCGTGAGTCAGAAGCAGCATCGGCGAGGATCTTGCCGTCGATTTCAGAGCGGAAAGCGTCGCATCGACAGCCGTCTCGACAGCCAACGCGAGAATGCGGCCGGCGCCCGTGATTGTCACCGTATCGCCGCGCCGGAACGCCTCCACGGCGCGCGCTACCCGATCAAGGGGCGAGCCCGGAGGCATCGGGCCGGTCTGGGCCCTCTTTGCTTTTTCCCGTTTGCGTCCTGGGGGGGATGGCATACATGCTCACATACACCGCCATCCCGAAACCGGGTAGAGTTCGCGGCGTTGGGGACAAGAATGCCAGAGGAGTAGCCATGCCGAGTGCCAAGCGGGTTCTCTTGGTTGATGACGATACGACGCTGCGCAGTTCGCTTGCCGAACAATTGGCTGCGGAGGGCGACTGCCTTCCCGTCGAAGCAGGCACCTGTGCCGAAGGCCGGGCGCGCGCTCGCGAGGGTCTTTACGAGTTCATCATACTGGATGTGGGCCTGCCCGACGGCGATGGCCGCCAGCTCTGCCGCGAATTGCGCAACGAAGGAATCACGTGTCCCATCGTTCTTTTAACGGCCAAGGACTCCGATGCCGACATGATCGAGGGTCTCGAGTCGGGCGCAAACGACTACATTGCCAAACCCTTCCGATTTGCGGTGCTGATGGCCCGTTTGCACGCCCATCTGAGGAGCCACGAACAGAGCGAAGAGGCTGTTTATCGCATTGGGCCCTATACATTCCGGCCCAGCGCCAAGGTTCTGGTCGATTCCCACGGCAAGAAGATCCGGCTGACGGAGAAAGAAACCAATATCCTCAAATTCCTTCACCGATCCGGCGAAACCGTGGGGCGCGAAACGCTCCTGCACGAGGTTTGGGGTTATAATCCGGCCGTGACGACCCACACTTTGGAAACCCACATCTATCGCTTGCGCCAGAAGATCGAGTCGAACCCAGGCCAGGCACAGATTCTCGTGACCGAAAGCGGCGGCTATCGGCTGGTTGCCTGACACCAAATCGCACACGTCGCTAGTTTGTTCTCCCTCGGGGTACGCATGGCTGGTCCGCGATTTGGCCTCTCTATACGCACGAGTGACGGGGGACCTATCTGAGACGTCCAAGAGGGGGCCAGGAGCTTTTTGACCATGAACCGGAACACGAAATCACTGATGATCGGCGCCGCGACCGCGGCTCTGTTGATCGCTCCCACGCTCGGCAGCGTTGACACGGCCTTCGCGGCCCATGTCGCACAGCCCGCGGCCCCGGCAGCGCCGCCGGCTCCTCCGTCACCGCCAGCCCCTCCACAGTCAGCCGGCGAGTGGCGCGCGGCCGACAATAGTTGGACCCGCTGGCCGGTGCGCAGCTACTCCGCCGGCAACGTAAAATTCGACGACATCGTCGGAACCATCATTGTGGATGTTCGCGACGGCGGCCAGATGACGGTCGAGGTCTCGGGCGCCAAATCGCGCGTGGCGGGTCTCACTGTTGGGGTGAAGGGCAGCACGCTCAAGATCGACGGCTCGGAAATGAACAACAACACGTCGGTCTGGAATTGGCACGACTGGTTCAATTTTTCGAACGAGGAAGAAGACCGGCGCGCTGACAATCTGTTCGTCAAAGTCACCATTCCGAGGGGCACTGACGTGAACATCGAAAGTTTGGTGGGCAATGCGGACATTGGCGATACACAGGGTGCACTACGCCTGGATGCCGCAGTTACGACCGCGAAAATCGGAAGGGTTTCGTCCGCCAAAATTGATCTGGGTGGCGACGGTCGCATCGATATCGCCTCGGTCACGGGAGACCTTGACCTCGACATCGGCGGTTCCGGCAAAATCAGAGTAGGCCCGACCGGCTCCGTGCGCGCGGATATTGCTGGGTCGGGAGATGCCCAGTTCGGTGCGATTTCGGGAGGACTGAAGCTCAGCATTGCAGGGTCAGGCGATGTCACCGCCGAGCGGGTTAACGGGCCCGTAGGCGTCGAGATCGCCGGCTCGGGAAATGTGAAGATCGCGGACGGCGTTGCAGACCCGCTGCATATCGAAATGATGGGCGCCGGCGATTTCGCATTTGGAGGCGTAGCCGTCAATCCACACGTCGAAGCCGTAGGATCCGGCACCGTAAGGCTCAAAATGATTCGCGGCCATCTCGACTCGGAAGGCATGGCGGATGTCAAAATCGGCGACTGACGCGACCGGTGCTGGTATGACTGCGATTCGATGTCAGACCGCTTCGGGTAGATGTTCTATACGATTCGCAGTATTCAGGCACAACTCGTAAGGTCCGGAGAATTCGTCCGCAGCCTGACGGGTTGGCGCAGGCATCTGCTCGCATTCACGGTGGGGCTTTTCTCGGCCCTCGCGTTTGCGCCTTTCGGGATTTTTCCGTTCCTGCTAATTGCCTTCGCTGTGCTCGTCCTTTTGATCGACGGCGCGCAGAAATTCAAACGTCCGATCCTGGGCGCAGCTTCTATCGGCTGGACATTCGGCTTCGGACATTTTCTCGCAGGGCTCTATTGGGTCGGCTATGCCTTCACCGTCGATGCCTCTGCGCATGCCTGGCAGATCCCGTTTGTCGCCGTGCTGCTTCCCGGATGGCTTGCCGTATACCTGGCAGGAGGATGCGCGGTCGCATCGGCCCTCTGGCGGCCAGGTGCCGCACGCATTTTCATTTTCTCCGCAGCGTATGCCGCAGCGGAGTGGGTGCGTGGACATGTTCTCACGGGGTTTCCCTGGAACTTGCCGGCCTATGCCTGGGGCGCCTCGCTTGGCGTGTTGCAAAGCGCAGCATTGATAGGCGCTTACGGTCTATCGCTTCTGACAGTTTTTCTGGGCGCCTCGCTCGCACGATTTTGTGACAAGGACTCAGGTATCTATCTGATGCCGGTGGCGACGATGGCACTCTTCGCACTGCTCTGGATCGGCGGCGATGTGCGTCTCGCGGCCGTCAATCCCGACGATGTTCCGGGCGTGAGATTGCGTCTCGTTCAGCCGGACGTTCCCCAAAACGAAAAATATCTCGGGCGCTATGTCGCGCGAAATTGGCAACGGCTGATTGATCTGAGCAGTGCGCGCTCGACCCACCCCATTACGCATTTGATCTGGCCTGAAGCCGCTCCTCCATTTCTGCTGACGCGCGAAGCCGTGGCGCTGGACGACATTGCAGTTCTGACAAATGGCAATCGCGTTCTGATGACGGGTGCTGAGCGCGTACTCGCCGCGCCGGACGGAAATTTTCACTACTTCAACAGCCTCTATATCTTTGCCCATGGCGGTCAGCTGCTCGCTGTTTACGATAAATTTCACCTGGTTCCGTTCGGCGAGTATCTCCCGTTGAGCGGTCTTTTGACTGCGTTCGGCATCAGCAAGGTCGTCGATAGTCCAGGCGGGTTCACACCGGGCGATGGCCCGCATTCCTACGCGGTCCCTGGCGCGCCTTTGGCAGGACCGCTGATCTGCTACGAGATCTTGTTTCCTGCTGCGGTGGTTGGCCGCACGCGTCCCGGCTGGTTCGTCAACGTGACGGACGATTCCTGGTTCGGTCCCTCGACCGGTCCCTACCAGCACCTGCTGGCGGCCCGAGTACGGGCAATCGAGGAGGGAATCCCGATCGCGCGCGCGGCGAACACCGGCATCTCCGCCGTTATCGATCCGCTGGGGCGTGTCACGGCCAGCCTTGCTCTGGGCCGCATGGGTGTTGTCGACGGGAGTTTGCCTAAGGCATTGGGTGAGACACCCTATTCTCGCGTCGGGGATATGGCTTTCGTCCTGTTAATGATCGCCTGCGTGTTTGGCGGATATCTGGGGCCGTTAACGACGAAAACAGACAGAAGGTGAGAAGTGCTTCGCAACTGCAGAAATATGGATATGTTCGATGCAACTCGTAAGAAAACAAAAAGCAGGTCCCTTGCCCAAAAAACAAGCCAATCCCATCGACGGTCAGGTGGGCAATCGCGTGCGTTTACGGCGCATGCTGGTCGGCATGAGCCAGGAGCGCCTCGGTGAACATCTCGGTCTCACCTTTCAGCAGGTCCAGAAATACGAAAAGGGCGTCAATCGCATCGGCGCCGGCCGTCTCTTTCAGGTCGCACAGATTTTGGGCGTTCCGATCAGCTATTTCTATGAAGGCGTGATCGAGCAGTCGGCAGAATCCATGCGCAAGGGCGACGCGACGACGCCGCCGGTGATGGAATTCTTGTCGAGCGGCGAAGGCCTCCAACTGACTCTCGCGTTCATGCGCATCAAGGATTCGAAGGTGCGCAAGCGCGTGATCGACCTGGTGAAAAGTCTTGCCGAAGAAACAGAATAAGTTCCTGCCTCAGCGCGACGCTTTTTCCTCGATGCCTGATTTGTTCGCGCGCGCCTCCAGCGCCTTGTAGGCATCTTCCGGTGTCAATCCGCACGCTGCCCACAGCACGAGCAGATGGTAGAGGAGATCTGCGGATTCGGCGGCGAGACACGCCTTGTCTTGCGCGACGGCCGCGAGGGCCGTCTCGACGCCTTCCTCGCCGAGCTTCTTTGCGATTTTGAGCGTGCCCTGCGAAAAGAGCTTCGCGGTATAGGACGATGCGGGATCGGCGCCTTGCCGCGATTGAATCACCGCAAAGAGCCGGTCAAGGGGATGGGCCTGATCCATCGTGTTCTCCGGAGCGCTCATCTCTCGATAATCCTCCGATCCTGTCTTGTCACGCAGGCGAGCTCAATTGGCGCCCGGTTCGAGCAGCCGGCGGGCAATCACCTGTGCCTGAATTTCGGCAGCGCCTTCAAAAATGTTGAGGATGCGCGCGTCGCACAAAACGCGGCTGACTTCGAATTCGAGCGCAAAGCCGTTGCCGCCGTGAATCTGAAGCGCATTGTCTGCCGACGCCCAAGCGACGCGCGCGGCCAACAGCTTCGCCATCCCCGCTTCGAGATCGCAGCGTCGACCCTCATCTTTTTCACGCGCGGCGTGATAGGCAAGCTGACGCGTGATCGCGATTTCGACCGCCATCAGCGCAAGCTTGTCGCGCACGCGGGGGAACGCGAAGATCGGCCGGCCGAACTGCTTGCGCTCCAGCGCATAACGCAGCCCCAAATCCAGCGCCGACATGGCGACGCCGACCGCACGCGCCGCCGTCTGAATCCGCGCCGATTCGAAGGTCTGCATGAGTTGCTTGAATCCCTGACCCTCTTCACGGCCCAAAAGATCCGCTGCAGGAACCTCGAAGCCGTCGAAGCCGATCTCGAATTCCTTCATGCCCCGATAGCCGAGCACGCGGATTTCGCCACCGGTCATGCCTTTGGCAGGGAACGGATCGCCCTCGGTGCCGCGCGGTTTTTCCGCCAGGAACATCGAAAGCCCGCGATAGTCCTTTGTCTTCAGATCGGTACGCACGAGCAACGTCATCAGATCGGCGCGCGCCGCATGCGTGATCCAGGTCTTGTTGCCGAAGACTTTGTAGACGTCGCCCTCGCGTATGGCGCGCGTCGCAAGCGAACCGAGATCGGAACCGGTATTCGGCTCGGTGAAGACGGCCGTAGGCAACTTTTCGCCGTTCGCGATCAACGGCAGCCAGTGCGCACGCTGGTCTTTTGTGCCGCCGGTGATAATGAGTTCGGCCGCGATCTCCGAGCGCGTGCCGAGCGAGCCCACGCCGATATAGCCGCGGCTCAATTCTTCCGACACAACGCACATCGCCGTCTTGGAAAGACCCGCACCGCCATATTCCTCGGGGATCGTCAACCCGAAGACGCCAAGCGCACTCATTTCTGAAATAATTTCGAGCGGGATCAGTTCGTCCTTCAGATGCCATTGATGCGCGTGCGGCGCTACTTTTTCCTGCGCGAAGCGATAGAACTGCTCGCGGACCATGGTCATGGTTTCGTCGAGGCCGGGATCGCCGAAATACATTGCGCCCGCGTGGCGGCTCATAATCTCCGCCAAGCTCTCGCGCATTTCGCGACGCGTGCCGAACGCGATGAGTTCCCTCACGGCCGAAGAGAGAAATTCCGAAACGGATTCGTCGTCGACGCCCAGATCGGACGGCCGGACGATTTCCGTCTGGCTCATGGCGATACCGCCCGCCAACTGTGCCAGATATTCGCCGAAGGCGGCTTGAACGATCAGAGTTTCGATTTCACCGAGACGCTTTTCGCGCTCGAGCGCACGTGCCCAGCGTGCCATCTGACGCAGCGCTTCGACATAGGTCGCGATCCAGGCCAGGCCGTGCGCGGCGCGTTGCTCGCGATCAAAGGCCGCAGAGTTTGCCTTACCGTTTTCGGCAAGGAGCGAACAAACCTGCGCTTTCGCCTCCGCGAGCAGCCCCTCCGCGGAAATAACGGCTTCTTCGCAATGGGAGAGGAGGTGAGGAATGATCATTTGCATCGGTCGGTCCGAGAGGAAGAAGCCACGACAATACCGGGCTCAGCACCAACTGCAATTGGAGGCAACCCTACGGAAAGTGTATCATTGCCGCGGGTGAAGCGGGAAAAGTTTCATGCTGCGCAAACAGACTCTTGTGCTCGTCGGAATGGCGTTCGCGGTGGCAGTGCTTGCGCTTCTGTGGGTGCGAGGCACTGCATATCTCCCCTTTCCCGTTCCGGACGGGGACGACAGCGCGACGCGTCTCGCTTTCGCAGCACGATGGCTGCTTCTGCCGGGATTGTGCCTTCTCGCCGGCATCGCGATGGTCGCCAATCGCCGCTTTTTCCTTCCGGATGCGATCGACGGTTCGCGCGCGCCCGAAAATCGCGCGCTCGAAATCAACCTGCGCTACAACCAGAACACACTGGAGCAAACGGTCCTGGCGGCTATCGCCTGGACAAGCCTTGCGCTCGTGGTGCCGCATGAAAGACTCGCACTGATCCCCGCTCTCGCGATTCTCTTCGTCGTTGCGCGCATTTTGTTCTGGACAGGATATTTGATCGCGCCGGGCGCACGTGCGCTGGGCTTTGCGTTGACGTTTTATCCGACTGTCGCAGCCTTCATCTGGCTTGCGGCACGCATGCTCGCTTAGCGCGCGCCGGCTTCGATCACGTCCTCGAAGGTTCTGAGGCCTGCACGCTGCGCGTTCACGAGGACGGCCATGTTGCCGGGCAGATGCTCGTTCTTCCACATCTTCATATGAGCCCGCGGAATATCGTTCCACGGAAACACTTCCGACATGCAGGGATCGAGACGGCGCTCCACCATCA
>Ga0302324_100006284_pt1 | contig 25651 bp, 21 predicted proteins | sample Palsa_T0_1_FD_201949 | JGI IMG/M metagenome (GOLD analysis project Ga0302324, IMG submission 201949) | Peat permafrost microbial communities from Stordalen Mire near Abisko, Sweden - Palsa_T0_1 | ecosystem: Environmental > Terrestrial > Soil > Palsa > Peat permafrost | place: Sweden: Abisko... | reverse complement strand
ACAACATCGTTACGCGCGAGATTCTCCCCGTCATAGGAACCCAGATCATGGTCCGAGCCACCCTCGAAGCCGCCGCCGTGCATGAAGACCATGACCGGGCGGCGGCGCGTATCGCTGCTCGATGGGGTCGATGGCGTCCAGACATTGACCCGCAGGCAGTCCTCGCCGGGGTTTTGCGCACTCTCGCCGCCGTGCATCAGAAATGACATTTGCGAGCCGGGTGCGTTGCGGGCATCAAAATTGTAATGAGCGGAGTCACTCGAGGGCTGAATGCAGGCACGCCCGTACAGCAGGGCATCGCGCACTCCTGGCCACGGCTTCGCCGGCTGGGGCGCCATGAAACGATTCTCGCCGCCGGTGGATTCACCGTAGGGTGTGCCCTTATAGACAAATATTCCCGAACGCTCGCAGCCGCGAATCTTTCCGGACGAGATTTCCAGTACCGTTCTGGCGTCCGATACGAGGACGCGGCGCTCCTGGCGCGATGTCGCCGACGCTCCGGCTTTGGGTTGCGCAGCATCGGCGGCTCGTTGCGTGGGCAACAGCGGACTAGCGGCAGCCACGCTGCACGCGGTAACCAGGCGCTTGACGAACGCCCTCTTCCCCGTGTGCGTCATGCCGCTGCCGGTTGTCCGCCGGGGCCAGCGGTGGGGCCGCCGGACGCCCTGCCCGACAGGGCCAGTGCGAGCGCTGCGGACGCAGGATTGAGGCTCTCCACCATTGAGCTGGGCATCAGAATCGTCGCGCCTCGCTCCTTGGTGGTCTCATAGATAATGTTCATCGCGCGCAGCTGCAATGCGATCGGGTGTCCTTCATACATCGCCGCCGCCTCGACAAACTTGCTAGCTATCGCGGCCTCAGCGGATCCGAGAATCACCCGCGCCTGCTTCTCGCGCTCGGCCTGTGCCTGGCGGGACATCGCATCCTGCAGGGCCACGGGTATCGCGACATCGCGGATTTCGACCGAGCTCACAGTGATGCCCCAGGGAGCGGTCTTGCGGCCGATTTCAATCTTCAATTGCTCGTCCGCGTCTTTGCGGTCTGACAACAGCGCGGCCAGCATCGAGGCGCCGATCATCTCGCGCAGCGAAGTCTGCGCAACCCGATCGATGGCTTCGCGATAGTTGGTGATGGCCAGTGCGGCTTTTTCGGCATCGTGCACATTCCAGAAAATAATCGCATCGACATTGACGGGCACCGTATCCCGCGTCAGGGCCTGTTCGGCGTTGAACGCGGTGGTTTGTATGCGCGTGTCGATGACGGCGACAATCCGGTCGATGATCGGAATAATAAAAAAGACACCAGCTCCCTTGACGCTTTGCAACTTGCCGAGGCGCAGGATGACGAATTTCTGCCACACGTTGGCCATGTTGAGCGACATTGCGATCACGACCGCTGCCGCGAAGAATGCAAAGCCGAGAGCCAGATTGTTCCAATAAGTCGCCCCCAAACCGGCAGCGATGCACACGAAAACCAGAAATGCTGTGAGTGGATTCATGGTTGGTTACCTGAAAGATGCGTGGCGGGACCCCCGGAGCGATCATGTATTTTACTTGACCGGGGTGCAATGACGAATGCGTTCCGGCCCGCGCGCCAAGGCACGCGGGCCGGAAACGGAACGGTGGCTTCAGCGATTTTTAGCTTGCTCAGCCCAGCTCGACAGGAACGAAGATACGACTGTGACCGCGTTGAATCAGCAGTGCAACTTCTTTTGCGTGCTGATCGACCGCCTTGCGCAGCTGCTCCACGTTTTGCACCGGCGTGCCGTCGACCGATAGCACGACATCGCCCGATTGGATGCCGGCATCCGCCGCGGGGCCCTGCACGTCTTCGACGATGAGGCCGCCGGACAGGCCCGCCTCGGCGCGCTCCTCCTGATTCAGCGGTCGTACGCTCAGACCGAGGCGCGCATGATCCGAAGAGTGCCCTGTGTCAGCCTTAGCGACCTCCTCGCCGTTCGCCGAGCCGATTTTTGCATTGAGCGTTACCGCTTTGCCATCGCGCCAGACTTCGAGCGATATCTCGTCTCCGGGCGCCGAGGTCCCGACACGTGCCGAGAGGTCACCGGCATCGATGATTGAAGTTCCATTGAACTTCAGGATTACATCGCCAACCTTCAAGCCGGCGCGTGCCGCCGCACTGTCGGGTTCGACCTGCGCGATGAGCGCGCCGTTCGGGGATTGCAGGTGGAACGAGCGCGCCAGCGACTGATTGAGGGTCTGCACTTCTACCCCGAGCCGCCCGTGCAGGACCTTGCCGGTCTTGACGATCTGATCTTTGATCTGAACGGCGACATTGATCGGAATTGCGAAGGCCACGCCCTGATAGCCGCCCGAATTGCTGTAGATCTGCGCGTTGATGCCGACGACCTTACCGGAAGTGTCGAACAGTGGGCCGCCGGAATTACCGGGATTGACCGCCGCATCGGTCTGAATGAATGGCACGTAGCCATCACCGGGCAGCGTGCGGCCTTTGGCGCTCACAATGCCGGCGGTCGCCGTCTCTTCAAGCCCGAACGGCTCGCCGATTGCCAGAACGTAGTCGCCCACTGCGAGCTGATCGGAATTGCCGAGCTGCACTGCCGGCAGATCATGGGCGTCAATTTTCAGCACCGCGATGTCGCTCGCGCGGTCAGCACCGAGGACCTTGGCTTTGTACTCGCTATGATCCGAGAGCTTGACGGTCACTTCCTTGGCGCCATCCACCACGTGCGCATTGGTCAGCACGAGGCCATCGGGGCTGATGAGGAAGCCCGAGCCCTGCGCATGCACGATCTGTGCGCGCGGAGCCTGCTGGCCGCGAAAGAACTGCGAGAAGGGGTCCTGGGAAAAGGGACTGTCCTCATCGCCGCCACGGGAATCGTCGGAATCCGGGCGCATGGCGGTATGCATCGTGCCTGCCGTGGTGATACCGACGACGGCGGCCTGATTGCGGGCCACAATTGCCCGATAATTGGGGGCGGTCATCGGGCCTATCGGTGCGTCCGGTACGGACGGCGAGGCGGCCGTGGCGGTGGTGGTGGTCCCGGGGCGCTGAATCAGCGCCTGGGCAGACCATCCGCTTGCTGTACCCACGGCCAGCAAACCGGCCGCGGACAGAACGATAGTCTTGTTGCGCATCTGCATGGGGTGCTCCTGGGAAGGCGATCGAGCAACTGCTCTGTGCGCAACCTTCCCACGAGCGCCTTAAGACAAGCTTAAGAGAGCTTTGGAAATTCCACGGTCACACGCAGTCCACCGCCGGCTGCTTCCTCGAGCAGGACCTGCGCCCCATGCCGCTCGGCGATCGCCTTGACGATCGCCAGGCCGAGGCCGGTGCCCGGTGCCGCCGTCCCGGGGCGTCGGTAGAAGCGGTCGAAGATTCGCTCGCGCTCTGCGGGTGCAATGCCGGGGCCGGTATCGACTATCTCAACGAGCGCCCGCTCCGACTTGGTGAGCGTGCGCACCGCCACCGAGCCGCCCGGCGGTGTATAGCGCACGGCGTTGTCGATGATATTTCGCAGCATCGCGCGCAGAGCCTCACGATCGGCGCGAACTTTCAGCCCCGGCTCTGCGTCCAGGCTGAGCTCAATGTTGCGATCCAGTGCCATCGCGTGGCAGTCGGTGATGGCCTCGGCTGCGATATCCGCCAGCGCCACGGGCTCGAACTTGATTGCCGTCTCCTGGGGCTCGCTGCGCGCCAATGTCAGCAGTTGCTCGACCAGATGCGTCGCGCGCTCGATGGCCGCACCCAGTTGCGCCCGTGCTTCGAGCCGCGCCGCCTCATCGGGCGCACGATCGAGCAGCTGCGCCTGCAATCGCAGCGCCGTCAACGGCGAGCGCAGCTCGTGGGCTGCATCCGAGATGAATGCGCGCTGGGCCGTAAACGCGACTTGCAAGCGCGCCAAAAGTCGATTGAGCTCATCGACGAGCGGTTTGATTTCCAGCGGAAGATTAGCGCTGCCTAGCGGCGTGAGGGTACCCGCATCGCGCTGCTGCACCTCGGCGGTCACCTGACGCAGCGGCCACAGGCCGCGTCCGACGACCCAGACCATCGCCGCGATGATGATCGGCAATAGCACGATCAGCGGGATCATCACTCGCAGCGCCGCCGCGCGCGCCAGCGCCTCGCGCACGCGCACCGGCTGCGCCACCTGAATCACGCCGTCGGTGGTGCGCAGGCCATAGGCACGCCAGGTCTCTCCGCCGCCGCGCAGGGATAGATCGGCGTAGCCTAAGGTCGGCCGATTGATCAGTGGCAATCCGGGACGTGACAGGTACACGCGTGCACCGAACAGGTCCCAGATCTGCACGACGAAGTCCGTATCGCCCTGCTCTGCTGGTACCTCCACGCGCGGCGCGAGAGTCACCTGTCCGCGCAGGGACAACGCCATCTGGCGCAGTTGATAGTCGAACAGGTTCGAGGTCTCGGCCAGCACCCGGCGATAGGTGACCGCCCCGGCAGAAATGCAGACCAGCGCCATCAGGCTGATCAGTGCAATTAACAGACGGGCGCGTATGGATGTCATGTTTTGGGAACGAAGTAGCCGACGCCACGCAGGGTTCGAATCGCATCGTTGCCGAGTTTGCGGCGCAGTCCGTGCACGTACACTTCGACTGCGTTACTGCCGATCTGGCTATCCCAGCCATAGAGCCGATCTTCCAGCTGTGCACGTGACAGCACGGCGCCGGGTCGCTGCAACAGAGCCTCCAACACGGCGAACTCGTGCGCCGAAAGATTGACCGGTACACCATTGCGCTCGACCGTACGGGTCACCGGATCGAGACGGATATCTCGATGCTGAATGCCGGTATCGCCTCTCCCGGCCACGCGGCGCAGGACCGAGCGCATACGCGCAGTGACTTCATCGATATCAAACGGCTTGACGATGTAGTCATCGGCCCCCGCATTGAGGCCGTTGACACGTTCCTGGATCTCATCGCGTGCCGTCAGAATGATCACCGGGGTCGCAGCGCCGCGCCGCCGTAGCTCTTGCAATACTTCCAAACCATCGCGCCCCGGTAATCCGAGATCAAGCAGGACAAGATCGAACGTCGTGGAACGCAGCGCGCTCGCCGCGCTCATCCCATCGCCGGTCCAGTCAACGGTAAAGCCGGCCTGACGCAATGCGACTTGCAGACCTTGCGCGATCATCGCATCGTCCTCGACCAGCAAGACACGCATGTCGAAATCCACAATAGACAGCGGGCGACGCAGGTAAGCTATCAGATCCCTACGCAGCCTTGATAGGCCATAAGCGGAGTGTACTCGGATGATAAGGCAGCACTGATGAGTACGTCCGGACGCAATCTAGATGAGTACATCGCGGCTATTGGCGAACACGCGGAAATTCGAGCTGGCGGTCCATCGCCCCTGGGCGCTCGGGAAATGGGAGGTGGAGTCAACTTCGCGCTCTTCAGCCGGCACGCGAGCCGCGTACGCCTCGAGTTGTTTGATCATGCCGAAGACTCGAGCCCGGCTCGCGCCATCGATCTGGATCCAGCGCGGCACCGCACCGGCGACATCTGGCACGTCTGGATTGCGGGAGTCAAATCCGGTCAACTTTACGCCTACCGCGTCGATGGGCCATACGACCCTGGTAATGGCTACCGCTTTAATGTGAAGCGGCTACTGCTCGATCCCTTCGCCAGTGCTATCTCGCAATTACCGGCGTGGGATTTTGCCGCGGCACGCGGTTATGACCCGGCATCTCCAGTGCGCGATCTCGCGATCTCGACGCTGGACAACGCCGGCTCAATGCCCAAATGCGTAGTGCTGCATGAGCCCTTTGATTGGGACGGGGATCAGCCGCCTCGGCACGCATGGTCAAAGACCGTTATATATGAATTGCACATACGTGGCTTTACCGTAGATCCCACCTCCCGGGTCGATCATCCGGGAACTTATCGCGGCTTAGTCGAAAAGATTCCCTATTTGAAGGGCTTAGGTGTCACGGCCGTAGAGCTCATGCCTGTGCACGAATTCAATGAGAATTCGATTACGCGCGTCGACCCAACAACCGGTAGGCAACTCAAGAATTTCTGGGGCTACGACCCCGTGACGCTGTGCGCGCCCAAAGCCTCCTACAGCAGCGCGGGAGGCATGGGTCAACAGGAGGTCGAATTCAAGCAGATGGTGCGAGCCTTCCACGAGGCCGACATAGAAGTGATCCTCGATGTCGTATTCAATCACACAGCGGAAGGAGACGAACTCGGGCCCACGCTGTGGTTTCGCGGTATCGATAATCCAATCTTTTATATGCTCACTGCTGACAAGAGCCACTACCGGAACTATACGGGGACCGGTAACACGATTAACGCCAATCATCCGGTGGTTCGCGAACACATCTTTGCGGCCCTGCGCTATTGGATGAGCGACATGCATGTGGACGGATTTCGATTTGACCTCGCGTCGGTTCTCGGCCGGGACGTCGATGGCAGCCTACTGGCGAACGCGCCACTGCTGGTGCGCATTGCCGAAGATCCAATCCTGCGCGACATCAAGCTCATCGCCGAGGCGTGGGATGCCGCGGGAGCGTACGAGGTCGGCGGTTTCTCAAGGTGCCGCTGGGCGGAGTGGAACGGCCGCTACCGCGACGATGTCCGCCGCTTCTGGCGCGGGGATGAGGGCATGCTCGGAAATTTTGCCAGCCGCATCTGCGGGAGTTCCGATCTTTACGCCAAATCCGGCAAAGGCCCCGAAGCGAGCATCAACTTCGTCACTTGCCACGACGGTTTCACGCTGAATGATCTCGTCAGCTATTCCCGCAAGCACAATGACGCCAACGGGGAAGACAATCGCGATGGGACGGACGCCAACTACAGCGACAATTATGGCGTTGAAGGCGAGAGCACTGACCCCGGCATCGAGACCTTACGCGCGCGTCAACTCAAGAACTTTCTGCTGACGTTGCTCATCTCGCGCGGCGTGCCAATGCTGCTTGGGGGCGACGAATTTCGCCGCACGCAACGCGGCAACAACAATGGCTACTGCCAAGACAACGAAACCAGCTGGCTCGACTGGAGAGGGCTGGAATGGCATCAGGAGATCTACCGCTTCGCGCGCGGCATGATCGCTTTTCGCGACGCACATCCGGTACTCAGCGCGGAGCACTTTTATACGGACAGCGAAATCCTTTGGTTCGACGCTGCGGGTGGGCCGCCGAACTGGAGCGACCCGAAAGAGAAAAGGCTGGCCTGCCTGATCCGGGAGAGCCCCCACGCTGCACTGCTATTGATGTTCAATGGCGGGGAGGCGGAAGTGGATTTTATTCTGCCGACATTGCCTGCCGGCTCTCGCTGGCTACGCTCGGTCGACACCTCTGAAGTCTCACCGCAGGACCTCTACACGCCGGGCAGTGAGCCGGTTGTCGATGGTGCAAAACCCTACCGTTTGGCCGGCCGCGCCAGCGCAATATTGCTAATGCGCTAGGCGGGAGGCCTCACGCCAGACGTCCGGCTTCTTCAAATGTCAGTCGCGGATTGCGCGGAAACAGATTCTCGTTCGTGCCATAGCCGATACTGCAGATGAAGTTGGATTTTATGCGCGTGCCGGCGAAGAATTCCCGATCGACGGCCTCGTTGTTGAAGCCCGACATGGGCCCGCAATCCAGCCCAAGTGCGCGCGCGGCCAGGATCAGATAAGCGCCCTGTAGAGTACCGTTGCGGAAGGCGGTGGTCTGGGCCACGACGGGGTCCTTAAACGCGGCCTTCATCGCCTCCCCGCGAGCGGGAAATAGCTTCGGCAGCCGTTCGGCGAAGTCCAGGTCATAGCCGATAATCACGGTGACCGGCGCAGCGAGGATCTTGGCTTGATTGTTCGCACTGGCGAGCGCGGAGAGTTTGGATTTGCCTTCAGCGCTCCGCACCCATACGAAGCGCGCCGGACAACAGTTGGCCGAGGTCGGCCCGAATTTCAGGGTGTCGTAGAGCTCCCGCAGCTGCTCCTCCGTGACGGGCCGATCGGCCCAGCCATTGCGCGTGCGGGCAGTAAGAAACAATTGATCCAGGGCGATATCATCGAGTTTATCCGCCATGAGATTGCGCACCCGTCTACAGTCAGCCGCGAGGGAAACGAGCTTCAGACGGCGCTCCACGAGATGTGGAACGCCGTCTGAAAGGTGCGGTCAGATGTTCACATTACCCGCTTTCGCGGCGCGGACTAAATGATCGGCCGCGCGGAAGGCGAGCGCCGATATCGTCATCGTCGGATGATTGCGGCCACCGGTGACAAAACTACTACCATCCACGATGAACAGATTCGGCACATCGTGGGCGCGATGGAACTTGTTGACCACGGATTTGCTCGCATCATTGCCCATGCGGCAGGTGCCGCGGGCGTGCGCACCGCCGCGGCTGTCGGTGACCTGATCGGCCCAGACTTCGTTGGCGCCGGCCGCATGCAGAATCTCCACCGACCGATCGATGAAAAACTGCATGGCTTTGAAGTCGTTCTGATGACTGGTCGTGGTGATGCGCATCGCCGGCAGGCCCCACGCATCCTTGACGTCCGGATCCAGATCGACGGTGTTAGTCTCGACTGGCAGCTGCGAAATAAAATTCGAGACGGCCAATTTGTGATTGGCTTGGTCGATGAGCGCCTTCTTGTAGCTCGCGCCCCAGGTGGCTGAACTGTGCACCCCACCGAGCCCGTATTCGATTGGCGTCGTAAAGCCGCGCGCGGTCATGCGCCCACCGCCGTAGAAGCCGCGCTTCTGCGTATCGTTGGGGACATAGTCCACAATCGCCGCGCCGGTCACGCATCCCTTGTACTCGTTGAGTGGATGCTCGAAGAGTCCCGTGGCGCCACCGCCATTTCCGGTCATCAAGTACTTGCCGACCAGGCCGCTCGAGTTGGCGAGCCCATTCGGGAAGCGCTTCGAGCTCGACAGCAATAGCAATCGTGGAGTCTCGGTGCCGTTGGCGCTGAGTACGACCACTTTGGCCTTCTGGAATATCTCGCGCCGCTGCGGGTCGAAGTAGATCGCACCGGTCACCTTACCCTTGTCATTGACCGATATTTCGCGCACATAACTGTTGGCTCTGATCTCGCAGCGATTGGTTTGCTCGGCAATCGGCAGCAGCGCCACCGCGGAGCTCGAACGTGCCTTGACCTGACAGCCATAGCCCGAGCACATACCGCAATTGATACAGGCGCCACGACCCATATAGGGCACCGTGATGATCGCGGCAACATTAGGTACGATCGTCAGGCCCAATTTTGAGGCGGCGACCTTGAACAACGCACCGGAGCTCTTCATCGGCAAGGGCGGCACCGGATAGGGTTTCGACATCGGCGCCATCAGTGGCGTGTTGACGCGCTCGCCGCTGATGCCGATCTCCCATTCCGCCTTGGTGTAATAAGGCTCGATCTCTTCGTAGCTCAGGGGCCAGTCGGCGACACCTGTGCCCTCGATGGTGCCGAATTGGCTGGCCTCATTGAATTCCCATGGCAGGTGACGCCAGCTGCTACCGCCATATGTCACGGTACCGCCACCGACCACGCAGCCATACGTGTGGCGGCCCGGCGTGGCCTTCTCGGAGGCATTGCGACGGAACGTGTTGCGCTGTTTGTTCGGATCGCTCATGAGCGCATCGGTCGGATCAGGGTAGCGGTTATTGAGCTCGTCCTTATTGAAATCCTGCTCGTGCCCGTAGTCGCCCCACGGGCCCTGCTCCAGGACCACGACGGAAAAGCCTGCGACCGCCAGTTCCTTGGCCATGACGGCGCCGCCGGCGCCGGACCCGATCACCAGAAAATCGACTTCGGTGGAAGGTGTGTATTTGATCATTGCGGCTCTCCGGGTCTCTAGCGGTCGTAATAGCCAAAGGGTGGCGCGAAGGCGAGCTTGTCTTCGAAGCCGATAAGCTTCCAGCCAACCTTGTCATAGTTGCCGCCGTGCTGCGGGCTCGCGAACACGCCCATGATCGTGTGATCCCGCACGGTCTTGAAGAACGGCGTCTTCTCGATCGAAGTCAGCAACTGGATCTGTTGTGCGGGCTTCAGTGCTGAGAACATTGCGGCGTCCGGGAACATGTCCTTGGTCTTTGCGTGCAGATCGAGCAGGCCCTGGGTGTAGATCGACTGCGCATCGGTGGCGAAGGTCACGAGGGCCAGATCGATGAAATTAATCACCTGGGCCTCGCGCGCGCCCGGGGTATCGTCACTCGGAAAGATCTGCGCCGACATGGCGTCTATCTCGGCCGCCTGTTCGGGCTTGAAGAAGGCGAACTCAACCTTCTGATGCGCCACCGCTTGCGCCCGGACCACGGCGGGCCAATTCAAAGCGAGCCAGGCAGTGCTGATGCCGGTCATCGAGCTGACCAGGAACTGTCGTCGGGAATTCTCTTCGGCGCTCATAGGAATCGCTCCTCAAACCTAACGTTTGGCGTATCGAGTTATGCCGTGGGGCGGCGCATTCACCGCCCCGTATAAATTGCCGCTCGCATCGACTACGACCCCTTCGCCGGCTGAGTCGTCGGGTACGAAGGCGCTCGGTTGTCCGGTATGCGTGCTGCCGATCCAGACGCCTTTGTGCCAGCCCGGATGACTGGTCTCATTCGAGTCAGCATCAATGGCGTACAAGGTGTCCTTGTTATCAATGTAGAAGCCCGACGGGCGGCCGAATTGGCTCCACTCGGCCAGAAATTTACCGTTCAGATCGAAAATCTGAATACGCGAATTTCCGCGGTCCGCAACAAACAGCCGTCCGCGTGAATCAATAGCTAGGGCGTGCGGGTTGTTGAACTCGCTCGGGCCTGAGCCGGGCTGGCCCCACTGCTTGATGAATTTTCCATCCTTAGAGAACTTCATGATCCGCGCCACGCTGCCCGGTGGAATCAGGGGCGGATTCGGCGCATGCCCATCGGCGACGAAGATATCACCGTTGGTCGCTATGACGACGTCGGTCGGCGACTGAAAATGCTGTGCGTCCTCGCCGCGAATCCCCGCGGTGCCGAGTCGCATCAATACATGGCCGTCTGGACTGAGCTCGATGACCTGTACGCCTTTGGTACCGTCTTTGCTGACTGCCGCGTCCGTGACCCAGACATTGCCGGTGCGATCAACGTACAGGCCGTGCGGAAAGACGAACAGTCCCGCGCCGATGCTGCGTATCGGCTTGCCTGTCGCCGTGTCGAGCAGATTGATCGGCGCGGTGTCCGATCCGTCGCAAGTGTTGACTCCACAACGATCGATTGCCCAAATCTCCGCGTGCGGACCGCGCTCGATGCCTGCACTGGATCCCCACGGGCCGCTGCCCGCGGGCTTGGCCCATTGGTACTCCGGCGACTGAAACGGATCGGGAAGGCCGGAAACAGGAGCGCCTTGTGCCATAGCACCTGCGCCATGCAGCGCGAGCGCGACAGGTAATAGCCAAAGTCTCAAATCGGATCCCCCAACGTTCAGTGTCATTTCAGAGCTTTATATATATCAGCAGCAAGCTAGCACCGCGTTCCCGGGGCGTCAAAGGCCCTACTGCGGACGCGGCAGACGCTGCGCTGCTGCGATGCAGTAGAGGCATTAATGCGGCCGCTATGGGCCCGCTTGGATCGGACGGCGCCGACACGGCGATGCGCCCCGCGCGGTATCTGCGCGCCGCCAGCCCGACTATAACCAGTCCGTCGCTGTCTTAACCTGTCTGTGGCCAGTCGTAGGAGTCGATCATGCTGTATTACACCGTCATATTTCTGGTCATTGCTCTGATCGCCGGTGCGCTTGGATTCTTCGGAATCGCTGGCGCGGCGGTCGGCATCGCAAAGATCATCTTCTTTGTATTTTTGGTACTGTTCGTGGTCTCTCTCATCGCGGGAAGGCGCGGCGGCCCCGTCGTCTAGTTACCCCATAGGAGTCGATCATGGTTAACAAACCCCCTCCCAATCACGGCGAAGGAGACCCGGAGGCTGCGCAGCGATTCAATGAGGCGGAAGCCGCCTTCGTGAAATCCGAGCGTGGTCGAGCCAAGATCCAGAAGGGGCCGCAGGTGCGGCCCGAGGAAGAGGGTGAGCTCGCTGCAGCCGAACGCGAGGCTGGCGAGCATGGCAAGGCGGACGATAGCTGCTCTGTGCTCGGCACGAAGAATAAGCCCTGACCGATTGACGATCCCGCGCGGCCCGGGACGACCACGAAGAGGCGTCGTGGTAGTCTTCGGGCCGATCGCGCGCGAGGTCGAATGTTGCTACGGAGTCACTGCGGCTCGATTTGGGCAATTCTGCGAAATACCGGACGCGCAGTCTCGCGACCCTTCTCAATGCGCCACGCCATATACCCGGATGCACGCTCCAGTCGAGCCGAGCGGTTCTGGGGTCAGCGCACGAAAGCTAGCGGGCCGGCAGTGCGTGGCGCGCGTTTCGTCCATCGGATGCATGTTTCATAAGTGTTTGTTTTATATAACTATTAATGCGTGTGATGCCGCGCCTGCGCCGCGCCTCTGGAATATGCCCATACCTGTCCACCGCGGTTTGCGGCGCGGGAGCCGATGAGATATCTTCTGCCGCTGTGGCAATCTGGTTGAATCTGGTTCGTTGCGCGTCTGCTTTATTCAGGCCTGTTCAAGGGCAACGTGCGCCACCGCATGTGGCGTGGACGCACCAGTCGGCCAAAGCCGAAGCCACCTCAAGAGAATAACAAGAACTGGCGTCGGCAAATCTGGAAGGGGGGACCCATGACACTGATGAATTCCGTGCGAGCTGCATGGCGCAGCCGCGATGCCGGCCTCGAGGCAGCGTCCGCGCGAGGCTCTCGCCGGCCGGTCGCGCAAGCTCTCGACCGGCGGTCGCGAACCGCAGAAGCGGATATTTCGAGCGCTTTCGACCCGATGCGCAGGGCCAGCAAGTTGCTGCGCGAGTGGAACGATATCATCGGTGAGGCCTTTGTCGGCTGCGTCGTGGAGGCGGCCGAGCGCCGGTTCAATGGTGAGCTCTGGAGCTGCCGCATCAGCGCGATGAATCTGGTGCATATTCGAGCTCAACGCTCACGCGTCGAGCGCTGGGTGAATGATGGACCACGCACCCAATCGGGCTCGGTGCTGCTACATCTGCAGGCCAATGGGCAATGTATCAGCCATCAGCGAGGTCAATGCGCGACGCTGGAACCTGGCGATGGCGTACTGTGCGATCCCGATCATAGTTACACAACGCTTTATCCGACCGCGCATGAGATTTTCATTATTGAATTGCCAGTGATCGACATTGTTGCGCGCGAGCCCGGCTTCGATCTGGAACGCTTCGCAGGCCGCAAGGTCGAGCAGCGGCGCTCGCAATTGCTGTTGAATTTTCTGCGCACCGCTTGGCTGCAACGCGAGTGCCTCGATGACGATCCGGACTGGCGCGATTGCGTGAGTCGGACCAGTCTGGATCTGGCGATGCGCGCCATCAGCAAGGCCGGTGGACACGAAGCCGTCGGCGCCTCGGCAGAACTGCGCCGCGCCGTGATTGTGCACATCCACCAGAACCTACTGGACTCGGGCCTACGCACCTCATCGATTGCGCGTGCGCTAAACGTGAGCCCCCGCTCGGTTCAGAACGTGTTTGAGGGTGGCAACACGACGACCAGCGGCTACATTCTGCAGCAGAGGCTCGCGCGGGCAGCGGAGCGACTGGTGCGTGAGCCCGGTCGCCAATCGATCACCGGCTTGGCCTATGACTGCGGCTTCTCCGATTCGGCTTATTTTTCGCGCTGTTTCAGCCGCCATTATGGCGTGGCGCCGCGGGACTATCGCCGGCACGGCCGGACTTCGCCCGTAGCGTCCGCGGTCTTTCCGGAATAAAGTGGATAGTCGCAAGCGGCCGTGTTCGAGGATCAGAGAATTGACCTACAACCTACGCGTACTCGTGCTCGTGGCGACCGGCCTGGTGATCTGCGCCGTCGCGGCCACGGCGCTGCGCGCCCAGAACGGCGGCTCGCATTCGATCTGGGACGGCGTCTACACGGACGCACAAGCCAAGCGCGGTGCTGAAGGCTATGCAGCCCATTGCGCGCAGTGTCACGGTGATAGTCTTTCGGGAAATGGGGCCGACGTACCGGCGCTAGCCGGGCAGTCTTTTCTGTATAACTGGGACGGGCTGGGCCTGGACGCACTGTTCGATCGTATTCACACCACGATGCCGCAAAGCAATCCTGGCAGCCTCAGCGTTAACGAGGTGGCCGACATCACGGCCTACGTTCTTTCGGCGAATCAGGTCCCGTCCGGCACCACAGAACTGCCGGCGGATACGCAGAGTCTGCAGAAAATCCAATTCGTCGCTAAGAAACCGGCCCACTAGCCGCTCGTTGCTCGCGTCGCAACCGTACACGTATCAGCAGCGGGAATCATGACGTCGCCGTCTCGTAGAACTGTGCTTTTGTCGGGCGTCGCAGGCCTGCTGACTTCCCGGCTGCCCGCCTGGGCGCAGAGCGCGCCCGCGCCTGACACTGAATGGCGCCATTTTGCCGGCGATCTGGCCAACCAGCGCTATTCGCCTCTTTCACTAATATCGTTGTAGCACTACCGATTCAATTTTCGCACGACCAGATCAGAGGCCCGTATGTCAAAGATCAACCTTTTGCTGCCGCCCTTGTTTTTTGTCTCGTTGTTTAGCGCAGCGCTGAGCTGCGCACAGGGCACGTCGGGCGCCGCGCCTGCAGGCACCAGCGCGTCACCGGTCGCCAGCGAGCCGGCGACGGATGATTGGCTCACGTACGGCTACGATCCTGAACGCACCGGCTGGAATCGGGGCGAGACCACGTTGAGCAAAGACAACGTCTCGAAGCTCGCGGTACTGTGGACCACGCAACTCTCGACCAAGCCGACGCCGCAGGCGCTCGCGACGTTTAGCCCGCCCGTCGTCGTATCCGGCGTAAAAACCGCGCACGGCGTGAAGAACCTGCTGTTCCTGCTCGGCGCAGACGACACGCTGTTTGCGTTGGATACGGATTCAGGCAAAGTTCTCTGGCAGAAGACCTATCCGAACCCGATCAAACCCGGGCGGGCGCCGAACTGGCTCTGCCCGAAGACGGCCAATTCGACGCCCGTGATCGATAAGGTCAAGGGCGTCGTCTACTTCCTCGCCTCCGACGGCAAATTGCGCGGCGTCAGCCTGAGTGATGGCGCGCAGCGCCTGACGCCCACCGACATGGCGGCCCCGTTTGCACGCGCCTGGGCGCTGAACATCTTTGATAATGTGGTCTATACGACCAGCGGGCGCGGTTGTGGTGAAGTGACCGACCCGAATTCGGCCATTGCGGCGGCCGAAACACTCAATCCGGGCGCCAGCCCCCCGACCATGCGCGGGGGCAGAGCATTCACGGGTCCGCCGTTGGATCCGGGCATGGTCGCTGCCGTGGACGTACGCGATCCAGCGCACCCGAAATTGACGACCTTTTACACGAGCAACGGCCGGCCCGCGGGCCCGTGGGGGCGCGGCGGCGTCACGCGCGGGCCGAACAACACGCTGCTGTTAGAAACGGCAGATGGGTTCATGGACACCGCGTCCGGTCAATACGGCATCAGCATTCTGATGCTTGCTCCGAAGGCGACGCGGCTCATGGATTCGTTCACGCCGAAGAACTGGCGGTATCTGAATTCCAAGGATCTGGATTGGTCGGCAAGTCCAGCGGTATTTCCATTTGGCGGTAAGACCCTGGTAGCTGTGTCCGGCAAAGAGGCCGTCATTGATCTGCTCGATACCTCGGATCTTGGCGGCGGACCTGCGGAAAATCATTCGACACCGTTCTATCAGGGCCTGCAGATCGGCAACGACGCTGCCGCCGCAACCGATCCGAGCCAGGGAATCTGGGGCAGCCTTGCGACCTATCAGACGCCCGACGGCAGACGATTCGTGTACGCGCCGATGTGGGGACCACAGTCGACGAAAGTATCGGCTTTCAAATTCACCAGCGGCCCGATACCCAACGGCAGCATCATGGCGCTTGAGGTCGTCGCGGACGGTACGAAAGTCGTCGAAGTGCCGATATGGACTTCGCCGGATCTGATCATGCCTGATCCGCCCGTGGTCGCAAACGGCGTGGTGTATGCAACGCAGACTGGCGGTCAGTTACTGCAGAACACGCCCTTACCCGATGGCACGCGACGCATTCCGGAGACGACCGGCTCAGTCTACCGCGCCACTCCCGTGAGCAACCTCGTGCTCTACGCACTGGATGCTGAGACCGGCAAGCCGCTTTATTCGAGCGGCAAAACCATCACCGACTGGGTGCACTTCGGCCAGCCGGTGGTCGCATTGGGCAAAGTGTTTATTGTCACGCACGACAGTCATGTCTATGCGTTCGGGATCAAGCCCTAGATAGAGCGAGCCTACTCTTACTGCAGACGGTCCTGAATCTTCGCCAGCCCAGCCTTGGCGCAAGGCTCGTCCTTGTCGCCGCCCGGCGCACCTGAGACCGCGAACGCACCGATCGACGCGCCACCCACCATGATCGGGATGGCGCCCTGGCGCGGTGCGCCGATCTGCGGGTCGGCCATCAGTTGCGACATGAAGCCTGCATCGCTGCTCGCCTTGGCGGCCACTTCGCCGCTGGTCATCTTGTACTTCAACACGCTCTGCGCTTTGCCCATGGCTATGCGCTGCGTGATGGCCGCGGCGCCATCGCCCGAAATGAGCGCAATTGGAACGCCGGCCGAGTCCACGATCAATGCGGTGACCTTGTAGCCGTTGCCGAGACAGGTCGCGATCGCGGTTTGCGCGCCTTCGATTGCGAGCGCGGTCGAGATTCCTTGCGCGCGGGCTGGACGGGGTGCGCGCACCTCGTCATTGCTGGGCGCCGGGGCGATCGTGGGAGCCGGGGCCGGCGATGTCATCATAGTTTGCGCGATCGCCTGACCGGCGTTGAGCAGACCGGCGAGCATAACGAACCAAAATCCTTTCATGCCGCACCCCCACGTTATTGACCCCTGCATTATTCGATTAGGCGTCAAATTTTGTCCAGTATCAACACTGTCTCTGATGCAAACAGCAGCGCTGATTGCTGCGCGGCGTGCCGCCCGTTCTCATCGGGCGGCACGCGCTTGCACTGTAGTTAACTCGTGCGCTATTTAGGTGGTTCCGTGAATTGCATACTGTTCGGGTCTTTCTGCTCCAGACGCGTGGTCACCATCGGACCCTCGCCGACTAGCAGCAGGATGGTCGGTCCGCCGTCGTCCTTGGCGCCGTCCCAATGCACGGTGTCCGGCACGTCGGTGACAAAGCTGCCCGCCGGCACCGGATACATCTTACTTTTGTCATAGGTCGTACTCGAGCTCACCCACCACGTGCCCGTAACGACATAGATATAGCGGACCTTTGAATGACGATGCGGCTTACTATTGGAGCCCGGCATCCATCGGATCAATATGCCGTAAAGGCCTGGCTGATCTTCCGCACCAAACAGAGCCGCGGTCTGCTCGGCTTTTGGGTCACCTTTCCATTTGATGTCTTTGCCGAACACGATCGGAATGTGGGTGGGATCGGGCATCGGGATTTGCGTTGCTCTGGGTCCGCTGCTCATGAGCTGTTCTTGCGTTTCCGCGAAGAGAGGGCTGGCCAGCAGCAGGCCCGATGCCGCGAGGCCGATCATTGATGACAGTCGCATAGCAATTGCTCCTTAAAATGATATGTGTGCAACGCGGCGCATGTCTGATACACCCTTTTTGCTGCCGATGTGGAGATGATTTCGGCTACGCCGCCGGGCTCTGATGTTATGCCAGCGGTTCACGCGGTTCAACCGACGCAGCTAAAGTGACGCACTACTCTGGGTTTTATTGTCCGAATTCTGCCCTGCCGCGCGTCTCTGCGACCAAGATTGATAAACTATCAAGGCTCGCATCGCAGTCCACCTAAACGAGGGATGCCGTGACTCACACCAAGCTGCTCGTATGGAGCTGTGTGTCCCTTGCGCTCTGCGTGCGGGCGTTCGCCGCGGCACCAACTGACATTGTGATCGACGACCAGAAGGTCTTTCCGGAAAGCCTGGGATCGACGCCGGACGGGACACTCTATATCGGTGGCAGCAGCACCGGGCGCATTTATCGCGCGGAACCCGGCCAGACGCGCGCCGAGACTTGGATTTCGAAGGAGAGCGGTGATTTCCACCTCGTGTTGGGCGTACTGGCGGACCCGGCGACCAATACCCTGTGGGTCTGCGATAACGACCTCGACGCCAAGACGGCTACGCTGAAGACCTTTGCGCTGAAGAGCGGCAATAAGCGCAAGTTCTATCTCTTCCCGGGTGGCGGTCTTTGCAACGACATCACACTCAAGGCACATGCGGCCTATATCACCGATACCATTAACGGGCGGATCCTGAAGCTCGCTCCTGGCTCGGGAGAACTGAGCGTTTGGTACAACGGGCCGTCCGATCCGTCGCTTGACGGTATCGTTTGGGCGAAGGACGGCAAGCTCTACACGAACACGTATAACAGCAACCACCTGATTCGCATCAACGTGAACCCGGACGGTTCAGCGGGCAAAGCTACGGTGCTCAGCACAGACCTGCCGCTTTATCAGCCTGACGCACTGCGTCTGTCGACTGACGGCCGCATACTGATGATCGAAGGCCAGGGGCGTCCAGGTGCGGGTCTCAAGGAAGGTCGACTCGATGAGGTCGTCATCCACGGCGACTCCGCAACCATCAAAGTACTCAAGAGCGGCTTCGAGCTGCCCGCGGCTGTTACGCCAGTAGGCAACATCGCGTGGGTACTTGAGGCAAAATTCGACTATCAGCGCAATGACGATCTCAAAGGAAAGGATCCCGGCACCTTTCACGCTTACGCTGTACCGGTGCCGTGAGCCCGTGACAGGTATCGATCGTCAATAAGGCGCCGTCGGCCGACGGCGCCTTACATCCGACATCCTTCAAGCGGCTAGTTCAGCCGATCCTGAATCTTGGCGAGACCAGCGATCGAGCAAGGCTCGTCTTTATCCCCGCCAGGCGCACCGGACACGGCGAATGCGCCGATCATCTGGCCGCCGACCATAATTGGAATTGCGCCCTGCCGTGGCGGACCGACCAGCGGATCGGCGCTCAACTGCGCCATGAACGCCGCGTCGGTGTTGGCCTTGGCGGCAGCCTCACCGCTGGTGATCCTGTACTTCAATACGGTCTGCGCCTTGCCCATGGCGATGCGCTGCGTAACAGCTGCAGCACCGTCGCCCGAGATCATTGCAATCGGCACGCCGGCGGAATCGACGATCAGCGCGGTCACCTTGTAGCCGTTGCCAAGGCAGGTCGCAATCGCAGTCTGCGCGCCTTCGATCGCGAGGGCCACGGAAATGCCGCGCGCCCGCGCCGGCCGTGGCGCTCTGGCCTCATCATTCGAAGGCGACAGCGCCATCGTCGGATAGGGCACATAGCACGGGCCCACTTCGTTCTTTGCTTTGAAGCCCGGTGCGAGAATACCGCAGTCATTCCAGAACGGTGCGGCTTCTGCACGCGCGATATAGCGCACGAACGATGCTGCAGCATCGTTCGCCATCGTGCCTGAGAGCACGGCGGCGGAGAAGTCAATGTGCATATTCAGCGAGGTGGGAAACATGCCGACCAAATCGACGGCGGGATTGCCAAGTTGCTCGCTGCGCACGCCGCCCGCGTAGGGCACCGCGCCACTCGCGACGCCATTAGCCGCGCCTTCTTTCAACGGCTTGCCGATAATCCCCTTGAATTCAGCTCGCTTCAGCATGGACTCGACCATTTGGCCGGAAAGACTTTGCGTTGCCGGGTCGTTATAGCCAACGCTGCCGGCCGCGCGTAACGCGCTGCCAAACTTCCTCGCCGTAGAGATATCGGGGTGGGGCGCCCCGGTTTTGGCGATCAGGCCGAATAAGGCGCGCCCGACGGGCACGTTCGTGCCGGGCTTGACCTTGCCGGAGATGTCCTTCATCTCGAGCAGGGGCAGCAGAACTACATCACCGGGCGTGTTACTCATTACGTCATTCTTAATCACGCCGATGGTGCCGCTGATGATGTTGACTCGATTGCCCGTCTCGAGTGTCCAGGCGTTGGCTAGCTTCCTGAGTCCAGCCGTGGTGACTCCAGGCGAGAATACGGTTAAGTCGGTGGCCACCGCTGCAACCGGTACCAGCAACGCAAGCAGCACGGTGAACAGAATCTGGCGCATGGAATCACCCCTTTTTACATGCGAATTAAAGCAATCGTGAGCACTCTAACCTATGATACATCGGCATGCCGCGCACTAACTTGATGAACTTAGTGGGAACCTTGAGCGTGGCTATGCTCATGAGCTCATGGACTCCGGTGCGGGCCGCTGCGCCTGTATTTAAGGCTGAACTCGATCCGGTGGCCTTTACTCTGGCGACCAGGAGCAACGTCGCCGGTATCGGCAACGTCGAGGGCAGCCTGGATGGGTATACGCTCAATATCACCGGCAACTTCTCGGGTCTGCCCTCGCCCGCCAGCTCAGCGCACCTGCGCATAGGACTGGCCATGGGGGTGCCGGGACCCGTGATCGGCGAGCTGAATGTCACGCAGAGCCCCAATGGGGTCATTTCCGGCAAGGTAACCCTTAATGATGAGCAGGTCGCAGCCTTGCAGCACAACGCGCTCTACGTGCAACTCGAGAGCGTCAACGCGCCGAACGGCAACTTATGGGGCTGGCTGGAACAAGCTCATTGAGCGCCGGCGATAGCTATCGAGGGGTGTGCTGATGTCTGCCTCGGCAAAACTGTTCGTTGTCGCAATCGTCGCGCTGCTGGCTGCGGCCGGTTACTACGCCTATACGGCGCACAAACCCGCTGCGGCCGGCATCTTCACGGCCGCGCAGGCCAAGGCGGGCCAAAGAGAATATGGCGTCAATTGCGCGCCCTGCCACGGCAACGCCCTCAACGGCGGTGCCGGACCCGCTTTGGCCGGCGTAGGTTTCATGAGCGCCTGGGGACCGAAATCGGGCGGCGAGCTTTACCAATATATTTCGACTTCGATGCCGGCCGGAAATCCAGGCACTTTGGGCCAATCAAGCTATACGGCCATCACCGCATTCATTCTTCAGTTCAACGGCGCCGGCCCCGGCGCACAGCCTTTCAACGGCAGTACGGATCTTAGAATTGCGGCCCTGACGAGTCGAAAGGGCCCTGCTGCCTCGCCGGGCGTCGCTAGCTCGGCGCAGCCGGAATCATCGGACTTTCCGCCCGTGCCTGTGCGCTGGGGTCTGACCGTAGCGGGCTCGGTAAAGAACTATGTGCCCGTCACCGATGAGATGCTCGCGCACCCTTCCGACGCCGAGTGGCTCATGTACCGCCGCAATTATCAGGGGTGGAGCTACAGTCCGCTGAGTCAGATCAACACGCACAACGTCAAGAATCTACAGCTCAAATGGGCCTGGGCGATGAATGAAGGAGGTGCCACCGAAGTGACGCCGATGGTGCACTCCGGGGTGATCTTTCTGTCAAATACCTCCAACACCGTGCAGGCCCTCGATGCTCGCACAGGCGAGCTGATCTGGGAAAATCGCCTCGGTCCGGCCTCCACCATCGCCTACGGCGGCACGCGCAGCCTGGGGCTCTACCAGGACAAGGTGTTCGTCGCAACCACCGACGCCAAGTTGCATGCGCTCGATGCGCGCACCGGCAATGTCGTCTGGGAAAGCGTGATCGACAAGCCGCCCAAGAGCGAAACGGGCGGCGTCATCGTGATTCACGGCAAGGTGCTGGTGGGCCTGACAGGCTGCGATAGCTACTCGGCCACCAATTGCTTTATCAGCGCTTTTGACGCCAACACAGGCCAGCGCGACTGGATATTCCACACCACTGCGCTGCAGGACGAGCCGGGGGGCGATACGTGGAACGGTCTACCCAATCTGCTGCGCGGCGGCGGGGATACCTGGATCGCAGGCACCTATGATCCGGATTTGAACACGACCTACTGGGGCGTGGCGCAGACCAAGCCGTGGATGCGTGCCAGCCGCAAGACCTACGGCGCATCGACTCTTTATTCGAGCACAACGCTGGCATTGGATCCCGACACCGGCAAACTTAAATGGTATTTTCCGCATGCGCCCGGAGAGTCGCTCGATCTGGATGAAGTGTTCGAGCGTGTGCTCATCGATCATGGTCAGCAGAAAACACTCATGACGATCGGTAAGCCCGGCATTCTCTGGAAGCTTGATCGAGTCACGGGCAAGTTTCTCGACGCCAAACAGACCCAGTTGCAAAACGTGTTTGCCAAGCTCGATCCGAAGACGGGCGAGGTGACCTATCGCCAGGACATCCTGGATCAGAAGATCGGCGAATGGATCGCCTCATGTCCTGGGCCTGAGGGTGGACATGACTGGCAGGCCGTGAGCTACAACCAGCCGACGGATCTGCTGATCATTCCTTTGAGCCAAAGTTGTGTGCTCATGCAGGGACGCGCAGTGGAAATGAAGCTAGGCGGAGGCGGAACGGCTGGCTCACAGCAGTTCTACTTCATGCCCGGCACACAGCAGAACATGGGAAAGCTCGTGGCGTATCGCACCAGCGACATGCAAGAAGTCTGGTCATTCCAGCAGCGTTCGCCGTTCCTGACAGCGGTGCTATCGACCGCGGGCGGCGTGGCGTTCGTGGGGGACTTCGATCGGCACTTCAAGGCAGTGGACGTAAAGAGCGGCAAGACACTGTGGCAGACACGGCTCGGCAACGGTGCCGAAGGCTATCCCGTGGCCTTCAGCCTCGACGGCAAGCAATATATTGCCGTCACATCGGGCCTGGGCGGCGGCAGTCCTGTGCAGAAACCCACTACCATGCTGCCTGAAGTGCATCGTCCTGCCACCGGCCAGCAGCTCTACGTATTCGCGCTTCCGGATAGCGACTGACAATCCGCCTCGTGTGAGGGCGCCCTGCCGGTTGCCAAAAAAAAGGCCGACCCTATCGGGTCGGCCTCCGGTTCGCCGCCAGCGTCCGTTAGTTCGCGATCTCGAAATTGTGCATGATCGTCGGACGCGGATTGAAGGGAATGCGTGTCGACATCGGCGCGCTCGGATCGTCACCCGCGCGGTGCCAACGACCCCGGGCAGCGGTGATGATGTCGCCCGGCTGCGTGTTGAAGTAGGGAACGCCCTCGATCTTGATACCGATGCTGCCTTCCATGACAAACCAGAACTCTGTCCAGTCGACATGGAAATGGCCCTTGTTAGTCTCTGGGGGCACCGGCGCCGCTGGGCCACGCAGGATATTGCACGTGAAATGGTCGTCCCAGACGAACTTGTCGCTATAAGGCTTGTCGTCGATCGCAACCTGCTTGAAGAAATCCACATAGGTCGGATTGCTGTCCTTGTCTTTGTTCGGACCCGGCGCGCCGGTCACCTTCAAGTAGGTGACGCCGGGGAAGGGATCGGGCGTCTCGGTAGCTGGATAGAGTGGCGGCGATCCGGCCTGGCGAACCTCAAAGCGCAGTGACGGCTTGTCGCCCACCGTCTGCAGCGTATAGACGTTGCGGTAGGGAATGTTGACCATGAAGCCCTTGGTGGCGATAAACGGGTCCTTGCCCTCGATGCTCACCTTGAGCTGTCCGTCCCATACGATGAAGACGACGCGATCATCGGCATAGAAGCGGGCCTTCTGTGTCTTGCCGGCTCCCAGGGAAATATAGTCGGCATCCTGTTCGCGATTACGCACGATGGGCTGCACCCAATCCGTCTGACCTTTGTGCGTCGCCAGTATCTCCGACAGTATCCAGTGCGGCTTGTTCGGCGCCACATATTCCGTCATTACGGTCGGCTTGGCCGACCAATATTGCATCGGCATGCGCGGTGCCGTGACCGAATTTTCCTCTTTGCCCAGGAACTGGGCGGACGCCGTGCCGGCCGTCAAAAGCGCGACTGCCGCGGCAGTGGCAACGATATAAAGCTTGCCCTTCATCCTGCGTTACTCCTAAAAAAATGGGCCGCCCCGTTAGGGACGGCCCACGTCTTGGCTGAATGCATGCGCTCGATCAGAGATGGTAGCGGATGCCGATGTAGTACATACGGCCGATTACGTCATAGACCGTGGGGTTGTACCCGCCCTGAGAAGGAGGCGGCAAGTAGTTGTTAATATTGTTGACCTTGACGTAGAGCTGACTATGTTCGGTCGCGTTCCACGAAGCGCTGGCATCCCAATAGATCGCACCGGGCATGTGGTTGTAGTTGATGGTCGGATAGTTGATCGCCTGAAAGGCAGTCTGCACCGGGCAGCTTCCCGGGTTGCACTGCACGTTGTTGTTGCTGAAGGTACCGGCGTTGAACCAGCGCTGCATCAGCGTGAGGCTACCCCAGCTGTTGGAATAATCCTCGGCGTATACAACCTTCCAGGTCGGAATCGTGCCGCCCTCAGCATTGTAGGTCGTGCTGGTGCTGTAATTGCCCAGCGCGCCAGCCTCATTGACACAGACCGTGCCCACAGCACCAGGGCACAGAATCCACTTGTAGGTCTTCGTGCCCAAGGCGCGGACCGCAAAGTTGCCCGGTATGCCCCAGTTCTCCAGCTTGAACGCGTAGGACGCCTCCAGGTCCACGCCAGTGGTGACGATGCTGGCGATGTTCGTCAACTGCAGGTTATAGGCAGTCGGAATGCCGCCCTCGTTGTACGGCACAGCGCCCACGGTCGGAATCGCATTCTGGCTGCAGAACACGAGATTGCCCGCCTCGCAATTATTGACGACCGTCTGTGGGCTGCTCAACGTCTGGATGACGTGAAGCACATTGATGTGATAGTAGTCAGCCGATGCTCTGAGCCCAGGGATGTATTCGGGCTGAAACACTATGCCGACTTCCTGCGTATGCGAGGTCTCGGGCGTCAGCAGCAGATTGCCCTCGGTGATCTGATTGGCCTCAAGCACCGGGTTACCGGGCAGGAACGGGTCCGTCGCACTAGAGTTGATGGAAGTGGGCGGCGTGTAGATTTCGCTCAGGTTCGGTGCGCGCAAGTCTTCGGAGTCTATTCCCCGAATTCGCACGCCAGGGGCGGGAGTATCCCAAACCAGGCCCATCTTCCAGGTCGTCCAGTTGCCCGACTGGCTGTAATGCTCGAAGCGCGCGCCCAAGTCGGCGTCCAAGCCGCCCCAGCCTTGGACTTTGTACAATGGAATACCGGTCTCGACGAACACTTCATCCACCGTGTATTGACCGCCGCCTTCGTGGTAGTTACCCGCGTACCAGGCGCCACCGGCGGTGACGTCGGCAGAGGTGTTCTCGAAATTGCAGTTACACATCGCGGGATTAGCCGGATATGCCGCGGTGTAGGGATCCGCTTGGGGGACTGTGGTGCCGTTGCCGTACGGATCGGATTTGATGTGGAAGTTCTCCAAGCGATAATCCACACCGACCGCCACGGAAAGATCGCCGGCCCAGAGCGTGACCGGCTTGGCGTTCAGAGTGGCGCCAAAGGCCTCCTGGCGCTGCGTGATATTAGCGTACGGGCCGTTGGCCGGAATGATGTAATTCGTCGCCGCGGCGGAGTTGGTCACGCCGGTGCCGATGATGTTATATGGCACGCAGCCCGCTGCCCGCGCGGCCGCCTCGGCGCACCCGATCTGGCCCACGGCAATGCCATTTCCACCGGCGCCCGTGCCCGTACCTGCGACCGCATCGATCGCCGCGAACAGATTCGGCAGCAACGGCATGTTGGTGATACGAAGGTACTGTGGCGCCTCGGCATACTCTGCGTAGGTGTCCCAGGTCCAGTCCTTCCCCATCACAGTAAAGGCGCCATCGCCACCGAGGACGAAGCGG
>Ga0302324_100006282_pt1 | contig 25655 bp, 22 predicted proteins | sample Palsa_T0_1_FD_201949 | JGI IMG/M metagenome (GOLD analysis project Ga0302324, IMG submission 201949) | Peat permafrost microbial communities from Stordalen Mire near Abisko, Sweden - Palsa_T0_1 | ecosystem: Environmental > Terrestrial > Soil > Palsa > Peat permafrost | place: Sweden: Abisko... | reverse complement strand
GCGCGTTGACGCGTTCGACGGTCCGGCGGAGGCGCACGAGCTCCCGCTCGTTACCGTCGAACAGGGTCTTAAGGAAGGCCATACGGGATACAACTCATTCGGCGAGCGGATCGGTTCCTCATCGGAGTGCTTCGGCGTCGAGCGAGATCTTGGCCGGCGTGTTGAGCTCGGCCGCGCCGCTCCGCGAGAGCAGCGCCCCAACGGTCACGAAGGTATACCCAGCCCGGCGGTAGCGTGTTACCAATTGCGGGAGCAGCGCGCAGGTGCCGGTCCGGCCGCTGTGGAGCAGGACGATCTCGGGGGCGGTGGCGTGGCTCAGCAGGTGCGCCAGCAGGATCGACGGCGCGATCGCCCGCCAGTCGCCCGGGTCGTCGTTCCAGAGGATCGTATCGAAGCCGGCCGCCTGCGCCGCCTGGATCGTCGCCAGCGTGTAGCGCCCGTGCGGCGGCCGGAAGAGGCGCGCTTCCGAGGGCTCGGGGGCGATGGAGTCGAGCACGCCCGCGCCGAGTTGCAGCTCGGCGGTGACGGCGGCCGGGCTGAGCCGGTCGAGGTCGGGGTGGGTCAGCGTATGGTCGCCGATCTCGTCGCCGGCCGCGGCGATCGCCCGCGCCAGGTCGGGGAACTGCTCGGCATCCCGCCCGATCAGGAAGAACGTCGCCGGGACCTGGAGGTCGTGCAGGGTCTGCAGCAAGAGCGGCGTGACGATCGGGTACGGGCCGTCGTCGAAGGTCAGCGCGACCAGGCGCGGCCGGTCTGCCGCCGCGGCCCGGGCGCCACCGGTCAGCGCCCGCAGGCGGGCGCCCAGCGAGGGCTGGACGAGCGCCGCCGCATCGGCCGTGCGCAGGACGACGACCGGACGCAGCAGGTCGTCCGACTTCGTCCACATGCGCCGCCCCGCGTAGCCGAGGAACGCCAGCGCCGCCAGCGCGAGCACCGCGGCAACGAGGGCCCGCGGCACGTCAGGGTGCCGCGGTGGCGACCGGGGCGACCGAGACGGCGGCGAGGGCGGCGGCGTAGTCCTTCCCGACGATCACGATCACGACCGGGTGCGGCCCCGGCGTCGCGTCGGTCGCCGGCGAGACGACCGCGTCGGGCAGGCCGAGATCGGCCCGAACCCGCTCGCCGACCAGTGGTACCGTCGTCGCCGGCCGGATCTGCGTCGTGTCGTAGCTGAAGGCGTTGGCGTTGCCGACCGTGTCGACGATGTAGCCCGCCCGCCGCAGCTTCGCGGCCGCCTGGGCGGCGAGCCCCTTCACGCCGCTACCGTTCTGCACGATCAGGTGGATGCTGGCCGGCTTGACCGCCGCCACCGCTTCGGGCGGCGGCGACGCCGGGCTGCCGTACACACCCAACAGGTCGGCGACGAAGCGCGCCTTCTGTACCTGGTCGGGGATCAGCACCTCGCCGCCGTAGCGCGTCATCTCGGTCCCGGTGTAGCCGATCGTGTCCATCTTGCTCAGCAGCTGCGCCGGCTTGACGTCCTTGAAGGCGACGGCCAACGACTTCTCCTGATCGAAGGTCAGGTCGGTCTTCACGTTGCGGTTCAAGACGCCGAGCAACTCGGGGATGTGGGTGATGTCGTTGAACTTGTTCGCTTGCAACTTGGCCAGGATGATGCGGATGACTTGCTGCTGGCGTTTGGTGCGGCACGGGTCGCTGCACGCGTCGTGGCGGAAGCGGCTGTAGGCCTGCGCCTGGTAGCCGTTCATGTGGTACAGCCCGGGCTTGAAGTGAATGTGCAGGTGGCCCCAGCTGTCGTCGTAGTTCATCGTCTCGGTCACCGGGACGTCGATCCCGCCGATCGCGTCGACGACGTCCTTCAGCCCGGCAGTGTTGATGACGACGTAGCGGTCGAAGTACCGCCCGTTGGGCTGCGCCGGCATCCCCAGGAAGGTGCCGATGACCTGATCGGCGAGCCTGGCGCCGCCGTCCGAGTACGCCTCGTTGATCTTGGTCAGGTGGCCGTGGATGACGGCGCCCGAGTCGCGCAGCACCGAGAACAGCTTGACCGTGCGCGAGGGGAAGTCCATCCCGGCGACCATGATCGTGTCGCTGCGCGAGTGCGACGAGAACGGTTGGTCGGTGTCGGTGTAGTCGTAGTCGATGCCCAAGACCAGCAAGTAGATGCGGTCTTTGCCGAACGCTTCTTGCGGCGACGGGACGAAATAGCTGATCGCCGCGTCGGTGAAGCTGGTGTGCGTCTGGAGCATGCGCAGCGCGACCGCACCGAAGGCCAGGCCGACCAGGATGAGCACCGCGCCGGCGACGTAGTGCAGGAGGTGGCGCAGCCGGTCGCCGGAGTGGCTGACCGCGCGGCGTTGCGTCCGGCGCGGCGGCCGGCCGCCGGGCGACGGCGGCGGATCGGCGATCAAGTACTTACTCACCGCGCGGCGACCGCCGCCGGCACCAGCGTTCCATAGAAGTCGAAGGCGGTGTTCCCCTCGAGCCGCACGTCGACGAACGTCCCCGGCTCGACCGCGCCGGCGAACGCGACGACACCGTCGACGCCCGGCGCTTCACCCGCCGAACGCCCGACCAGCACCGTCTGCGCGCGCAGCCCGAGCGCGAGCGGATCGGTGCGGCGCAGCGTGCGGCGCTCTTCGACCAGCACCGAGACGATCTGCCCGAGGCGCGCCGCGCGGGCGCGCTCGGAAGCGCGGCGTTGCGCGTCGCGCAAGCGCAGCAGGCGGCGGCGCTTCTCGCGCTGCGCGACCTGACCGTCGAGTAGCGCGCCCGGCGTCCCGTCTTCGCGCGAATAGGTGAAGAAGCCAACCCGGTCGAGCTCGGCGCGCTCGATCCACGCCTCCAGCTCGGCGACGTGTTCCTCGGTCTCGCCGGGGAAGCCGACGATGAAGGTCGAGCGCATCGTGATCCCCGGGATGCGCCGGCGGAACTCCTCGATGATCTCGAGATACCGCGCGCCGTTGGCCGGCCGCAACATCCCGCGCAGGACGGCTGCGCTGACGTGTTGCAGCGGCATGTCCATGTAGGAGCAGACCTTCGGCAGCGCGGCCATCGCGTCGATCAGCTCGCTGTCGACCGTCGCCGGATAGAGGTAGAGCAGCCGAATCCAGTCGAGCCCGTCGATCGCGTGGAGCTGGTGCAACAGGTGCGCGAGCCCGCCCCGGCGCCAGCCGCGGTCGCGGCCCCACATCGAGGTGTCCTGGGCGATCAGGATCAGTTCTTTCGTCCCGCTCGCCGCCAGCGCGCGCGCCTCGGCCAGAATCGACTCCTCGCTGCGCGAGCGGAAGCGGCCGCGCAACTGCGGGATGATGCAGAATGTGCACGGATGATCGCAGCCTTCGGCGATCTTCAGGTAGGCCGTCGCGCGCGGCGTGGTGACCAGGCGCGGCAGGAAGTCGTGCTCGGGCTCGGCTTCGAAGCCCAGGCGAACCGGCTTGTGGCCGGCGCGCGCGTCGTCGAGCAGCTCGACGATCGAGGCGTAGGCGCCGGTGCCGATCACGCCGTCGATCTCCGGGATCAGCGATTGCAGCTCGTCGCCGAAACGCTGCGAGAGACAGCCCGCGACGATCAGTTGCTGTCCGGGCCGCTTGCGCTCGGCGTGTTCGAGGATCGTCTGGGTCGACTCGGCTTTGGCCGGGTCGATGAACGCGCAGGTGTTGATGACGACGGCGTCCGCCTCGTCGGCCTGCGGGACGAGCGCCCAGCCCGCCGCGCCGAGCTTCGCGATCATCACCTCGGAGTCGACCAGGTTCTTCGCGCAGCCCAACGAGACGAAGGAAACAGTAGGCGTGCGCTCGGCGATGCGGCTCACCTATAGTTCACGAATTGGAGTGGTAGCTCGTAGTCCAAGGCTTTCAAGAGTGTGATCACTTTTTGCAAATCGTCCTTGGACTTGGCTGAGACCCGAATCTGGTCGTCCTGGATCTGCGCCTGCACTTTGAGCTTGGCACCCTTGATCGCCTCGAGCAGCGGCTTGGCTTTGTCTTTGGGGAGGCCGGCGCGCACGACGATCTTTTGGCGCACGTGGCCGCTCGCCGCCGGCTCCACCGGTTGCGGATCGAACGCCTTGAGGTCGATCCCTCGCTTGACCGCTTTCGATTGCAGAATGTCCCACACGTTCTTGAGCTTGAGGGTGTCGTCGGCCAGCAGCGTGATCGTCCCGCCGGCCTCTTCGATCGACGCGATCGAGTGCTTGAAATCGAAGCGGCCCGCGATCTCCTTGCGGGCCTGGTTGAGGGCGTTGTCCAGTTCTTGTGCGTCGACGCGCGAGACGACGTCAAACGAGGAGTCGGAAGCCATGGCTCGTGTGTATCGTCCCCAGGATCAGAGGGTGTAGCGCTGCTCGACGACGTCGCCGCTCTTTCCCAGCGGCGGCAGCGTGCGCCCGTCGACGACGAGTCGCACCCCGCCCGCGTTGCCGATCCGAACGTCGGCCACGTGGCCACGGACCGTCTTGGTCGACCCGGGCGGCAGAATCCCTTGGACAACGGTCGCACCGTCGACGGTCACCAGGACCCAGGACGGCGCCGTCACCTGGAGCACGAGTTGGTGCTGGGGCCGGGGGGTGGGCGTCGGGGTCGGGGTCGGCAGCGGGGTCTCCGAGGCGGTCGCGTCGGGCGCGGTCGCGGCCAGGGACCCCGCGGCCGAGGCCGCGGGTTGCGGCGCGGCGGTCGCTTGGGCGACATCGGCGGCGCCGCGGCCCTGCTGGACGTACATGACGTACTCGACGGCGACGAACGCGACCAAGAGCAGAGCGACCAAGGTCCCGGCGATCGCCCACGGCGAGAGCCGGCCGCCCTCACGCTCGGCCGCCGCGGCCGGGGCGGCGCTGCGCTCCGGCGGGACGACCTCGTTGAAATGGGCGACGGCCGCCTCCGCGTCGAGCCCAAGAAAGCGCGCGTAGGTGCGCAGGAAGCCGCGGACATAGACCGGCGCGCCGATCGACGACCAGTCCTCCGTCTCGATCGCGTTCAGGTAGACGGATCGGATGTGGATCTGTTCGGCGACGTCCGAGAGCGTGAGCCCGCGCGCCTCCCGCGCGCTTCGGAACCCTTCCCCCAGCGCAGGCATGACCGGCACCTTTGCGGGCGCACCCCGTTCTCCTGGTCCGGTGTTACAAGCCACGACGATGGGCGAACGAACGCGCGTCGTCGCCGCGATGAGCGGCGGCGTCGATTCGGCGGTGGCGGCCGGCCTCTTGGTGGAGGCCGGCTTCGACGTGGTCGGCGTCACGATGAAGATGTACGCGCCGACGAAGCCCGCGCACGCCAAGTCCTGCTGCGGGGCCGACGACTTCGACGATGCGCGGCGCAGCGCCGCGGCGCTGGGGATCCCGCACTACGTGCTGGACTTCGAGGCGACGTTCCGGCGCGGCGTGATCGAGCGCTTCGCCCGCGACTACAGTGCCGGCCGCACGCCCAACCCGTGCGTCGCCTGCAACAACGAGGTCAAGCTCGGGACGCTGCGCGCCTACGCCGACCGGCTGGGCGCCCGCTACGTCGCGACCGGCCACTACGCACGGCTCGTCCAGGCCGCCGACGGCCCGCACCTCTACCGCAGCGCCTCGCCGAAGGACCAGGCCTACGCGCTGGCCCAGCTCACGCCGGCGCAGCTCGCCGGTCTTCTCCTCCCGCTCGGCGAGTCGACCAAGGACGAGACGCGCGCGCACGCGGCCCGGCTCGGCCTGGCGGTCGCCGACAAGACCGAGTCGCAGGACATCTGCTTCGTCGAGGGCGGCGACTACCGCGAGGTGCTGGCCCGGCTGGCGCCCCAGACCGCCCAGCCGGGCGAGGTCGTCACGAGCGACGGCGCCGTCGTCGGCGCGCACGCGGGGATCGGCGGCTACACCGTCGGGCAGCGCCGCGGCCTGCCGGCTTCGGCGGAAGGGCCGCGCTACGTCACCCGGGTCGACGCCGCGACGAACACGATCGTGATCGGCCGCGCCGACGAACTCGCCGTCGACGGCCTCGACGCCGACGAACTGAACCTGATCCGCCCGGAACGCTTCGCCGGCGGCGCCACCGAGGTACTGGCGATGACGCGCTACCGCGCCGTCCCGGCCGCCGCTCGCGCCGCGCTGGCCGAGGACGGCACGCTGCGACTGACCTTCGCCGAGCCGCAGCACGCGGTCAGCCCGGGCCAGCTCGTCGCGCTGCTCGCCCTCGACGGCCACGAGGTCCTGGGCGCCGCGACGATTCGCGCCGCGGCGTAACCCTCGCCGACTACGCGGTGGCGAGCGCGACGTCGTCGCGCAGATTCCAGTACGTGTCGCGGATGACCGGGACGAAGCCGGCGCCGCGGATCGTCTCTTCGAGCTGCGTGCGCGTCGCCTCGTTGCCGCCGCCGGCGTCGTGGACGACCTGCTCCTCGATGATCGTCCCACCCATGTCGTCGCAGCCGTAGAACAGCGCGAGCTGCCCGAGCTTGAGCCCCGGCGTCAGCCAGGAAGCCTGCAGGTGCGGCAGGTTGTCGAGGAAGAGCCGCGCGACAGCCAGTACGCGCAGGTACTCGAGGCCGCTCGCCTCGCGGCCGCGCAGCGGCGTCTTGTGCGGCACGTAGTACCAGGGGATGAACGCCGTGAAGCCGCCGGTCTCGTCTTGGAGATCGCGGATCACGCGCAAGTGCTCGACCCGTTCCTCATCGGTCTCGATCGAGCCGAACATCATCGTCGCGGTCGTCGGCATGCCGAGCTGCTGCGCGTCGCGCATGACGCCGATCCAGTCCTCGGGCTTGATCTTGCGCGCGCTGATCCGCTTGCGGACGCGTTCGACCAGGATCTCGGCGCCGGCGCCAGGCAGCGACTTCATCCCGGCGGCTTTGAGCCGCTCGAGGATCGCGCGCGGGCTCAGGCTCTCGATCTGCGAGAGGCCGGCGATCTCCGAGACGGAGAGCGAGTGGAGGTCGACGCGCGGATACTCCAGCGCGACCCGCCGAAACAGTTTCTCGAACCACTCCAGGCCGAGCTCGGGGTTGACGCCGCCCTGGATCATGATCTGGGTCGCGCCCTGATCGACGGCGTATTGGACCCGCTCGAGCACGCGGTCGTGCGACATCGTGTAGCCCTGCGCGTGCTGCTCGGGCCGGAAGAAGGCGCAGAAGGTGCAGTGGACGTTGCAGACGTTGGTGTAGTTGATCGTCGTGTCGATGACGTAGGTGACGACCTGCGTCGGGTAGAGCATCATGCGCCGCGCGTGCGCCGCCGCACCGAGCTCGTGCAGCGGCGCCTCGCGGTAGAGGCGCACGCCCTCGGCTTCGCTCAGGCGGCCGCCGGTGGCGGCCCGGTCGAGCAGGTCAGCCAGCGACACGCAGGGTCTCCTCGGCCGGCAACAACGCGGCGAAGTGCTCGAGCCCACGGCGCGCCCGATCGCCGAGGGTGTACGAGAGACGGGTGAAGTAGTCGTCGTAGAGCGCGCGGTCGAACGGCTGCTGCGCGAGCGCGGCGTCGATCACGGCGCCGCGGTTGGCCGCGCCCCAGGCGCGCGCCTCGACCAGCGCGGCGGCGAGCGCCGCGACCGCGTCGGGGCGCTCGGCGAGCAGTTCGCGCCGCACCGCCCAGACGGCGAAGACGAACGGCAGCCCGGTCCATTCCCGCCACGCCTCACCCAGATCGAAGACGTTGGCCGGCGGCAACTCGGCCCGCGCGCGCAAGGCGTCGTCGCCGATCAACAGCGTCGGCCGCAGCCCGCGCGCCTGCGCCAGCGCATCGTCGACGACCTCGTAGACGACGCGAAGTCGCGGATAGCGGCCTAAGATCGTCTCGAGCAGCGCGCGCCCCGACGCCGAGTCGCGGGTGATCGCGACCGACGCCTCGACCAGCAGCTCGGGCGGCCGCGGCGAGACGAAGACGACCGAGCGGACCGGGCCGTCCGCCGCGATGCACAGGTCGGCCAGCGGCGCGTAGCGGTCGCGATGGCGCAGATAGTGCGCGGCGCTGATCGCGGCGACGTCGATCGCGCCGGCGTCGAGCGCGGCGTTGAGCACGGTCGGCGCGCCGCTGACGATCTCGACCTCGCGCCGGACCGCGCCCAGGTCGAACGCGGTCTCGACCGGCGCGACGTTCACGTACGGGATCCGCCCATACCGCAGCGGGGTCATGCCGCGGGCTGCCAGTCGTGCGGGAAGGTCTCGTAGGTCGAGTTGCGGCGTACCGGGACGTACCCGGCCTCGACGATTAGCCGCCGGAACTCGCGGTCGTCGACGTACTGCCCCGAGCGCGTCCCGGCGCTGTGGTAGATCCGTTCCTCGTCGGTCGAGCCGTGCGTGCCGTCCATGTCGTCGGCGCCGAACTGCAGCGCGAGCTGGCAGACTTTCAGGCCTTGGATCATCCAATAGGCCTTGATGTGGTCGAAGTTGTCGAGCATCAGGCGCGCGACCGCGAAGACGCGGATGTCGTCGAGCCCCTCGGTCCAGCCGAGGTGCGAGAGCGCGTTGCCGTCCGGGTGGAACGCCAGCGGGATGAAGGCGTTGTAGCCGGGCGAGCGGCGCTGCGACTCGCGCAACAGGATCAGGTGTTCGACCCGCTCCTCGAGCGTCTCGATCGTCCCGTAGAGCATCGTCGCGTTGGACGCGACGCCGTGGCGGTGCAGCGTCTCGTGGATCTCCAGCCAATGCGCGGTGTCGACCTTGTTCGGGCAGACTTCGGCCCGGAAGCGCTCGGCGAAGATCTCGGCGCCGCCGCCATTGACGTTGTCGAGCCCCGCCTCGCGCAGCGTGCGGCAGATGTCGTCGTACGACAGCCGGTGGCGGCGCGCCATGTAGTCGATCTCGGCGGCGGTGAAGAGCGAGAGCTGGACGTGCGGCAGCATCTCCTTGAACCGCCGCATCAGGGGCAGCCAGTAGTCGAGGGTGAGCTGGCGCGGGTCGTGGCCACCGACGATGTGGAGTTGGTTGAAGTTCGTCCCGGTCTCGAGCGCCTTGGCGACGACCTCGTCGGCCGACATGCGAACCTTCTCCGCGTCGCGCTCGCCTTTGGCGAACGAGCAGAACTGACAGTTTGCGTAGCAGACGTTGGTCGAGTTGATGTAGCGGTTGAGGACGTAGTAGACGTCCTTGCCGCTCTTGCGCTCTTTCGCTGCTTGGGCGAGCCGACCGAGCGTGTGGAGGTCGGCGGTTCGGAAGAGCGCCAGCCCGTCCTCGAGCGAGAGCGAGACGCCCTCGTCAAGCTTCTTCTCGATCGCGCGCAGCGCGGGGTCGGCGGTCGTCACCCGCGCAGCCTTCTCCATTCGTACCTCAGCCCCTAGGGCGCGAGCGGCTTCGCGATCTCCCCGAGGACGTCTTCGCTCGCCGGGATCCGCTCGAGGTGCGGGTAGCGCGGCCCGCCGGTGTAGTTCAGCGAGACGGTCCGGTAGACGTTCCCGGCTTCCAGCAAGAGGACGATCGGGCTGCCGTTCTTCGCACTGCGCAGAACGTCGTCGCACTGGGCCTGGCCCTTGAAGGCGCGGCCGTCGATCGCGACGACCTGCTCGCCGGGCCCGATCGTCGCGGCGTACGCGACCGAACCCGGCGTGACGTCGGTGATCATCCCGGCCGGGTTCAGGCTGAGCCCGAGCGAGTAGCGCAGGTCGACGGTGTGCCGAACGCCGTTGACGAGCCTCTCGTAGTCGCTGGGCTTGTCGGTCCAGGCCAGCCGGTAGCCGCCGCCGGTCAGAAAATCCGGCGGGTGCGGCGCGACCGCGTCGACGCGCTGAGCGAGAAACGTCGCCCAGTCCCACGGCGCGACCGAGTTCAGCGCGGCGATCAGCTCGGCGCGCGTAAAGGGGTCGACGAGCGCACCGGTGTCGTGCCCGTTGCCGAAGAACAGCCGCGCCACGTCGTCGAGCGACTTGCGGCCGCCGCTGAGCCGATGGATCACGACATCGGCCTCGAGCCACATCAGCGCACCCTCGCCGTAGTAGTCGGCTCCGCGCCGTTCGTTCGCCCACGGTCCGCGCGACGCGTAGAGGAACGGGGACGAGGTCGCGGTGTCGACCAGCGGACGCCAGTCGCGCCCGCGCTCGGCGTCGTACCCGGCAAAGTCGAGCGCCAGCGAGTCGAGCCATTGCTGCGGCGTCGCGAAACCGGCGCGCTCGGCCTCCAAGTTGCCGTAGAACTGCGTCATCCCCTCGTACACCCACAACAGATCGTCTTCCATTGGGACGTTGAGGTTGGGCGTCGCGAGATCGGCCGGCCGGCGGTACTTGCCGTTCCACGCGTGATTGAACTCGTGGGTCAGCAGCGAACCGCGGGTGGCGAGCGTGGCGTCGTTGGTCAGGAAGTCGCCGACGGAGCCGTCGTCGCTGGACTGATGGTGCTCGAGCCCCGAGCCCGGCAGCAGGTCGCTGACCGTCAGAAGGAAGGTGTAGTGGTCGAAGTGCCGCGAGTGATAGAGCGCCGCCATCTGCGCCGTGATGTTGCGCAGGTGCTCGAGCGTCTTGTCGCTCGGGAGCAGCTCCTCGGGCGTGTCGGCGAAAGCGGCCAACTCGACCGGCGCGCCGTCGATCGTACCCAGCGGGAAGACGCGCGCGTTGATCCCCGCGTCGAGCGGAGAGTCGACCAGCTTCTCCTGCGAGACAGGTTGGAAGCTGACCTCGGCGCCGGCGTGCGTGACGGTGTCGAGCGCGGTCGCGTATTTCCAGTCGGCGCCCGGCAGCGTGATCGACGGCGCGATCGTCTGGCTCGCGTAGTTCTCGGCCGCCGGCGTGAGGATGACCTTGTTCCAGCTCAGCGCGAGGATGTTCGGCGTCGCCAGACGGGTGCTCAACCCGCCAACGTACTCGTACGCGACATCCAGGATGGTCGTGCCGGGCGGGACGACCACGTGGAACGCATACAGATCGATCAGGTCGCGCGTCCACGGGACGCGCGGGCCGGTCGACCCACCGGCGTGGATCGCGACGCCGGTCAGATTTTGGATCTCGCCGATCGGCCCATGCGTGCCGGGGATCCACTTCGGATACCACAGCGTCAAGCGGCCGGGGACGACCGGGATCGTCTCGTGCACGAACAGGAGCCCTTGGACCGCGCGCGTCGCGTCGACGTGCAGACCGACGATCGGCATCTCCTGCCGCGAAACCTGGACGGCCGACTGCGAGCGGCTCGGCATCGGGACCGCGAGCGCCGCGGCGGCGGCGCACGCGGCGAGCGCGCGAGTGAACGGCAGACGGGTCATCGCGCGCCCTCCGGATACGATGCGGCGATCGGCGTCAGCTCGTCGGGCGTCCCGGCGATCCGCTCGAGGTGCGGGAAGCGCGGACCGCCGTGGTAGTCGATGCTCACCTCGCGGAAGACGTCGCCGCCGCTGACGAGCAGTCGCAGCGGCGGACCGCTGCGGTGCGCCACGAGCGCGGCGTCGACTTGCGCCTGCCCATCGGTCAACGCGCGGTCGTCGACCGCGACGATCTTCTCGCCCGGCCCGATCCCGGCTTGGTACGCCGGCGAGCCCGGGATCACGTCGGCGACGCTGCCGTCCTGCCGCAACTCCAGGCCCAGCGAGTAGCGCAGGTCGATCGTCTTATGCCGTCCGTTGAAGAGCTTCGCGAGATCGGTCGGCGTCGCGGTGTAGACGAGCTTGTAGCCGCCGGGCGTGAATGGATCGGGCGGGTGCGGTGTCAGGTCATCGAGCCGGCGATGGAAGAACCCGGCCCAATCGTACGGCTGGATCGCGTTCATCGCGCGGACCACGTCGGCGCGATCGTAGGTGACCACGACCGGCCCGGTGTCGTGGCCGTTGCCGAAGAACGCGCGCGCGACATCGTCGAGCGACGTGTGACCCCCGGAGAGCCGGCGGATGATGACGTCGGCCTCGAGCCACATCAAGTCGCCCTCGGGATAGAAGTCGACCTCGCGCCGCTCCGATCTCCAGCCGCGCGGTGCGGAGTACAAGACCGAGGCCGCCGTCGCGGTGTCGAGCAGCGGACGCCAGTCGCGGCCGCGCATCGTGTCGAGCGTCGCGTAGGTCACGGCCAGGTTGTCGAACCACTGCTGTTTGGTCCAAATTCCGCTGCGCTCGGCTTGCAGCTCGCCGTAGAACTGCGTCATCCCCTCGTAGACCCACAGCAGGTCGTCGATCTCGGGGTCCTGCAGGTTGCGGGTGGCCAGATCGGCCGGGCGCCGGTACTTGCCGTCCCACGAGTGGTTGAACTCGTGGGGGAGCAGGTCGCCGTCGTTCACCAACCCTGCCGGGTCGGTCAGGAAGTCGCCGTCCGAACCATCGTCGCTCGACTGGTGGTGCTCGACGCCCTCACCCGGCATCACGTCGCTACAGGTGAGCAGGAACGTGTAGTGGAGGAAGTGCCGGTAGTGATAGACGCCGTGCATCTGCACGACGAGCTGACGGAACTTCGCGATCGTCGCGTCGCTCGCGTTGAGCTCCTCAGGCGTGTCGGCGAACGCGGCCAGCTCGACCGGTGCACCGTTGAAGGTGCCCAGGCGCCAGGTGCGCGCGTTGATCCCCGCGTCGAGCGGCGAGTCGATCAGCATCTCCTGCGTGACCGGCTTGAAGGTCACGTCGGCACCGCTGTGCACGACGGTCTCGAGCGCGGTCGCGTACTTCCAGTCGGCGCCGGGAAGCGTCAGCGACGGCGCGATCGTCTGAGTAGCGTAGTCCGCGACCTGCGGGGTGAGGATGACCTTGTTCCAGGTCAGCGAGAGCAGGTTCGGCGTCGCCTGCCGCGCGCTCGAGTAGTTCCCGCCGTTCGCACCCAGGTACAGGTAGTCGACCTCGAGCGCGCTCACGCCGCTGGGAACCGTCAGGTGGAAGGCGTACAGGTCGACCGGGTCGCGCGTCCACGGGATCGTTTGTCCGTTGCCGCGGATCACGATCCCGGCCAGGTTCGAGATCGGTCCGCTGGGCGAGTGCTCGCCCGGGATCCAGCGCGGATAGGACAGCGTGAGCGGCCCGGCGACGACCGGGATCGTCTCGTGCATCGCCAGCAGACCCTGCACCGCGCGCGACGCGTCGACGTGGAGCGCGATCGGTGCAGCACCCTGCGCGCGCGCCGGGACGTCGGCGAAACCCAGCGCCAACGACAGAACGGAGAGTGCGGCAGCGAGCGCAACTGCGCGTGAGAGCGGCATCACAGCGTCGACCAGACGTCGAGCTTGGACTTCACCGTGCCGACGACGGCGTCGGTGAACTCGGTCGTCGAGGCGTGGCCGCCCAGGTCGCTGGTCGCTAGGCCTCCGCGGACCGTCTCGAAGACCGCTTCGTAGACCGCGCGCGAGGCGGTCGCCGCCCGCCGGTCGTCGACGAAGGTCAGCAACGCGGCGGCGGCCAGGATCATCGCCATCGGGTTGGCGATGTTCTTGCCGAACAGCCGCGGGGCCGTCCCGTGGGGCGCCTCGGTCATCACGACGTCGGGCTTCAACTCGCTGGTGAACGACATCACCGTCGACTCGGCGCCGGCGATCGAACCGAACAGCTGCATGACCAGATCCGACATGCAGTCGCCGTCGCGGTTGAGGGTTGGGATGACCAGCGGCGTGTCACCGGCCGACGAGATCAGCAGCGCGTAGGTCGCGTCGATCAACTGCGGCTCGTAGGCGACGTCGGGGTAGCGCCTCGCCGCCGCGTCCATCTCTTCTTTCAACATCCCCTCGTAGACTGGGCTGACGGTGTACTTCGGGCCGCCGAAGACCTTCGCGCTGCTGCGGCGCGCGTGGAAGAACGAGTAGTCGGCGACGACGCGGCAGACGGAGCGCTCGATGCGCTCGGTGCGGTAGGCGACCTCGTCGCCGTGCTCGGACTCGCGCCACTCCTTCGCACCGTAGGCATCGCCGACGGCCATGCGGACGACGGAGATCGGCGCGTGGATCCCGGCGACCGGCCGGATGTTGGGGATGCGGCGCCCCGTGCGCACGATCACCTTTCCGTCGATCTCCTGGCGCAGGATCGCGTTGGGCGAGCCGACGTCACCGTTCCCCTCGGGCGTGATGGTGGCGGCTTTCAAGCCGAGCTTCGTGCGCCGCATCGCCGCAGCCGCCTCGTGGACGACCGCGTTGTGCGTCGCACGGCGCCGCTCGAGCGAGAGGTCGAAGAACTCGAAGCCCAGCTCGAAGCCGACGACCTCGGGGGCGAGGACGCGCAGGGCTTCGTCGAGCAGCTCTTGGCCGGTCTGGTCGCCGCCGAGGACGACGATGGTGGGCGTGGGCACGAGCGGCGCCGTTCGCGCCGGTCGCCCGCGACTCCGCTCAGCACGCGCACAGTCGACAGGTCCGCGCCCCGGCCCAGGGAAACCGAACGAAGATGGCTCGCGTCCGACGCAAGACCAGCGCGGCGACGCGTTGGAATCTCGAGATCGCCGGGATCCTCGCGCTCGGCTTCGCGTTGTTTCTCGGGATCGCGCTGGTCGCGCCGCCGGCGCGCACCGGGATCGTCGGCGCGTCGACCGCGTACGCGCTGCACGCGCTGTTCGGCACGGCGGCGGGCTTGTTCGTCCTGCTGATCGCCCTGCTCGCGGCGATCGTCTTCCTCGAGATCAACGTGCCGCGGACGATCGCGACGCTGGGTGGCGCCGCGTGCGCGTACTTCCTCGCGGCCGATCTCGCGCTCGCGGCAGCCGGTCACCCCGCCGGTTGGGTCGGCGGTGCGCTCGACCGCGGCCTGCGCGCCGTGCTCGGCGACGCCGGGGTCTGGGTGCTGCTGATCGCCGCCGTGCTGGCGGTGACGGTCGCGATCACCGGCGTCTCGCTCAAGAAGGTGATCGGCTGGACGGTCGCCCGGCTCGCCGCGCTGCGCCCGGCGCGGCCGGACCCAGCGTCCGCGGCGCCGGCGCCGACCTCGCTGCGCGAGGCGTTCCATCTCCCTGCCCTGGTGCCGCGCGCCGCCGCTCCCGCCGCGACGCTCGTCGCCGCGCCGCCGATCCGCTTCTACGACGAGCCGGTCGTCGAGGACGAGCTCGACGAGGACGATGACGACGACGAGATCGAGGACGAAGACGACCTCGAGGACGACGAGCTCGACGACGACGAGCTCGATGAGGAGTTCGAGGATGAGGAGACGACCGACGAACCCGACGACGACGAGCTCGACGACGTCGAATCCGGCGTCGACGACGCCTTGCCGGCGCTCACCGGCGGGGCGGTCAGCGGCGACTACGAACCGGTCGCGCGGCGCGTCTACCGGCTCCCCGACCTGAGTCTGTTCGACCCACCGCAAGCCCAGAAGGGCGGCGACGCCGACCGCGGCCACCTGCTCGAGGACACGCTGGCCTCGTTCGGGGTCGGCGCGAAGGTGACGCACATCGAGCGCGGCCCCTCGATCACGCGCTACGAGCTCAAACCCGAGCGCGGTGTGAAGATCTCGCGCATCTCGGCGCTCGCCGACGACCTCGCGCTCGCGCTGGCCGCGACCTCGGTGCGCATCGAGGCGCCGATCCCCGGCAAGTCGGCGGTCGGGATCGAGATCCCCAACACGAGCCGTTCGCTGGTGGTGATCCGCGAGATCCTCGAGCATATCCCCAAGGCGATCCCGCCGCTCTCGATGGCGCTCGGCAAGGACATCACCGGCCGGCCCGTCTTCGGCGACTTGAGCCGGATGCCGCACCTGCTGGTCGCCGGCGCGACCGGCGCCGGCAAGTCGGTCTGCCTGAACTGCATCATCGCCTCGCTGCTCACCATCGCGACGCCGGATCAGCTCGAATTGCTGATGATCGACCCCAAGCGAGTCGAGCTGACCGTCTACAACGGGATCCCGCACCTCAAACACGAGGTCATCACCGATCCGTCGCTCGCCGCCGGAGCGCTGGCGATGATCACCCGCGAGATGGACCAGCGCTACGAACGGTTCGCCCATGCCGGCGTGCGCAAGATCGAGGAGTACAACGCCAAGTACCCCGACGAGACGCTGCCCTACATCGTCGTCGTCATCGACGAGCTGGCCGACCTGATGATGGTCGCGCCGGCGAAGGTCGAGATGCTGATCATGCGGCTGGCGCAGCTCGCGCGCGCGACCGGGATCCATCTGGTGGTCGCGACCCAGCGGCCCTCGGTCGACGTCATCACCGGTCTCATCAAAGCCAACATCCCCTCGCGGATCGCCTTCGCCGTCTCCTCGCAGGTCGACTCGCGCACGATCCTGGACATGGGCGGCGCGGAGCGGCTGCTGGGGCGCGGCGACATGCTCTATTTACCGATCGACGCGCCCAAGCCGGTCCGGGCGCAGGGCGCCTTCATCACCGGCGCCGAGATCGAGCGACTGGTCGATTTCTGGAAGCGGCAGGCGAAGCCCGACCACAGCCGCGCGATGGAGATCACGCCGATCCGCGAAGACGACGAGCGGGCGAACGGCGACCGCAAGATCGACGAGCTGTGGTACGACTCGGCGAAGTTCTTGCTCGACGCGCGCGTCGCCAAGGGCGATCCCGGCGTCGGCTCGACCGCCGCGCTGCAAGCGCGCTTCTCGATCGGCCACCCACGCGCGGTGCGGCTGATGCGCCAACTCGAAGAGTTCGGCATCGTCGGCCCCAACGAGGGGACCAAGCCACGCAGCGTCGTGATCGAGTCGCCGGCCGAGCTCGAACGGATCGCCGACCGGATCGGACGCCCGCCCCAGCAGGATCTCTTCGCCGGGTGATCCGCTTCGCCGGCATCGCGCTGGTCGCGGCGATCCTGTACGCGGCGCTGGGGCTGGCCGTTTCGCACGCGCCGCCGCAGGGGATCGATCTGGCCGGACGGGCGCTGGCCGGCGAAGCGCCGCGGGTCGCGCTCGTCTTCACGGAGTCGTGCTGGTTCGCCGTGCTGGTGACGTTCGGCGTCGTCGGCCTCGTCGTCGCCGCGTTCGTACGCGGCTGGCGCGAGCGGATCGTGACCGCGGTCCTGACCACGCTGATCTTCTGGAAGGTGAGCGACGTCCTCAAGAACCTCTTCCACCGGCCGCGCCCGACGTACTGGTACGTCATCCACGAGAACACGTTCGCGTATTCCAGCGGTCACGCGATGTTCGCCACGATCGTCTACTGGCTGTGGGCCTACTTCATCTGGAACAGCGACCTGCCGCGCGGCGTGCGCCTGACGGTCGCACCGCTGCTCGCGCTGTGGGGCTGCGGCGTCATCTGGTCGCGCCTCGCCCTCGGCGCGCACTACGTCACCGACCTGGTCGGCGGCGTACTGCTCGGGATCGTCGCGCTGGCGCTCGCCGCGGCGGTGCGGAGCGGTGGCCTTTTGCGGTGGAAGTCGGTCGCGCGCTGATAGCGGGCGCCCAGCGTGGCCAGCGCGGCTTCGCTCCAGGCGCTGCCAAGCAGCGCGAACGACGTCGGGAGGCCGTGCGGTCCGAAACCGTTGGGCAGCGCGAGCGCCGGCAGACCCGCGGCGTTGCCGGGTGAGATCAGCGAGGGGGACGAGCCGTACTTCGGATAGGCTTTGTCGAACGGGACGCCGATCGGGAAGGTGACCGTGTCGAGGGTCGGCGACACGACGGCATCGTAGCCTTCCATCGCCGCTGCGAGCGCGGCGTTGAGCTTCGTGCGCTGACGTTGCGCGTCGATGTAGTCGACCGCCGGCGTCGCGTACGCGACGTACCCGCCGAGCTTGTCCTGCGCGTTGCGCAGCTCGCGCGAGCGGCCCGACTCGATCAGGTCGCGGAACGCGGCCGCGCCCTCGGCGTTGACGATCGTCCCGACCAGTTCTTCCCACGGCCCCTTCGGCAGCGCGACCTCGCCCGCCAGATCGCACAACTCGCCGAGCGCGCGCAGCGTCGCGCGAAAATTCGCGGCGACCTCCGGCATCGCACCCTTGGTCGCGTGGCGCAGCACCGCGACGCGCAGCTTGCGGCGCGGTACGCTCAGCGGCGCGTCGACCGCCGTCGGGTCGTGCGGATCGCTGCCCGCGAGCGCGGCGAGGATCAGGTGCGTGTCGCGTGCGCTGCGCGCCAGCGGACCCAGCTTGTCGAGCGACCAGCACAGCGCCATCGCGCCGTGGCGCGAGACGCGGCCGTAGGTCGGCCGCAGCCCGGTGATCCCACACGCGGTCGACGGGAAGAGGATCGACCCCGAGGTCTCCGAGCCGATCGCGAAGCCAACCAGACCGGCCGCGACCGCGATCCCCGAGCCGCTCGACGATCCGCCGCTCCAGTACTGCGGGTTCCACGGCGTGCGGCCGGGGCCGGTGAACGACGCGTCGGCCTCGTCGTAGCCGAACCCGCCGGCCAGCTCGACCATCGCCAGCTTCGCCAGCAGCACCGCGCCGGCGTCGGTCAGCTTGCGCACGGCCGTCGCGTCGAAATCGAAGCGCTGGCGGCGGTACGGCTGCGCGCCCCAGGTCGTCGGCGCGTCGGGCGTCGCGAGCAGATCCTTGACCCCGTAGGGAATCCCGTGCAGCGGGCCGCGCACGATGCCGCGCGCCCGCTCGCGGTCGGCGCGGCGCGCCTCGCGCCGCGCGCGCTCGGGCAGGATCGTCACCACGCCGTTGTAGACCGGACCGTAGCGTTCGAGCCGGTCCAGGTAGAGGTTCGTCAGCTCGAGCGACGAGACGTGCTTCGCCCCGAGCAGCCGCTGCAGCTCGACGACGTCGGCGAAGGCGAGATCGTCGGCGTTCATCGCGGCACCGCAACCGCGAAGCGCGTCACCGGCTCGTCGCCGTTGCGCAAGCCACGCCCGCGATGGGGATTGAGGACAGCGCCGACGGCGTTGTCGTCGATCCCGCGCGCGATCGTCTCCACCTCGGCATCGCTCAGCGCCGGGTCGAAGCGGCGCATCGCCGCCGCGGCGGCGAGCGCGGCCGCCGAGGGCGGCTTCGCCGACCCGGCCGCAGGTGGGGAAGAGGCGGCCGGAGACGCCGGCGGGGTCTGCGCGTCGGCAGCGGCGGCGAGCAAGAGGGTGGTCGCGACGCCGGAAACGGCGCCGAGGAAGGTACGTCGGTCGGCCATGCGGGCTACGGTTGGACGTCGGCGCGAGGCCTCCGGCTGCCGGGCGGGGTAGGTGCACGCGTATGGAGACGTCCGTCGCGCGGATCGATGCCGAGCGCCGCGCACGCACCGGCGTCCCCGAGGTGATCTTCGCCGCGGGGAAGACGCTCGAGCAGAACCTGGCCCTGGTCGCTGCGCTCCACGCGCGCACCGGGTTCGCGCTGGCGACCCGCATTCCGCACGATCAGCAGGCGGCACTCGCGGCGGCCTATCCCGACGCTGTCCTCGAACCGGTCGCCGGCGCGCTGCGCCGCGGGACGCTGCCGCGGACCGGCCAGCGGGTCGCCGTCGTCTGCGCCGGCACCTCGGACCTGCCGGTCGCGCAGGAAGCCGCCTTCACCCTCGACGCCTTCGGCGACGACGTCGTGCGCGCGACCGACGTCGGCGTCGCGGGCGTGCACCGGCTGTTCGAAGTCCTCGACGAGCTGCGCGTCTGCCGGGCGATCGTCGTCGTGGCGGGGATGGAGGGCGCGCTGCCCAGCGTCGTCGCGGGGTTGGTGCAGGCGCCGGTGATCGCGGTGCCGACCAGCGTCGGCTACGGCGCCGCGTTCGACGGGCTCGCCGCGCTGCTTGCGATGCTGACCGCCTGCGCACCGGGGATCGGCGTGGTCAACATCGACAACGGCTTTGGTGCCGCCGCGCTGGCCCACAAGATCGTCTGCGCATGAGCCAGGCGCGACGGATCGCCTACGTCGAGATGATCGGCGGGGCGGCGGGCGACATGCTCTTAGCAGCGTTCCTGGACGCCGGGCTCGACCGCGACGCACTCGAGCGCGCGCTGCGCGGCGTCGTCGCCGAGGGCTGGACGTTCGCCCCCGAGCGGGTCGTCAAACGCGGCATCGCGGCGACCTCGGCGCGACTGGTCGTCCCCGGCGAGGACGGCGCGCCCGACCACGATCGCGCGCACCGCCACCATGCCGGCCCGCAGCGAAGTTTGGCCGACGTGCTGGCGATCGTCGAACGCAGCACGCTGAGCGCACGCCAGCGCGAGCGAGCCGGCACCGTCTACCGGCGGCTCGCCGAGGCCGAGGCGCGGGTCCACGGCGTCGACGTCGCGACGATCCACTTCCACGAGATCGGGCAGATCGACGCGATCCTCGACGTCGCGGCCTTCTGCATCGCGCTCGACCTGCTGGCGATCGACGAGGTGCGCTGCTCGCCGTTCCCGATCGGCGAGGGGACGATCCGGATGGAGCACGGGACGTACCCGAATCCGCCGCCCGCGACCGCCGAACTGCTGCGCGGCTGGCCGACGCGCGCCGCCGCCGTCTCCGGCGAGCTGGTCACGACGACGGCCGCCGCGATCCTGACGACCTTGGCCACCCCGGGTGGTCGGCCGGATCTGGTCGTCGAGCGGATCGGCTACGGCGCGGGGACCAGCGACTTCTCGATCCCCAACGTCACCCGCGTCTCGATCGGCACCGTCAGCCTGCGCGAGGGTGCCGGCGAGGGGCCGGAACGCGACCAGATCGTCGTGCTCGAAGCGAACATCGACGACATGTCGCCGCAGCACTACGAGCTGGCGCTTGAGCGCATCTTCGCCGCCGGTGCGCGCGACGCGTGGTTGACGCCGATCGTCATGAAGAAAGGCCGGCCGGCGATCCTGTTGGCCGCGCTCGCCGACCCGTCGGACGAAGACGCGGTCGCGCGCGCGATCCTACGCGAGACGACGACGATCGGCGTGCGCGTGCGGACCGAGCGGCGCCACGTGCTGGCGCGAACGCTTGTGACGGTCGAGACGCCCTACGGCCCGGTGCGGGTCAAGGAGGTCCGGCTCGACGGCGTGACGCGCGTGCGCGCCGAGCACGACGACCTGCTGCGCATCGCGCGCGAGCGCGGGCTCCCGCTGCCCGAGGTCGCGCGCGTCGTCGAGCGCAGCCTCGCGCCGGAGGGCGTTCCGTGATCGAGCTCGAGGCCACGCCGGCCGCCAAGGAGGCGCGGTTGCGCGCGATCCTGCGCGAGCTGGGCAGCTGCGTCGTCGCCTTCTCCGGCGGCGTCGACTCGGCGCTGGTGCTGCACGTCGCCACCCAAGAACTGGGCGTGCGCGCGATCGGGATCACCGCCCACAGCGCGTCGCTGGCGGAGCGCGAGCACGCCGGCGCGCTCGCCTTCGCGCAGGCCGTCGACGCGCGCCACGAGGTCGTCGAGACGCACGAACTCGACGACCCGGCGTACGCCGCCAATCCGGCCAACCGCTGCTACTTCTGCAAAACCGAATTGTACGGGCGGTTGACCGAAATCGCGCGCGAGCGCGGGATCGCCGCGATCGTCGACGGCTTCAACCGCGACGACGAGGGCGACTGGCGCCCCGGACGCGCCGCCGCGCGCGAGCACGGCGTGCGCAGTCCGCTGCACGAGGCCGGCTTCACCAAGGCCGACGTGCGCGCGCTGGCCCACGCGCTGGGCCTGGAGGTGTGGGACAAACCGGCGTTGGCCTGCCTCTCCTCGCGCTTCCCGCACGGGACGCCGATCACGCTCGCGCTGCTGCGCCGGGTCGACCGCGCCGAGCAGGCCGTCCACGACGCGGGGCTGCGCGCGTGCCGCGTCCGCCACCACGGCGAGCTGGCGCGCATCGAGGTGCCACCGCAAGACATCGCCGCCGCCGCCGAGCCGGAGCGCCGCGCGCGGATCGTCGCCGGCGTGCGCGCGGCGGGCTACCGCTACGTGACCCTCGACCTCGGCGGTTACGCGACCGGCGGCGGCTTCAACGCCCCCGAATAGTGGGCCGCACCGCGGCGAAGAGCGCTTCGAGATCGACCACGAGGCCGGGCAGCGCCTCCAGCGCGAGGACGTCGCCTCGCTCGCACGTCCGCGTCCCTGTCGCGTCGTAGACGACGACGATCTGCTCGCGCGGGTCGACGACCAACACGGCGGCCGACCCAGCCGCTAGGTAGGTCGCGGTCTTGTCAGCGACGTCGGCTGGGCGATCGTCGGGCGAGAGGATCTCGATCGCCACGGTCGGCGCGCCGAGAGGGACTTCGACCTGCTCGTCCGGCGCGTCGGCGGCCAGCGTATCGTACGCCAGGAATGCGACATCGGGAACCAACGGCCGGACCGCCTCACCGGGAGGCGCGACCCGAAACCGCCACTCGGTTCCGACCCGACCGCGCTCGCCGGCGTCGGCCCAGCCGTTGAAGGCGGTGAAGAGCAGCCCTTGCAACCGGGCGTGGCTGTAGGTCGGGCTCATCTTTTGGAGGGCCCGCCCGCGCACCCACTCGGTCTCCGGCTTGGTGATCGGAAGGACGATCTCGTGCAGCATCTGACGCCAGTCTATCACGCGCGCGGCGCTGCGGGACAAGCCGGGCCGATGGGCTCGACGGCGTGAGCGTGCTCTTACGTCTGCGTTAACTGCGACGGATGACTTCCGGCGCCGGCCGTGAACGTCGCGTGCGAACCGAAATGGAGTTCTCTTCGATGAGACCGGCCGTGCTCCGGATCGATCTCGCGCTCGGAATGGCGCTGACGCTGCTCGCGCTCGGCGCAACGACCGCCGGCGCGCAGCCGGTGGCACCCGCTCCGGCCGCATCCCCATCCGCCGCGCCTGTGCCATCGGCATCGCCCGCGTCGTCACCGACGCCGCGACCAGGGACGCTCCGGCTCGGCATCGACGCCCACACGACGTTCATCTCCGACGGCACGGCCGGGCCGGGCCAGTTGCCGGTCGAGCGCACCGGCTTCGCGAACGGGAACCCGCTCTCGCCCGAGGTGCCGTACGACACGCTCTCGAGCGCACCGGAGGTCCCCGGGAACGCCTTGGAGTCGGCCCTCCTGCTGCGCCCGACCTACTTCGGCCGCGCCTTCGACCTGAGCGCGACGGTCGGCGTCGGCGTCGTCGACGGCAGCGTGACCAACGCCGCGTACTGGGGCGAATCGATCTTCCCGACCCTCAACCCGCATCTCGGCAGCCAATCCTTGCCCTATGCGATCGTCTTCCCGACGCATCCGGGACAGGACGACGGCAGTGCGTTCGCGGCCTCGGTGCTCGCCGGCAGCATCGCCTCGAAGGACGGCGCCCTCGTCCTGCGCGGCGGCTGGTTCGACTTGACCCAGAGCGCGCAGTTCGTCTTCGTGCAGCCGGCCCTCACCAGCGTGAATCCCGCCATCGGCGTCGCGACGCCCGAGACACTCGGCGACGGACCGCCGAACCTCGATGCCTGGCAGGCGTCGTCGAACGCGCTGCCGCTGCACGGCGTTGACGCGGTCGTCAAAGCTGGCTTGGCGACGATCGAAGCCGCCGACGCCGCACTGCCGACCCTGCCGCAGACGCCGGCGCAGATGCGGACGGTCTCGGTGGTCGTCGACCACGGCGAAGGGACCCGCTACACGCTGCAATATCTGCAGGTCGGCACCGGAGGTGCCCTCGTGCCGACGACGCTCCTGTTCGGCGGCGATCCGTCGATCGAGACGACCGACCAGGGACCGCTCCCGTCGAGTGTGATCGGCGCGCAGCACCAACACATCTACGGTGCGTCGGCGACCTTCCATGCGGCGCGTGCGCTCGACGGGATCGTCGAAGTGGGCGGGTCGACCTACGAGGCCGACCACGTCGCCGAGCCGGGGACGGGGCAGGCCGGCAGTTATCTGCACGGCGGCCTCTCGCACGCGATCGGCCGGTTTAGCGCCAGCGCCGACTTCTACCGCAACAGCGCCTCGTACGCCGACATCCTGCTCCCCTACGGCGTCCCCGAGAACGTCTGGAGCGTCGCCTGGTCGTGGCCTGGCCAGTGGCTCAAGTCGAACTACCAGCTCATCAACGACTATCCGGTCAACATCGACCGTCAGGGCTACCGAATCAAGGCCAGCCTACGAGGCGCCGGCAGCCCACTCGACCTGCGCGTCGCTTACGCGAACTTCGGCCAGATCGTCCCGATCACGTACGCCAACGCGCTGACGACCGGGTTCATCGACGGCTTCTTCCTCCCGCAGCCCAACGACGCGGCGACGCTCGGGCGCCAGCACCAGTACGCGCTCTTCATCGGTTGGCACCCGTCGTTCGGCGATCTGACGCTCGACACGACCGAGGATACGATGCGCCGCCCGTTCGATCTCGGCTTTCCGCAGGACGACGTCAGCTACGACACGACCGCCGCCGTGTTGAGCTTCGCCCACCATTTTTCACCGCGCGTGCTGGCGACGGTCGGGCTGGCGCGCTACGGCATGCGCGGCAGCTTCGGCTCCGCCCTGACCAACGTCGACTACTGGCAGCGCACCGGCTTCGTCGGCGTCGAGCTGGTCGAACATCCGCACCTCTCGGCGCTGGTCAGCCTGCACCGCGGCGCGTTCTGGGGGATCCCGACCGTCCTGGCCGGCCCCCCCACGAACTTCACCGCCACGCTGCTCGTCGTCGAACAGCGCTACCATCTTTAAGTTCGAACCGACTCACATCGGGGGGACGACGCCGCCCTCGCCGACGTTGATGCGGAACGCGTCGGCGCCGGCCACGATGACGAAGACGCGCTTCCCCGGCGTGACCAGGGCCAGGTTCCCCCGGACGATGCGAACGATCGGGACGTTCGGGGGAATCGCGATCGCCTTCGTCCCGCCCTTGTAGGCGACGTGCACGACGAGCGATCCGTGACCGCCGACGCCGGTCACCGTGGCGTTGGTCATCATCGACGAGCCGCCGCCCATGGCGACCGTGCCGTTGGTCATCGCCGAGGCGTGCCCACCGGCCGGGAGATCCCACGGATAGTCGCCCTCACCGGTGCCCTTCATCATCGGCGGGAAGATGACGACCTCGAGCGCGCGCGCGACCGAAGGAGTCGGAACGTTGGCGACGCCGATGAACGTCCCCGGCGTGATGTCGGCCGAGCTGCCCCGGACGAGCCCGGCGACGCGCGTATCGGGCGTGATCGCGAGTTGGAGCGGACCGTGCGCGGTCGCGAGCGTGAGCTGCGTCGCGGAGATTGCCGTCACGGTACCGCGGACGTGCCCCGTCGGCTTGGCGAGCGCCGGGGTTGGGACCAGCGCGAGCAGCGCGACGGCGAGTGATGAGCCGGCGAGAGCCAGCGTGCGAAAGTACGACACGAGCCGTAGGCTAGACCCGAGATGTGAAGGATCCCTGAAAGGTCTGCGGCGCGGAGCCCGTGCGGCTCCTAGACCTCCATCACGACGGGGATGACGATCGGGCGGCGGCGCGACTTCTCGAAGACCGCCTTGGCGAGCCCCGAGCGGATGTGCTCCTTGACGTTGCCGATGTCGCGGATCCCCTCGGCGCTGCAATCGTCGAGGATGCGGGTCAGCCGCTCCTTGAGCTCGTCGACCAGCTCGCCGGACTCCGGCAGGTAGAAGACGCCGCGCGAGATCAGGTCGGGGCCGGCGACGACGCGCGCCTCTTCGGCGTCGACCGTGACCACGACCATCATGATCCCGTCGGCCGAGAGGTGCTTGCGGTCGCGCAGCACCGCCTCGCCGATGTCGCCGACGCCCGAGCCGTCGACCATTACGTTGCCACCGTAGGTGCGGCCCACTTTCTCAGCGCCTTCCTTGGTGAACTCGAGCACGTCGCCGTTCTCGGCGATGAAGACGTTGTCGCCCGCCACGCCGGTCTGCTGCGCGAGCCGGCCGTGCACGACCAGCATGCGATACTCGCCGTGGATCGGGATGAAGTACTTCGGCCGCACCAGGTTGAGCATGAGCAGCAGTTCCTCTTGCGAGGCGTGACCGGAGACGTGCGCGTTCCCGCTCGACCCGTGGATCACCGTCGCGCCCAAGCGGTAGAGGTTGTTGATCGTCTTGGCGACGCTCTTCTCGTTGCCGGGGATCGGCGTCGCCGAGATGACCACCGTGTCGCCGGGGACGATCTTGAACTGCT
>Ga0302324_100006281_pt1 | contig 25656 bp, 17 predicted proteins | sample Palsa_T0_1_FD_201949 | JGI IMG/M metagenome (GOLD analysis project Ga0302324, IMG submission 201949) | Peat permafrost microbial communities from Stordalen Mire near Abisko, Sweden - Palsa_T0_1 | ecosystem: Environmental > Terrestrial > Soil > Palsa > Peat permafrost | place: Sweden: Abisko... | reverse complement strand
GGCGACGCCTTTTAGTGGAGTACTCTACCAGGGAGCATTCCTGCGTAATGATTTTACTTACGGAGTAGCGCTCTTCCAGCACGGTTACCTCGAACAAGCCGCGGAATCATTTCGACAGGTCATCGCAGCCAAGCCGGATGATCCCGAAGGCTATTACAACTTGGGAACACTCAACCTGCGGAGAAATGACTTCAAGCAGGCACGTCAATATCTTCAACAGACTCTGAAGCTGCGTCCAGACTATCCCGAGGCGTGGAACAATCTCGGGATGATGGCTGCTCAAGAAGGACATCCGGACGAAGCCATCCAGAATTTTCAACAGTCGTTGCTCCTGAGGCCATCCTACGCTATCGCACTCCTGAACCTGGGAAATGTCTATCGGCGACAGGGGGCTTTTGAGAAGGCACAGGACTGCTTGAATCATGCGCTCGAAATTGAGCCCGACAATCCTGAAGTCAACTACAGTCTAGGCATGTTCTATGCTCAGCAAAGCCAGGTGCAGAGCGCAGCGAACTATTTGCAGAAAGCAGTGGAATTGCGTCGGGACTATCCCGAAGCCTTGAACAACCTTGGCGTTCTTTTCGTGCGGGAGGAGAATTACTCGAAGGCAGAGGAGCAGTTCAAGACTTGCATCCGCATTGTCCCGAGTTTCGATCAGTCCTATCTCAATCTTGCTCGACTCTATGCGTTGCGGAACGACAGGGCAAAAGCAAGAGAAGTTTTGCAAGATCTGCTACGCATGCAACCTCAGAACCAGGGTGCCATTCAGGCACTGGAGATGCTGAACGCAGCGCCCTGATGGTACTTGAATGGTGAGGCGGGAGCTAGCGTGTGCCCCTATAATCGCAGCTATGAATTTCCCCCGTCGCCGGTTCCTCGGCTCATCTCTTTTTGTGTTTGGCAGCACACTGATGGACGCTCTAACGACCCCACTTTGGCGATGGAGAGATCCAGCGCCGGTCAATGTTGCACTTTCGAATCAGGTGCAGTCTCCGGTGCAGTTTGTGGATATCGCAAAGCAAGCCGGGCTGAACGTTCCAAATGTATGGGGTGGTATCGACCACAAGCGGTCCATCATTGAGGCCAAGGGGAGCGGGTTGGCCTTCTTTGACTACGACCATGACGGATGGTTGGATATTTATCTCACCAATGGAAACCGGCTCGATGCACATTGGCCTGCTGGAAAGGCGCCGACATCTCATCTGTACAAGAATAATCGAGATGGCACGTTTACCGATGTCACTGAGAAATCAGGGCTGGGCGTTACTGGTTGGCAGACAGGCGTCTGCGTCGGTGACTACAACAATGACGGATGGGACGATCTGTTTTGCACCTTCTGGGGGCACAACATCCTCTTCCATAACAATGGAAACGGAACCTTTACGGATGTTACTCGTAAAGCCGGTCTCTATCAGGAACAGGTCCGTTGGGGCGCTGGCTGTAGTTTTCTCGACTATGACAGGGATGGCCACCTTGATCTTTTCGTATGTAATTACGTCAAGCTCGATCCGGAGAAGATTCCCGCTGCAGACGATACGCACTATTGCCAGTGGAAGGGCGTCCCCATCATGTGCGGCCCGCGTGGCCTTCCTGGCGACACAAACATTCTCTATCACAACAATGGCGACGGCACGTTCACCGACGTCTCACAGAAGTCGGGCATTCTGAAGCCCGGCCCACGGTACTCTATCACCTCGGTCTCTTACGACTTCGATAACGATGGATGGCCGGATATTTATGTTGCGGTGGACTCTCAACCGAGCATTCTCTTCCAAAACAATCATGATGGCACGTTCACCGATGTCGCCGTCATGTCCGGTTGCGCCTACAGTGATGGTGGTCATGAACAGGCCGGGATGGGAGTAGCCGTCGCCGACTACGACTGTGACGGCTGGTTCGACATCTTCAAAACCAACTTCGCGGATGACACCTGCAACTTGTACCACAACAATGGCGATGGGACTTTCAGCGATGTCACGTTTGCTTCAGGTGTTGGAGTCAACAATCGCTATGTCGCGTGGGGATGCGCGTTTATTGACTACGACAATGATGGCTGGCAGGACATCTTTCAGGTGAATGGGCACGTTTACCCTGAGATTGACAGCTACCATTTCGATCAGACTTTCAAGAATCCGCGCCTGGTCTACAAGAATCTCGGCAATGGACGCTTCAAGGATGTTTCGTCGGAGATGGGGCCCGGCATCACCGAACATTTTTCCAGCCGTGGCGCGGCCTTCGGAGACTATGACAACGATGGCGACATGGATGCGCTGATTCTGAATATGAACGATCTGCCATCGCTCCTTCGCAATGACGGTGGCAATAAGCAGAACTGGATCAAGATCAAGCTCGTGGGTGCCAAATGTAATCGCACAGCCATTGGAGCGAGGATTCGGGTCATCACTGGAAAACATATCCAGATGGATGAGGTCAACAGCGGCACGAGCGTCATGTCACAAAGTGACTTGCGCCTTCACTTCGGCTTAGGGAAGGTGGAGACTGTGGATGTAATCGAAGTCAAGTGGCCAACTACGCAGAAGATCGAAAGATTCATGCAGGTCAAAGCAAATCAGATACTCACCATTCGCGAAGGTGATGGGATCATCGGGACATCGAAGTCAGCCTCAACGTAGAGTTTTCTGCAAACAGGTATGACAGGGAGAGGCTCGAATCATCTTCCCGGAGCGATGTGTTTGCTATGGAATACTTGTTTGGGCCAATCGCTTCTTCACTTCACTTGGCTGTAGGATAAGTTGGCTGGCCCTGTAGAACCACCAAGAACTGTTTGATCTCCCGCCTCTGGCGTTCTACAGCAGCAGCCTGTTGCTTCTCGATCTCATTATGAAGCAGGAACTCCTTATTGGCCTTTACCTGCTGACCTGTCCGATCATAGGCCACCCCCAACCGATAGTGAGCCTCGCCTAACTGCGGGTCCGCTTCGATTGCCCTCGTGTAAAAACCGATTGCTTTCTCATAATTATGCCGCGAAGAATAAAGAATGCCGAGCTGTAGGTAGGCGTCCACGCAATTGGGGTCGATTGTTATGGCCTTTGTAAGCAGGGTTTCCACCTGTTGCAAGGCTCGCTGGTCCGCCCGCTGTTCCTGTCGTTTCCAAACAGCCATCGCATAGAGATAATTCGCGAGAGGACTGTTGGGCTGCTTCTGCAGAAACCGTGTCAGTTTTTGCTCAACGCAGGGCAATGGTGTGGGTGCCTCTCTCTCTATCTTACCCATGAAAATGTAGGGCTCGGGGTCTGCTGGATTCAAGTCGGAAGCATCACAGAGTCGGAGAGCCGCCTCGTCGTAGAGAGCTCCTGCAAAGAGAGAAGTACCGAGCGCAGTCAGCATTCTAGGTGATTTTGGGTATGCCTTGGCCCCATTCCTGAAAACCTCTGCAGCTTGCCACACAGCCCGGTGCAGTAATAACTCCGAGCCCCATTCAAAGTAATTTTGCTCGCTTGGATCCAGATGGACGGCCTGCTCCTCTTCCTGAACGGCAGCTAACGGATCACCCAGCTTCTCATCAAGTTCACCTGCCAGGCGATGTAGGTCAGCTGAGTCCTTATGCGCCAATAGTTTCTGTATGTATTCGCGGGCCAGCGAGAAATCGCCCGCCTCTTTGTAAGCCAGCGCAAGATCGTACGCATTGCCATCTATCGCCGGATCGATCTGGTACGCAGTCTGCAGTAGCGGGATAGAGTCTCGGTATCTGCCGGTGTGGAGATAGAATTCGCCAAGCTGATGATTTCCCTTATAACTTATGGGAGCGCTGGCAAGAGCGGTACGTAGCTTGCTCTCAGATTCATTCCCTTTACTTGTGTCATCTGGTAACCCTGATTCGTTGTGTCTCAAACCCTCGGGTTTGAGCGTGAGGGTTTCGCGCGCGAGATCCTCGCTTGTTCGTAAGGCAGAATCCGACCCATGCCCTCCTACAGCCGTCCAGTCAATAACTCCCGCAATGGTGAAATTCGGCTTGTCGGAAAACTCCATAGTTTGAGGTGGGGACGGTGAAGGCGCGCTGGAATTTGGCTGAATATCTTCTTGCACTTCGAGAATCAAGTCGATATTTTTTCGATCGCCCTCTGACAATGCAAGGACGGGAGTGCCATGACTACTTAGTCCTGATTTTTCCGCGCTCAGTAAATAGCGGCCCGGCTGGAGGGTTGTAAATGCGAAGATACCTGCAGCGTTCGTTTTTGTCTCAACGGGCTTGAGAGTACCCTCTTGCTCAAGCCTCACTGACGCGTCGCCAATGGACTTGCCCGCCAAGTTGAGGACGTTCCCCTGAATTGTGACTCCGCCCGAGCGTTGCGGATGAGTTTGCTGAGCAACTACCCCAGGGATCAGCATGCTGATCAGGGCCGCGATGACTGAGAGAGAGCCCCGAAGCCACCGAGGATTCCTAGTTTCAGAAGAAGACCGCGATTTGTAAAAACCATTCACGCTGGGACCGAATTTACTTACATCGCGCATTTTCCTTGGTGCCTCGTATCTTCAAATCCGCTGGCACATTCGTCGGCGAGCCTGCCTTGCCCTTGCAGGAATAACGCTCTCTTTGGACGACCGCCCTCTGACGGGAACAGGGTGCTTCCGTCCGCCCTTGCCGGACCCAAACCAGAGTACCGCTCGGCAGCTGGCGTGTCGATCTAACGACCGAACAAAGCTGCACTCATAGTCCCGTGTCTCCGCTGTATAAGATGAATACTCCTACTTGCCTGAAAACCTGTGGAACTGGCGCCTAGGCCCGCCTGATGCATAAGCACTGAGTCTTTAATATTCAAAAGTTACCCTGCATCCTCCTTGGATGCAATCGGTTACAGAGATTCCGCGGTAGCCCTAAGATTCACTAAGATCGCCACGTGCAGCTCCATGGATCCTGCCAAATTGTCCTCCAAGCAAATTATGAACACCGCACGACCATCCGCGCTGCGCACCACAAGTGCGGTTCGATTCTAATATTAGAAGATAACTTTCGATGTGTGCCAACACGGCTCAATCACCTTACCGCAAGATGGATGCTCAATGATGGGCTATAGTGACTGTGTCCCAGCCAGGGGGGGATATAGGTCGCTATGATGCATTGCATCGATCCAGGAATCGCATTCTCCAGTAACTCGGACGCAGAAAGGTAACGGATCCCGACCACACATGAACATTCGAGAGGTTGCAAAAAAAGCCGGAGTCTCCACAGCTACTGTGTCCAGAGTTGTAAATGGAACAGTTCCTGTTAGCGTCCTAATTGAGCGCCAAGTTCGCAGTGCCATCAAGTCGCTCGGCTACTATCCCAATACGCATGCGCGCACCCTAGGCTCCGGTAGGAGTCATATGTATGGCCTCATCATCTCGGACATTGCCAATCCATTCTTCCCAGATATCGCGAAGTTCTTCGAGCGCATCGCGGTCGAGCATGGGCAGGAAGTTCTGATTGCGAATACCGATTATCAGCCGCAACGAATGCAGGTATGCGTCCGACGAATGCTCGAACGAAGGGTAGATGGTGTCGCCATCATGACATCGGAAATGGATCCTAAACTCGTGCAATTACTGAACAAGCGCGGCATCCCGATTGTCTTCCTCGACACCGGATGTGTGGGACCCAACATTAGTAACGTCTTTATCGACTACGTCAGTGGTATCGAACAAGCCATCGAGCACTTGACTTCATTGGGGCATAAGAGAATTGCATTCGTGAGCGGTCCCCCGACACTCGCGTCTGCCAAGACTCGCAGCAACGCCTTCGCGCTTTCTCTTAAGAGGAAGGGGCTCAGCCACAGTGCCGACTATATGCAAATGGGCGACCATCGAATTGAGGGGGGGCAGAGCGCGATGGCAAAACTGTTGAAATTGCGCCAACCTCCGACAGCCGTGATGGCTTCTAACGACCTGACAGCGATCGGTATGATGCGCGCGATTCACGCCGCGGGTCTGCACGTACCAGGAGATATCTCAGTGATGGGTTTCGACGATATCGAAATAAGCAATTTCCTGCAACCTCCACTCACTACAATTCGCGTTCCGCGTGCGGAGATTGGAGTGAGCGCTTTTAATGCTCTTTACGCGTCCAGCCATCGGCGTGGAAACAATGGGACGGAGTACCGGATCTCAACCGAACTCGTCATTCGTCAGTCGACCGGCCTCGTCAAGTGTTGACAGGAGCGTATTCGTCGCAGATAGTGGACCCCGCCCAAGAAATACTGCTAACCCGGGATCGTCTCAGGTCTAAATTGACAGGAAACGTCATGTAGGTTTCGCTCAGGTTGACCAAAGCATTTCCACCGATAGTCTGGGCTGAGTGAACTTCAGCACCTCGTGCAGAAGCACAGCACAATCGAGGTTCAATCGCCGTGGCATTGATGCACTCGTTTCAATTTGCGTGGGACATCAAAGCATTCAATGCAATTCTGAAAGGTGATCTATTGTGTTCCATGGCTTGACGGGAATCGTACTGAGCAATTGGGGCGACCCCTTTGCTGCTGGTTTTAGTCCAAGACACAGTTGAAGAGTGGTCTCAAAGCAATCGGACAGGGGCGCCGCATCTCCGAGACGACGTGTGAGTGTACCTATGTCGAGGCTGTCGCGCCTATGTTTACCGATAACGCGAATGTCTATCAACGTTCGCGTCTCGGCATATGAAAGCGCAATATTGTCCTGGAGAGTCGGCGGCCCTCTGTCAATGCCGCTTACCCTGAGGAAAAGAGTGCGGTAACGCCGGGTCCGATTTACTCCTGCCCGCGAACTACTGCTTGAATTGAAACAACAGTAGGAGGCGCTCAAGGAATTTGAAGCGACGCTGACGAAGGAGCCAACCGCGTTCCGTCGCTGTACGGGTAGCTAAGGTGGCGATGTTGGCCGGAGATTGCCAAACGAGGCAGACCTATTTCCATAACTTGTTCGGGGGCTATCCTTGTCGTCGCTCATGACCGCTCTCTAAGCTTTGCGCAGTCATTTGTAAAAAGACCAAGCACTCGAGTGATACCTGCTTCATCAAGCGCAGCTCATAGCCCTTCCAGAGCCAGTCGCGGCTGCATTCAATCAGCTCAGCAAGCTGTTGTCCGGTAATTTGTGCAATGCCTGTCGACGAGTACCATCTATCAGATGATGCTTTCATATCCTTCTAGTTCCTCGGCCGAGATGTTGGCCCACAGGAGGGTACGGAGGCTATTCTCGGGGCTGCCGATTCCGAATCATCGCCAACGTAGTAGTAGTAGGCAGGACCGAAGAACGCGTTGCCCGAGAGTGCCGAAGCGTCCGGAGTTTGGGCCTGTGCCAGCGTGGGTCAGCAAAACAACAGGAAACAGTACCTGAAAGGATAGAAACCTTGTCGTCCAGGCATCTGCAATCACCAGCCATGGGAGCCGCGCAAGTGCACACGATCTTCTGTTGAAACATAGTAACTTTCACAAACATCACACGTAATACAACTTTAGGTAGAAGGCGCAGAGTTTTATTCCGGAGCCTAAAAAATTCCCAAAAATGGGAATTCGCCGCGAATATCCTGACCGTGCATGTCTGGTGAATGCCGCCGGTGAGCAGGAGACGAAAGCATCGTGGCGGCCCGCTATGGGGGGCAGTGATATAAAGGCTGTTCTGACTGCGAAGGATGAGGCTCGGCCAGGCCGTTCGGGTGGCGGATGTCTGAGCCCCTGCAGAGGAAGAAAATGGCGGATGCACGATGGGGTGGATGATGCGGGTGAAGTACGGGGTACGACGCAGCGTTTGGGTGATCGCAATGGCAGCGAATTTGGCAGGGTTGGTTGGGTTGGCGGCGGCCCAGGCGACAGCGCCTAAGGCTGCTGAGGCTGCACAGTCACCGGTGGACAGGACATCGTCCGGGGATTCACCGGACGATCCGGGACGGCTGGCGGTTCTATCGCCTGCGATCAATCACGCTGAGGTGAGCAAGGCGACAGAGAAGGTAGCAGACTGGCAGCTTGCGCGGGCCGAGCCAGTATTCAATCAGCAGTGGACGTTTGCTGCGTTATACGACGGGTTGCTGGCGGCGTCGAAAACTACGGGTGATACTCGATACCACGATGCGGTGCTGAAGATGGCGCAGGGCTTCGACTGGAAGCTGCTGGATGCGCGGTTTCCTCATGCTGACGATATGGCATTGGGTCAAGCTTATCTGGATCTTTATCTGGAGAAGCGCGATCCGGTGCGGGTGGCGGACACGAAGATAATTCTGGACCGCTTGGTGGTGCGACCTGACGATCCGGCCAAGCTTCTTTGGTGGTGGTGCGATGCGCTATTTATGGCGCCCCCAGTGCTGGCGCGAATGTCAGCCGCGACTGACGATAGGCGCTATCTGGACTATATGGACCACGAATGGTGGGAGACTTCGGCGAGTCTATATGACCCAGCTGAGCATTTGTATTTTCGCGACAGCCGATACCTTACGCAGAGACAGGGTAATGGGCAGAAGCTGTTTTGGGCGCGCGGCAACGGCTGGGTCATGGGCGCATTTGTGAAGGTGCTGGAGGTGATGCCAAAGGACTATCCAGACCGCGAAAAGTACATTGCTCAATACAGGGAGATGGCCGACCGAATCGCATCCATTCAGGGCAAGGACGGTCTGTGGCGCAGTGGGTTGCTCGATCCCGACGCGTACGATCTGCCTGAGGTTTCGGGGTCCGCGTTCTTCACTTATTCGCTGGCGTGGGGGATCAATCACAAGGTGCTTAATCGCGCGAAGTTCGAACCGGTGGTGAAGCGTGCCTGGGCGAGGATGCTGACGCACATCTATGCAGACGGACGGCTGGGGTCCATCCAACCGATCGATGGCCAGCCGGGCAAGTTCAAGCTTTCCGCGAGCTATGTATACGGTGTGGGTGGCTTTTTGCTGGCTGCGTCAGAGGTCGATGCAATGGCAGCGAAAAAATGATTCGGTATTGGCTCAGGAGGGTACATGTTCCAGTGAACTAGGCGGTGACGGCAACTCAGAGAAGACGGGCAACGCAAAGAAATAGATTTGTGCAAAGATTTGAAAATGTGCAAAGAGAAATAAATCTGATACGAGTAAGTATGAACTGTCTTCAGAAAAATTTGTATTGCGTGATCATTGCGCCTCTCCTGTTTACTCAGGTTTCAGCCCAAGCTTCTTCACTTCGCTCACCTTGGGATGTAGTCAAGATCGATCTGACCGATATTCCCTATTCCTGTCCAGCGGCTCTCTCAGTCCCGCAAGACTTAACTATGGACGGCTTCTATCGCCTCGACGATCCCACCCACTCCATCATCGATCCAGTTCGCCAGGCTGCGTACGATCGAGCCAGTAAAAACGTGAAAGGCGCAGGAGTGGAAATCGTCGCTGCAGCCGATGATTTTCGTAAAACAGGTTCTCGAGCAGCGGCAGTGTGCTCGCTCAATCTCATTAACGCGCTTGCCGCTCAGAACTCCATGGATGGAAAAATGTCATCCAATCAGGCGTACTACGTTCAGGGTTGGGTCGCAGGCGCCATCGCCATCGCTTATCTCAAGGTGTGCGGATATGGTCTGTCGGATCCCCAGAAGGATGCTTCGATTGCTGCGTGGCTAAAACGCATTGCGGATCATACAAAGTCATTCTACGACGCAAAGAAAGAGGGGGACGGCAATCGAAATAATCATTTTTACTGGGCGGGTATCGAGGTTGCGGCTATTGGTACTCTCGCCAATGACCGGACCGATTTCGATTGGGGGGTGAAAGCGTACAGCAGCGGCGTAGATGACATTCAGCCCGACGGAACTTTGCCACTCGAGATGAAGCGAGGCTCTCGTGCCCTTCACTATCACCTATATGCTCTTGCCCCTCTGGTTCTGCTTGCTGAATTCGGCGAAGCGAACGGTATAGATCTCTACGCGCGAGATAACGGGGCACTGCATCGCCTTGTGAACACCTCCGTCCAGGGTCTCATCGATCCAACCTTCTTTGAGCGGGCGTCAGGCGTGAAGCAGGAGATTTCGGCACGCCCGAGCGGCGATCAGATCGGATGGGCTCCGCCCTACCTTCGCAGGTTTCCCAATACTGCCCTCAAGACCTTCGTTGTTCAAGCAAGCAGTCTGAGCGTGTATTACCTCGGTGGATTGCCTCCACCGTAGGATTCGGCTTCTTCGAGAGATCTATGAACGAAACGAAGCAACTTTCACGCAGTACTCGTGATCATAGACCAGATATCGCATTCTTCTTGTGTCCGCAAACATGGGATCGATATGGACCCAATAGCATCTCGTCTGGTTATTTCGGGCTCTCGGGACTAATAATCGACGAACGGTGTTTCATCTTAGGTTCTTAATGGCGACCAATCCTAACGAGGGCAGGCATGCGTATGGTTTCCAAACCAGAAGCGATTGAGCCTAAGGGATGTTAGGCAAAATTGATCGAAGAGGCGCACTGGCGGTCTCTCCGCGTACCGAACACCTCTCAAGGAGTTTTTGGAATGGAAAGAGTTGGGCAACAAATATGATTATGAGGAATGAGCTCGAATACTCGACCGGCATCTCTGCACAAGCAGCGTCATATAAGGTATGCCTCAGCAAGAACGCTTCTTTTGCCCTAATCGTGAAGGTGAGTTCTGTCCACTGCTTGACGAACAAGAATAACTATCGTTTACTAGCTCTTGATGCAGATCTCTCCCAGCGTCGAAGCTCGTCCCTTCCGTGAACTTTGTGCGGATCACGGGCTGACCGCGACCCACCAGCGCCAGGTTCTCTATGAGGTCATGCAGAGAATGCGTGGCCACCCCAGCCCGGAAGAGGTCTATGCGCGGGTCAAGAAGCGTATACCCGCGATCTCCCTTGCGACGGTTTACAAGAACATTCATCTCTTCGTCGAGAGAGGTGTACTAAAAGAAGTCAGCATGCATCATGGCTCTCTCCGAGTGGAGCTAAACAGCCACCTCCACCACCACATGGTCTGCTCGCATTGCAAGGCCATCACCGATATCGAAGAAAAGGATCTCGGCGTCCTCCCGGCACTGCAACGGTTGCCTGGAGGCTTTCAGGTGGAACGCTACGCTATTGACGTTATCGGAATCTGCGCGTCGTGTCAGAAAGCAAAACGCAGTTAACACCATCCACTCACTAACCGAACTGAAGAAGTTGCAATATGGGCGAAGACTACAAGATCAATATTTGAGACCGGTGCCCGCGCGACCAATCGTGGGCCAGGTTTCCCTGGCAATGAAAACGAAGGAGCAAAAATGTCGAACGAAATGAAGTGTCCAGTGCCGCACGACGGCAGTGCATCCACCAGCACGGAAACGGCCTCACCGAAGCATGGCGCTGTCACGCTCAACTCACGCAAGATCACACGCAACGAGCATTGGTGGCCAGACCGCCTCGACCTCGCAGTCCTGCACCAGAACACAAAACTGGCCGATCCCATGGGCCAGGACTTCGATTATGCGGCAGAGTTCAAGACCCTCGACCTCGACGCCGTCATCAAAGACCTTTACGCCTTGATGACCGACTCGCAGAGCTGGTGGCCAGCGGACTACGGTCACTATGGCCCGTTCTTCATCCGCATGGCATGGCACAGCGCCGGCACGTACCGCACCCATGATGGCCGCGGCGGCGCAGGCATGGGCACGCAGCGTTTTGCGCCGCTCAACAGCTGGCCAGACAACGTCAGTCTCGACAAGGCTCGCCGCCTGCTATGGCCCATCAAGCAAAAGTATGGCAAGAAGATCTCCTGGGCCGATCTCATGATTCTTACCGGCAACGTCGCGCTCGACTCGATGGGATTTAAAACCTTCGGCTTCGGCGGCGGTCGAGCTGACGTCTGGGTTCCGCAGGAAGATATCTTCTGGGGCTCAGAGCACACCTGGCTCGGCAGCGATCGTTACCAGGGGGAGCGTGATCTCGACCATCCTCTCGCGGCCGTGCAGATGGGTCTCATCTACGTGAACCCGGAAGGCCCCGATGGCAAGCCTGACCCCGTCGGCTCCGCACGCGATATCCGCGAGACCTTCGGCCGCATGGCCATGAACGATGAAGAGACCTTCGCCCTCATCGCCGGCGGCCACACCTTCGGCAAAGGCCACGGCGCATACGACCCCGGCCCTAATGTCGGCCCCGAGCCCGAAGGTGCGCCAGTTGAACAGCAAGGCCTTGGTTGGAAGAACTCCAAGGGCAAGGGCAACGCCGAAGACACCATCTCCTCGGGCCTCGAAGGCGCCTGGACATCAAGCCCCATCAAGTGGGACAGCGAGTATCTCGACAACCTCTACAACTACGATTGGGCGTTGAAGAAGGGCCCCGGCGGCGGGTGGCAGTGGTACGCCGTGAACGAGGAAGCCAACATCCCTGACGCGCATGTCAAGGACAAGAAGCACCTGCCCATGATGTTCACCTCAGACCTCGCACTTAAGTTCGATCCCGAGTACGAAAAGATCGGCAAGCGCTTCCAGGCAAACCCAGACCAGTTCGCCGACGCCTTCGCTCGCGCATGGTTCAAGCTCACGCATCGCGACATGGGCCCCATCGTCCGCTACCTCGGACCGCTGGTTCCGAAGGAGCAGTTGATCTGGCAAGACCCCGTCCCCGCTGTCGATCACGAACTGATCGGCGAAGCGGACGTCGCTGCACTGAAGACGAAGATCCTCGCCTCCGGTCTCTCGATCTCGCATCTCGTCTCGACTGCCTGGGCGGCGGCAGCTTCCTTCCGCGGCTCTGACAAGCGGGGGGGAGCTAACGGCGCACGCATTCGTCTCGAGCCGCAGAAGAACTGGGAGGTGAACCAGCCTCTTGTGCTCGCGAAGGTTCTCAGCACGCTCGAGGGAGTTCAGAAGGAGTTCAACTCAAGAGCGGCTGACGGGAAGCAAGCCAAGCAGATCTCGCTCGCTGACCTGATCGTTCTGGGCGGTTGCGCTGCAGTCGAAGCGGCTGCGAAGAAGGCCGGATACGACCTGAAGGTCCCCTTCGCGCCCGGCCGCACCGATGTTTCGCAGGAGCAGACCGATATTGCCTCCTTCGCCCCACTCGAACAGACCAGCGACGGCTTCCGCAACTACCTCCGTCTCGGCCACAGCGTGCGCGCCGAGGATCTACTCGTCGACCGCGCCCAGTTGCTGACCCTAACCGCTCCTGAGATGGCCGTACTCGTTGGTGGCCTGCGCGTCCTCGGTGCCAACTACCGTGGCTCGAAGAATGGAGGCTTTACCACGCAGCCCGAGACACTGACGAATGACTTCTTCGTCAACCTGCTCGACATGGCGACCGAGTGGAAGGCATCTTCTACTTCGGAAGGCTCGTTTGAGGGGTTGGATCGCGCGACCGGTGAGATCAAGTGGACTGCCACTCGTGTGGACCTGATCTTCGGTTCCAACTCTCAGCTCCGGGCCATCGCGGAAGTCTACGCATCGGCGGACTCGAAGGAGATCTTCGTGAAGGACTTCGTAGCCGCGTGGAGCAAGGTGATGAACCTCGATCGCTACGACCTGCGCAAGGCATAGTTCGTCGGTTGCACCTGAACTCCCAAACAAAGGGCTACCGCAAGGTAGCCCTTCTAGCTATCCTGCCTCCAGGATCAGGAGGTAACCGACGACACCTTGATCATCTCTGCACAAACGCCACGGAACATCGCAATATCTGGCATATCTAATTCCTCCTTGACATAGCGACCTTTTGGATAGTCGTTCGTATGACTGAAGCTGGTCCTCGGGTATCGCTTGAGCTGGCTGGAGGTCGAGCTTTTGCGACCCGGTTATAAAGAAGTTCAGTCAAAGCTCGGCAAGTCAGAGCGCATCGATGTGCCGACTCTGATGATTCAAAGCGAGTCGGACTCCTGCGATGCGCCCAGCGAATCCGAAGGGTCCAGTGGCTGATTATCCGAGTTGTGGCCTCACCTCTGGAAGGGTTCGAAGATATGCGAGAACTCCCAGTTTCCTTGGCTGATGCTGCTGCAGTTGTTATCGTCCAAGTCCGTTGGGTCATTGCCACAACTGCCGTTGTCACGCGAGGCTTCCCAGAACGACAGACGTCGGACGCTGCTTTCTTTTTCCGCGAAGGCTTCGACGACCTGCGCATCGTGCAGTAGGAAGGTTTCGTCGTTCTCGTCATTGGTTCCAATCAGGACGGTGATCCCCAGGCCGGCTTTCAAGCCCAGCGATTTCATCTGGTTTAGCACGTCGGTCGCCGCGGTGGTAACCACGTTTCCATACTGGCCTGTGGCGACGGGCGAGCCGAAATCAAACGGCATCGGATTAAGGATCGCGACTGGCACTTTGAACCTAATCACACTCTTCACGAGATCTATCTCGGGTTCTATCAAACCGCTTTGCGCACATGGAATCGTGAAGGAGATCTGAAGGCCAGGGTTGTCCTTTGCCAAGCGCGCAAGGGCCTGGTTGCGCAGATCAACCGTGTTCACGCCGTTCAGCACAGGGGAGTTGATCGCATCGCCTTCGACGTCGAAGTCCAATGCCACTGGGTGGTCCCGGTCGACGCTGTATTTGTCGATCACCGCTTGATAGGCGGCTTGCAGCTGCTCGACTGTCGTGCAGCCTCCGCCGTAACCGAGTTCAAAGTCGGGCCCGCCTCCATCGGCAACGGTGTTGTCGGCGGAGAAGCCACCGAATGAGATGATGACGTCTCCGCCGCGCTCCCGGAGCTCTTTGATGTATTCAGTGAAGGTGTGATCATTTGCAATGGGGCCCACGCCGCCCCACTCGGGGGTACAGGCGTTGCCAGCGGAAGAGATGAACGCCATCGTGAAATGCTTGATTCCCGAAGCGGCGGAGACCGCCGGCAGGAAATTCTGGGTCACGCCCGCACTTGTGCCTGCGAGACTCATATCCTGGTAGGGGGCGAAGATGCGTGTGTGATGGCGGTCGTTGTCTCGGTCCAGTTCGCTTACTGCGGAGTTTTCTTCAGTGGACAAGGCAGTCGCGTCTGGGCGATTGGTCATTGATTGCGCGGTAGAGGGCGTCGAAGATAAGACCAATGTTAACGTACCGAAGATGCAGAGACAGATTAGGCTGCTTCTTTTCATAAGTAGATTTTCAAAGGCGGACCGTAATGACATTGTGGCTCCTAATAGTTTCTAAAAAGCGTGGAAGAGCGAAGGCGTCATGGGTGCCAAGGCAAGCATAGACGCTACAGTCGAATAGGCTCAGGCAACACCGTAGAAAGGTGAACGAACGCTGAAGATCGAATGGATACTGCTGAATACGAAGGACTTGGGAGGAGAGTTGCAGGGAAGAAGCTTTACAAAGAATTCGTGACTCTCTTTGTAATTTGGTCGTGATCGCAACTTTAAGTGGAACAACTTGGTTGGTCAAGGGGCAATCGATGATTATTCGGCATAAATACCCCGAATGGCCGCTGCACGTTGGGTGCTCGATGCCGTCATGGAAGCCGGTTGATCGCGTGGAATACCTGGTAACGAGAGACAAGCAGGCGAACCTGGATGTCTGGCGGGCCGATGTAGCAGCATAGGCGTGGAGGAGGCTTGGTCTGGGGCATTGGCTTCTTCGCCTGAGTTCGGGTGTGCATGCTTGAGATAAGCGTTGGAGTCATTGAAGGTTCGGTTCTCGCGAATAAATAATTATGAACGCGTGAGACGGGGTGGGCGCCCGTCACTCACCAGATCTGGTGATCATCCGAATTCGATTCGCCAGCGGTGCGCCCGCACTGGGCGTCGCAACAAGGCGAGGGATGCTGGATTGCCTGCTAACAGGGGAAAATTGCAACAAAACCGCCCCGCAACTGAGCCGAATCGGCTTTCTGCGACATGGCTTTTTCCCGTGTTGTTGCTTCCTTGAACCCTCACTGGCTGCCCGGCATAAAAGGCTCATCTGACCAGAACAGGTCCCAACCAAATGAAGGGGACGCTTTACCTGACGGATCGTCGCCGCTGGATAAACTAGAAGAACTACAGTCTTTCGTTCGTTCTCGAACCGGAGCCAGGCACACAACTATCGCAATCAAGGAAGAGGAATCTATGAATCAGTTCAGCCAGCTCGTCTCTTCTCCTGTCGGAACTTTCCTCGTCCTCGCTATCGCTGCCTACCTTGAGGTTCAGGGAGATGCTTGTTTCCAGTCCGGCCTTTATCATTCTTCCGGAGCCAAACAGATCGGTTGGTTCGTGGCCGGGACGGTGGTACTTGTTTGCTATAGTTTGTTCCTGAATTCATCTCAAATTGACTTCGGCAAACTTCTAGGAATCTATGTGGTTCTCTTCTTCCTCGTCGCCCAAATTGTGGCCGGGCTGCAATTCCATCAATCGCCCAGCAAACCCATCTACGTCGGCGGGGCCTTCGTAGTGATAGGCGGCTTGATTATGACGCTTTGGAAAGGCTGACTGACACCGATTGATAACGACAAGTCTGCCAGTTTACCGATCGACTCCGCATGCTGTTTATGCGCACGCCACAAAGATCAGTCCACTCGGCAAAGCGTCGAGTTGCTTCTCAGGAGTACCCGATTCAGTGTCTTCCAGTTGACTCCGACCATCATCCCTTTGGAGCATTGAAGCAACAATCTGCGTATCGGTCGTGAGTGGTTCGCGGGCGGTCGCCAACATTCGGACGATTGCCTTATTCAAACCACCCCTTGCCTATATTGGTGCAGGCCACCCACATCTTCCTGAGGGCGTACGAAGGTGGAGTGGATGTCCTCATACAGGGGCGCAAGGATGGCTGCAAGATTTTGGGTAAGGGTAATCACATCGGAGGCTTGAGGAAAAATCTGGAGGCCATGTTCCTCGTAATATTTGCGAATTTCCTCTTGCGCCCTCGCCGCAGACAGACGAATGTCTGGAACCGCATCGACCGGCTTTCCGTTTACCTCACTCGCCATGGCGCGCAACACCTGAGCAATGTCCCTTTCAAACCCAATACCGGCTTGAGCGACGGGCTCGGGTAGATCCGAGAGCGGGTTTTTCGAGAGGTATTGCGCAGAGGCAACCTGCACCTGCAGCAGCGTGCGGATGGCTGGCTGCCATCGCCGGATGTCCGTGCGGATCTGTAGCTTTTGCTCGCGCGAGGAACTGAAATCCAGAAGAACCGCATCGGATTGAGCGCTCACTGCCTGAAAGCCGTTGTTGATCTCATCGCGTAACTGGCGAATTTGCTGGATGGCTTTGATGTTATCTTTCTCCAGCAGCTGTTCGGCGAGCTCCGCAAACAACTCCAGATTGTGAGCGAAGACGGCCTGCATTTCGCTCACGGCGTTCCTCACCCACAGCAGGTCAAAGAACAGCCCCATGGACAGCAGGCCGAGCAGTACCCCGAAGACACGATCGCGGGCGATGGAGAGCGAAGTCTGGATGGTGAACTCCTGCAGATTAATCAGATAGAAGGCGAGGGCAAGCTGCACACCAAGATAAGAGAGTCTTGCCGACGCGGTTGCAATCCACGCAGCGATCGCAGTCACAACCACAAACAAAACAGTGAATCCGGCGATGCCGTCGAGGTAGGGGAGTACAAACACCTGCGCTCCCATTCCAAAGATGAACCCGCCGATGGCCGCCCCACTCAGCCGCAAGACTTGTTTCTGCCGGGAGGACCCGATGGTCGACAGCGCGGTGATGAAACAGGTGAGGACGGACGTACTTAGCCCGGGCCAGTCGAGCGCCGTGTAGGTGATGTAACAAACCATAGCCGCGAGTGTGCCGCGCAGAGCGAATTGCACGTAGGCCGGATTGGAAATGGCGTCGGCAACAAAGATGTGCCTCGACCCTTCTTCGTCCAGGGGCTCTGGAATGAGCACGTCCATGGATTCGGCTCCCGAAAATGCCTGCGGAATAAGCGCCACTGTTCTCTCCATCGTCGGCAGGAAGGGCAGTTGGGACGGAGCCTCCTGCAATGGCTGCTTGATCTCCGCAGGGAGTTGCCGCAACGTCAAACTTCTACGAACTTCCGCAACGTCGTCCGCCAGGACTTGGCAGCGCTGGCGATCGGCTGGGTCAATTGCTTTCGTCCGCTCTGACAATGCGAGCTGGAAATTCGCGGCGATATCAACCAAACGTCGCACCAACGCAATCGCCGTGCCCATCTGCGTCTTGAAGTGACGGCTATATTCGGATCGAAGGATGAGCCTGCTAAGCCTCGATGTACCCACGGTCGCATACAGCGAAAGCTTTTTCTCCTGCTCGCTATTGAGGGGCTGCTCCGTCGCCGCAGACCTTAAGACATCTTCCACCGCATGCATACGGGCTTCGATGCCCTCGGTGAAGTCGGTGACTGGATGCGCCCGGCGGAATACATACTCGACAGCGATCGTCACCACCACTCCGAGAGCAACCACTCCAGCCAGCCATAGCGTGTTCTCCACTCGTGCATTCCCATTTAGCGTGGTGTCATCCCACAGGGAGATGGACCCCAAAACTCCGAAGCCCAAAGGCACCGCCGTTCCGTAATCGGCAACGATGCGCAACAAATAAAAAAAGAGGAAGAGGGTGCCCACAATCCACAGAAAGTGAGTCAGTGGATCGTCGATCAACATCCTGATGCTAAAGAGTGTGTAGAGAGTGCCAATCAGGAAACCCAATGCGGTCCGGAATCCCGAGAAGAAGGTTTCTGCAGGATTCTCCCGGCTGATGATGAGAGTAAAGATCGCCCCTTGAAAGCCGCCGGGAATGCGAAACGTCATCACCAACACCATCACGATGGTCGCAGAGACGGTCATGCGGGCGACAACCCAGGCTCGCCCCGGATAAGGAGAGAGCTCCGCCTTCATGAAGTTCCAGAACCATTTGCCACCCTGATCGATGGCGCGGGGTAATGCCTCACTTTGGGCCGGCATGGCTATCTCGCTTTCTCGTCACCGCGGATCACTACCACTGCGGACTCGCTGAGGCGGAACGGCTCGGACTCAGGCGCATTGATGCGCACGCGCACTGGGTAACGCGTGGCCAGATGCACCCAGTTCAGCGATCGCTGAACATCAGGCAGCCCGGTAGACGCAAATGTTCCGACAAGCGTCGAGTCAGGCTGCACACCAAATCCAACACTATCGACCACGCCGTCATATCGTATCGTCGGCCTGGAGAGTACGTACACATCCGCATGCATTCCAGGTTGAATGTGCCTGAGCTGGGTTTCGCGAAAGTTCGCTACCGCCCACCAGATGCGCGTATCGATCAAAGTGAAGACCTCCTGGCCCGTATGCGCGTAAGCGCCTTGCGAGATGTTGAGGTTGGTCACACGAGCATCGAACGGAGAATAGACTCTGCAATTGTTGAGGTTGTATTCAGCGGTACGAATTACGGCGGCTCGACCCTCACGCTGGGCGGTAAGCGGTTCGATGGTCAACACGCTGTGTTCAGACTGGCCCAGTTGCGCGTGGCTTTGCAGCATCGCTGCCTTCGCCTGCTCGTATTGAGCGTTAGCAGATTGCACTTGCGCCTCTGCCAGGACCAGTTGAGAGCGTGCCTGATGCACGGCTTGCTCCCGCGTCGTAACCGCTGTCCTGGCCTGATCTACCTGATCGACAGTGACGAATTGCTGTGCCAGCAGCGGCTCGATGCGGTGAAAATTATTGGTTTGATAAAGTAGTTCAGCCGAGGCGCTGTCGAGAGCGGCCCTTGCGTTAGCGACAGTTGCCTTTGCTTCGTTAACCGCAGAAGCCGCGCGGTCGACGTTCGCCGCCGCACCTGTAGTATTCGCTTGCGCAGCCCCCACTGCGCTTACCTGCGAAGCGATAGTCCTGCGCTGGTCGACAATTTGTCCCTCCAGGGTGTCCAGGTCGGATCGTGTCTTCTGTAGCGCATACTCGTAAGGCCGTGAATCAATCTCAAAGAGCAACTCCCCTTGTTTAATGAAGGCGTTGTCTTTTACAGCGAGCCGTGTGATTGGACCGTCCACCTGCGGCGCGATGCCTATGAAGTTGGCAAATACCTCCGCGTCGTCCGTGCGAGGAGACATGTTCGTCTCGTGTATCACAATTAGGCCCGTGATCAACGCCCCAGCAATTATCGAAATGCTGACAATTCTTCCGAGACGTTTATGCTGCGGAGTTTCAATTTCAGGCATTGCATCTCCTCCCGGAATCAGCTGAAGAACAGCAGCCAGAGTGTGAATGTGAAAAATGCGGTCAGGCAGGGATACACAAGGATGAGCGGTGAAAGTTCTTGTTCGAAATTTATGCGCACAAAAAACCACCGTATCGTGACAGTTAGCAGAATGCCGATCAGCCCGCAAGCAATCCAGGAGGGAAAAAACGATCCAAGAATATTGAATGAGGGAGCACGTGAACATCCGGCAGCCAACAGCATCGCTGCGAATGACACTCCGAGTGATGTCACCCTGTGCATGCTGGAACCGCTCGACGCCTTCCACCTTCCGATCATGTCACGGCCTCTTCGCATGGAGTAGATCGCCAGTTTGGAAGGCCAAAGCAGCCATCCCAGTCAAAAGTTGCGTTCGGGCAGTCACATCGACCGTACGTGCCTCGGCGAGAGCTCGTTGTGCCGAAACAACATCGATCTGACTGCGTAATCCGAAAGTATACGATTTCAGCGCCGCATTGTAGGACTCAGTCGCCGCAGCCAACAGTGCGGCTGCGGCCCGCTGCTGGCGGAGCGCAGTTCTCGCTGTCGAATAAGCCGACCACACCTCATTTTCCACTTGATCACGAATCGCATCTACTGCAGCCGTGGCCTGCTTTCGGTCGGCTTTTGCCTGGGCTAGCCTGTTTTCGCGCGCCAACCCGTCAAACAATGTCCAGGACAGACTGAGTCTTGCGTCCCAGAGATCCTGATTGGCGGAGAAGGCTCCCGGTGTTCCAAACTGCTTCCCGTAGGTGCGGTCCAAACCACCGGTTCCATCGATGCTCAAGGTAGGCAGATACGCGGTCCGAGCCGCTTTTATTTCTGACTCTGCAGCGCGGAGTTGCATCACACGCTGCATGAGATCGGGCCGCTGAGCAAGTGCCCGGTCGATCGACGCCTCCACGGTATCCTCAAGCTCCTGCGGTATGGTCAGATTCTGAATACTCGTTACCTGCAACTGGCTCGTCGGCGATACACCAAGAACAGTTGCTAGGTTGCCGTGCGCAATATCAACAGCGCCTATCGCCGCCTGCAGATCGTAGTCGGCCTGTGCAGCCGCGCTGCGGGCTTCGAGCTCATCCGGTAAGGTTGCCAGCCCCTGCTGCAGACGTGCCTCTGCGGCTTGCTCCACCGTTTGTGCGTTCTTCAGGTTCGCTTCTGCCGCATCCTCCAGTCCCTTCGTATCGAGCAACCGGTAATACGCCTGCATAACCTGAAAGACAATCGTGCGGTGCGTGTCGTTGAAGAGGAAGTTGGCAGCCAGAAGATTGCTTCTGTTGACGGACACCTCATCCAGCCGTCTGCCGAAATCGAAGATCGTGTAGTCGAGTGTAAGAACAGTAGTGAATGTTCCCGTCGTCTGCCGATAGTACGACGGCGCGAAGAAGACGTTATCTCGAACGCTTTCCGCGAGAGCAGCAGCGGCAAGAGTGGGATAAAGAGTTGATTTTGCAATTCCCAGATCAGCGGCTCGAGCCACCGCGTTCTCCCAGGCCACGCGAGTCGTGGGATTATTCTCCTCGGCGAGGTTGACAAGTTCAGACAGCGTATAAACCTTCGATGGATCGGGCGCGAAGGCCGGAGCGGAGCGCGCCGGTGCCGCTGTCTGTCTGCCAGGAGTGACATCCCAGGGTTTATCAGGAGAGGCTGGAGCTTTTTGCGCGCACCCAACCCCTCCTGCAACTAGCAAGCCAAGCGGGAGGACTAGTTGTGCATGAAATCGAGCCATTTCCAAAGTCAGAAAGCTTTCCGGCGGCGCGCACCGAAGCAGTCGAATGATAGCACGCTGTAACCGGCAAAAAACTGGTCGCTACCGCCAACTCCGCGAGGCAAATACAGAAGACGTTCCGGCAATCCACAGCGTAGGAGTTGACCGACTCCGCCGCGGTTGGAACGTTTCGGAATGTAATCGTTGCTCGAGGGGCTTTTAAATTATTGAAAAATGTGGTGGCCAGAGACGGCTTTAGTCAGTGTTACACACCCGAGTCCCGACAACTGGTATCGTGCTGAATCCGCGTCTGGATATCGTGGCCAGGGCATACGTAATTTATTGATCGATATACGGTTAGTACCGGTTTGCCCCTTATTGACCGGGGGTTGAAATATGACCCCCTCCTACTTGGCGGTCTTCTTCTGCTGCTCACCGCGAGTTTACCCTGCAACCCATTCGTGCTCTGGTAGGCGCGCGTCCAAATTCTAGAACGTCGTTGTGAGGCGAAAGGTATATTGACGTGACGGGCCAAGTGCGTTGCCGGAAAACAATCCTCCAAAGTCGATTAATTCGAGCTTGTTGCTCAGGTTTTGAGCGTCGCCCTGCAATCTCATCGAGGTTTTTTCCCGCCTGAAGAGCTCGGCGCCCACTGAAGCATTCTCTGTGAGGTAAGGACTGATACGGTCGCGATTGAAGTTGAGGTGACTAATCACTACCTGACCGTATACGGTGGCATATTGCTGGGGTGTTAAATCCGGTTGGAACGGCAGTCCGCTGTTGTAATCGCTTCCCAGGGCGAACCACAAGCGCGGCGCGGCCTGATAGCGGACTCGGGTGCGCACCGTGTGTCGCTGGTCCTGCGAATCGGGTGAATGTCCGGTTAGCTGGGTCACCGCGCTGGCGGCATCATCCCCAAGAAACAAACCGCCGGTTACCGGATTCCAGACATTCCCCACGATATAGGAGTAGCTGGCGAAGCCGGAAAAGCCCCTCCAGTTCTGAACCTCCAGCTTCCCCTCCGCACCGTAGAGAATGGCTTTCCTAAACGCGATGGGGAAGCTTATCCCGGTACTCAGGATTTGAGAGTCGTCGGCGTAGTTGTTCACGTCGCGGCGGAAGATATTCGCGGTCACCCGCAATTTATCGAGGAAAGCTTTCGTCAATCCCAATTCATAATAGCTCCCATGAGAGAGCTGAACCGGCAATTGCACTGCGGGAACACTGGTGTCCAAAGACTCCGCAGCGGGTGAGCTGGACAATAGGATGTTTTCGAACGAAGGCGTCTGGAAGATGCGGTCATAGGACATGTGAAGATTCAGGCCAAGTGTGGGGAAGTAGCGCGACATGGCGACGCGCGGGCTCACGGCGTTTTGGTTCAACAGCAATTGGTAGTGGTCCCATCGCAGGCCTACGTTGACCGTCCAGTTGCCGAGGCGGATCAGGTCCTGAACATAGGCTGATTGTTCGAGATCCGGACGGCTGCCGGTGAAGGCAAAGGTTGTCGCACCAGCGTCCAGGATGCCCAAAGCGATGGGGCATTGAGGGTCTGAAAGATTGGCGCAGTAGGGCATCACGTAGCTGAAGTTTTCGTGAAGGAATATCGTGTCGGATTCGACGCCCGCCTTCCATTCTTGCCTACCATGATGAGTTGAGCCGCTGCCGTTGAAATAGATCTCCTTGAAGTCATTATGCTGGGTTGCAATAAGGGGCCATGACGACGGGTTGGAGTAAAAATCATTGGAGCTATCGCGGACCATTTCTCGCAGCCAGCCTATCGTATTGGAGGAAAAAATATGCTGATAGGAGGCGCTCCCTATGGTCTCAAAGTTGTCGCCCGTCTGTAGCTGGCCCCCCGGAATGAATACGCAGTCGCTCGGCTCGTCTGGCACCGGAACAGTCGGACAGCCGACAGTGTTGTTCGAGTTTGGCAACCATCCCCCGTTCTGCTGCACGAGTTCGTTGGGGATCTCATAGCGTGCGAGTTCATGACGGACAATAAGGGTGAGACGGTCTTTCTGCGTTAGCTCCCATTCGTACTTCGTCGAAAAACTGCCAGTTGTACTGTTGTTCGTATAATTCTCAGGGACCACCGGGTTGAGATAGTGCTCTGTCATGTTCCCGGACGCAGCCACCACCAAAGTATTTCTTTTCCATGTGTATTGGTCCTGGGTGTTAATCCCTCCCGTAGCGTAGGTGCCGCCAAAGAGTGTCAGTTGCCCGTGGAATCCCGGATCTTCGTTTTTGAGAGTATTGACCTCTACGACGCCCCCCATCTTCCTTCCGTATTCAGCGACAATTCCGGCAGTATAGATTTTAAGGGATTGGACATCTTCGGCTTCGACTTCCGGACCGAAACCAGGCGAACGGTTGTCAGTGAGCGGAATCCCATCTACTACAAATTGCGTCTGATATTCCGAACCACGCGGATGCAGAACGGCATTGCCTTCGTAGAGCCAACCGGGTTCTGAGTTCACCAAGTCCTGCATGGAGCGGCCAGGCAACGCTGTCAATCGATTCTCAATCGTCTCTAAACCCATCTCATTGACCGAACCGGCACGATACGGATCGACCAATGTGCCCGACGTGCTCACCTTTACCGATTGGGAAACTGATCCAATATTCAGCCGAATCGTGCGATCCAAGGGAAGCGCAGATCGTATGTCAACCGATTCGGACGTGTCAGCAAAGCCTTGGGAGCGGATCTGGATCTGATAGATTCCATAGGGCAGGCGCTTGGCATCTAGGTTGCCCTGATCATCTGTAGTCAATGTATTGCGATAGTCGTTGCCCTGACTGACGAGTTCAATCGTACTTCTGAGATGCGAACCAGTGGGATCAGTGACGGCTAAGCGCAATTCCCCGGTGGTGCTTTGCGAGAGGGTGGGAGACGTCCACAGAAGTACTGCAATCATCAGTGGCTGTTTCATCTATTGGGGGTCTCTCAATTGAATTGGTTTCGGAGCATACCACAAATCTACGGTTCCCTCCGGATAGCTACGCTCTGATGCGTAACGGCAGTTTTTTGGTGAAGGAGTAGCGAACTACTCCTCGTCCTGAAGAAGTCAAGCGAAGTATGCGGAATTGGGCGGTCTAGACCGCAGCGACAGAAAGTTCATTCCTAATCTACGTGCAGGCTGAGATTATATGAAATTAAACGAAATTGCACGCAACAAGCAATGACGTCATATGAAAGACAAAAACGTTCTTGACAACTATTCGTAAGTTCGGTGTAAGATGCGCCCAGGCAAAGGTAGAGGAGAAGGAGATTCAAAATGACATTCCCCACAGCTTCCCGATCTCACCAGCACTCTGCGTTTTGGATATTCTCTTATCTCATCCTGTTTCTATTCGCTTCGATCTCGCTTGGCGCACAAACCGGGGCCACCTACTATGTGTCCACGAGCGGGAGTGATAGCAATCCCGGAACGCTCGCCGCCCCTTGGTTAACTATCCAGAATGCGGCAAATACAGCCACGGCCGGCGCCACAGTGTACGTCTTCGGGGGAGTCTACAGCGAGATTGTCAGTTTCCCGAATTCTGGAACGGAAAAGTCGCCAATCACATTCCAGAGCTATCCCGGACAGACGGCGATAATCGACGGGACCGGCTTAACCGTATCGGGCACGCAAGGTCTCATCACGATCTCGGGAGCCCTGAGCTACATCACCATCAGTGGGTTTGAAATCCGCAATTTGTCTACGAGCGGTGAGGGGGTTCCGTGTGGCGTCTGGATCACGGGCTCGGGCACGGGGATCCATATTCTGAACAATTTGATCCACAACATCATGACCACTACAAAGAGCGGCAACGCTTGCGGGTTGTTTGCATACGGCACATCGCAGACTCCCATCTCCGAGTTGGTTGTCAGTGGCAACGAGCTCTACAACCTGAAGACCGGGAATAGCGAATCTATGACCCTGAACGGGAACGTGACCCATTTTAAAGTCACCAACAACCTCGTTCACGACAATAACAA
>Ga0302324_100006279_pt1 | contig 25665 bp, 26 predicted proteins | sample Palsa_T0_1_FD_201949 | JGI IMG/M metagenome (GOLD analysis project Ga0302324, IMG submission 201949) | Peat permafrost microbial communities from Stordalen Mire near Abisko, Sweden - Palsa_T0_1 | ecosystem: Environmental > Terrestrial > Soil > Palsa > Peat permafrost | place: Sweden: Abisko... | reverse complement strand
GCGCTGGCATTGGGGTCGAGCGTCACCGACACGTCGGGCACCGCGGGATCGGCTGCCAGGGCCTTGCACCCGTAGCCGTCGAAGAGGGAGAAGCTGCCGACCATGGCGAAGTCGCTGCTGACAGCGCTCTGGGTCTCGGTCTGATTCTGCTGACCACTGAAGGCGTCGTCCATGGCGTTGACGTCGAGCTTGCGGCCGTTGACCCCGCCCTTCGAGTTGATGTAGTCGAAGTAGGCCTTGACGCCGATGGGGGCTCCTTCGAACAACCCCGGCACCGGTCCCGAAATGATCGAGACATTGCCCACCGTGATCGACTTCGATGTCACTCCGGTGGTCGACGCGGTCTGGGCCGCGGTGGGTGCGGCCGGTGTGGGACAGGTCGACGCGGGAGTGGCCGCGGCGGAAGCGGAGTCGGTGACGGCTCCCTCGCCGACGAGCACCATGCCGACGATCAGCGATCCACCCACGAGCCCCCTCACCACCAGGCCCGCGCGTGCGCGCCAGATCAGATGACCTATTCGCATTGTTCCCACTACCCCTCCCCTATTCGTTTCTTCTCCACACTTGCCTAGCCCCAGCTGGCTCCGGCGTCAGGTCAAACCCGTGTTGCAGATCCTAGATCAGTCTCGTTGGAGGTTGGTGACGAACCAGCGGTGCCGGCCTGGCCGGTCGACGTGCGGGCGGCGGCCAGAAACGCGGCAACCCCTGCCGTGGTGGCCTGGCAACGGAGCGAAGCCAGCACGTCGAAGGCATGTTGCGCCCGCGGGAGCTCCGCATAGGCCACCGGTGCGGCAGAGACGGCGCGGAGGTTCGCCACGAATGTGCGGGCGACATCCACCGGCACAAGTGTGTCGTTGGTCCCGTGCAGGACAAAGAACGGTGGAGCGTCCGCCCGCACCCGGTAGGTGGGGGACGCCGCGCGAAACACCTCGGGGTGCTCCACCACCGTCGTCTTCATGACGCTCTTCTCCAAAAGCTTGAGCAGTCCCGGATCGTGCGGACCTTCACCCTCACCCGAGCCGGTCATGTCCATCACGCCGTAAAAGGGCACACAGGCATCCACCGAGGTGTCGGCGTCTTCGAAGCCGGGCTGGAATTCCGGATCACCGGCGCTCAGGGCCAGCAGGGCACAAAGGTGCCCTCCGGCCGATCCGCCGCTCACCGCCACGAAGGATGGGTCGCCGCCGTACTCGGCAATATGGTCCTTGACCCACGCCACGGCCCGTTTGGCATCGACAATGTGATCGGGCCACGTCGCCTTGGGACTGAGCCGGTAGTTGATGGCGACGCACAACCAACCCGCGGCCACCAGTTCGTACATCATCGGCTTGCCCTGCTCGCGCTTCTCCCCGATGATCCAGGCTCCGCCGTGGATGTACACCATCACGGGTGCGCCGGAAGGAGGTGTGAGTCGCGAGCGGTATATGTCGAGCCGATGCCGCTTCTGCCCGTCGCCCCAGTAGTCGATATTCCTGGTTGCGGTGACTGAGCGTCCCTTGAGGGGAATGGCTTGGGTCACCCTCCACCAGCGTCCCCAGGTGGGCCTTACCGCGCCCGTAGGTACGGGGAATGCCTCGCTGCGCACCTCGCCCAGTGCCTGGGCGACGACGCCGGCCGACTGCCGACCGGTGACGGCCAGTCCAACCAGACCGATCCAACTGAAAACGGCAATGGCCAGTCCGAGCCACCCGGCCCAACCTTCGAACGCGCCGAAGAGTCCGAACACCAATGTGGCGGCCATCTGCCAGATGATGTTCTGAATGGCCAGCTCACCTTCCAACCATCCCAGGGCGAAGCTCAGGATGGCCAGGGGCTCGCGGCGCAGGGGGTGATAGGCCATCAGCACCCCGAAGGCACCGAGGGCCGTCACGCTCAAATAGATGTACGACACCCCACCATCATCGCCTGAACGAGGCCCACCCGCCTCTTTTTCTGATCGGGACCTGGTCAGACAGTTGCCCATCGGGTCAGAAGATGCCAGGTTAGGGGTCGAGATGACATGACCAAGGAGAATCGATGACCCCGGAGCGACTCAGCGGGCTCGATGCCAGCTTTCTCTATATGGAGACACCGACGCTGCACATGCACGTCTCCATGGCCGCGGTCTTCGACCCCTCGACGGTGCCGGACGGGTACTCGTTCCGGAAGATCCGCCAGATGATTGTCGATCGGATCCCCCTCGCCCCCGTGTTCCAACGTCGCCTGGTCGAAGTGCCGATGCGCTTGGGCCATCCGGTCTGGGTCGACGATCCTGAATTCGACATCGACAACCATTTGCGACGAGCCGCTCTGCCTTCGCCGGGCGGCATGCGGGAACTGGGTGACTTCGCGGCTGATATCAACAGCCGCCAGCTGCATCGTGACCGCCCCTTGTGGGAGATGTGGGTCGTGGAGGGTCTTGAGGACGGCAAGATCGCCCTCGTCACCAAAATGCACCACAGCACCATCGACGGGGTCTCCGGTGCCGAGTTGCTGGGCGTCCTTTTCGACCTTGAGCCCGATCCGGCGGAGCCCGAGCACCCGGTGGAGCGACACCTTGACTCGCGCATCCCTTCGAGCTTCGAGCTGGTGTCACAGGCTCTGGTGGCCAACGTCGTCCGCCCCTTCGAACTGCCGCAAATGGCGTGGCGAACCATCGGCGCCGTGGCCGGGGTGCGCAAGGTTCGTCAGACCGGATCGGGAAAGGCGGCCCTGCCGCTGTCGGCGCCCCGCACCTCCATCAACGTCGCTGTCCATGCCCGGCGACGGGTGGCCTTCGCCGCCGCCAGCCTGAATGACGTCAAGAATCTGAAGAACGCCATGGGCACGACGGTCAACGACGTGGTGCTGGCCATGTGTGCCGGAGCCCTGCGCACGTACCTGCTGGCCGGCGATGAGTTGCCCGATGTCCCGCTCGTTTCCGTCGTTCCGGTCTCGGTGACGCCTGAAGTGGCGGACCTCAAGGGTTCCAACAAGGTGTCGGCCATGTTCGTCCAGTTGCCGTGCGAACTGGAGGATCCACTGGAACGGTTGCAGGCCATTCACGAAGGTACCAAGGGGGCCAAGGAGGAACACCAGGCTCTCGGTGCGACGACCTTGCAGAACTGGGCCGAACACGCCACTCCGAACCTCTTCGCCGTCGCCGCCCGCCTCTATACCGGGATGAAGCTGGCCGACCGGCACCGGCCCGTAGCCAATCTGGTCATCTCCAATGTGCCCGGACCCGACTTCCCCCTCTACATGGGAGGCAGCCAGATGCTGGGCATGTTCCCGCTCGGACCGGTCATGGACGGCATGGGACTCAACATCACCATCATGAGCTACCTCGGAGTCCTCTATTGGGGGCTGGCGTCGGACGCCCGGGCGGTGCCCCGGCTCTGGGACATTGCGGCGGCCATCCCCCACGCGCTGACCGAGCTGATGGAGGCGGCCGGACTCGAGTCGGAGCGGTTCGACGTACCCATCCATCTGGGCCCGGGCATGCCGCCCACGGCCAATTGGGTTCGCTCAGCTGCCGCATTGCGGTCAGACAGTGAGGACACGGCCAGCGCATGAGCGTGCGCGAGTTGGGCCACCTGGTGCTCTACGTCCGCGACGTGGCGCGTTCGGCCACCTTCTACCGCGACGTCTTGGGCTGGCGCCAGATCCTGCCTGAACCCGGTGAGGTGCCGACCGGTGCGGCGGCGTTCTCCTCGGGGCGTACCCATCACGAGCTCCTGCTCATTGAGGTTGGTCCGGACGCCACCCCGATTCCCGCCGGTCGCCGGGTCGGGATGTACCACTTCGGCCTGAACATCGGTGAGTCCGATGATGATCTGCGCGCCATGGTCAATACGCTGCAGGCGGCGGGAGCCACCATTGTGGGCGCATCCGATCACACCATCACTCACAGCCTCTACATCGAAGACCCCGACGGCAACGAAATAGAGCTCTACGTCGATGTCCCGGGGGTCGACTGGAAGTCCAACCCCTCGCTCATCGGCGCGCCGACCCGGCCGCTGGCGCTCTGAGGGCAGTCAACAACTCCGAGAGAGCCACGTCGGACGGTGCGACCGGGGTGAAGAGTGCGATGCGGTCCGCCACGTCGCCCACCTTGTCCCGAATTCGATCAGCACATTCAGCCGGCGTGCCACAGATGGCCAACGAGTCAACCAGGTCGTCCGGCACACGGGCGCCCAGTTCGCTCCAGGCACCCTGACGGACGAGGCCGGCGAGTTCCGCTTGCAGCTCGCCGTGTCCCTCCGCTTCGAGCACTTGTCGATAGGCGGGCGTCGATCCATAGAACCCGAGGAGTGCCCGGACTCCGTCACGGACCTGGTCGATGGGAACGGCGCCGTCACTCAGGCCGACAATGACGCCGCAGACGACTTCCATTGTCGAAAGTGCGCCGGAGCGGCGAGCCAGACCTTCTTCGGCGGCGGGCATGGTCAGGTCGGTGATCGATCGACGACTGTTGAACGGCAGGACCACGAGACCATCGGCCACTTCGGCCGTCATGGCCGTCATCAGCGGACCGAGCGCCCCCAGCAGGATGGGCGGCGTGCCGAAATCGGCCGGTCCGGGATTGAACATCGGCGTCATCAGTGTGTGGCGGTAGTACTTCCCGGTGAAGTCGAGCGGAGCCGATTCTTGCCAGGTGGCAAAAATGGCCCGCAGGGCGCCGACCAGCTCCCGCATCCGTTCCACCGGCGCCGACCACTCCAGGCCGAATCGCCGGGCGATATGAGCCTGCACCTGCGGGGCCAGGCCCAAGCGGAATCGACCACCGGTCAGGACCTGCAGGTCGTACGCGGCGTGGGCCAGGTGGATCGGGTTCCGCGGCAGGGCAACAGCCGCGTTGGTCATGACCGCCAGTCCCGAAGTGGCGCCGGCGGCGAGTGTCAGCGGGACGAAGATGTCGTGCGGACCCTCGGCGCAGTACACACCGTCGACCCCGAGAGCCCCGAGGGCCAACGTTCGGCTGACCACTTCGGACAGCGGCACGCCGGTCAATCCGACATCCACCTTCATGCCCCGGCTCCCACCGGAGGGACACTATGACATCAGCTCACCGCGGGAACGGGGCACTGGCCGGGTGCGCAATACTTCAGCGCTTCGGGAGAACCACATGCGGATACTGGACGTCACTGATGACAATGCGCTGGGCCAGGCGGCAGCGGCGCTCCGCGCCGGGTCGCTGGTCGTCGTACCCACCGACACGGTCTATGGGTTGGCGGCGCGGCCGGACATCCCCGACGCCGTCCGCCGCATTTACCAGGCCAAGGATCGGCCGGCCCAACTCCATCTCCCCGTACTGGCTGCATCTCGCCACCAGGTTCGTCAGCTCGGGGTCGAATTCACCGAAGCGGCGAGCACCCTGGCCAACCGCTGGTGGCCGGGACCGCTGACGATGGCGTTCGGATTTGCCATCGACTCTTCCCGCCCGGAGTGGTTGGAAGACCGGGAGGAGGTTGCGGTGCGGATCCCGTCGTGCGCGTTTTTAGAAGCGCTGCTGGACATCACCGGTGTCCTTCTGGTGACGAGCGCCAACCGGCACGGAACGCCGACCCCACTCTCGGCCCATGAAGCTGCCGCCAGTGTGTCCCCCCATGCCGATCTCGTCATTGACGGAGGCACCCTGCACGACCTGCCCTCCACGTTGGTCAACGTGCATGCGGCGGTCCCCGTCGTCGAGCGTGCAGGAACCATTGGCCGCGATGACATCGCGGCAGCGTTGGCGGGCGCGGCATGAGACCGGCACTCCTGGCCATTGAGACAAGCTGTGACGAGACGGCGGCGGCGGTCATCAGCGACACCTATGAGGTGCGCTCGTCGGTGGTGGCCAGTCAGATCGACCTGCACGCCGGATTCGGTGGCGTGGTTCCTGAATTGGCCAGCCGGGCCCACGTCGAATGGATCACCTCCGTGGTACAGCAGGCCCTGACCGAGGCCGGAGTCACCGGTCCCGAACTCAGCGCGGTGGCGGTGACATCCGGCCCAGGTCTGGTGGGGGCACTTCTGGTCGGTATCGCCACGGCAAAGTCGCTGGCCCTGGGCTGGGGCGTGCCGATTGTCAGCGTGAACCATCTTGAGGGGCATCTGGCCAGTGTGTTCCTGGCTGGTGATGTGGTGCCGTTCCCCCAGACCGCGTTGCTGGTCTCGGGCGGGCACTGCATGTTGACCCGTACCCCGAGTGTCGGCACCTACCATCTGTTGGGCGAAACGGTGGACGACTCCATCGGTGAGGCCTACGACAAGGTGGCCCGCTACCTGGGTCTGGGCTACCCCGGGGGGCCGGTGCTGGACCGGCTGGCCGGCACGGGTCGCGACGTGCTCAATTTTCCGCGGCCCATGATCGCCGACGGCTATGACTTCTCCTTCTCAGGCCTGAAGACCGCCGTGGTCAACTACGTGCGGAAGGAGCCCAACTTCACGGTGGAGGATGTGGCGGCTTCGTTCGTGGGCGCCTGCATGGACGTGCTGTGCGCCAAGCTTCGACGGGCACTCGAAGCGTACGGTGATCCGGCGATCTCCATAGTCGGCGGCGTGGCTGCCAGCCCGGTCTTGCGCGTCCGGGCTCAGGCTCTGGCCGATGAATTCGCCAGCGCGCTCCTCATCCCACCGCAGGCCTTGGCCACCGACAACGCCGCCATGATCGGCATTGCCGGCTGGCAGAAGTTCACGGAGCACGGAGCCAGCACCATGAATTTCGGTCCGGTCCCGGACCTGCGCCTGACCTTCTCCTCAGCCGGCTAGCGACTCGGGACCCGAGCCCTTCGTCTCTGGGCTCGCCCGCCGGCAGCCAAGGACGAGAGGTCGAGAAGAACGCCCACGGTGACCACGAAGACTCCCAAGCCGCCAATGCCGTGCCCGGGCCGATAGACCAGGGCATAGAAGAGCGTCGTGTAGGGGATAACGAAGAAGCCGATCAGTCCGGCCCACCCCGAACTGAACGCAATGGTCAGCCGGGTGGTGAAGAGATACAGCATGGCCAGTACGAACCGGGGGGAAATCCAGGCGAAGAGTGCCAGGAGGCAGCCCATAATCAGCTCCTTTGGCTGCGGTGACCGCAACGCTACTCAACGGCATTGGCGGCTCGGCTTCAGACGGGAAGGTCTCCCGTGGCTGATCGGGTGGAGCCGAAGTCCTTGTAGGCCGCAATGGTGCGTTCGGCGATGCGCATCTGGTGGATCTCGTCGGCGCCATCGGCGAAGCGGGCCCAGCGAGCGTGCTGGAGCATGTTGGCCAAGGGCGTGTCCGTGGAATAGCCGAGCGCGCCGTGCACCTGCATCGAACGGTCGATGATCCGGTTCAGGCTGTTGGCGACGAAGTGCTTGGCCATGGACACCTCGGTCCGGAAGTCATCGCCCCGGTCGATCTTGTAGGCGGCGTGGAGGACCATCAACTTGCATTGGTACAGCTCCATGGCGGAGTCGGCGATCAACCATTGCACCCCTTGCTTCTCGGCCAGGAGGGAACCGTGCGAATACCGGTTGAGTGACCGGTCGACCATCATGTCGAGCGCCGTTTCGGCCTGGGCGATCCACCGCATGCAATGCGCCAGACGCGCCGGTCCGAGCCGGTACTGGCCCAGCCGGTGTCCATTGCCACGTCCGCCGAGAATCTTCGAGTCGTGCACGCGGAGATCCTCAATGACAATTTCACTGTGGCCGGTGGAGCCGTGCATGGTCTCCACCTCGCGGATGTCGTTCCACCCCTCGGCTGGCAGGTCAACGAGAAACGCTGTGTTGGCCCCACGCGAGCCCACCGGCACATCGGGTTCGGTCCGGACGACCAGTATGGCGAACTGGGCCCTCCTGGCATTGGAGATGAACCACTTGTGGCCGTTGATGATCCACTCGTCGCCATCCTTCTCGGCCCGACTCTGTATGAGGGTGGGATCGGATCCGGCCACTTCTGGCTCGGTCATGGCAAAGCAGGACATGGCCGTGCCATCACAGAGGCGGCGGAGGTAGTTGTCATTCTGCTCCGGGGTGCCCCAGTGCAGCAACGTGTGCATGTTCCCCTCATCGGGCGCCATGCAGTTGAGGATCCACGGTCCGAGTCGGGTCTTGCCCGCCTCGGCTTGGACCATGGCCAGCTCGACATGACCGAGTCCCATGCCTCCCCACTCTGCGGGCATGTGGGGCAGCCAGAGTCCGGCCTTCTTGGCCTCCTCCCGGAGCTCAAGGATGGTCACGAGATACTCGTGACGACTGGTCACTTTGCCTTCGTCGTCGAAGCCCTTGATGCGCGGTTGCACCGTGTCGGTTATGAAGGCGCGCACCCGGGTGCGTATGGCCTCATGTTCAGGGGCGAGAGTGAAGTCGATGGCCAATGGTCCTCCTTTGACTCAGTACAGACCTACCACGTTGCCGTGCTCGTCTATATCGATCCTCTCGGCCGCCGGACTGGAAGAGAGCCCGGGCATCGTCCGCATGTCCCCGCTGATCAGGTAGACAAATCCCGCTCCCACATTGGCTCTGGCCTCTCGGACCGGAAGCCGCCATCCTTTCGGAGCTCCCTTCAATGTCGGGTCGGAAGAGATCGACAGGTGGGTCTTGGCGATGCACACCGGCAGCGATCCGAATCCGGCCCGGGCATACGTGTCGAGCTGGCGGGCAGCCAACGGTGCAAAGTCGACACCATCGGCTCCATAGACCTCAGTGGCAATGGCGGAGATCTTTTCTCGGAGCGTGGCTCCGGTCTCATAGAGCATGCGGAATTCGCTGGGCTCGTTGGCCGCCTCAATCACGGCCTCCGCCAGTGCCGTGGCACCGTTCCCGCCGTCGACAAAGTGGGTGCAGACGGCCGTGCGCACACCTAGCGAAGCGGCGGTCTCCCTAATGGCCTCGTGTTCGGAGGCGAAGTCCTCCGGGAAGGCATTGATGGCCACCACCGGCGTCACGCCGTGCCGGCGCACAATGGCCAGGTGGGCCAGCAGGTTGGCTGCCCCCAACCTGACTTCTTCGGGGTTCTCTTCCAACATTTCGGGAGGTAGTGGTCGTCCTGCCGCCACCTTGTGCCGTCCCGAGTGCACCTTCAACGCCCGCACCGTCGCCACCACCACAGCGGCGTCGGGGACCAGGCCCGAGGTGCGGCACTTGATGTTGAAGAATCGTTCCGCGCCCATGTCGGATCCGAACCCGGCCTCGGTGATGAGGTACTCGCCGGAGTGCATGCCGATGAGATCGGCCACGACAGACGAGTTGCCGTGGGCGATGTTGCCGAACGGCCCGGCGTGCACCAGGACGGGGGTGTTCTCCAGGGTCTGGAGGAGGTTGGGCTTCATGGCGTCGCGCATGATGACCGTCATGGCGCCCGCTGCCTTCAGCTGCTCTGCGGTGACCGGATCGCCGGAGGTGGTGTAGCCGACCACAATCCGGCCACAGCGCTCCCGGAAGTCCTGCAGCGACGTGGACAGGGCCAGAATGGCCATGACCTCTGAAGCGGCGGTGATGTCGAAACCCGTCTGGCTCGGGATTCCGTCCTCGCGGGAGCCCAGGCCTGAGACGATGGCGCGCAATGAACGATCATTGACATCGAGCACCCGTCGCCAGGAGATGCTCTGCGGATTGAGCGTCAGGGCATTGCCGTGAAAGACGTGGTTGTCGATCATGGCCGCAAGGAGGTTGTTCGCCGCCGTTACCGCGTGCAGATCGCCCGTGAGGTGCAGATTGAGGTTCTCGAAGGGAACAACCTGGCTGTACCCTCCCCCGGCGGCGCCTCCCTTAATTCCGAATGTCGGTCCCATGGAAGCCTGTCGGATGGCGATCGTCGCCCTACGGCCGATACGGGCCATGGCCTGGCCCAGTCCAATTGTGGTGGTGGTCTTGCCTTCACCGAGGGGTGTCGGCGTGACGGCAGTGACCACGACGTACTTGGCCCGAGGGCGGTCCGCCAGTGCTTCGACCGCACCGAGGCTGACCTTGGCCACGTGCGATCCGTAATGCTCGAGCAGATCGGTGGGGATGCCCATCTGGGTGGCAATGTCGTCAATGGGCTTCAGCGACGCGTGGCGCGCGATCTCAATGGCGGGAGGCAGGCTCATCGTCAGCATCATGCCCCGCCTCCGGCCCGGCGTGCATTCCCGTCACCGGGGTCCGCTCCCCGGCTACCGTGACAGCGCGCACGATGATGCCCTCTGGCGGATGGGGATGGAGAGCCGATGACACAGCACAAACCCGACGCAGTCGACTTCCACTTCGACATCATGTGCCCGTACGCCTTCCAGACTTCGATTTGGATGCGAGAAGTCCGCGACCTGACCGGCATTGACGTGCGATGGCGGTTCTTCAGTCTGGAGGAGATCAACCGCGAAGAGGGGAAGAAGCACCCCTGGGAGCGTGAGTGGTCCTATGGCTGGTCGATGATGCGAATCGGGGCCTACCTGCGGCGCACCGACATGGACCTTTTGGACCGGTGGTACCTGGCTGCCGGCACCGCTCTGCACGTGGAGGGCCGCAAACCCCATCGCCCCGAGGTGGCCGCCGAGCTTCTGGGTGACCTCGGGCTCGACCCGGGGACCGTGGCGTTGGCCATTGCCGATCCGACCACCGGCGACGAAGTTCGACGGGAGCACGACGTCGTGGTCGAAAAGGGCGCCTTCGGCGTGCCCACGCTGGTGTTCGACGACGGGCAGGCTCTCTTCGGCCCGGTGCTGATCGATCCGCCGACGGGCGCCGCCGCCGTCCGCCTCTGGGAACACGTCACCGGATGGCTGGAATTCCCGCATCTCTACGAGTTGCAACGACCCAAGCGGGGCAGCGATATTGCGGCCATCGCCGAAACGTTCAAGCCGTACCTCCACGCCCGCGACTGGATCTCCGTTCAAAAGGACACGCCCTAATGCCGACCTTCGTCAACCACGCCCAGATGCTCACGTTGTTGACCGAAGAGTTCTCCGCCCTCGCTGACCTGAGTGCAGGTCTCACGGAGACCCAATGGGACACACCAACCTGCCTCCCCGGTTGGACCGTGCGCGACAACCTCAGCCACATGATCGGCACCGAATCGATGCTTCTGCAGTTGCCTGCCCCAACCGTCGAGGCGGCGACCGGCGAGCACGTGAAGAACCCCATCGGTCAAGCCAATGAGGTCTGGGTCGAGTCCATGCGACAGCGTCCCGGAAGTGAGCTGGTTGCCCGTTTCGTGGACGTGACCGGCCAACGGACTGCCGCGTTGGCATCAATGACACAGGCGGAATTTGACGCTCCTTCATGGACGCCGGCCGGGCCGGACGAGACCTACGGGCGATTCATGAGAATCCGCCATTTCGACTGCTTCCTGCATGAGCACGACATGCGGGCAGCCCTCGGCATGGCAGATCGCCCCACCCCGTCACATGTCGAGTCCGCCCTTACCGAAGTGGCCACCGGCTTGGGCTTCATTGTGGGCAAGCGAGCTGGAATGCCAACCGGGTCGCGCGTGCGCATTGAGCTGTCCGGCACCGTCGAGCGGGTCTTCCTGATATCGGTCGACGGACGGGCGGCGGTGGTCGACGAGCTCAATGGAGAGCCGACGGTGGTGCTCCGCATGCCGGCCATGTTGTTCCTCCGCCTCACCGGTGGACGCGAGGACCCGGGCCCCCACATCGGCTCCGACCTGCAATTGGGTGGTGATCACGCCCTGGCCGCCACCCTGGCCAATCACCTGGCCTTCACCGTGTAGCCCGGCTACCCAGGCGACGCAGGCTGTGCAGGCAAGTGGCACCCGGGATTGGATCGGTCGGTCCCGTGGTCTGCTTCAGGTGCGCCGCCCATCATTGTGAGCATGGGTGCGCCGCCGGTCCGGAAGAACCGATAGGTCAGTCCGGCGGCCACCAGGAGGGCCACAATGTTGAGCACGCTGGTGTAGTTCCAGTGCAAGGCCATCTCACCCACCTTGGCGTGTCGCCCGGTCGGCACCAGCCCCAATCCGCTGAAGAGGAATTGGACGATGGAGCCGGCGGCCACCATGGTGCAGTAGAAGGTGGCCAGCACAAAGAGCATCATTTTGGTGCCGTAGTACTTCCGGTAGATCACCAGGATCGGCAAAATGATGAGGTCGGCGAACATGAAGCTGATCACACCGCCGAAGCTGATACCGGCGTTCCACAACACTCCGGCCAATGGCACGTTGCCGACCGAGCACACGAAGCTCAACAGGCTGACGATCGGCCCGATCAGTGGTCCCCAGACCTTGGAAAGCAACGGATGGTCGACGGCAAAGAAGTGATGCCAGAAACTGACGGGCACCCAGGCCGCCACGGCGCCGGCGATGACGAGTCCGATGGCGATATCTCGGATGACGGCCGCCCACTCCATGACAAAGATGTGGGAGACAGCCGTCAGTCCGTCCGGTGACCGCAGACGATGCCAGAGTGTCCCTTCGTCCGCTACCGCCATGTCCATGGCCGCGTGACCTTCCATTGAGCCGGCCCGACCCACCATGCTCTGGTCCCGGGCGGCATCGATCAGCCGTTGACGGAGAAAAAGCCGGAACACCACGGCGATGAGGACGATCATGATCGGTCCACCGACAAACTCGGCCGCCGTGAATTGCCAACCAATGAGAACAGCCATGATCACGCCGAGTTCGACGACGAGGTTCGTGGAGGCGATCTCGAACGTCATGGCAGCGCTGAAACTGGAACCCTTCTTGAAGAGAGCCCGGGCCAAAGCCACCGCGGCGTAGGAGCATGACGACGATGCTGCTCCCAATCCGGTGGCCAGGACCAGCGTCCGCGGCCGCGCATCCCCGAGGCGCTGGACGATCGTGCTTCGTCGAACGACCGCCTGCACGACAGCGGAGACCGCAAACCCGAGAATGAGGGCCCACAAGATCTCCCAGGTCATCGATCCGCTGACCGTCAAGGCATGGCCAAACGCGTGGAGCCATCTCACGGCTCGGATCCCGGCGCAGTGCCGCAGCGGACCGTCATGACCGGACGAGACGTCCTATGGCAGCCGCCGCCTCCTCAAGCTTGGCCGTCCCCTCCGCTCCTCCAGCCTGCACGGCGTCAGCCACGCAGTGCGACAGATGGTCGCTCAGCAGTTCCAGCGCCACCGACTGGAGTGCCTTGGTGGCCGCGGAGACCTGTTCGAGGATGTTGATGCAGTAGCGATCCTCGTCGACCATCCGCTGCAGGCCACGCACCTGGCCCTCAATGCGGCGTAGCCGTTTCTGTACTGCCTCTTTTTTGTCGCTGTAGCCCCGTTCCATGCGCCACCCACCTTTCGGTCATATACCCCCTGGGAGTATAGATGCCTCACCGTTCCATAACACTCAGTTGGTGGTCACCTCATGAACGTCGTCCATGGTGTGATGGGAACCGAGGGGGAAAATGATGAATTCGAAAATACGCAGCATCCTGAGTGGCCGGCGGTTGGGCGTGGTGATTGCGGTGGCGGCAGCGGCACTCGTGGGTGCCGGCGGAACAGCCGCCGGCTTCGCCCTTACCTCCAGCAACCCCAAGGTGTCGGCAGCGCCCATGTCGGTCACCACGTCGACCACGGCTCCCACCCCTATGTCACCCTCGGCGCCCGCCACTGCGGGAACAACCTCCCCGGTGACACCCCCCACGCCAGCAGGAGCTGTGAGCGTGTCCAAGCTGATAAGCGACACCTGCCTCTACAGCCACGAGGCCAACGACGACCCCATCCTTATGCCGGGACAGACCGGTCAGTCGATGGCACATGACTTCTACGGCAACACCACCACGTCGGCGAATACCACCGCTTCAGATCTTCTCGGCGGACCGACGACGTGTACGACCAGCGACGATGCCTCGGCCTACTGGACCCCCGTCCTCTATCAGAACGGCACGGCGATCACCCCGACGCACAATCTCATTTACTGGTCCGGGTTGCACGCCACGGATCCGGTTGTCACGGCGCCACCGGTCGGACTTGAGATGATCGCCGGCAACGAGAACGCCACAGCACCGCAGTCCACCAAAGTGGTCGACTGGCGTTGCGCCGATCAGTCTGTTCAGTCGGTTTCGGCCACTCCGGTCAACTGTGCCGGCACCAAGGGATTGGAACTCCGGATCACCTTCCCGTCCTGTTGGAACGGCACCACCCTCAACGGGGCCAGCGAGACAAACGTGGCCTACCCAGAGGGGACCATGTGCCCGGCCGGCTATCCGGTGCGCATCCCGACGGTGATCTTCCACATCATCTATCCGATCACCTCGGCCGCCGGACTTACCTTGTCCATGGGCCCGGGCCAGCGGGGCACCACCGATACCGCTCACGGGGACTTCATCAGCGGCTGGAACCAGAGTGTGCTGACCAGTCTCATTGATGGTTGCGCCGGAACCATGCACACCTGTGGCCATGTCACCGGCGCCGATGCCCAGGTGCACCCGAAGAAGGTGCAGGCGGCCGCATAACTCGAAACCACCGGCCGGGCCGGATGTCAGCCCAGGAGCGATCCGAGTCCGTGCCGCCGTCCGTCGTGTTCGGGATGAAAGTGCTCGGCGGGTGGTCTCCGACGGCGCCAGAACCGAGGCAGAGCGCACTGCACGGCCGACGTTCCCCTCCGGGTCCAATCTGACGAACGGCCGAGGCCGACCACTCGTTGCCTCTGCACCAGGCGCAACACATCCTCCTCGCGTTGGCGGGCCAATTGCTGGAATTTCCACGGGTTATTCATGCTCTGACTGTGCATGTTCCTGCGGACATAAGCTGTCCGCAGTGCCGAGATTTCGCCATGGCTGATCCCGCGGTCCGACTCCTGCGTCTTCTCGGACTCCTGCAAAGGCGCCCGCTGTGGGGCGGAGCCGATTTGGCCGAGCACCTGGGAGTCGACCCGCGCAGCATCCGACGCGACGTCGAGCAACTCCGGGGACTCGGCTACCACGTGGAAGGGATCGCGGGTGCCGGAGGCGGCTACCGCCTTTCGGGGGGGACCAATGTCCCTCCCATGCTCTTTGAGGACGACGAGGCGATGGCGGTGGCTGTTGTCCTTGGCTTGTCGGCCGGTGCCGCCCTTCCGGGCATGGAGAGGAGCACCCTGTCCGCCCTGGCCAAACTCGATCGGCTCCTACCACCCCGACTCAGAACCCAACTGTCCGCGTTGCGCGCCGCCACGGTGTCGCTCGTCCCACCCACTGAGATCGTCTCTACGGAGTCCTTGATCGCTCTGGCCCAAGCCTGCGACAACCACCTCAATGCGGCATTCGCCTACCGCGCCTATGACGGCCGCCGGAGCGACCGGCGCGTCGAGCCCCACCGCCTCGTGGCCACTGATCGGCGCTGGTATCTCGTGGCCTACGACCTCGACCGGCAGGATTGGCGCACCTTTCGGGTCGATCGGACATCCCTCGTCACCCTGCCGGGCCACACGTTCGTTCCCCGGGATCTCGACGACCCTGCACGCATGGTGGCCCTGGCCATTTCGACCACCGTCTACGAGTACCGGGCCGTTGTCCGGGTCGAAGCATCGGCGGCGGAAATGGCAGCTCGGATTGCCCCCTACGAGGGCACTGTCACCTCAGATGCGGACGGTCACGTCATTTTAGAGCTCGGTGCCGATGACTTCACCTGGTTGGCCAGCTACCTGATCGGACTCGGTCTCAATTTTGAGGTGATCGAACCCGAGGATTTTCGAGACCAAATGGCTCTGCTGGGCCAGCGACTCATTCAGGAGCACCAGCCAACGACACGAGTGGATCCGTAGCCGTTGTCGCGACATGGCGACGACCGATCCAGACCCCTGCGGCGATCACCGGACCTCCGATCACAAACAGGAACGCCGCCAACCACCAGCTCACGTCAGCCCCGGCAAAGCCCGCCGAGACCATGACACCGCCGGCAACGAGGATCACCAGCTCCTGACTCACTCGTGCCCGCAACGAAGGAGCCGAACGACCGGCGGTGCGATCGACCCGCCGGAGCAGCGCAAAGGCGATCTCAATGGTGAAGCCAGGGGGCGTGGTGATCCACAAACCGGTTGTGATGCGGCCGGTAGCGAACACGTAGCCGGCCCACACCATGAAACCCCCCGATACGAGAGTCAGGGCGGCGGCCAGGGCCAACTGCCGTGCGGGATGGCGCACGTCACGCTTCGCCCAGCGGCGCATCAACGAAGATCTCACTGTGCTCCTTTCAGCACACACTGATCATTTGGGACGCCCTTGCCGATCCACGTTGCAGAGCTGCCGCCAAGGTTTGGGGATCCGGCCCGGGACGATGGCGCCTCCGTCAATGAGCGCCCTGAGGACCGGCCGGGCAGCCTGTTGGAGCAGCTCGACGCGGGCCGGGAGACGGCGAACGGCAAACCAGGTCTTCCAAGGCGGCAGTCCAACGGCACCGTAGACGCCGGGGTGCACCAGCGAGTGAAAGAGCTCGCGGATGACGACTGGACCGATGTAGCGGACGGCAAACCGATCGCTCCAGCTGGTGTGCTCCCAACGCTCCGGTACCTGCAGGCGGGCGAAAGAGAGATGGCGCGCTTCTTCTTGACGATGGTACCGATTCACCTCGGCCAGGAAAGGGTCGGTGTCGGGATGCTCCGAGGCCAGCTTCTGCAGCAGGTCCGGGATCTCTTCGCCACTGAGAATCAGCGTGTTGAACAGCGCCGGCCGTCTTGTGATGGCAAAGTTTGAGCGTTTCTCGAACCATTGGCCCAACCGCCCGCCACCACGCATCGGATTCTTTGCCGTGGCTCCGGTCTGGGCAATCACGCGGGCGAACATGCGCGAGTGCCTGGTCTCTTCGCCGATCTCATGGAGGGCGTAGGCCACACGCGGATCACTCAGGTCGTTCTTCACTGACAGTTCGAGACAGAAACCGGCCATGAGGACCGCCTCGAACCGGAAGCCTCCGTCGAGAATGGCTGCCAGCTCTTCACGGCTGAGCCGTGCTCGCTGCTCGGCCGACAAGGTGATCGGCAGCCCATGGACCGACAGGAGCTCGTCAGGAAGGATCTGACCTGCACCGAGCTGTCCGGGGATCTGAAGATCGGGATCAATCACCCGGCGGAGCGATGCTGTGCTCAATCGGTCCACCCGCTCGTCGATGCTGCTCCTCGTTGCCATCCTTCGAGCTCCTTTTTCAGATATCAGTGTTATCTGAAATGGCAGATTAACACTCGGGGGGCTCGGAACCAAGCAGCAAGGCCAGTGAGCGGTGGAAGACCGCCACGGCATCACTTCCCTGGTCCAGCAGCTTTCGAACGGCCAACCCATCGCCCAGACTCAAGATGGCTTCCGCCAGCGTGTCGGCGTCAAGGGCCAGGCTGGTAGCGAATCGATCCGCCTGCTGGCGAAGAATCTCGGCCAGTCCTTCCCGTATGAGTTTCTGGCGGTGGATCAGTTGACGGGCCAGTGCCGGCTTTCCGGCTGCGCTGATGGTGAACTCGACTTCGAGAGCGGTCCAGCGTGGATCGTCGTTCAGAAGATCGGCGAACCAGGCACTGACCTTGGTCAAGACCTCGCGTACCGAGTCAGCCGTCGTGACAGCGACTGCCAGACGTTGGGCCTGCTCCGCGACGTGCCGGTCCATGACTTCGAGAACCAATGTCTCCTTGCTGGCAAAGTTGGAATACAGCGCCCCGGTTGAGAAGCCCGCCCGCCGCGAGACGAGAGCAACCGATGATCCGTAGTAGCCCTTTTCCAAAAACGTGGCCTCGGCCACCTCGAGGAGACGCTGTCGCGTGTTCGCCTGCTGCTGGGCACGTGTGATGGGCAACGTTTCACTCATGGGCGCGGCTGTGGTCGGATTCGGGTAACCGGAAGGGATGCATTGATTGCGCACATCATGGCGCAACTGACACCCCGGTGACGCGGCTCCACCCGACTGCCGTATGGGCCAGTCGGGTGGAGAGCGCCGCTCGGATGCTGTGTGGGGGATCAGGCGGTGGCCAGAGCTCCCCTGCGAACATGCGTACCAGTGGTCACCAGTTCCTTGGCGACGTCAGTGCGTCGTGCGTGCCAGAAGCCGAACGCCACCAGAAGTGCCATCAGGGCAGCCAAGGCGAACGCAGCAATTCCCGCTACCAGGGCGATGGTGGCGAAGGTGCCAAAGGCGTAGGCCTCAAGCAGCAGGCCGCGAAGTGTGGTCCCTTGGAACACCGACTGCACCTTGGCTTCGGCAGCCGTGTAGGCAACCGAACCCTTAGGCAGCGCCATGGCCTTGCTGCTGAGCTGCGCGTAGGTCAACCCGCCACCGATTTCTTGCAGATGCACAGCAATGAAGTCATTGGCGTACACCTCAGCCTGTTGGCCAGTGACCAACGACTCGCCGGCGTACTTCGAGACCGTGCCCACCATTGAGGGCGTAATCTCGCTGCCTGCCACGGGGTGGGCGAATGCGGCTTTGGCCGGGAACACGATCTGCTGCTCGGCCAGCTGGTTGTGCACATTCGAGTTGGCGAAGCTGTAGCCCCACATGAGAAGGCCACCGGCCACCACCAACACGATCACCATCAGGGCCCCACCGGCACTTGCGATCACATCGAACACTTTGCGTTGCATTGCGGAATCTCCTTGTTCACATTGATCCCTCCCTCTGAGGAGACCTGTATGCAGTGTTCGTGATGCGACGCCGAATCGGTAGGGAAACAAGCCCTCTGCAGTGGGGACTTTGGTCCCGGCGCGAACCGACCATGGCCCCTACCTCTGGCGGTCCGTGATGCGTACCGTCATAGGTACAACGAAAGGAACCTCCATGAAAGCAGCCGTTGTTCACACATTCGGCCAACCGCTCCAGATAGAAGATCTCCCTATGCCCGCTCCGAGCCACGGCCAGGTCCTCGTGAAGATCGAGGCCTGCGGCGTGTGCCACACCGACATCCATGCGGCTCACGGTGACTGGCCGGTCAAGCCCAACCCGCCGTTCATACCGGGCCACGAAGGTGTCGGCATTGTCGCCGCCATGGGCAAGGGTGTGCGAGGCATCACCGAAGGTGATCGCGTGGCCATTCCCTGGCTCGGTTACGCCTGCGGGGCGTGCGAGTACTGCGCGTCGGGCCGCGAAACACTCTGCCCGAACCAACAGGACACCGGATACACCGTCGACGGCGCGTACGCCGAATATGCGGTGGCCGACGCCGCCTTTGTCGGTCGTATCCCGGCCGGGATCAATCCCATGGATGCTGCGCCGTTGACCTGTGCCGGCGTGACCACGTACAAGGCGGTGAAGGTGGCCGGCACCCGCTCCTCTGACCTGGTTGCCGTCTTCGGTATCGGTGGCCTCGGACACATGGCCGTGCAGTACGCCCGGATCGCCGGTGCCTCGGTGGTCGCCGTCGATCTGGTCGACGCCAAGCTGGCGTTGGCCCGCGACCTCGGGGCCGAGTACACGGTGAACGCCCTGACCCAGGACCCGGTTGACGAGATCCAAGCGCTTGGTGGAGCTGACCAGGCCATTGTGCTCGCCGTGTCCCCCAAAGCGTGCGAACAGGCCTTCAAGAGCCTCAAGCGCGGCGGGACCCTTGTGTTTGTGGCCCTTCCTGCTGACAATTTCGTACAGATTCCGATCTTCGAGACGGTGTTGGGTGGCATCACTGTCACTGGCTCAATTGTGGGCACCCGGGTCGACCTGGCTGAGACGTTTGAGTTGCACGCGCAGGGCCGCACCCGGGTCGTGCGCGAGACCCGCCATCTCGATGAGGTCAATGAGTCGTTCGAGCAGATTGAGAAAGGCGCCGTAGACGCCCGACTCGTCTTCGACTTCTGCCATTAGGTATTCCCATGGTTCCAATCGCACTCGTGACGAGTGCCTCCTCCGCCTTCAGGCGCATGGCGTGGGCCGGGTCGGCATCAATCACCGAGGGAAACCCCAGATCTATCCCGTGCATCACGCCGTGCACGAAATCATCGGGGATCGGGCCGGCAGTAGGTCTCCCGCTCTCGACACACAGCCCGGTATCTTCAATGTCAATGAGTATGGTCAACCCTCCGGACTATGTGGACTCCTTTGCAGTGCGGAGGTCCAGCACCGACTCTCGTTCACCCGAGCAGCTGTTCCGTGCCGTCTTCGAGGGCGCCCCGCTCGCGATGCGGTAGTTCCTGGTGATCGGGTGGCGCGGCGTGCTGGGTCTCCGACATGGGCCCCGCCGATCACCTGCTCACATTCTGGGTTGGCGCATCGAGCTGAACGAACCCGATACGGCCTGCCTCGAACTTCATTCGGCGTCGATGACTTCCCGACTGGTCATGCGCCTCGCTGACTCGACCGACGTATGGACCACGAATGTGCTTTACAAGAAGCAGCGCGCACGCCCCTTATGGGCGGCAGTCGGTCCAATCCACCGCCAAGTGATTCCCTACCTATTGAGGCGCGCCACATCTGATCCGGGCCCGGTGCGCAAGACGGAACACTGAACCCACTTCGGTGAGGCGAGATGGTCGGGGCGTCGCTCAGTCACCCTCAGTCGACGTATCCGGTCCGGCATCACCGCCAGCGGCAGCGACCGACAATCGATCGAGGTAGTGGTCCCACCCCTGGGTGTGGTCCGCCACCGCGTCATCCGGCAGACCACGGTGGACAAAGACCACCCTGGTCTTCTCTCCGTCAGGGATCAGCGTGATCTCCACCTCTGTGGAGCCGGCCGGAATGGGGTGGTCAGGTACATCCCATCCGAAGGTGAACACCACCTTGCGGTCCGGCACTACCTCCAAGAATTTTCCTACCCCTGGATTCTTCCCTTGCACCAGCACCCGGTAGACACCACCGACCTGCGGATCCAAGTCAGCTTCGGTACCCATCCACAGGAGCTGCTTGGCCGGATCAGTCAGAAACGGGAAGATGGTGGTCGGACTGGCGTCCACGACCACCTCGCGAATGAGTTCAGCCATCAGTAGTTCCTTTCTCTTGTTGGGCCGATTCGGCCAGGGTTTGCAAACGCTGCAGACTGTCGGACCAGTACTCGTCGAGAAACCGGCGGAGACGGTCCATCTCACCGTGATTCGCCCGGTAGAGGCGACGGGTTCCGTCCCGACGTTCAACGATCAGCGCGGCTTCCCGCAGAATGCCCAGGTGTTGGGAAACCGCCGAACGGGTGACATCTTCGAATTGAGCGGCGATACGGGCGGCCGGAAGCTCTTCGGACCACACCAGTTTGAGGATCTCCCGGCGGCGAGGTTCAGCCAATGCCTTGAATGCGGTGTCCACGGCACTTATTTTAGTCAATACTTACGTAAGTGTCAACTAACTAATTCGCCGTCACGGCCTTGAGCTCGTCAAGCGACTCTCGGATGATGCGGGGCAGGTCCCGTTGGTTGCTCTCGTTGACCCAGAGTTCGAACGCCACCTTGAAGACAGCGATCCCCGCCTCGGCGGTCAGGCTGGCGGCCGGTTCGCCGGCGCCACGCTGGCGCAACGATGCAGCCAACGCTGAGGCAAGCGTGGCCAGCTTGATCAGCTCGCGCTCTTGGAGCTCGGCGTTGGCGGCAATGACGGCATAGCGCATTCGGGCAAAGTCGCGACGCTCCTGCAGCAGGGCACCGGCCACCTCAAGAGCGGACGCCACGGCGGCCATCGGAGACGCGGAATCAGGAGCCTTGGCGAGGGTGCTGACGAGGAGCTCCTGCAGTAATCCGGCGCCGCCGAAGAGCACCTCGCGCTTGTCGGCGTAGTGCCGGAAAAAAGTTCGCTCCGTGACCCCCGCCCGGGCGGCGATCTCCGCCACGGTGGTCTGTTCAAAACCGCGCTCGCCGTAGAGCTCGAGCGCTGCCTGCTCGAGCCGGCCTCTACTGTCCGGCTCCCAGCGCCCCATACAGGCGATCGTACTCCATGATGTCAGTTGCTGACATGACTGCTACAGTGATGACAGCAACTGACATCCGGCCCTCTTCCGTAGTGAGGGCGGTTGACCACTATGGAGGTCCTTCTCATGCGTATTTTCGTCACCGGTGCTTCCGGCTGGATCGGTTCAGCCGTCATTCCCGAACTCATCGACGCCGGTCATCAGGTCGTTGGTCTGGCCCGTTCAGATGCCTCGGCCGCCGCCCTCACCGAAGCTGGAGTCGAGGTGCAACCCGGCACACTCGACGACCTCGACGCTCTGCGCACTGCGGCTGCCGCATCGGATGGGGTCATCCACCTCGCGTTCAAGCATGACCTTGCCTTCTCGGGTGACTTCCAGGGTGCCGCCGACGCGGATCGCCGGGCGGTCGAGGCATTCGGCGAGGTCCTCGAAGGTACCGATCGACCCTTCGTCATTGCCTCTGGACTTCTGGGTATCGCGCCTGGGCGGGTAGCGACTGAGCAGGACGGCCATGGCCCCGACTCCTCTGTGGCCGCCCTGGGCCTCGGGCCCCGGACTCGGTTGGCCACCGCCGAATTGGTCCTCGCCTTGGCTGCCCGCCACGTCCGCTCGTCCGTGATGCGACTGCCTCCGACCAATCACGGCGAGGGTGACAACGGTTTCATGGCCACCCTGGTCGGCGTTGCCCGCGCCAAAGGGGTCTCCGGCTACATCGGTGACGGAAGCACTCGTTGGCCTGCCGTGCACCGGCTCGATTCGGCCCGGCTGTTCCGCCTGGCGGTCGAGCAGGCCCCAGCAGGTTCGACGTTGCATGCCGTGGCGGACGAAGGCGTACCCATCCGCGCCATCGCCGAGGTCATCGGCCGCCGTCTGGACTTGCCCGTCATCTCAATCGCGCCCGAGGCTGCGGCCGAGCACTTCACATGGCTGGCGAACTTCCTCGCCGCCGACAGCCCAGCCTCGGGTACATGCACCAGTGAGCTACTCGACTGGCGTCCGACGCAGCCCGGTCTCATTGACGATCTGGACCAGGGCCACTACTTCGAGCTTCTGCCCGCATGACGAACGGATGCCCCATGGCTGTCGCACTCCTACCCCAACCGGGTCAGCACGTTCCGGGTGATCTGCTCAATCTGGCGGTCTCGCTCTGCCAGGCCGTGAGCCCAATCGGTTGATCCCGAGGTCACCACCGTCGCGCCCACCTTGTTCGTGTATGCACCCAGCACCGCATGGCCGTGACGGATGCGCTCCATCGCCTCGGGATCTCGCGTCCCGAACACGCGCGCCGCGATGTACTCCAACTCGCTCGGCTCGCCCGGCCTCGGGGGACGCGGAGCGGTCTCGCGCGTGAAGTGTTGCGTCGGGCACGTGCCGAGGATCTCGAAGCTCGGCGGCGTACCGTCCTCCCCGGTCGGGTACGGCAGCCCGTCGCGGTAGGTGAAGGCGCAACCGTCGCACTCGTAGCCAACCACGGTGGCACCGGCACCGAGCACGTCGCCGTAGCCCAGCCCGGTGCCATTGAAGATCCAGTGGTCGGCTCGGTGCACGGTGTAGCCACCGAGCCCGGCGGTCACATTGCGACCGATGCGGTGATAGCCCCCGCGGGTGAACGTGACGCCGGTCATGATGTTCTCGGGACGTGCGACGACCACATCGGACCAGAACGTCGTCACTTCGACCTCGCTGTCGGTTCCCATCATCGGGTCATCCTTGAAGAAGCCCTTGTAGCCGACCATCACGTCATGCTCGCCACCCTCAAGGCGTACCTGCCACAACGATGTATTGCCGGAAAAGAACGCCGCGTTGCCGCCATTCGATATGAACGCTTCGACCGTGTCGCGCATGCCGCGGGACCAGTACTCGTCATGACCGACGGAGAGATAGAGACGTGCCCCTTCCAACACCTCGGGATGATCCTCCAGATCGGCATTCGTGCACACACCGATCTCGAAACCCTCACGTTCGGCCCACTCAATGAACGGCAGCTCCCAGTCGGGCCAACCCGCCGACCCGGCATAGCCCGACAGATGGTTGATCTGGATGTAGCCCACGTGCGCGGCGTTCTGCGGATCGGGCGCGCCCGTCCCGGTCACGCGACGGCCCTTGCCCGGTGGCTTGAAGAGGTAGCCCGCCGACATCGGTCGCTGCATGGCAACGTGGGTGCCGCCGGTGTACAGGTTCGGACCGCCAAAATCGTTGTAGGCATGCCACGTATTGGTAGCCAGCGCAACCACAATGCGGGCACCCGAAGACGGACGCACGACGAAGAACGCGTAGTCGCGCCGCACCTTCTCGTCGACGTCGATCTCCATGACAACTTCGTAGTAACCCGACCGCCAGGTCGGGCCTATGTTCAGCGTGAGAGCGACGGGCCAACCGCACCCGACAGATGAGGCATTCGGCGGTATCGGGTGCTCGTCGGCAGCGACCGCATCTGAACTGAACACAATTTCCCGTCGGGCACCGATCCGTGCCACCTCAACGCGCACCGTCCGTCCAGCGGACGACGACATGTGCAGACCAACCTGCCCGCCCGCGTCCACTGATTGCGGCCAGCAGTATCCCGTCACGACGGCGCGCGCCATCTGTCGACCCTATCGGGGCCAGATCACACGAGGCGTCTGGGTTCGGACAGGGGAAGCCTGTTTTGCGGACCTGCTGGGAGAACGGCTCCACATGTCAATGCTCAGGCCAGGGCCACGTAGTCGAGATTGACTGCCCCATGATCGGAACTCTCGACGCTGCAGACGACCAAGTTCGTGCCGGCAGCCATGGTCAGGGTGACCGGCACGGTCTGCCACGCGTTCCACTCAGGCGTGCTCGGCACGTTGAGCGTGGCCTTGCCGTGGAGGTTGCCGGTCGCAGGATCGAGCACCTGCACGGCAAGCTTCGACGGACTCCCGGTCGCATTGGCGACGCGGCACAGGAGTCGGCGACTGCCGGAGTTGTGAACAGCCATGGCCAGAGCCACACTGCTTCCCGCGGTTTCCAGACCGGTGACGTAGCCCATGCCTTCGTGGCCGTTGAACGTGTTGTCGAACCGAGCCGATCCGGCCCAAGCCCCGACATCGGCCTGAAAATGGGCTGGAGCCTGGGGCACCACCTTCAGAAGAACTGAGCTGTGAGGTCCCAGGTTTGCCTGGTAGCTGGTCATCATCCCCAGATCCTTGTGGGCCCAGAGGTCGCGTACCGCTGCCGGACCGGCGAAGCCGAGGACCTCTGCGAAGTTGATGGACTTGGTTCGTGTTTTCGCGCCGTCCTCCCGATTGAACAGGGCTACCGCCCAGCTCCCGTCGGGCAGCTGGCCGATCCAACGCTCCGGATCCCGGCTCGATGGGTCGTATTCGAACGCATGGCTGTTGTTGAAGACGGGTTTGCCGACCAGTCCAGCCTTGCGTAGGGCCAGCACCTCAAGGTTCTGGAAGAACTGGGCGTTGTTCCCGATGGTGTCGACCTGGTCGGTAATGGCAATCGCGGCTCCGGCCATGGTGAAGAGGTTGATGGCGCTCTGACGCTCGTAGTCGTGGGCGAACGACTGCATGATCAGCGGGTCACCATCGAGAATTGTCTGGCCCCGACCCGAAATGTCGGCGAATCCGGTGAACCCCAAGAACGGGCAGTTCCACTGGGACCACTCGGGCTGCCAGGTCTGGCGGCCGCCACTCAGATTGAACCACGTACCGAAGCTGGCATCGTTGCCGATGCGGACCAGGTCACCGTAGAGGCGCTCCCCGGACCCGTGGTTGAAGAGATTGGGCATGACCAAGCTCAGCTGCATGTCGCCCGCCGCCTCGCGCATCCACTCGAGCGCCTGCAGATAGGAGTCTCGGCCGTGGGCCACCCCGACCGTTCCTTCGCTCTGGTCGAATCCCGCTTCGTACCAGGCCAGAAAGTCGATCCGGAGAAACACCGCGCCGAGGTCGCGGAAGTAGGCGACGTAGCCCTTCACGTACTCCTCGGCCCCGTCACGGGTGGCGTCCACCCATTGCAGGCGCCCTCCTCCGTCGAAGA
>Ga0302324_100006278_pt1 | contig 25666 bp, 21 predicted proteins | sample Palsa_T0_1_FD_201949 | JGI IMG/M metagenome (GOLD analysis project Ga0302324, IMG submission 201949) | Peat permafrost microbial communities from Stordalen Mire near Abisko, Sweden - Palsa_T0_1 | ecosystem: Environmental > Terrestrial > Soil > Palsa > Peat permafrost | place: Sweden: Abisko... | reverse complement strand
AAATATATTGAATGGCTCATTCATAGTCGAATTGAAAGCTGTAACTGAAAAGTTGATAAGACTTGTGTTCCCGGAATTTTGGAATAAATTTGCCATCCTTGGGGATATAGCTCAGCTGGCTAGAGCGCCACAATGGCATTGTGGAGGTCGTGGGTTCGACTCCCATTGTCTCCACTGAAACGATTTCATTCCAAACTAAAACCTCGAATTCCTAAGGAGTTCGAGGTTTTTTGTTTTTATCCCTCTGCACTTTATTCAATAATTCTCATTCCCTAGGTGACCCACGAGGTGACCCGAAAAAATTTACAATTCGGGTCACCGAATCGGCCTAAACGAGCTGGAATCAACGTGTTCAGCAAATGAACATCTTGAAATCAGCGAGACAATGAGTGAAGTTTAAACCCAAATCCCAGGAATTATGAGCGCTACAATTTCTATTTTCTTTTACGCGAAGAAAACCAAATCAACAAAAGACGGATTAGTGCCGGTGTACATGCGCATGACCATTAACGGTGAACGTTTTGAGATAAGTACGAAGCACTATATTCTCATGGACCATTGGTCACCAGAGGCCGGCGGATGAAAGGAAATTCAGAGGGAGTAAAATAGGTCAACGCGCTAATCGATTCACTTCGTGCCAAAGGCGGTTTAGATCAGAATTCACGTGAGATTTAGGCTTTAGACAAAGTCGTTCACTTTTTCAGGTCTGAAATAAATTTTGTCAAATTTTTCCGCAAGGATTCGATCTTGCTAATGGCCCTTTTGTCGATCTTGTAAAGTGATCCTTCCTGAATCATAATCTCGGCAATCAGATTTCCATACGCTTGCTTTTTTATTTCCTCGCCAAAAAGTTTAAAATTAAGGTTTGAACCGCCGCCTTTGTCCACGAAATTCATATCGGCAAAGGGTATTAAAAAATGTGTTCTGAAATCTATAATTGTCGTTCGCAGGTCTTTATAAATTAACTCATTGTACCCGAAATCCTGGAGAAAAAGGGAATGTATTTGAAGCTGAATGGTATCAGGTAGTTCTTGCCATACTGTAGAAATCGTATTAAAAGAGGGCGTTGAGCCGTTGAAGAAAAAAGTTGTACGCCTGGTCATTACCTCAAAAAACCAAGTGAGTTGTTTTTCAGTAACCTTGCCTGAAAGACGATTTGCGTTAATGGAGTCAAGCCTTGAAATCCACACAAGTGCGGCAGGACTGTCGCTGATCAATTCCTTCTTCTTCAACCCAATCTCATAAATTAATGATTCTGTATAAGCTATTTTCCTGTGCAATAATTCTCTTCCCTGTTTCCATTCGTCAAAGAAGAATGAGATAGTGATACCAACAAATATCACCACTATTTCTATGATGTATTTTACGGCAGTTTTAATAACCCGTCTGAAATCCATATACTGATTTATCTATGAGCTATTTTTCAAAAAAATTGTTGACTAAAAGTAGGCATTTTATAAAAAGAAGGAAAGTGGATGTTATTTTTCTTAAGAAATACTAGACAAGATAAATAACGAATAACCTCCTCGCTCTGTGAAGAATTCGAGGAAAGCCGCATCTGGAAAGTTTAACGGAGGAACAAAAAAAAGTTCTTTTACTTTTGTTATTAGAGAATGTTCGATGCCCTTGCCACATTGCAGAAGACCAACGTATATTGGTGGAAATCCAAACCCTTTGAAACGATGAAAAAAATGCACCCCGTAGTCCATTTTGAAATGCCTGCAGAAGATAGAAAACGCATGGCGGATTTCTATTCAAACGTCTTTGGTTGGAAAACCCAATTGATGGGTGAGGAGATGGGAAACTATGTAACTGTGTCCACCACTGAAACCGACGAACATGGGCGCCCTAAAATGCCAGGCGCCATCAATGGTGGTTTTTATCCCAAAAAAGAAGACTGGCCGGCTCAGTATCCGTCCATTGTTATTGCTGTTGATGATATCCATGCTTCGATAAAGGACATCACAGAACGAGGAGGCAAGGTTCTGGGCGAGCCGATGCACATTCCGGGTGTTGGTTTATACGTGTCATTTATGGACACTGAAGGAAATCGGGTTTCTCTGCTTCAGCCGGACATGGGTTAGTCCTGGTTCCTGTTTAATTGAATACCGACCGTGTTTTTGAGCTTAGCTTATAATCGATAGAAGGACAAGATGAAATCACCAAGAATGCGCAAAGTTTACTTCTCTTGAAGATACTGGATCAATCAATACATGCTTTGTGGACTTTGAGGTTCGTCGTGACCTTTGTGTCCTGAATTTGTTTTTGATTTTACCAATGTGACAAGTTGGGTTAGTTACTGGGGTCCCGAAAGAATTGAAAATCTAAAATAAATTGCCGTTGATGGAGCTAACTCAACAGATAGAAAAATTAATTGATCAAGGTCTTTATTTCGAGGCGCGGTCGAAGGCAGAAAGTGCGCTGAAGACGTCTCCGGATTTACGGATGAAGCAATTATACGCATTGTCACTTTCCAAATCGGGGGTACCGGAGGCCGCGTTGGAATTTATCGAGCCGGTGTACGCACAATTTCCGGATGACCCTGAGTCGGCCGGAGTTTTGGGTAGCATCTGCAAGGAACTGTTCAAAAAAAATCAAAGCACTGCTTTTGCTATCCGGTCCAGAGACACCTACTTCAAAAATTTCTCGGTCACGAAAAATTTTTACACCGGCATCAACGCGGCATCCATGTCGGCTATGGCCGGGCAGTCTGGCCGCAGTCGTGAAATTGCCACCGAAGTGATTTCGCTGCTGGACGGAGCTTCCGAAGACTTCTGGGTTCTGGCCACATTGGGCGAAGCGCATATCCTTACCAAGAACAAGGCGAAAGCATCCGAGTGTTATATCCGGGCCCGCAAATTGGCCGATAAAGATTGGGGAAAAATCACCAGCGTATATAATCAGCTTTGGTTGTTGAATCATTTCCTGCCCGTGCCGGACGAGATCTTAAAACTATTTAATCCTCCCGGCGTCGTTGCTTTTGTCGGGCACATGATCGATCATCCCGACCGGCCCGACCAGCGGTTTCCCGCCGCCATTGAACAAAACGTAAAGAGTGCCATCGTTCATTCGATCAGGTCTTTGAATGCCCGCATCGGATATTGCTCGTTGGCGTGCGGCGGCGATATTCTTTTTGCTGAAGCCATGACTGAAGAAGGTGGGGAAGTAAATATTTTCCTTCCTTTTGAAAAGGCAGACTTTATTAAAACGAGTGTGCAATTTGCAGGTGAGAACTGGGTTAACCGGTTTACTTCGCTGGTTGAACGATTTCCGGTGACCTTTATCTCGCGGGAACCGTACGGTGGCGTTGACGATATTTTTTCTTTTCAAAGTAAGATCATCTTCGGCTCGGCCATGCTCCGATGTGAATCATACCATGCCGAGCCATCCTTGCTGACGGTTTTATCGGATGTGGATTTAAAACGGCAGGAAGGAGGCACACGCGACGCATTGCGTTTGTGGCCCTTTCCTCAGCGGCTTGTCAACATTAATCCGGGCACTTTTATTTCCGAGAAGCAGCTGGTGACCACTCTTGTCAAAAGCGAACCCCGGCATAACCCCGGAGGTGCTGAACGTCCTGTACTTTACCTCGTGTACAGTGATTTTTCCGGGGTACCACCGGGTGAGCTGGAAAAAATCTATGCGACGGTGACCGGCAAAAGCAGGGAGGATTTGGGTTCGCATTTTGTTCCGGAGCAGAAGTCGATACTCGGTGCCTTTGAGGCTGAGCCAGCGGCTAAGGAATATCTCCGGCGGCTCGTTGAATCCATGAAAAGCTCGTGGCGTCAGACCTCTTTTAAAGTGAGCTTGCATGCCGGACCGGTTTACATCGAACCCGGAGAAGGGTCGGCAAATAAAAAACTTTCGGGGAGTACGGTACAGTTGGTTAAGGAGTTGAGTGCCCTTATTCCCAACGGGATTTTGGCAAGCGATAATTTTGCCGCGTTGCTGGCCCTGGATAATAAAAAGTTTTCGATTGACTACAGCGGACTATTCATTTCCGAAGATGGCGAGCGGAAGACGACGATTTACAAAGTCGCTTTCAAGTAAAGTATTATTCTTTTAGAATTCGTGCGGTTTAAGAAAATCGTTGAACCGTGTTAAATAAAAAATTCACCTGGTAAGGGTGTGGCGTTCTCCTTTGAAATTGATCAGGAAAACCGGACTCTTTCTTTTACGGATATATTGACTTTATCTGTATCTTGTTCATGTGAAACGAATCAACATTTTATTGGTGGATGATGAGGAGCTGTTCCGGCAAGGGCTCCGGTCTTTACTTGGGAAAGAGGAGTTCGTAAGAGAGATCCATGAAGCAGGCAATGCAACGGAATTCAATCAGCAGCTATCGCTCCATGTGATAGATCTAATCCTTCTCGACATCAAGCTTCCGGGAATCCGTGGACCGGAATTACTTTTGAATCAGAAGAAAAAGAACGACTATCCTAAAATAATAGCAGTAACGGGTCTCGATGGAGTTGAAGTCATTGTCAATCTCCTTAAATCGGGGATCGATGGGATTGTTTATAAGTTGGATGGATATGCGGAAATTGTTAAAGCAATAATTGCCGTCATGCAAACGGGCAGTTATTTTCAGGAAAAGACGTCTGGAATTATTCAGGCCAATGCGCATAAGTGGGACAAAGTGCCACCCGTCTCACTTAATTTTAACGAGAACGAATTACTGCGGGCCATCGCTAGTGGACTCACCACTAAAGAAATCGCATCAAAGCTGAAAATGACGGAAGCGACAACGGAAACGTATCGCATCCGGTTAATTAAAAAACTAGGGGCACCTAACACGGCGGCATTATTGGCCTACTCCTATCGAAACGGGATTCTTTAGTTGTTGAAGAAAATCATCCGCCATTTTGCGATTGGGAGCCGAGGGGATATATGATTCTTGCTAAGAGTCCGTTTTCGCCCTGTTGGTAGACGATAGATGCCTGGATTACTGCACACCTCATTTTTAATGTGTTATGTTTTTTTCTTAATAGGCCAATGAATTCAGTGATTTTCGAAAATCCGGTTCCATCATCCTCCACCTCGACGGTAAGTCTATTTGAATCCCAGACTAGCCTTACCCAGACGTTCCAGGCCGATGAGTGCTTAAATGCATTATGAATGAGTTCTTGTATTAGTCGATAAAGGTAAGTCCTAGCCAGCGGGGTTATTTTCCGTTCATTTCCAGTGGGCTGAAAATGTATAATTCCAAGGCCTGGTCTTTCCAGATTTTGGCAAAGCATGGCTATTCCTTGCTGAAAAGAATTTTCTTCCAGCGGAATTGACATGAGTTTTCTGGAGATTTTTCGCACCGATAGGATTACTTCCTGAAATTCGCCTTTTATGCTAACTAACAACGCTTCCGACTCGGCCCGATCTGACAGAGACCTTTCCAGGCTGTCAATGGAGAGGCGCAGGATGGAAAGCCTTTGTATCAGATCGTCGTGCAGGTCGGCACCCATCTCAGAAATAATGTGTTCACAAACCTCCATAGCGCGTCTTGCTATTTCTGTTTCATATTTTTCTCTTGATCTGAAGAGGGAATGCATTACATGAATGGTTGCTGAAGAGTATCGAATTGATTTTTTTGGTTTTAATTATTTAGGTTGGGTTTACTAAAGTAAATGTAAAGTAAATAAAAATTTAATATGCTCAGGGTACCGTGGGTGACATTGGTTTACTTGCTCTGTTCTTTTCTAAAAGCAGAGGCACAACGTGAGCGCCCTGGGGATCCTCACGTACTACACCTTAAGGATTCCTCTGAGAGACAAAAGACCGATGCTTTTGTAGTCTTGTGTTATCGCTCTATGGATGCCCATCCCCAACAAGCCCTCTGCTATGCCGACAGCGCTTTACAGATTGCATCCAAGAGGGGAGACAGTTCTCAAATCGTATTCACAGGCCGGCTAAAAGGGCAACTGCTACTGAGGTTGGATGAATTGGAGGAATCACTCATTCTTCTCCATCGAATCCTTCCGATTGCCAAACGTCGAGGCCTAACCAAAGATTACAAACGTATTTTAAATGCCCTTGCCATAGGATACTCGTTTGAGGCCAATTATGATGAAGCTTTGAAATATCATTTTGAATCATTGGTGATGCACGAAACGGAGGGCGATAAAGCTGAAGCGAGCAATGCCCTCAATCATATCGGATTTGTGTACTTTAAAATGTATAATTATGAACAGGCTTTGGAGTACTACAACAAATCACTCGACATAAAAAAAGAGGTCGACGACAAAAACGATCTTGACTTACTGTTCATAAATATTGGTTTGTGCCTGGATCAATTGGGAGATTGCAAGGAAGGCTTAAAGTATATTAATGATGCATTAAAAATGTGCGAAGGAAATTGTAGCCCGTTTATGGATATGGAGGGTAAGTTTGGCGTGGGTGTTTCCCTTCAGGGCCTGGGGAGGCTACGTGAGTCCGAGGATTATTTTGTGAAATCCTATACGTTGGCAAAGGAACTCAAGGACAAGAGATTTCAAATTGAGAATCTTATTTTTCTGGCGCGCGTCAATGGCCGGCTTCACAGGGACCAACGAACTATCGGATTCCTTAAAGAAGCAGAGGCGCAGGCCTCCGGTACTTCCTACAACCAGATGTTGATTGAAATCTACCGGGAGTTCTTTTTTACCTACAATCAGTCAAGGGACTTTGACAAGGCGGCTGCCTATGAAATAAAGTACATTCAGCTCAACGATAGTATTCAAAAAGGTCAGTGGAGCAATATCTCGAAAATTCAAACGGAGTATGAGGAATGGAAGAACCTTAAAACGATTACGTCTCAGGGACAAATATTGTTGCTTAAGGAAAATGTGATCAACGATCAGAGAGTTTTGAATTTTTTGATTGGAATTGTAGCCATTTTATTTCTCGTGCTGGCCATCATACTGTATACGATTAATCGCCATCGGCGACGGATCAATATACTGTTGGATCAAAAAGTGAAGGACAGAACACAGTCGTTGGCGGAGAGTTTAGACCATGTGAGGAGAAGTCATGCCGAACAAAATGAATTCCTACGGAAGGCCAGCCGTGATATAGAGAATCAACTAGCTACCCTAAAAGGGCTACTCAACGTGATGTTGACTGAAGTCAATGACCCGACATCTATGAACAAGAGCATCGAACATCTGAAGCAAACAGCGAATAACCTGTTTGATATTGGAACCCGTCTTAAAGAAAAATAGCTAACCCGGTGGCTCCGTATTCGCCGGTTTAGGGGTGAATTTCAGATGTAAGATTTCTTCCAAAAATGACAAAAAAGGGCCTCTTTTTGCTATTTTGGGCAAGGGATTTAATGCCAACCTAAGGAAAAGAAACCTGCACAATTCCACGGAGAAATGGTGCAGGATATGATTTTAACCTCCGATTGTTCTATTACAAACTCTTCTTATTTGAGTGGATCCGAAACTAATCCGCCAATTGGTTCGCTTGAACTTTGGCTCATGGCGTTTGGTTTCGACTCCGACTTGCTTGAAGAAGACACTGAAAAGGAAAGCGTAACGATCGCACTCGCTATAATTATTAATAATATAAGTTTTGTTTTCATGAGATGGATATTTTAGACTCTAGTATTGATAACGATAATTATTCCTAATTGAGGGGATCACTTACTGTACCACCTGAACTACCATTACCATCCTGAGGTTTTATTTGCTCTTCTGTGCAGGATGAAACGGAGAGGGTGATCACAAAGAGAAGTGCGAGAATGTAAATAAATTTTTTCATAGTTGTAAGGTTTAGAGGTTTGGTTTACTTAACTTTATGCTGTAAAGATAGGATTAAGGAATAACCTGTTTCATGTAATGTTTTCCTAGAAATTACACTTGTACCAAAACTTTTAAATATCATAAAATTTACACTTTGTCTTCTCGTTGTTTTTTTGGCCTTTACTTTGCAATATGTCCAGGCACAGGATAAAAGAGTCATCGACTCCTTATTGACCAGGAGCAAATCCTCAACCCCGAAAGACCAGATTTCCATCTCTCTATCACTGTCAATCCAATATGGAGACAAGAATAATCAGCAGGCGCTGACGTATGCAGACAATGCTTACCACTTGGCAAGAGTTATTGGCGACAGTTCTCAACTGGTCAGAGCTGGTAGATTAAAGGGTCAGTTATTGAGAAGGCTTGATCGATTGGATGAATCGCTTGAGGTTCTCAATCAGGTTCGTCTTATCGCTAAACGCAATAAGTTAATCGAAGAGTATAGACGGATATTAAATGCTCTGGCAGCAGGATATACTTATCGAGCAAATTATGACCAAGCGCTTAAGTATTACTATCAATCCCTGGAGATTTGTGAAACGGACGGAAACAAAGCTGCAGCCAGCGTAGTTCTGAATAACATAGGACTAGTACACTTTAAATTAGAAAATTATGATCGTGCAATAGAGAATTACAATAAGGCTCTTACGTTAAAAAACTTGGTAAATGATAAATTTGATCTCGATCGCCTTCTGATAAACATGGGCTTATGTTATAATGAATTGAACAATTACAAGGAAGCGTTAAAATGTATCAATGATGCATTCAAGGTTTGTGGTGAAAACTGCAGTAAATTGATTCAGATGGAAGGCAAGTTTGGGTTAGGCGCTTCACTTCTTGGATCTGGGAAACCAAATGAGGCAGAGATTTATTTTACAGAATCACATGCTATCGCCAAAGAACTTCAAGATCGGAGATATCAAATTGAAAACCTCGTGTCCTTAGCAAGAATCAATATGAAACTCAATAGAGGGAGCAAAGCCGAAAAATTTCTAAAAGAGGCTGAAGTACTTGCCTCTGGCACTTCCTATAATCAAATTTTGATTGACATATACAGAGAATTTTTTAAGGTATACGATCAAAGAAAAGATTTTGGACACACCGCTAATTATCAACATAAATATATTCTTTTGAAAGATAGTATTTATAGCAAAGAACTAATCAAGAATCTAACTAAAGTCCAGACCGACTATGAACAACGCGAAAACATCAAGACCATTGCGGCAAAAGATGCCGTTCTTGCCTTGAAGGAAGAAACTCTCAAACGGCAGCGGAATGAAAGTATTTTCATAATCGTTGTCAGCGTCCTCGTGTTTGTCCTTGCCATATTGATGTTCCAGCTATTTCGCCTTACGCAACGTGCCAATGCAATGCTCGAGGTGCGAGTTGAACAACGAACCAAGGAACTCAACGACTCCAATGAAGCATTGGCCAAAGTCAACGGTGAGCTCGATAATTTTATCTATAAAACCTCGCACGATATCCGCGGGCCGCTGGCCAGCCTGAAAGGCATTTGCAACGTTGCCATCATGGATGTACAAGACGCAGACGCCCTGGGCTACTTGCAAAAGCTGGATACCACCGCCGAAAAACTTAACCGCATTCTTACCCGCCTTTTGATCATCAACCAGATCAATCATGCCGTGCTGGCTGCCAACGTGATTAACTTCGAGGAGATCATTGAGGAGATCCTGTTTCTCGAACGGAAAAAAGGAATACCGCGCCGGCTTGCTATCTCCTATGAAGTGCAAGACGGTGTCGTGTTGAGGTCGGACAAAGAAATGCTGCGGATCGTCCTGGAAAATCTCATCGATAACGGCATAAAGTTTTACAACGAGTCGGAACGCGTAGACCCGTTTGTAAAGATCCAGGTCTCTGCAAACGAACAGCACGTCATCATTCGCGTACTGGACAACGGTGTCGGGATCAACGAGGAAACCAAGGAGAAGATATTTCAGATGTTTGTGCGGGCTTCCGAACGCTCCGAGACCGGGGGCATTGGCCTCTACCTTTCCAGGCTTGCCACCGGCCGGCTGGAAGGCAAGATTGACTTCCGGACTACACCGGAAAGACATACCGAATTTTCCGTCAGGTTGCCGCTTGATCTCGGACCCGTCCTGGACCACCGTCGCGAGCAGGAACGCATTAACGAGTTTGAGAAAAGCAAACAGGGCGGAAAAAACCAGGTTGCCGCCTCCTGATTTGCTGATCAATTGCGATCTTTGCAGATTGCCTGAACAGCCTTGCCTGCATGACAAGCCAAAAGCACTTTAAACGATATACGGTCACCGCCGCTTTACCGTATGCCAACGGTCCCAAACACATCGGGCACCTGGCCGGGGCATACATTCCCGCCGATGTCTATGTGCGCTACCTGCGCCTGAATGGTAAAGACGTTGTCTTTGTTTGCGGGAGCGACGAACATGGAACGGCCATCCCCAATCAGGCCGTAAAGGAAAACACAACGCCAAGAGCGATCATTGATAAATACCATGTGCTGATCCGGGATTGTTTCCAAAAGCTGGGGATCGCTTTCGACATTTATCACCGCACCAGCGAGCCGATTCACCACAAAACGTCACAGGAATTTTTCCTCAACCTATACAATAAAGGCCTGCTGACGGAGGAAACATCCGAACAATATTACGATGACGAAGCCAAACAGTTCCTGGCCGACCGCTACATTGTGGGCACCTGTCCGAATTGCGGTCATCCGAATGCGTACGGAGATCAATGTGAAAAATGCGGTACTACTCTTAGTCCCCGCGAACTGATCAACCCCAGATCAACCTTAACCGGAAATATCCCGGTGCTGCGGCGGACGAAGCACTGGTACCTGCCGCTTGGAAATTACGAAGGCTGGCTCCGCGAATGGATACTCAATTCGCATAAGGACGATTGGAAAATTAATGTGTACGGTCAGTGCAAGTCCTGGATTGATGCCGGATTGCAGCCTAGGGCCATGACCCGCGATCTGGACTGGGGAATCAAAGTCCCTCTCCCGGAGGCAGTAGGAAAGGTGCTGTATGTCTGGTTTGACGCCCCCATCGGGTATATTTCCGCGACCCGCGCCCTGTTTGATGAAATGAGTACGGGAAAAAAAGAATTCTCCACCCCGCAAAGAGATTTTGGAAACGTGAAGGCCGATGACTGGATACCGTACTGGGAAAACCCGGAAACAAAACTGGTGCACTTTGTGGGGAAGGATAATATTGTATTTCATTGTATTATTTTCCCCGTCATGTTGCACGCCTCGCAGCAGTTCATCATACCGGATAACGTCCCCGCCAATGAGTTCATGAACCTGGAAGGCGACAAGATGTCGACCAGCCGCGGATGGTCTGTTGAAATGCACGACTACATCGAGCAGTTCCCGGACAAGCCGGATGTGTTGAGGTATACGTTGCTCACCAACCTGCCGGAAACCAAAGACAGTGAATTCACGTGGCGGGATTTTCAGGCCAAGAACAATAACGAGCTGGTCGCCATTTTTGGTAATTTTGTTAACCGTGCGCTGGTCCTCACGCAAAAATATTTTGGAAACAGAATCCCACCAAAAGGGAAACTTCCCGACGTGGATCTCCGGGCATTGGAGGAGTTGAAGGAATTCCCTTCCCGCATCGGCTCATCCCTAGAAGCCTACCGATTCCGGGAAGCTACATCGTTATGGATGGATCTCGCGCGCGCCGGAAATAAATACCTGGCGGAGACGGAGCCCTGGAAGCTGGCGCGAACGGACCTGGTCAGGGTAGGCACGATCCTGAATATTGCACTTCAATTTTCGGCAAACCTGGCCATACTGGCGGAGCCGTTCCTGCCATTTACGTCGTCGAAATTGAAAGCCATGCTTCGGCTTCCTGACAAAACATGGCAACAAACAGGTGCCGACCTTTTACCAGAAGGACACGAGCTTAGTAAGCCTATGCTGTTGTACGAGAAGATCGAAGATGAAATAATTGAAAAACAGATACGCAAACTGATGGATACGAAAAAGACAATGGATGCGGCGGGGCAGGCCGTGGAACCCGTCAAGGCGCAAATCAGCTTTGAGGACTTTGGAAAGATTGATATCCGCATCGGCAAAATCCTGGAAGCCGAGCGGGTGGAAAAATCAGCGAAGCTCCTGAAACTTAAAGTTGATACCGGCATTGACATCCGGACCGTTATGAGCGGCATTGCAGAATATTTTTCTCCGGAAGAAATTATTGGAAGTCAGGTAGCTGTGCTGGTCAACCTTGCTCCGCGCAGGATCATGGGCGTTGAGTCGCAGGGGATGATTTTGATGGGGGAAGACAAGGATGGAAGGCTACGGCTGGTGCAACCTTCCGAGCCGGTGTCTCCGGGATCCGTCATCCGATAGAATTTTTGATCGAATTTATTTCAATAAGGATGAAGACCGGAATCGTGTGTAAGAAATCAGAAAGTTTATACGTAAACCCATAACGGCAGCGTTTTCCCTGGTATACCGTTGGATGGTTAAAAACGATGACTCCACTAAAAACTTTGCTGGCTCTATCAGGCAGGACGACTTTACCGGCCGTCCTCATCGGTTGGTTTAGTTTTGCAGCCTTGCTAAGCTGTCACCAAAAAGAAATTATACCGGCCCAGCAAATAGCCGGAACCTGGTCTACCGAGTGGCCCGTTAATTTTTATCAGGAAAGTGATACGTGTGGCACCTACGAAAAGGTTTTGCTCAAACAAATTTCCATGACCTGGACGATCACCTATATGGCTACGGATACTGTCCACGTTGTGGTATCACCTGCTTTGGGAACGCTCATCAACCTCGCCCCGCACTGTTCGGTGAATGACACGTTGGTCTATTGGACCTCCGCGACCGGTGGATATTTTCCGTTGAATTTGCATGGTGTGGTCACTTCGTCTAATTTAATTTTGCAGGAAATCCAGCCCTATTACGACAGTGTCGGTGCTGCCAAACAGTTGATTTTTGTGGACGTAGGAAACTTTGATCTGGATTTGACCTCCAATCGAATGAGAGGTTTATTTCTCGAAAAATACTGTACGTCCCATTGTCGCGGGTATCAGACAGATACGCTGGTCATGCAAAAATAAAGCGGGAAGAAATAATTACAAATCCGACATGGCGCGTTGTGTACTCTTCCTGAGCGTGACGATACTTCTGGTGTCCGGTTGTGCCTTTAAACGCGTTGTCCGCTCCAGGAATATTACGTACTTGAACGCCGATCCGGCTGAACATAAGACCGGGCAGCAGTTGAGCATTTTCGCTCCCCGGAAGCACACCGTACCGAGAGACGTTTTTGTTTTCGTTCACGGTGGAAATTGGAATTCAGGCAATAAGTCAACCTATAATTTTTTAGGAAACCGTCTTGCACGAAAGGGAATTGTTGCAGTTATTATTGATTACCCGTTGAGTCCGAAGGCAAACTTCGTTGAAATGGCAAAAGATGCAGCCCTTTCCGTCCGGTGGGTTAAAAATCACATTGCCGACTATACTGGAAATCCGGAAAGAATCTTTGTGTCGGGCCATTCTGCCGGAGGGCATCTTGCTGCCCTGATCACCATCCGCCACGAGTATTTTGATACGCTGGGGGTAGAAAATCCGATTAAAGGAGCAATCCTCATCGATGCCGCCGGGTTGGACATGTATGGCTACCTGATGAAGGAGAAAGTCTATGATCATCAAACCTATATGCAAACTTTTACTTCCAACCCCGTCCGTTGGAAGGAAGCATCCCCGCTGTACTACTTGCATGCCGCCATGCCGCCGATGTTGATTTACATGGGAGCTAAAACGTACACGTCCATTGCCGAGAGCAATAAAAAATTTGTAGCGGCTCTAAAGGCTTTTGTTCCTGTTCCGGATTTTCATATTCTAAAAAATAAAAAGCACATCGCCATGATCAGTCAGTTTCTCAACTCCGGGAACCCGAGGTATGGAGAGATCATCCGGTTCATGCAAGCTCAAAAATGAAGCCCGGTTATGAAGGTAAAAAAACTTTTCGGCGGCGTTTCATTGATTATGTTTATCGTAACCAATCTGCACGCCCAAAATTACGATTCGATCAAAGCGGAATTGGAAAAGGATTACTTCATCATGACGACATTACGCGAAAGTATATGGCCCACCTTTAAAAAATATGGAATCCGGTCAAGGCAGGTAGATTCATTGAATTCACTTATTCAAAAATTTGACCAGCGGACGTTGGATCAGACTACTTTCATCATTGATCAGTATGGATGGCTGGGCAAATCCCAAATCGGTGCCGATGCCAATGCGGCTTTGTTCCTGATTGTTCAAAACGCCAAAGAAAACAAGATCCGGGAGAAATATTACCCGCTGCTGGAGAAGTCAGCTATGCTAAAGGAGTCGAACCTACCGGATATGGCATCGATGAAGGATAAAATCTTAGTGGGTAACGGAAAAAAACAACTTTACGGGACTCAACGAACACTGGGTGGGAAATTATATCCGGTAGAGGATCCCCGGCATCTCAACGACCGACGGGAACAAGTTTGGCTCAGAAGACTCAGCCGGAAAGAGATGAAATGAAAGCGCGGAATTATTCTGAATACAGGTCACGACGACCACTACGAAATCACACGAAGGACGCATTTTTATTCCTTTGGTTCTTTGTGCCTTCCTTCGTGATCGTCGTGACCTGCATTTACAGCGTTGAAAGGTTGCGAAATTAATTTGTTCCTGCATTAGTCATTAAAAAAATTCATAGTCCGTTCAGCGCCGATGGTGCAAAATGAAAAAATCATGTCGATCGATTTATCCATGACCGAAGGCAGTCCTGTAAATTCTTCCTGTTCGAAATTGCTCAAAACGAAATCGATTTGTTTGCCTGTCGGATAATTATTTCCGATACCGAAACGGAGACGCGAATAGTCCTTTCCGCCAAGAAATTCTTCAATGTTCTTCAATCCGTTGTGTCCCGCGGAACTTCCTTTTGAGCGAAGACGTAAACTTCCAAACGGAAGCGCGATATCATCCACCACGACTAATAAATTATCGTTGGAGATCGTTAATTTCTGAAGCCAGTAAGCAATGGCTTTCCCGCTCAGGTTCATGAACGTGTTAGGTTTGATCAGGTGCAATTGCCGGCCCTTGTAGGTTAATTCTGCTTTGTCGGCCAAACGTTCGGTTCTGAAATTAATTTTATAATTGTCAGCAAGTCGGTCAAGAACCAAAAAGCCAACATTGTGCCGGGTGAGTTCATATTCCGGTCCCATATTCCCCAGGCCGGCGATCAGGTATTTCATCGGATACAATTTTGATTTCCTGGATTGCCAATGATTGGACTCATTGGTCAAATAGAATCCCCTTTTTGTCAAAACAGATTTTACAAAACAACTAACAACCAGCAACTAACAACTAACAATTAAAACTAATCCCCTCCTCCTGAAAGCTGATCAGGTGGAGGGGATTGAAATATCAGGAATCCAGATCCTTATTTCTTACCGGCGTCCTTGTCTTTCTTGGGAGCGTCGCCCTTTTTAGCGTCGCCAGGGGCGGCCGGAGCAGCACCCGCCGCTGGGGTAGCACCAGCAGCACCCGCCGCAGGAGCAGCACCCTCGACAGGAGCAGCGGTTGCGGCAGCAGCGGCGGCTGCGTCTTCCGCAGCCAATTTAGCTGCACGGGGAACCTCCACCACGGCAATTGAAGATTGCTTTGGATCAACAAATTCCAAATTGGTCATCGTAACATCGCCCACTTTGATGGCGTGGTGGAAATCCAGGGACGAGCAATCAATGTCGATATGGTCGGGCATATCTTTAGGGAAAGCCGAAATTTTTAAAGTAGCGCGTTTGCGCACCAAAGTTCCTCCCTTTTCAACTCCCGGCGCTTTGCCCACCAGCCTCGTGGGGATGTCCATCCTGATCTTGCGGCCTTCGCTGATGCGTAAAAAATCGGCATGCAGAATAATCTCGCTGACCGGATGGAATTGGATCTCCTGGAGAATGGCCTGGCTTTGTTCTCCTTCGATATTCAGGTGAACAAAGTGAGCCTCATTCGTATACACCAAGTCACGGAATAAAATCATGGGCGCATAAAAATGCACTTGAGTGTCTCCGCCGTACAGTACGCATGGCACCTGGCCTTCGTCGCGGATTTTTTGTGCATCCGATTTGCCGAGATTTGCTCTTCGATACCCTATAATCTCAACAGTTTTCATAATGGTTATGGTTTTAGTTTATACTGATTTACAATCGAATAAAAAGTGAACTGATCGACTCATGATCGTGAATCTTTCGAATCGCCTTCGCGAACAAATTGGACATGGTCAATACTTTAATCTTTGGCGTACTCTTCTTCAGCGGAATCGTATCCGTAACGGCCAGCTCGTCCAGAAACGAGCCGTCAATATTCTCATACGCTTTTCCGGATAATACCGGATGTGTGCACACCGCTCTGACTGAATTTGCGCCTTTCTCTTTTAAGAGATTGGCGGCCTTGCAAAGAGTTCCTCCGGTATCAACCAGATCGTCGACCAACACAACGTCTTTTCCCTCGACTTCGCCAATGAGGCGCATGGAATCGACTTTGTTGGCTTCTTTTCTATGTTTATCACAAACGGCGAGGTCGGCATCAAAGAATTTTGCAAAACTCCGGGCCCGTTTTATCCCCCCCACATCGGGAGAAGCAAACATGATATTCTCCAAATTCAGTGACTTGAGGTAGGGAACAAAAATATAAGCGCCATCCAAATGGTCAACCGGAATGTCGAAGAACCCCTGAATCTGATCCGCATGCAAGTCACAGGTCATGATCCGGTCAGCTCCGGAGGCGGAAAGAAGATTGGCAATCAACTTCGCGGCAATGGCCACCCTTGGCTTGTCTTTTCTATCCTGACGGGCATACCCAAAATAAGGAATAATGACGTTTACATTCTCGGCACTGGCCCGTTTTGCTGCATCAATCATAAGTACCAGTTCGAGAAAATTGTCAGCGGGGGCAAACGTGGACTGAACAATGAAAACGTCATGGCCGCGGACAGACTCCATTATAAAAGGCGACATTTCGCCGTCGCTGAACTGCTGATACAATACTTCGCCCAGCGGCTCACCATAGGCATGGGCAATTTTCTCTGCCAGGTAGATGGAGGCCCTTCCGGATAATATTTTAACAGCCATGATGAAGTACTTTCAAAAAACAGACTCACCCACACCCAGAGTCTTAGCCTGGACAAGGGTCATTCGTTGCCCGACCAGGGCTCGAACCTGGACTTTCTTGAATCAAAATCAAGCGTGTTGCCAATTACACCATCGGGCAAAAATATGCCTTTTTAAAAAGGGTGTGCAAAGGTAGAATTATTTTTGAAAATCTAAAGATTAAAAAAACCGCCTTTTGATGTCTATAATTCTTTTTCAGGAGTAGGGTGGGTTCCTTCCAGAAAACCTTCGGCCCAGAACCGGTATTTGTCCAGAATGGAGAAGACAACATTCTTCAGCTGTCGCTGGTTTGCAAAATCAATGTTACCATATTGGGTAGTTGCGTACCCTTGCCAGATGGAGCGATTCAGACGCCGGTCAAAAAATTGAATCAGCAACGTGCCGGTTTGCATCGTATATTTTTGCTGCTCATAACTCAAATCCGGGTTCCGGGTTTTCACCCACTCTTCGATACTGGGCTGCAAATAGCCATTAAACCTGAGGCTATCATTGAAAATCTTATACCCGATAATCAGATTCGGCCGGCGCCCGGTCCTCCGGAATCCAAGGAACTTCATCCTGGCCAGGATTGACTTTTTGATGAACTGATCGGTTAACGAACTGTCAACATAGGCGTCGGTCATCAACTCAAAGGTTCGGTAACGTTTGAAATTGCCTTTATAGCTGTAGTCATATTCTACGGGCAACTCTTTGAACCCGCACGATGAAAGAAGGAACGGCAAGAAAACAAGTAAGCAAATTTTCATAGACGAACTCCTGACAAAACTTGGTATAATTCATGGAAAGAACAAGATGAATGCAATTACTTTTTAGTTGATGCCGGGAATGCCTAAATTTAAAAGGAATTGTGCCGTGTAACCTTGACCCATGACTGTCCAATACGACCAGCAAGTAGGAGCCCGTTATCATGTTTATAATAGCCTCTTTCTCAATCTTCCGTTTCAGCATATTCTGAGGACCGGAACCTTGTTGCCTTTGCTTCAGCAGTATTGCGAAAGTGGATTCGAAAAAGGACAACCCGCCACCGAGATCCTGAGTGAATTTTTTAAAGACCTGGCACCGCAGGCAGGGCTTGAAAAAAGGTTTAATTTGTTGTTTAATTTTATCCAATACGTTGAGCGTCAAGTCGCCTTGTTTGACTCCATCGAGGATTCGGCTTTTGAACAAATTAATGATGTTCAGGGTAGAGGCACAATCCCGGCGATGCTGTTGCGTGTAAAATTTGAAAACAAAACAGAAGAACTTAAAAAAAAACTGGAGGACTTTAGTCTGCGGGTTGTGCTGACCGCTCATCCGACACAATTCTACCCGGGTCATGTACTCGCCATCCTTACCGACCTGGAAAAGTCAATCCGCGAAAACGACCTCACCCAAATAAATCTCTTGCTTCTGCAACTCGGAAAAACGGGATTTATTAACCAGGATAAGCCAACTCCTTACGATGAGGCCGTCAGTCTCTGTTGGTTTTTGGAGAATGTATTCTACACGGCTATTCCTGAGATTGTCGCCTCATTGGCCGACGGTCTTCATATGAATCTTTCGGATTGGAAGAATAATCAACTCATGCGGATTGGTTTTTGGCCCGGCGGTGACCGCGATGGCAATCCGTTTGTCACCAGCGAAATTACGTTGCGCGTAGCGTCCAAATTGCAGGACACCATTTTGAAATGTTACTATCGTGATATTCGCCTGTTGCGGCGAAGACTCACTTTTCGCGGTGTAGAGAAGATCATCATCGGGGCGGAGCAAAAGATTTATTCCTGTGTTTATCATCAGAAAGCGATGTACCAAAATTCGCAGGAATTGCTGAACGAACTTTTGGAGGCCCGGAAAATACTGGTTCGCGATCACGGGGGACTTTTTCTTGATTTGCTGGATATGTTTATCCTCAAAGTCAGGTTGTTCGGATTTTATTTTGCCGGCCTCGATATCCGCCAGGACAGCACCAAACACGATGTCGTTTGGGAAGAGATATTGAACGAACTGGAAAAGCAAAAGAAATCGGTGTCCTGGAAATCCTTTCAATCGCTGCCGGAAGAAGAAAAGATCAGTCAACTCCTTGAGATTCGCGTTAATCCCGTCTTCCTTTCATTACCGAATCCGTTGGTGGATGAAACATTTAAAACCATTCTTGCCATTGGCTCCATTCAGCAAAACAACGGGGAGTTGGCCTGTCACCGCTATGTCATCAGTCATTGCGAGCGTGCATGTCATGTGATTCAGGTTTTTGTACTGGCCCGATTGCTGATCGGCAAGGACAATGAACTCAAGTTGGACATCGTTCCACTTTTTGAAACAATCGATGACCTTACCAATGCACCTGCCATTATGGATGCATTATATGCCATACCCGCATATCGCGAACATCTGAAAAGACGTGATAACCGCCAAACCATTATGCTCGGGTTTTCGGATGGTACAAAAGACGGCGGTTATCTTCGCGCCAACTGGTCGATCTTCAGGGCCAAAGAAAACCTGACGACGATATCGCGCAAGCACGGGTTCATTGCCGTTTTTTTCGATGGCCGTGGAGGACCTCCGGCACGAGGTGGAGGCAACACCCATGACTTTTACGCATCGTTGGGAGATACCATTGAGAATAAGGAAGTTCAGATTACCATTCAGGGACAAACGATCAGCTCAAATTTTGGCAAGGTGGCTTCTTGTAAGTATAATCTGGAGCAATTGTTATCGGCCGGTCTCGACGGTTCGGTTTTCGGAAGCCCCGCGAACCAGATGACCGAGGAAGACAAAAGATTGCTGGATGAGTTGGCCGATGAAGGGTACAAAGCCTATCTTGATCTTAAACATCATCCCCAGTTTGTTCCCTACCTTGAAAAGGTTACCCCCCTCCCCTTCTTTGGCGACACGAACATCGGTTCACGGCCGGTAAAGAGGAATGCTTCGGAAGCGCTAAAATTTGAAGACCTCAGGGCGATACCGTTTGTCGGATCATGGGCCATGATGAAACAGAATATACCCGGATTTTATGGCGTGGGCAGTGCGCTTAGCGCATTGGCCGGAAAAGGGAAAGACAACGCATTAAAAAGATTGTATCAAAATTCATTATTCTTCCGCACCCTGTTGGGCAATAGCATGATGTCATTGACGAAGACGTACTATCCTGCCACGGCCTATCTGGGCAGTGATCCGGAGTTCGGCGAATTCTGGAAGAAGATGTATGCGGAGTATGAGTTGTCGAAAGACCGGGTTCTGGACGTTTCAGGTCTGCAGGAGCTGATGGAAAGCAACCCCACCATCCGGTCTTCGGTGAAGCTGAGAGAACGGATCGTTATGCCTTTAATCGCCATCCAGCAATTTGCGCTGATGAGTTTGCGTCGGCAGGATGAGAATACGCAGAAGCATGAAGAGCAGTTTCGCAAGTTGATTATCCGGAGCATGTTCGGTATCATCAATGCGGCCAGGAATTCAGCGTAACGATTTGTCGATTTTTCAGTAAGCCTGAATCAGAACGTCTATAGGTATATTTAATTTCTCATGAAGTTGGCGGATCATCTCAGGAGACAGTTGTTGCATCTATTTTGTCACATTCTTTGTGGATTCCGATAAACCGTCTCCACATTATTTCTTGGTGACCTGCATTTTCAGAATCTACTATTTCACAGGCTCACTCGTTATGGGCTCGCCGATAATTTCCCAGGCTTTTCCCTTTTTTAGCTGGTCTAAAGTGACTTTGAGATCCGCTTTCGTAAGTCCGTCGGCGATCCGGTCATTCACCAGTTCCGCGATAAATACGGATTCGACCCATTCATTTTTTCTCATTTCTTTCTGAAACCAGATTAGTCCAAACCGGCCGGGAATTATTTCTCCCCAAAACAGGCGTGCCACATAGATCATTTCCATAGTTTGATAGTCATTGATCGGTCCCGGAAGATTGTATCTCTTTTGCTTTTTTCCTTCCAATAACGGCCCGTCGGACGGACTATGAACATAAATGGAATTGTTGAGCTCACAGGAATCGCAAGGCCGGCCAATCAAAATCAAAAATGGTCTTTTATGATTTCCTTTCAATTGGCCGACGTATTCCAGGTCGAAAAGATTGGTTTCGAAAACGCCATCTTTAGAGATGACTTTTTTTCCATCAATTTTCACAGGATCGTCCTGTCCGGTAGATTGAGAATAAACAGTGAGGTGGCCTGCTCCGAGGAGAAATAAAAGATAAATCTTCATCGTATTAGAACGAACAATTATCAACTAACAACGATCAACTATTTTCCATGAAACGAGTGTAAATGCGCATTGGTTATTTTCCATACTCCTTCTTCCGTCTTCTTCCAGCTAATGGAAACGACACCTTTTGGCTGCTCAACAACAGCCTTATTTACGATTAAGTCCAGGCTATAGGTTCCAAGGTAACCCGCCTTTTCTTCGTTTGCCCAGCCTTGCAACTGCACGATTTTCAAGTTGTATACGGCCCGGATGTTCGGATGTATCCAATTTTCGGAAATCGCCTTGAGATCTTTCGCCACAATATCGTCGGCTACCAGAATTGGATTTCTGTCAAACAAATTTCTAATGGCCGCAGAGTCATGACGGTTCCAGCTGTCTTTCCATTTCGTAACAAGGGAGTCTACCGACACCGTCATCTTGTCGACCGGAGTGGATTTCTTGCAACTGCAGACCACTGAGATAACCAAAAGGACGATCACAATTTTTTTCATAGTTTTTGTTTGGTCCCTTGTCGCAAAACTAACTGATTTTGACAACGATCAACCAACAACGAATTTCCCCACCCATTCCCGGGCATTCACAAACGCTTCAATCCACGGTGAGATTTCATCCGCTTTACGCGAGCGCGGATAGCAAGGCCAGTTCCACACAAATAATGAGCGCTCAATATGCGGCATGATCACCAAATGTCTTCCATCGTGGGAACATAATGAAGCGACACTGAAATAGGAATCATTTGGATTGCCTGGATATTCTGCATAAGAATAAGTGGCCGCTACCTGATAAATGGATTGATCGGCCGGAAGCCTGAACTGACCCTCACCATGGGCAAGCCAAACACCCAAACGTGCTCCCGCGTAGCTGCCCAGCATGACCGAATTGTTGGCGGGAACGGTGAGGTTAAGAAAAATTGATTCAAATTTTCCGGAACCGTTGACGTACATCTTCGGGTGCTCTGCCCAACCTGCGTGTTTAAATTTTTCGATCGAACCGGTGTCACGATAGACGAGTCCTAATTCCATCATCAACTGGCATCCGTTGCAGACGCCCAGGCTCAGGGTATCAGGCCTTGCATAAAAATTATCGAGTGCTGCTTTTGCTTTGGGATTGTAAAGAAATGCACCTGCCCAACCCTTGGCTGAGCCCAGAACATCGGAGTTAGAAAATCCCCCAACGAAGACTATCATGTTCACACCCGTCAAATCTTCGCGGCCGGAGACGAGGTCGGTCATGTGGACGTCTTTTACATCAAAGCCCGCCAGATAAAGTGCGTAAGCCATTTCGCGGTCACCGTTCACACCTTTTTCGCGAATAATAGCCGCTTTAATTCCGGATGGCGACCGGCGCTTAGGATCGATGCCATAGGAACTCAACTTTCCATCGAATCGCGATTGAAAGTTGTATTCGAGCGGTTGCTTGAAAATGTTCTCTCTTCGCAAATCCGCGTGACCCTTGGTGCGTTGAAGTTGATCGAGATAATACGACGTTTTGAACCACGTGTCACGCTGGGTATCAATGTGGAGATTCTTGATTCCGGATTCCGTGTTGAAAGAGATTATTCGGTGTTGAGTTAGCTCGCCAATTGTTTTAAATTTTAATTCGTGACGCGTAAGAACTTGCCAAACCTGGAATTCATCACCTGCCTGGATTATGACTCCCGGATTTTCGCTGAAAAGAACTTTAATAAGATCATCCCCCAGTCCGGTTAAATCAATGTTCAATCCTATTCCCGGGACCGTGAAGCACATTTCCAGCAGCGTGGTGATCATTCCACCGGACGAAATATCGTGGCCCGCCAATATCATGTTCTCCCGGATCAGATGCTGCACGGCTTCAAATGCTCTGGCAAAGTAAGCCGCGTCTTTCACCGTCGGTGCAGGTTGTCCAAGACTATTGATCACCTGACCAAAACTGCTTCCCCCCAATTTGAATTCATCATCGGAAAAGTCAATGTAAATAAGTTTCGAGCCCGGCAATTTTTCTAAAACCGGAGAAATCGTTTGACGGATGTCCTCCGCCTCGGCCGTCGCCGAAATGATCACGGTACCGGGTGAGTAGACGGCATCGCCCTGAGGATATTTTTGGGTCATCGAAAGCGAATCCTTACCCGTGGGAATATTGATACCTAATTGACAGGCAAAATTGCTGACGGCTTCCACCGCCTCGTACAGTCGCGCGTTCTCACCTTCGTTTCGGGCGGGCCACATCCAGTTGGCACTGAGCGACACGCCTTTCAGTCCGTGGGTAAGCGGGGTCCAGACTAAGTTCGTAAGTGCTTCGGCGATTGATAATCGGCTTCCGGCAACGGGGTCAATCAGGGCGGCCGCAGGAGCATGGCCGATCGCCGTCGCCACACCTTTGTGGCTTAGAAAATCCAGCGCCATCACGGAAACATTGTTCAACGGAAGCTGAAGGGGACCACACGTTTGCTGCGTGGCAACTTTTCCGGTCACCGAGCGGTCAACTTTATTCGTCAGCCAATCTTTGCAGGCCACTGCTTCGAGTTGCAAGACTTGATTGAGGTATTCTTCAACCTGATCGGGAAAATAAGAAACGATTTCGTAGATGACGCGGGAAGAAGCATCGCGGAGAATGGTCTTCGGGGATGACCCAAAAAGATCGTCGACCGTAAGATCAAACGGCTCAACGCTTTCTTTTTTATTGATGAAAATGAGGTGTTGGTCTCCGCTGGCCGTTCCAACCACATAAAGAGGCGCTCTTTCTCGCTCAGCTACACGTTTCAATTCGGCCAAATCTTGTTCGGCTATAGCCAGACCCATACGTTCCTGCGACTCATTACAGATGATTTCTTTGTCGGACAAAGTGGGATCTCCGATCGGGAATTTGTCGATATCGATCATGCCTCCGGTTTCTTCCAACAACTCACTGAGGCAATTGAGATGACCGCCAGCGCCATGATCATGAATGGAAACAATAGGGTTCTTGGAAGATTCCACCATAGCACGGATGGCATTCATCACGCGTTTTTGCATCTCCGGATTCGAGCGCTGGATCGCATTGAGCTCAATGGAGTTGCCATACTCGCCGGTTGCAACGGATGAAACGGTGCCACCTCCCATGCCAATCCGGTAGTTGTCTCCACCCAGCAATACAATCTTATCCCCGGTTTTTGGTTTTTCTTTCTGACTGTCTTTTTCTTTTCCGAATCCAATGCCGCCCGCGAGCATAATTACTTTGTCGAACCCGTATTTTTTTCCGTGCTCAGCATGTTCGAAGGTAAGGACGCTTCCGCAGATCAGCGGCTGGCCGAATTTGTTACCGAAATCACTTGCCCCGTCGGAAGCTTTGATCAGAATTTCTGCGGGTGTCTGATAAAGCCAGGGGCGCGGTGCAATTTTTTTTTCCCAGGGTCTTCCGCCGCCGAGCCGAGGATATGAAGTAAAATAGACGGCCGTTCCGGCCAGGGGAAGCGAACCTTTTCCACCGGCTAGTCGATCCCGAATTTCTCCTCCGGACCCGGTGGCTGCTCCATTAAATGGTTCGACAGTTGTGGGAAAGTTGTGTGTCTCTGCTTTAAGCGAAATGACGGAATCAATATCTTCCACGGCAAAGAAGTCCGGGACGTCCTGCCTGACAGGAGCAAATTGTTCTATCCGGGGGCCCTTTATAAACGCTACGTTGTCCGTATAGGCCGAGATCAGAAAATTAGGATTCTCTTTGGACGTCTTTTTGATGAGTTGAAACAACGAATTTTTCTTCTCATGGCCGTCAATAATGAAGGTGCCATTGAAGATCTTGTGCCTGCAGTGTTCGGAGTTAACTTGTGAAAAACCAAATACTTCGCTATCGGTAAGGTTACGATCCAGTCGCTGACTTATGGTCTCCAGGTATTCCACCTCCTCCTCTGTTAACGCCAGTCCCTCTTTGTCGTTGTATTCTGAAATGTTTTCGATTTCATAAACCGGTTCCGGCGCGTGGTGTATGATGAACAAATCCTGATCAAGACCTGCATAGAGTCGTTGCAACATAGGATCATGCCTGGCGCCGGCATCGGGCACGCCATAAAATTCTTCGATGCGTTCAATACCGAGAATGCCCATCGTTTGAGTGATTTCCACCGCGTTGGTACTCCAGGGAGTGATCATTTCTTTACGAGGTCCTATAAAATAACCCGTTAGGGACTGGTCGGATAGGGGTTTGGCTTTGCCGAAAAGCCAGCTCAGTTTTTGAATTTCTTCCGGGGGAAAAGGTAATGCAGCCCCCACCCCGTAAACGAGGTTGGATTCCGCACGAAAGAAAAGAACCATGACGTGGATTTATGGTTTGGAAGGCGCAAAAATAACTATGATTTGTGTGATTTTGGCCGTGATTTGTGGGATTTATTTGGTTTGGTGATTAGGCAGGTGGAGCTATTCATTGGACAAAAATCCTACGGCGTTCTTAATTAGATCGTTATGACCTGTGTCAATAACTTCAAGTCTTTTTTGATCCAGCCGTTTCATCAATCGGTCCATATTTTCTGCCGGGATAACCTTGTCGAATTTTCCCACAATCATGACCAGTGGAATTCCGTGCCG
>Ga0302324_100006273_pt1 | contig 25673 bp, 20 predicted proteins | sample Palsa_T0_1_FD_201949 | JGI IMG/M metagenome (GOLD analysis project Ga0302324, IMG submission 201949) | Peat permafrost microbial communities from Stordalen Mire near Abisko, Sweden - Palsa_T0_1 | ecosystem: Environmental > Terrestrial > Soil > Palsa > Peat permafrost | place: Sweden: Abisko... | reverse complement strand
CGCAGGGGGCAAGCCCACCGCGGCGGAGCACACGGCATTTGAAGACTTTATGTTTCGCTACCTGCTGCGGGAAGCGGGCCGTTTACATCTTGCGGTACAAATACACACCGCCGTGGGCACCGGCGACTTTTTCAGCGTGACCGGCGGCAACGTCTTAAATCTCGAAAACGTGCTGCGAGATACCCGCTACAGCAATGTGAACTTCGTTCTATTGCACGGAGGCTATCCGTTTCAGGACCAGGCCATTTGGCTTACCGCGCGAGAAAATGTCTATCTCGACTCGTCGTTAATGGGCTTGTATTTATATCCCGCGGATCTAGCCGAAGTGCTGCGCCATTGGCTTTTGCTCTACCCGGACAAAGTGGTCTTCGGCTCGGATGCTTTTCCCTTCAGCGAGGCGATTGGAGCGGAAGAGAGTGATTGGCTGGCGATTGAGTCGGCACGAAAGGCGCTCGCCGCCGCCCTGTCGCGGATGATCCTCAACGGTGAGATCAGCGAGCAGCAGGCCCTGCAATTCGCGCATGGCTATCTCCACGACAATGCCGCGCGCATCTACCCATCGCCTAGGACGAAGGAATAGAGGGTGCCCCATATCTCGCGCGCTCTTTGCGCGAGATGTGGGTGGGAAGCTGAGGTTGGAGAGATGTTCGAGGGAACGAGAGGCACCCGGACAGGTCTGCTGGGCTCTGATATAAACTTCATCGGTGGAGCCCACAGCATGAAGTATTCCGCCGTGTTCGCAGCTTTGCTGGTCTGCCTGGCACTCACCGTGCCGGCTCAGCCTGCAGGCAAAGTCCGGGTCGGCTACTGCGGCCGGTTACAAGACCTCGAAACCGTAAAAGCCGCGGGATTCGACTACCTCGAAGTGCGCGTCTCCGAAGTAGCCGCCCTTTCCGACGCCGATTTCGCGGCCACGGTCGCCAAATTCAAGCAGGCAGGGCTTCCCGTCTTGTCGGCAAATCTCTTCATTCCCGCCGACATCAAAGTCACCGGCCCCAACATCGACCAAAAACGCCAAATGGAATACGTCCGCCGGGCCCTTGATCGGGTATCCCTCTTGGGTGTGCGGTTGGTGGTTTTTGGCAGCGGGGGGGCCCGCCAAGTTCCTGACGGGTTCTCCCAACAAGACGCCTTTCAGCAACTGGTCGACTTTGGTAAGCGCCTCGCGCCGGAAGCCCGAAAGCGAAACATGATCATTGCGATCGAACCGCTACGTCACCAGGAGAGCAACATCATCAACAACGGTATCGACGGGCTGCGATGGGTCAACGCGGTGAATGATCCCAACATCCAGCTGATGCTCGATTTCTACCACTTTGCGGTAGAGAAAGAAGACCCGTCGGACATTTTGAAAGTTAAGGAACATCTACGGCATCTGCACATGGCCAATCCAAATGGCCGCGTCATGCCGCTGAAGTGGGACGAATACAACTACGCGCCGTTTTTCACAGTTTTGCGCCAAATCCACTACGACAGGCTGATCAGCGTGGAAGCTGCCCCCAAAGACCTGGCAACAGAAGGACCGCAGTCCGTCGCGCTGCTGCGGCGTGCATTTGGCCAGTAACCCAGTTGGCAAGCGTCTCCTGCTGGCATAGGATATGTAAGGGTTATTCTTGATATTCTTGCCTTCTCCCGGAAGGTGTAGTTAGGCCAATGTGAGTGTTCGAGGGAGAGATCTTCATGAACATTGGGCCCCTAGTTCAAAATCTGTATGCTGCTCCTCCACGAGGACGCCTTGCCGGCGCCACCGATGAGAATCGCGCGCGCCTTCTGGAACTGCGCACCGACGGCGGGCTTCTCTACGTTCGCCCTTCGGGATGGCAACGCATTTGGCTCCTCTGGACCTTCCGCCACTTTCACGTTCTTCCTCAACAGCTTCTGAGCCGCCGTGATCAGCGTTTGATTGAGACGCTTTCCTATTCGGCGCGGGTGACACCTTCTCTGCCGGTGAACAGGAGCACGGTTTTCGGGGTGGTTGAGAACGTGCGAACGAAGCCGCAACCCGCAGGCGTCTTCTTCGAGGAGCAGGCAAGGCCGACGGTTCAGGGAGGACCTGTGCGCGAGGTCCGCCTCCCGCAGTGGTGGGTAGCTTTGGGCATAGCCATTTCGGTTTGTCTAATCCTGATCCTGGCAAGGATCTACGGCGGCCACACAGGGAAATCTCCAGCCGTGTCTGCACCGACGGTGCAAGCCGTGGTCCAAGCCGCGGTCCAGGTTCCGGCGCCAACCCTGCCTGCACCCCCCGCTGTATCGCCCGCGCCCACGCTAGTTGCCCGGAAATCGGCGTCGCCTCCCCGACCCATAGTCGACCCCGAGCCCACCGCTGCGCCCGCTGAATCGATTGTTCCGGCCGGCGATGGGCAGCGGATGTTTGTCGCGGAACTTCCCCAGGGCCATCTGGTTCAGCCTGTCCTGTCGGATCCTAACCTCACGGGAGAGTTGCAACTGAGAGCGTTGATCGCAACCGACGGTTCGGTCGAAGACGTGACAGTCGTGAGTGGGAACTCAAAATTAGCGCCGGCCGCAATACGCGCAGTCCGCCGCTGGCACTACGCGGGCCTCCAAGGGGAAGCAGAGGCGCTCATCCGGATGAACTTCTTTGGTCAAGAGGCAGTTTCGATCACAGCGGTGGCAAGATAGGCGCCACTTCTCGTATGCTGTTTCCGCGTCACCCTGCGGAGATTGCCGATGGAGATACAGAAGGAACTGATCGCCGAGTACGACCGTGAGCTTGCCTCAACGCGAAAAATGCTGGATGCGATTCCAGACGATGCTGACTTGGACTGGAAGGCAAGCCCAAAATCCATGTCGTTAGGCCGTCTTGCCGCGCATGTTGCGGAAACGGCGGGACCGTGGGCCATCGACACGATATCCAAGAACGGTTTCAACTTCGACATGGCTACCTGGCAGCCGTGGCGCCCAACCACTAAGGCCGAAATCCTGCAGAAGTTCGACCAGGACACGCCGGAAGCAAAGCGATTCCTCGTGGGTCTTGATCCAGCAAGATGGGATGACAACTGGAAGATGACCGCCGGCGATCAAACATGGATCGACGATACCCGCTACTGTGTTTTTCGCACCTGGGTATTGAATCACCTCATCCATCATCGGGCCCAACTGGGCCGCGATTTGCGTACCCTCGGAACTCCCATTCCAGGCATGTACGGTCCCTCGGCCGACGAGGGCTAGGCAGCAAGTGGCGCCGCACGAACTACGCGAAAACCATAATCCGCGTACTTGAACTCCGGCGGAATGCTGGAGCGCGCCGAACATCGCGAGATCTTGACATGGTGCCGCCAGGAACCTCCGCGCGAAGCTTTTCGACTGCCCTCGTCGGGTCCTTTTGGGTTTCGATCGGGTGAAATGCTGTAGTAGCCAGGCCCAAACCAATCGCTACACCACTCATGTACGTTCTCGCACATGTCAAACAAGCCGAAAGCATTCGGCTCCGATTGCCCCACCTGTTCCGGTCCTGTTTGCCAGCGAGCATGGTAGCCAGTACGTGACGTGGGGGGAGAATCGCCCCAGGGGAACATCCTTCCCTCCGCCCCGCCGCGCGCAGCGCGCTCCCACTCCGCTTCTGTGGGCAGCCGATAGTGCGCGCCAGTCATCGCGGAAAGCCATGCGCAATAGGCAGCGGCGTCGAACCACGAAACCGCCACGACAGGCTGTTGCGGGTGAGAGAAGTTGGAATCGCCCCAATTCGGGGGAGGCGCGTTTCCGGTGGAGTTCAGAAACTGCGCGTACTCCGCGACCGTGACCTGGGTGGCCGCCATAGCAAACGAATCCACCCAAACGCGATGAACCGGCTCTTCCACTTCCTGACCCGCGTCGGAGCCCATGAAAAACAGGCCGCCGGCAATTTCAATTTGCTGCGGTTCAGTGATGGGCATACTCATCGCGGCCGGCAGGAACATCTACGATCTTAGCTTGAGGTGAACGATGAATGGCGCTGGAAAAAAATGGGAATTATCTTGTCTGATTTGGCTCGGGTTGTTAGGCTTAGCCTTCCCTCGTAAAAAATGGTACCGAGGCCCGTTCGAGGAAGCTCATGCTTAAGAAAGCCCTGCTGGTTGCTACGCTCACGACCCTCCTGTGCACGCACGCTGGTTCCCAATCGTCCAGCACCCCCAACATATCTACCGCTCTCGCGAACCTGGATCCATATATCACGGCCACCGTGAAGAAGACCAAAGTTCCCGGTCTCGCTGTGGCGGTCGTCTACAAAGCTCAGGTGGTGTTTCTTGACGGTTACGGAGTGCGGAAGCTAGGCGACCCGGCCAAGGTCGATGCCGACACAGTGTTTGAGATCGCCTCGATGTCAAAGCCGATCGCCTCCACCATCGTGGCCTCCTTAGTGGGTACGGGAGAGGTGAATTGGGACGAGCGGATTCAAGCGCTCGAACCGGGTTTTGAGCTCTCCGACCCCACTGCTACCGCGCAGGTAACGATTCGCGACCTGTTTTCGCATCGCAGCGGCCTGCCGACGGACGCGGGAGATTATCTGGAAGACCTGGGCTACAGCCGTCCTGAGATCCTGCACAAGATGCGTATGGTTCCGTTGGTCGGCCAATTTCGCGAAACCTATCACTACAGCAACTTCGGGCTTACCGAAGCGGCCATCGCGGTTTCGTTAAAGACCGGCAAGACATGGGAGGAAGTGGCCCGCGAACAGCTTTATGCAAAGCTCGGCATGCGTTCGACCAGCTCGCGCTTCTCCGACTATGACAACAACCCGAATAAAGCCGCCCTTCACTACCTTCAAGATGGCGTTTATAAAAACTGGTTCGTGCGCGAAGCCGATTCCGAGTCGCCCGCCGGCGGTGTCAGCTCGAGCGTGCGGGATCTCGCGAAGTGGGTGCAGCTGCAGCTAGCCGGCGGGTCCTTCAATGGCGAGCAAATTGTGGACCGGGCGGCCCTCGAGGAAACCCACAAACCACAAATTTGTTCGGCGGAGGCGGGGCCTGTTCCTCCCGGGCAGTGCCCCGGCAATCGTTTCTATGGACTGGGTTGGGACGTCGGCCGTGATGCCCAGGGGCGGCTCTTGCTAAGCCACAGTGGCGCATTCCTCTCGGGAGCCGCCACCACCGTTTACCTACTGCCCAGCGAGCAGGTCGGCATCGTAGTGCTGGCGAACGGCACGCCGACCGGCATACCGGAAGCGATCAGCTATACATTTCTGGATTACTTCCGCTACGGCGCTCCTCAGGCTGACTACATCGTCGCCTTCAAACCGACCTTCGACGAGCTTGTTCGTGAGACGCAGGACGGTTCTAAGGATTACTCAAAGCTTCCCCCGCCGCCGAATCCCTCTCCTACGGGATCGCTATCGGGTTATACGGGTACCTTTGTAAGTCCTTACTACGGTAAACTCCGGATCTCGGTGGAAAAGAACCAGCTGATTCTTCGCCTTCCCCCGCGCAGTGCCTATTACGAGCTGACCCATTGGGACGGCGACACTTTCACCTACTACTTCGCCTCTGAAAGCACGGGGGTCGCCCGCCGCGGCTTGCAATTCCTCAACGGATGCAAGCAGGTTCTGGTGGAGAACCTTGCGAAAGAGGAGAACGATGTCGTCGTGAACGACGGAATCTTCACGAAAATCGACTGAGGTTCCGCTCTACTCACTCCTGAACTGTCGTGGGAAATATGGGGGTGGGATGTATTATCCGCCCTCCATGCCTCTCGTTCAAACAGGGGGCGAATAGAAAGTTTCCGGGATCATAAAAATTGATCGTGGTAGACTAAACCAACAAGACTTAGTTTATGACAAAAACCATCCAGACCGTAAACATCCATGAGGCGAAGACGCAGCTTTCCAGGCTGGTCGATCAGGCTGCCAAGGGAGAACCATTCATTATCGCCAAAGCCGGCAAACCTCTCGTTAAGGTAAGCGCACTCGATGCTCCGACCTCAACGCAGATTCGGCGCCTTGGCTTCATGGCAGGGCAAATTACCGTTCCTGACGATTTCGATACGATGGGTAGCTCGGAGATAGGAAAGCTCTTCGACGGTGATGAGTGAGACTGCTGCTTGATACCCACCTACTTCTTTGGGCCGCGGCCGGAGAAGCTAGCCGACTCTCAAGAACTGCTAAGAGACTCATAAACGATAGCGGCAATGAACTCATGTTCAGCGCAGCCAGTCTTTGTGAAATTGCCATCAAGCGGGGACTTGGCCGAAAGGATTTCCAGGTAGATCCTCGATTGTTACGGCGCGGCTTATTAGATAACGGCTACACTGAGCTGCCGATCGGCAGCGATCACGCCGTTGCACTTGACGGGCTCGCCCCAATTCATAAAGACCCCTTTGATCGCATTCTGATTGCACAGGCGACGGTAGAAGGCATCACCCTACTCACCGCTGACCCGGTGGTGGCACAGTACGCTGGGCCAATCCGCCGGGTGTAGTTGAATATTTCGCTCACGACTCGTCCGCCACCAATCTTGGTTTCAACTTCTTCTCTCCAAGCAGAACCCTACCGCAAAAACTGATCCACATACCCCTCCCCCAACCCGACTGCGGCAAAGTGCCGGCGGCACAGGTCAATCTTGGTAAACACGTCTTCATACCCCTGGACCTTGCCATCCGGATCGACGTAGATCATGGCGCCATTCACCTGAAAGAGCGTAATCATCTCCGGAACATCGTCCTCCACCACCAGGGTGTGCGTCTCACCCGGAGTCTCATACACGTAGGATCCTTCCGTCGCCGTCCAGTCGTGCTCCAGGTAGTGCCAGCTGCCTTTGAGCACGAATCCGTGAACCGGCTGGGGATGGCGATGGCGGGAGAGCACCCCCGACTTGCGCACCCGCAGCAAGTTCATCCAATACCCCCGGCTGGCCGACAAGCATAGCGGGCGAAACCAGACATTTTCCGCCTGCGGCACCCACAAGCGTTCATCCGTGGGAACTGCATTGGGTATCACCAACTCAGGGAAGCTGTCCTTGGGCTGAGGGTGGCGGTAGGGAATTCGCGCTTCGGCAACGTTGCTCATGATTGATCCTCTCTTTTCATACTGCTGCGTAACCGCCATCGACGGGCAAAATCGCTCCGGTGATGAAGCGGGCTGCTTCGGAACAAAGAAATACCGCCGCTCCGCCAACATCTCCCGGCTGCCCCCAGCGCTGCATGGGTGTGCGGCCCAGAATCGCGGCGGACCGGGCCTCATCCTCAACCAAGCCGCGGGTCAACTCAGTCGCGATCCAGCCCGGGGCAATCGCATTAACCCGGATGCCCTCAGCCGCCCAAGCGCCGGCCAGCGCCTTGGTCAATTGCGCCACTCCGCCTTTCGACGCGGTGTACGCAGGGACCGCCGGCCCACCGAAATACGACAGCATGGACGCGGTATTCACGATAGCGCCCCGGGCGGCCGCAAGCTTCGTGCGGGCGGCGACGCACATGCGCATGGTGCCGGTCAAATTCACATCGATCACTTTCTGAAATGTCTCGATATCGTACTCGGCATAGTTGCGAAAAAGAACCCCCGCGCAGTTGATAAGTGCGGAGAGCTCGTCGAACGGCTCCAGCACCGCCGCGACCGACGCAGCCGAAGTCACGTCGAGTTTCACGGCCGCGAGCTGCGGCCCCGTCGCGACCGCCGCGACTTGTTCATCCGTAACCCCGGTCACGGTCACATGGTAACCCGCCTCGACCATCGCGATGGCGATGCCAAGACCAATGCCCGTTGTGCCTCCGGTAATGAGCGCCTTGACCGTCATCGTGCAGCCGGATGGATCCAGATCGCGTTGCCACCGCCTGAGACCATGTGCACGTCGAGTACCGTGCTCTTGCCCACCGGGCGCTGAGTGATGGCAGTGTGCGTAGGATGGCTGCCGGCGTCGGAAGCATCGCCATAAATCTCAGCAACATACTTGCCTTGGCCCAGGAAGTCGAGTGGCACCTTGATGTCGCGTTCGTCCCAATTAGTCAACGAGCCGACATACCAATCCGCGCCGCTCCTACGCGCCAGCGAGATGTACTTCATGGGCAATCCATCGATCACTCTCACCTCGTCCCACGTGGTGGGCACCTGCTTGATAAAGTCGAAATCTTTCTGCCCCTTGTAGGCTTCAGGGTAATCGGAGACCATTTCCAGTGGACTCTCAAAAACCACGTACAACGCCAGCTCCTGCGCCCGTGTTCCCAGAGACATAGGCATCAGGTTACGGCCGATAAAGTTCTCCCGGTTGGTATTGTTGAACGCGCCCGGCGTGTAGTCCATCGGACCGGCAAGCATGCGGGTGAAGGGAAGCGTGGTGTTGTGGATCGGGGTGACGCGGGCCGACCACTTGGAGAACTCCTTGCCCATGACGCCTTCGCGCGTCATCAGGTTAGGGTAGGTGCGGCGCAGGCCATCCGGCTTGAATGCTCCGTGGTAGTCGATCATGAGATGATGCACGGCAGCTTTTTCGACGACGCGGCGATACCAGTCGACCATCCACTGATCGTCGCGGTTCATGAAGTCGATCTTAACCCCGGCAACGCCCCACTGTTCAAAGAGGGGAAAGGCCTGGTCCATATATTTATCGATAGAGGTCCAATGCGACCAAAGCCAGATGCGGACATTCTTCTCCTTCGCGTAGCGCAACAATTCAGGCAGGTCGACTGCGGGGTTGAAGTGCGTGATGTCGGCAGGATCGGCATAATCGCCCTCCTTGGCGCCTGGGGTGGGAGCAGCCCAGCCGGCGTCGATGAGCATGTAGGGAAAGCCGGAGCCGGAGGCGAACTCGATGTAGTGCTTCAAGGTTGCGGTGTTCATGCCCGGAGTGAAGCTAACCCCGGTGGCCGCGTGGCCCGACCACCAGTCCCAGGCAGATTTGCCGGCGCGGATCCAGGACGTGTCGGCGATCTGCGAAGGCGGATTCAGGTTCAGAACAATGTTCGATTCAATCAGCCGGCCGGGCGTGTCACCGATCATCAGCACCCGCCACGGTGTCTTGGAGGGAGCCTTGGTATCAACCGCAACTCCGGGCACGTTCACATTAGGCGACAGCTCGGCCTTCAGGGTGAAGAGCGGTTTGTCGCTGCGCAGATACATGCCGGCATAGTTGTCGATATTGGCCTCAGTGATCGCGACCCACCCGTTGCCGGGCACCTCCGCCAACAGCGGTAACGCGACCAGCCAGTCACGATGCAGGCCGCTGACCGATCTCATCTGGTAGTCGTCTTCATAGGAGGACTGGAAGCCATTCACCACCAGCGGGTAAAGAGTCGCGTCCTTGCTGTAGCGGAACTGGGTCCGCTCCGCGTTGATGCGTACGTCGGTCAAGGAGGGCTGCTCGGGAACGGCGTAGCGAAAGGCCACGCCGTCATCAAAAGCTCGCACTTCGATGGACAGCCGGGCGCCGGAATCGTTGGAAAAGTCCGCGACCAGCGAGTTGTAATGATCGCGGACCTCCTTGGTCTTACCCACCGGTATAGTGTAGGTTTCATCTGCGCTGCCCGGTTCGCTGTGAACGTAGCGCCAGCCCGGCCCGAGCGGAGGCTGGCCCTGCAGATCCAAACCAAGCTCCGATTCGTCGATCAAGTGCTTGCCGTGGAATTCGACGGAGTAGTGGAGTGCAGCGTCTGCGGCAAGGGCAAACATGATCTGTCCATTGGGAGAAGCTACCCGGAGGGGAGTTTGGGCGGCCGCGACCAAGGCAGCCGTCGAAACCAACGAGCACAGTAAGCCGAAGCGAAGAAGCAGCATAGTTTCTCCGGCTCGAATGGTATTACAAAGAGGGATGTGGCTCCAAGCAACGGTCAGCAGAGCTCGGAACAGGGACAGCGCTTGGTCAACTGCAACCGGTTGAAACTGTCTTCAGAAATGTAGGCGACCTCGTCCATCAGGTCGTGAATAATTTGCAGGCCTCTCCCGCTCTCCGATAGCGAGGCAGGGTCGATCTCGTGCACCTCAAAAACATCGCTACCCTGCAGCAGGCGCTCGACGTCCCTCGCGGACATGGGACTTCCGTTGTCGATCACGTCCACGTGCAGCATACCGATCTCGCTCGAAAGCACGACGGAGACTACGTGTCCAGGCTGTCCTTGATAGGCGTGTTGGATGGCATTGGTGACCGCCTCGACGATACACAGCTCTACCTGGCTTACACTGACCGCGTCGAGGCCGAGATAGCTGCACGCACTGCTGATCGCTAACGCGACCAGGGATACATCGGCGAGGTTGCTGTCGATCGAAAGCCTGAGGCGGCTCACCAAGACCTCCATGGCTAAGTCATTTCAATGGCCAGCAGAGACACGTCGTCTGCGAAATCGGGGACGGCGTGCCAAGTTTTGATTGCGGCCAGCAATCCTCCCAGTAAATCATCCAGCGGCTCTCCGGCTCGTCGTTCCAGGTAGGAGAGCAGCCGGCGCTCGCCGAAGGCCTCGCCATGAATATTCGTGCACTCGGTGACGCCGTCGGAGTAGAGCAGGAGCCTGTCTCCATGATCGGCGGAAATCTTGAAACAATCGAACTCGATCTCGGGCATTACCCCCACCGGCATTCCGCCCGTGCCGAGTACTTTCGTTTCTCCGGCTTTGCGGATGAGGATCGGACCGGGGTGCCCGGCTTGGCCGAGACTCAAGGTAGAGGAGTGGCTGTCAAACAAACCGTAGATCATGGTGAAGTAGCGATCGTCCTGGGAAGTGAACCGATGGTTGAGTACCCGAATCGCCTCCCCCGGAGACAGAAGCTCGAAGGTCGCGCTCTCGCGGTTATAGCGTTTCAGTGGATTTCCCGCCGTCTCATCGGGAGTCAACATCATGCTCAGAGTAACGGACAGCATCGCGGCTGGAACGCCATGACCGGAAACATCCAGCAGATAGAAGGCGACCTGGTGTTCCCCGATCGCAAATAAATTGAATGTATCTCCGGCAACATAACCGGAGGGCTGGAGCCGCCATGCGCATTGAAGCCCGTGAGCCAGCACGGCAGGAGAAGGCAACAGGCTTCTCTGCATCCATGCGGCGGCTTGCAAATCTTTTTCGAGAAGATGGTGTGCCGCCTCGAGCGAGCTGTTGATCTTGGCGAGTTCGCGATTTTTGTCGGCAAGAACCTGTTGCAGGCTTAAGACACGCTCACCGGCGCGTACCTTAACCCTCAATTCCTCGGGGCTGATGGGCTTAACCAGGAAGTCGTCTGCGCCGGCATCCATGCCCTCGATGAGATCGGACCGGGCTCCTTTGGAGGTGCAGAGAATGACATAGATATAGCGGTCGAGGCCGGCGGCGCGAATCTTCCGGCAAAGGTCGACGCCTGCCAGGTGGGGCATCAGCCAGTCGCTCACGATGCAGCTGATGTCGCCGCGTTTCACCAGCTCCCATGCCAGCTGGCCGTCGGTTGCTTCCACCACCTCGTGGCCCTGCTGTTGCAGCAGTTCGGAGAGAATTCCGCGGGCGACAGAATCGTCGTCAACCAGCAGGATTTTCATCCTTAGACCCTTCTGGCTTTATCGGCCAACCACGTTACTTTACTTATTGCATCCCTCATCCTTTATCGCTTTCCGCCGATTTGGGGAACAGCAACGGAGGGACAATATGCCGTTGGCGGCCCACGCGTCCGGTCACGAGTCCCTGAGCGCCGGGATTAAGTATCACCTGCGTTATTCGGTTGGAAACTCAAGCGGTATCGTCTCGAAACAAGACATATTGCAGGCGCTCGGCTACACGGTGCGGGGCTGGTTGATTGACGGGCTGATTGCCAGCGAAGAACGCCGCCGCCGTATTCGAGCCAAGCGCCTGGTGTATCTCTCCGCCGAATTTCTCATCGGCCAGTCACTCCGCAACAATCTCTTCAACCTGGGCCTTCTGCAGCAGGCGGAGCAAGCGACCAAGCAGCTGGGCTTTGATTTGCGCGAGATTGCCGACGCGGAGGCCGACGCACCTTTGGGCAACGGAGGCCTGGGACGGCTGGCGGCTTGCTTCATGGAATCGCTGGCTACTCTGGGAATGCCCGCGTATGGATTCGGCATCAACTACCAGTTCGGCCTCTTCAAGCAGGAAATCGAGGATGGGTTCCAGAAAGAAAAAGCCGACCAATGGCTCAGCTACAACTCTCCCTGGTTGATCGAGCGCCCGGCTGAAACCTGCGCGATCCCGCTGTATGGGCGCATCGAACACGCCCAAGCCAAAGACGGTACTTACAACCCGATGTGGGTCGATTGGCAGATCATCATCGGCGTCCCCTACGACCTGCCGGTGGTGGGATTTGGCGGCCGCACCGTGAATTATCTCCGCTTATACTCGGCGCGCGCGTCCGACGAGTTCGACATGAAAATCTTCAATAGCGGCGACTACCTGCGCGCGGTGGAAGACAAGATCAAGATGGAGACCGTCTCCAAGGTCTTGTATCCTCCCGATTCCGCCCCCGCCGGCAAGGAGCTGCGCCTGGTGCAGGAATATTTCATGGTGGCTTGTGCCTTGCGCGATGCCGTGCGCAGCTACGCGAGAGAATCACCCGGCGGAAGCATGGAGCGGCTGGGTGACTACGTCACCTTCCAAATGAACGACACTCACCCCGCCCTGGCGGTTGCGGAACTGATGCGCATCCTGGTGGACGAGCATTCCTTGGGTTGGGAAGCGGCGTGGACGGTGACCCAGACCTGCTGCGGTTACACCAATCACACGCTTTTACCTGAGGCTTTGGAGAAGTGGCCCGTCAGCCTGATGGAACGAGTCGTGCCCCGGCATCTGGAAATCATTTACGAAATTAATCGCCGCTTCCTGGCTCACGTGGAGCGGAAATTACCTGGCGACCAGGCACGCTCAAAACGGATGTCGATCATTAGCGACGCGGGTGAGATACGGATGGCCAATCTGGCAATCGTTGGCAGCCACAGCATCAATGGTGTCGCTGCGCTGCACTCGCAGCTGGTCAAAACCCGCCTGGTGCCGGACTTCTATACCCTGTGGCCCGAACGATTCAACAACAAGACCAATGGCGTTACCCACCGGCGTTGGCTGGCCTGCTGTAACCCGTCCTTAGCCGAGTTGATTACCAGCTCGGTCGGTGAGGGTTGGCTCACCAACTTCAGCGACGTCCGAGGTCTCGAAGCGCATGCGCGGGACAAGGCGTTTCAGGAGGAGTTTCTGCGCTTGAAGCGCGAGAACAAAATCCACCTGGCGGCTTTGATCTATGACACGGAACAGATCAGGGTGGATCCGGAATCGTTGTTTGATGTGCAGGTCAAGCGGATCCATGAATACAAGCGGCAACTGCTAAACGCCATAAACGTGATGCATGCTTACCTTTGCCTGGTGGACGAGGGCGCCAAACCGGCCGTGCCGCGTACCCACATCTTCGCCGGCAAAGCCGCGCCGGGATATTGGATGGCCAAGCTCATCATCAAGCTGATTAACAACATCGCAGCGCTGGTCAACCAAGATCCGCGGGCAGATGGCTGGATGAAGGTAGTGTTTATGCGCGACTACCGGGTGAGTTTGGCGGAGAAGATCATTCCCGCGGCGGACCTGAGCGAACAGATCTCGACTGCGGGCATGGAGGCATCGGGAACCGGCAACATGAAGTTTGCCATGAATGGAGCAGTGACCATCGGCACCCTCGACGGCGCCAACGTGGAGATTGTGGAAGAGGTGGGCGTCGACAATATCTACATCTTCGGTTTGAAGGTGGAGGAGATCGAGGTCCGGCGGAACGGCTATCATCCGTGGGATTGTTACCATGCGAGCCCTGGGGTTCGCCGGGTGTTGGATGCTCTGCGCGACAATCGTTTTAGTCCCGAGGAGCCGGGATTGTTCCAGCCGATTGTCGATGCGTTGCTGGATGGGGGCGATTACTACTTTCACCTGGCGGATTTTGACAGCTATCTCGCAGCCCAGAATCGCGTGAGCTGGGACTTTCAAGACGCGCCGGCGTGGGCTGTGAAAGCTATCTTGAACGTGGCACGCAGCGGTAAGTTTACCAGCGACCGGGCGGTTGCTGAGTACGCGAAGGATATCTGGGCGATCAAGTCGATAGCGCTCTGAAAGGGAAACGATGAGACTTATCGAACAAAAGATAGGCGGTAACGTGGTACTCGCAGTGCTGGAGCCGCGCTTGGTTGCGGACAAAGCGCAGGCCTTCAAGGAAAGCGTCGGCCGTTATTTCTCCGATGGGCCGATTTCGCTGGTGCTCGATCTGGCTAAAGTAGAATTTATAGACAGCACCGGGTTGGGCGCCATTCTTTCGGTGCTCAAGCGCATGCCGAAGGGGAGCGAATTGCTGGTCTGCCGGTTGAATGAGGCGGTCACCAGCATGTTTATGCTTACCCGGATGGACCGCGTCTTTACTATCTGTAAGACGGTGGATGAGGCGATGACTACTTTGTCCCGGGCGTGAATTAGCTATCCCAAGGTTAGATCTAAGGTGTAGAGTGTTCGGCGGATTCCATTTCAATTTAAGGGGGCTCCATGTTGAAGCCTTTCCTGATTCTTTCCGCCTTGGTGCTCAGCGGCGCCTCTGCGCCTCAGCAGCCGCCCGCTACCGCGACTCCAATCCCCCCCGAAGCAGTAAACCAGGTCAACCCGGTGAAACCCAACGCCGAATCGATGGCCCGGGCAAAAAAGATCTACGGATACGAGTGTGCCATGTGCCATGGCGACGACGGCGGTGGGGCCGGCGACCTGGCCAAGAACATGAAGGCGAAGATGGGCAACTTCCGCGATCCCGCGGCCCTGCAGGGACACACAGACGGGGAACTCTTCTACATCATCAAGAATGGCAAGGGGGAGATGGAGGGCGAAGGTCAACGGGTGAAACCTGACGACATGTGGGGTCTGGTGAACTATCTGCGCTCGATGTCGAAGGGGCAACCCGCAGTCGCAGCAAGCGGCCCAGCATAAAACACCCTTAGGGAAGAAGGAATAAGGGTGTTCCATCCCACCACCCACTGTGGGAAAACGAATAGGGGGTGCCCCATATCTCACGGCCGCTTTTGGCCGGGAGATGTGGGTGCGAAGCTGAGGTAGCAGAGAAATTCGAGGGGAGATTCCCTCATTGCCCGTACCACCGGAGCACCCGCAGCGCCCGAAGCGTGTTCCACCGGCTAGGCTCTCCTACGGCTTCTCCGAACTCCAAGCCAAGCGCCTCATCGTAGGAGCGGTCAAGCACCCACCGGCCGTCGGCTTGCCGCTTGCTCGCGATGTAATCCACCGCCTCGCGGATACGCGAATCGGGCTTCTGACCCGCGTCCCGGAAGTAGTCGAGCCCCCGCAGAACGTCATAATGATAGCGGGGCGGGAAGGCCAGCTCCAGGAATTCCGGATTGGCGATCTCGCCGCTGGAGCGCCGCCGGAAGAGACCACGCTCCAGCAGGTACTCCTCGCCGCGCCGCCTGGCCGCCGCGATTTCCGGCCCGGACCCGGCGGCGCGCTCGTACGCGAGCAGCCCCTCCAGTACGCAAATGGTGGTGTGGAACGAAGATCGCGCACTCCTGGGCGCTTCGCAGTTCCAACCGCCGTCCTCGAGCTGCTCGCCGAGGAGACGGTGCGCGAGGCTCTCGGTGGGGCGCCCGAAGTAGGCGCCCAGGCAGAGCACACCCCCGTTGATGCACGGCTCCGCTTCGCCCGTGAAGAACGGCTTCCCGCCGAATTCCGCTCCCCGCAGTTCCCAATAAGGCTGATTGTTCCATCGCCAGGCCCTCTCGAGGCGGCCCACCGCCGACTCGACCGCAGGGTCGGCCCGGTCGACGCCGGTCGCGCGCAACAGGAGCAAGGTGAAAAGCGTAGGCAGCCAGACCGGCGCATCAGCGGTCCTCCTCCAGGATCCGTCCAATTCCTGGCGTGCCAGAATTTCAGCGCCCAGCCCTTCGCGCGGGACGCGGGCGCGCTCCGTGGCAATCGCTGCCGGCCCAGCGCCCGTGAGATCGCGCATCGCCTGCCAGCGGATGGCGGGGTCCGCATTAAGTAGCCAATCGACGGGGTCCACGGCGCTATACTACCTTCTTCGCTACCGCTCCAAATTGAAACATTCCAAGGGACACCTACCGCAGAGGCAAGATTTGCGTTGACGTTCCGGCGGCGAATTCTTACAGTAACTCCATCCCATGAAAGTTTTGTGCACCAGCCGCCTTAGCAAATGCTATCGAAAGGGATTTGACTATGAGACGCGCAATGATGGGGCCCAACCATTTGAGAGAGGCTATAAAAATGCTTTGTCGAAAATCCACCACCGCCGTTGCGTGCCTTTTCGCACTCGCCCTCTGTCCAGCCATGTACGGTCAAGCCACCGGGAGCTTCTCCGGAAACGTCACGGATAAATCCGCATCGGCCATTCCCGGAGCCACCGTCATCGCGACCTCTGAAGGAACCGGCTTGGCCCGCAACGCGAATACGGACGCTTCAGGTCACTACCTTCTGCCTTTGCTCCCGGTCGGCACGTACACCGTGCACGTCGACGCCAATGGGTTTCAAAGCGCTGAATCCAAAGATCTCCACCTGCAAATCGATGAAGCCCGCGAGCTCGACTTCGCGCTCGTGCCGGCAACCGTGGTGACCACCGTGGCAGTCACCGGGGACGCGGTCGCAGTTGAGTCCTCGAACGCCTCTCTCGGTCAGGTCATCACCTCACAGCAGGTGGCGCAACTCCCCTTGAACGGACGCGATTTCGTCCAACTCGCCACCCTCACGGCCGGAGCCACGGCAGAGACGAACCCCAACAGCTTTTTCACTTCGGCTGCCTCGAGCGAAGTGGCCACCCGCGGATCTTTTTCTCTTTCCGTTGGCGGCTCTCGTCCGAACGTTACGGACTGGTTGCTGGACGGAGTGGATAACAATGAACTGACGGCCGGCGGCATCGGGATCTTCTCTTCGATCGACGATATTGGGGAGTTCAAGGTGTTCACCTACACTTACTCCGCCGAATACGGAACGCGCGCTGGTCCGACTGTGCTGGTGACCACCAAATCAGGATCCAACGACTGGCACGGGTCGCTGTTTGAGTTTCTCCGTAATACTTCTCTCGACTCCAAGAGCTTTTTTGCCACCACGCCGGAGAAGTTCAACCTCAATCAATTCGGCGGGTCGGTTGGCGGGCCCATTCGCAAGAATAAGACCTTCTTCTTTATCGATGGCGAACAGAAATACCAACGCCAAGGTATAACCTTTACCGGGTTAATTCCGTCCCTAGCCAACCGCAACGGCGATTATTCTGCCGACCCGTTTGGCAATGGCTACACCGGCCTGCAAATTCTGAATCCTAATATGATCGGGGCCGCCACCGATCCCACAAAGTTTCCCAACGTTTACTACCAGTGCGACGGGTCAGGAAATCCTCTGCCCGTGAATCCGAATGGAAGCCAAGGCCACGGGGTCAATTGCAACAAGATTCCGCAAGGCGCCTTCAACGCCATCGGCAAGGCGTACATCAACCTGTACCCGACGCCAAATGCCAGCAACCCGAGTGCCGGATACAACTGGGTGTACGAACCTGTTCGCGCGCTCGACGAAACCAAGTTCGATATTCGTCTTGACCAGACCTTCTCCAATCTGGATAGCGCTTTTGGCCGCTTCAGCTACGATCAGGCTTACTCCTACGTACCGGGGGGCGCACCTGGATTCGCCGAGGAGGGCGTGTTCGGCAGCAACCAGAAAATTCGCAACCATGCACGCAATATAGCTCTCGGCGAAACGCACGTGTTCAACGCCAAAATGGTCAACCAGTTCACCTTTGGTTATGACCGCATCTTCGACTACATCTTTTCCCAGGGCACAGGCACGTGCGCAGCGGCGAACATTGTGCCGGGCGGTATTCCCAACGCCAATTTGGGCTGCGCTGCGGGCAGCACGACGTGCACCAACATATACAGCTGCGGCCTGACTGCGGCGTCCGTCGTCGGCTATTGGGCTCTGGGGGATCGGCCGTATTCTCCCTTCCAGGGCGGAACCAATATCTTCTCCTTCCGCGACTCGCTGGACATTATTCGCGCCAAACACAACTTCCACGTGGGCCTCGACGTCCGCCGCAACCAGATGAACGTGGGCACAGAAGCGTTTCAAGACGGCTGGTGGCTGGTAGGCAACAGCGGCAATTTCACAGGCTACACTTGCGCGACTGGGGCAGCGGATTGTTTCTCCACCGCGGGAGACGCATCAGCCGACCTCCTGGTCGGTATTACGGGCGGAGCCATTCATGACCAGACGTACCAGGGCCCGGTAAATGGCCGCCGCTGGACGATTTTCCATCCCTTTGCCGAAGATGACTGGAGAGTCACCAAATCGCTCACCCTTAACCTTGGGTTGGCGTGGGCTCTCACCACTCCCATTACGGAAGCACACGGCAAAATCGCAGACTACATTCCTTCGACCGGAGCGCTGCTGGTTGCGAACCACAACGGCGTGAGTGCGTCGGGCGGCATCAATATGGATTGGACAGCCCTTGAACCCCGTATCGGTGGGGCTTGGAAGGTACTCGGCAGCGAGAAAACGGTGGTTCGCGGCGGTTTTGCGATTATGCACGATTCCTCGTGGAATCAAGGTTCGCAGGGCTTGTGGGCCAACCCGCCTTTCCTGGGTGAGTCCGACAACTTTACCGGCCGGGGATGCGCCTTCGCTACTTCTTATTGCGCGACAGTGCTGAACCAGACGCCTTCCGCCATCAGTCTTTCCAGCGGGTTCCAGGCCCTTCCCACACCGCCCTCCGTGGCCACCTTCCCGGGCTCTTTTTACTACGAACCCACAAACATAAAGTTGGGCCGGGTGTATCAATACAACGCGAATGTCGAAAGGCAATTGCTGGGCAACGTGGTGCTCACCGCCGGTTATGCGGGTTCTCGCGGTACCCACATCCTGATAACCGGCAATGATTTGAACGTCAGCAGCCCGACGGCTTGCGGTACCGTAGCCAATTACACCCTGGGTTGCGAGGCCAACGGGTCGCCTTACGTTGCGCCCTACGGGATCTTCAACAACATTCAGCTCTTCGGGGATGTGGGAAAGACCAACTACGATTCGCTGCAAATCAAAGCTGAGACCAGGACCGCGAAGGCCGGCCTCTATGCTCTGGTTGCGTACACCTATTCGCACACCTATGACAATGGGTTATCGGACGGCCTCGGTTCGGCGAATGGCGCCCCTTATTTCCCCCTGCCCAACTGGCAGAACCTGGACTGGGGCTTGTCACAGATCAATCTCAATAACAGCTTCACCGCAAGCGTGATTTATGACTTGCCGATCGGCCGGGGCAAGCTGTTGGGTAGTGACTGGAGCGGCTTAACCAATTCGCTGCTCGGAAACTGGCAAGTGACCTTGATCGAGAGAATTTCGTCCGGGTTTCCTGTTCCTGTGATCGATAGCACGAACAATTCTGGCGCGGGCTTCCAGAGTGATGGCAATGGTTACGACTATAACCGTCCCAATCAGGTTGCCGGCTGCAATGTCCAGAGCGCAAACCACAGCCAGCACCAATGGTTTAACACTGCCTGTTTTTCCTCGCCTCCCACCGGCGAATTGGGGAATGCCTCGCGGCTCCCGGTGACCGGTCCTGACTTCGTGAATACCGACTTTTCGGCGATCAAGCAATTCGCGTTACCCGGCGAAGGAAGAAGCCTGGATTTCCGTGCCGAATTCTTCAACCTCTTCAACCACGCACAGTTCGGCGCACCGGGGGGAGATATTGGCACTCCGGTCACCTTTGGCGCAGTGGGTTCAACGGTGAATAATGCTCGCTTGGTTCAGTTCGCCCTCAAACTCCTGTTCTAGGGTTTTGGCCCCTGCATCTACTGCCTTGGCGGGGACGAAGTGCTGAAGAGTAGGGGCTAAACAGGCTGCGGAATAACTAATGTTTTGTATCAGCTAAACACCGTTGGATGCCCCACGGCGTCGCTTCCAAACAGGCTGCGGAATAACTCATGTTTTGTATCAGGGCACGACTGTGCCGTAAATGCTTAAAAAAGATGGGCTTTAGCCCCTGCGCCGGTTTGAAAGGTACGGGCTTTAGAATCTGCGTGCGAACTACCTCAAAATTAAGTCCCGAAGGGACGGCTGAGCTTAGCCCAGCACCCAGTGCTGGGTACCGTTAGCCAACGGACGTAGTCCCGTAAGGGACGGCTGAAAACTACCCAGCCTTTTCCGGATCGCTATTTCCCTCCGTTCTCCTGCCGGGCAAGTTCTTTACGAAACTCCATCTCCTTCTGCGCCACCGCCGCCTTGTATCCCGCTGGGTCGACGAACGCAAGCGTATCCCCCTTTTGCATCCGGTCGTACTTCTGTACTAAATCGAAATATCCCCCGTGAGCTCCCAAAAAAATGTCGCATGGCAGCGACTTCAATATCTGGAAGGTCTTTTCGTAGTCGGCCGCAATCGCCGGATACGCGGTATTTCCCACCAGTCGATAGCCAGGGTTTACGTTCCAACTCCCCACAATCACTACGTTGTAAACCTTGCCCTTCTCTGTCACCTTCATAGTCCAAGTGGTACATCCCTTGGTATGCCCCGGAGTTTTGTGCGCCACTAGGACCGCATCCCCTAGTCTCACCTGATCGCCATCATGAAGCACTTTGTCTACTTTGGCAGGGGGATAGCGGTTCTTCTCCGCGGTATAAAAATAGTCCACGCCGCTCTCCACCACCGGAACATCGGCATCCATGACCATGTACCTGGCGCCGGTGAGCTTCTTGATCTGCGCACTTCCGGCATCATGATCGTCATGCGCATGGCTGATGAGCAGGAGCTTCACATCCCTCATCTTGAATCCTAGACTCTCAATGCTGTGTTGGATCAAGGGTACCGAAGCCTGATAACTGCTGTTGATCAGGATGTCTCCGTTGGGTGTCGTGACCAGGTAAGACGCCAGGTCTTTGCTGCCTACGTAGTAGAGGTTGCCTGCGATCCGGAAGGCAGGAAAGGGCGTCATGCGATCCGAGGTATCCTGCCCGAGCGCCCTGCCGGAGGATGGATCCAGGCTGGCGGTTGCGATCAGAAGTCCAGCGGCCAACCAAAGGGTGAATCTGCACATAAACAGCACTCCTTCTACCTGCCAAGCCTACACCAGAGAGCACCCTGCCTGTAATAGACTGACGCAATCTCTACCGAACAAACCTTAAGCGGCACTTGACACGGCAGAGTCCGCATGAAACCTGCAAGGACCATACACATCTCCTGTCCACCACCCTTGAATTTCGCTTCGACGAAAGAATCTATAGCACGCAACAGCGGTTACAAATGACTCCTGCTGTGCGCAAACATTGTGCAAGCCGTCGAGCGCGGAACCCGCCACAGCAAGCATCAGCGCTCTCGACAGTTTCCGGCGGGATCAGGAAGTTATCTAAGTAAGACTTATTGAGGTAACCACTCATGTTACTTGTATCTGAATCCAGGTTAATTACCGCTTCCGATCGAACGTAGTCGACTGCTACATTCGGGTGAAGCAAATGCACACCACCTTTCACCCGCCGGAGGATAGTAACCTCTGCCGGTAACAACGATCTCGACAAAGGTAACCCGCCGTATTTGATAAGACGCCGGTGGTTCTTGCTCCGAGACTCTAAAGGGGTCCGGGAAGGATGTGAGAGATGGGGAGTAGAGCGGTTCTCGATCATGAGCTGCAAACAATCGCGGAGGCCGCGGTTACCCGTCCGCAGTCGAAACCCGGCCCAGCCTATCGGGCAGATATCGATGGTCTGCGGGCGGTAGCCGTCCTACTCGTGTTTGCCTACCACCTGAATGCATTTACTGTAGGCCATCTTAGCGCATGGGGCGGTTTCATTGGCGTCGACGTCTTCTTCGTAATTTCCGGCTTCCTTATAAGTTCTGTCATCCTTCGCGAAATCGACAACTCAACTTTCTCACTGAAAGAGTTTTACCGGCGCCGCATCCGGCGCATCATTCCCGCGCTCATGGCGATGATGCTGCTCACAGCCATAGGCTGCTGTTATTACATGCTGCCCACTCAGTTGTACGTCTTCGCCAAGTCCCTGCTGGCCGCGACGTTTTCTATCTCGAACTTCTACTTCTTAGCGACCTCGAGCTACTTCTCAAGCAATGTTGACAAGCCCCTCCTGCATACCTGGTCGCTGGCGGTCGAAGAGCAGTTTTATATCTTGTTTCCACTTTTCCTGCTGTTGCTGAAACGCTTCTTCCCCGGCAGGTTCAAGACCGCCCTCGTGTTGGTGACGACGGCCTCCTTCGTACTGAGCGTTTGGACCGTACACACGTCTCCCACCAGGGCCTTTTACCTCCCTGCCACGCGCGCGTGGGAGCTCTTGTTGGGCGCCATGCTCTCCATCGATTTGTTTCCCCGCGTCAAGTCCGCAATCGGCCGCAATCTGTTATCCGCGACCGGATTGCTCGCCATCCTCGCGTGCGGGTTCATGTACACGGGCGCCGTTCCGTTTCCCGGCGCGGCCGCTTTTGTGCCTTGTCTCGGGGCTGCCTTCATTATCGCTGCGGGGCAAACAGGTAGTTCTGTTGTGGGCCGGCTGCTCTCTCTGAAACCGGTCGTTTTTGTCGGTCTCATCTCGTATTCCTTGTACTTGTGGCATTGGCCAATCATTCTCTTGCAGCACATGAGTATGCTTCAGCCGCGCAATGCGTCCAACCACATGGTCAAGGGAAGTATCCTGATCGTTGCCTTTGCCATGGCAACTCTCTCCTGGCGCTTTATAGAAACCCCCTTCCGCAAGGGAAGGTTCATGCTCAAGGGAGCCTCTGCATTTCGCTTTGCCGCCGGCAGCGCCGCGCTCCTGGCTCTCTTTGCCTGCGTAATTCTTGCCACGCACGGCCTTCCGTCCAGATACTCGCAGCGGGAGCTAGCGCTCGCGGCCTACGTGGACTATACCGCGCCGGGACAGGAAGGGATCTGCAGCATCGAATCCAGCGGACCCACAGCACCCACTTTTAACGCAGCGCATTGCATGCAACAGGATCCCTCTAAGAAGAACTATCTGATAATCGGCGACAGCCACGCCGCCCACTTATGGTATGGACTCAAGAACACGTTTCCCGGAATCAACTTTCTCGAAGCATCAGCCTCGGGTTGTGAGCCATCCGTGGATGCCAAGCCAGCCAACAGCTTGGCCGATCGAATCGACCGCCATCTCTTCGGAGATTTTTGCCGTCCCGTGATGGACTACGTGTACAAAGATTACCTACCCACACACCACGTCGACCGGGTACTGCTCGCAGCCCGATGGGAGGAGGAGAACCTGCCCCGGCTCGACCATACCATTCGCGCCCTGAAAGCCCGGGGCATCGACGTCTTATTATTCGGACCCATCGTCCAATATGACTCCGACCTGCCCTGGTTGCTGGTTGCGTCGCTCCGCAAGGGAGATCCCGATCTACCCTTGAAGCACCGGCTGACGGATTACGAGGGGCTAGACCAGGAGATGAGTACGCTGGCCAAACAGTGGGGCGTCGATTACGTGTCCTACTACAAGATGCTTTGTCACGGTAGGGAATGTCTCGAGTATGCGAACAAAGATACGCCCCTGCAATCAGACTACGGCCATCTGACCCCCGCCGGTTCTCTCCTGGTAGCGTCACGATTGAAGGAGGATCCGGGCTTCAAAATGTGGTAGGGCCCGCCTGTGCGTTACTGACGATCGGAGGGTAAACTGATCCGGCTGGGGCTTTGTCAGCTCACTGGATGAAATGAGCAAAGAAAACTTTGATGTCTGCGTCATCGGATCCGGCGCGGCCGGCGGCGTCATGGCGAAGGAACTGTGCGAAGGCGGCGCCAAGGTCGTGATGCTGGAGGCGGGACGCAAAGTCCCCCTATCGGAGTTGCTCTCCCATAAATGGCCCTATGAGCTGCCTTTTCGCGGATTCCGCGGTGAAAAGCAAGCGCCGTTTTACCAGGGAGACATTGCGAAGTCCATCGCCTATGCCGATTCCGATCACGTCACCATCGACCGGGTACGCGCCCTCGGCGGCAGAACTCTGCATTGGAACGCTGTTACCCTGCGCTACGCTCCCAGAGATTTCAAAGAGTGGTCGCTCCAAGGCATCGAGGAAGACTGGCCGCTGACGTACGAGGAAATCAGCCCCTACTACGATCGCATCGAACAGATCATCGGTGTATGCGGCAACGACGACCATCTGGACATCCTGCCCGCGGGCAAGAATTATCTGCCACCCATTCCCTGGCGCTGCAGCGAGCACATCATGAAGCGCGCCACCAACGCGATGGGCATACCCCTGATTGCGGTGCGCAAAGCGGTACTCACGAGGGCCTACGATCAGCGGCCGCCCTGCCACTATTGCGGGCACTGCATGGATGGATGCGACGTAGCGTCGATCTTCAGCACTCCCGATTGCATGCTGCCCAAAGCCCAAGCGACCGGCAATTTCACCCTGAGGCAGAACGCCTTGGCGCGCGAAATATTGGTTGACCGCGACGGCCTGGCAAGCGCCGTCTCCTTTATCGACACGGAAACGCGCACGGAACAACAGGTGAAGGCCGCCGTCGTTGTGGTGTGTTGCTCTACGGTGGAGTCGGCGCGGCTGCTGCTCAATTCACGTTCACCCAAGCACCCGGCGGGACTCGCCAATTCAAACGGCAAAGTCGGGCATTATCTCAACGGCCACCTCAATGAGTCGGTCATCATGTATCTGGAAGAACTCGAAGGGCAGAAGCCTTCGAACCAGGATGGCGCCACCGATCACGTCTACGTGCCTCGCTACAACCATCTTTTCGGCAAGACGGATTACATCGGGGGTTGGGGATTCCAGGTGAACTATTCGAGTTACCTGTTCCCGCAACAGGCTGCCAGAATGCCCGGATATGGCCCAGCCTTCAAGGAGCGGGTGCGAAGAATGCAGCCGGGGTTTCTGTCCTTTGGAAGCTGGGGCAAGGTCACAGCCGAGGATCGGAATTGCGTGACGGTCGATCCGGCCCGGGTGGACGCTCATGGCATTCCGACGCCGGTGGTGCATTTTCGCTTCAGCGACAACGATCATGCTTTGTGGCGCGCGTCCAGCCAGAGCATGCTGGAGGTTTCGTCCCACATGAAGGGCACGGTATTCCCGAGCTTCGGGAAAACGCCCACAGGCTTTGCCAGCCACGAGGTGGGCACGGTGCGCATGGGAAAAGATCCGCGCACCTCGGTGCTCAACAGTTATTGCCAGGCACGGGATGTGAAAAATCTTTTTGTCACGGATGGCAGCTGCTTCACCACCTCCAGCGAGAAAAATCCCACTCTAACCATCATGGCGCTATCGTTGCGAGCCGCCGACTACATCAAGGAGCAAAGAAGAAAAGGCGAACTCTAGAACCGAGGAGAATATGGAAAGAAGAGCGTTGCTGAAAATGGTCGCCCTCAGCGCGTTATCGCAGAAGCTGAACGCGTTGCCGACTGCTGCCATGCACGTAATGGAGCCGGCCCAAGCGGCGGCTCCCTACACGCTGCAGTTTTTCAGTGAGGAAGAAAGCCACCTCCTCGACCAGTTGATGGAGATGATTATCCCTGCCGACGAACACTCTCCAGGTGCCCACGAGGCTGCAACCAACCTGTTTGCCGACTTGATGGTGGCGAGCAGCGACGATGCGATCAAGAAACAATGGCGGGACGGGATCCGGCTCTTTCGTGACGGAGGGTCATCCCTAGCCGAGACGCTGCACAGGGCCGCGGCCAATGAAGAGAACCCTAACACCGATTTGGAGCGCTTCTTCGTGTTGCTGAAGCAGATGACTGTCAACGGCTACTATACTTCGGCAACCGGCATACACAAGGAGATGGAGTACATCGGCAAC